>Ga0255129_1000475_pt1 | contig 9528 bp, 9 predicted proteins | sample Law_Yuk_RepA_8d_FD_188558 | JGI IMG/M metagenome (GOLD analysis project Ga0255129, IMG submission 188558) | Freshwater microbial communities from St. Lawrence River, New York, United States - Law_Yuk_RepA_8d | ecosystem: Environmental > Aquatic > Freshwater > River | place: USA: New York... | reverse complement strand
GATGAGTGGTTCACAGGTGTTGAAACTATTGGTCTAACAAGTGGTGCATCAGTTCCTGAAATTTTAGTTAAGGATGTTTTGGCAACGTTGCATGAACATGGCTTTAAGGATGTTCAAGAGATCACCGCTGCGGAGGAATCACTTCTCTTTGCACTGCCACCAGAGCTTCGTAAAGATATGAAGGCAGCTGGTCAAAACTAAGGTTTTAAGGGATTAGCTTTTGGTGGGAATCGTGCAAAGAAGTTAAACCAAAATGAAAATGATCGGCCAATTAAAAGAGCAATGATGACCGTTCCTATTCCAACATCTCCACCAAGAAAATAACCAACGGTCAGAACCACAATTTCAATAATTGCACGCACGATAGTTATTGGCATCTTTGTTTTACCTAAAAATGCCAACATAATGCCGTCGCGAGGACCCGTGCCCAAGCCACAGGTTATATACAACGCGCCCCCGCAACCTGTAATAAAGACCCCAAGAAGAACCATTAAATAGGCGATGAAGGTATTGGCTGGACTCGGAATGTAATCAACACCTATTTGCAATCCGGCAGCAAAGAAAACTGTGTTTGCAATGGTTCCATATCCGGGCTTAAGTGCCAGAGGAATCCACATCAGGAATACAGAAAGACTTACAAAAAAGAATGAAACTCCAAGTGGTAACCCTGTTTGGACAGAGATGCCCTGGGCAAGAACTGTCCAAGGCGCTGTTCCGAGATCGGATTGAACAGTAAATGAGCCTCCGATACCTAATAAAATAATTCCGATTGTCAGCAGCAAAACACGAAGCCATGAAATGTCCCACAAGCCATCTGCTGTCCAACGAGTAATTGGCACCGAATGCTTGGGTGCTACTAAATCAATAATTTTTTGTCGGACTTTTGCAAACTCACTAGTCAAGGTCAGACTCATAGCTCTTGATTATCGAACTATGGTCCAAATCAGAGTTACCTTTATCTATGTGTTCTTGATACATGTCAGATAGGAGCTGAGTCAAAGGTAGTTTCAATCCTGCGCCACTAGCCGCCTCAAGTGCGATCAACAGGTCCTTTAACTGAAAAGATGACTTGCCGCCGTTGCTAAAATCTCCTGATATTAACTTGGACCACTTTGTCGTCAATGTGGTTGAGCCAGCTAATCCATTTGAAATAACATCAAAAAAGTCTTGATCTGATATGCCAAACTTTCTAGAAAGAGACAGTGCTTCGGCGATTGCAACTAAGTTTCCTCCAACAAGAATTTGATTACATGCCTTTAATCCTTGCGCAGAACCAATTTCTCCAACGTGTTTAATTGAAGTTCCGATAACCTTTAAGAACGGAAGTATCCGTGCGTAATCTTGGCTACCTCCGCCAACCATTATTGAAAGACGAGCCTCTTGGGCTCCCACATCACCACCGCTGACCGGGGCATCAACCGCGCGAGCACCCTTGGTGCCAACTAGCTCGTTGATTTCAAACATGCTCTCAGGTGAAACAGTTCCCATCACAACAAGCAGGTCATCTTTGTCCAACGTCTCGAGAAGTCCATTGTGTAGAACTTCTATGACCTCATCACTATTTGGCAGCACGGTAAGAATTACTCCTGCATCAAATGAATTAAGGTTTTGAGCAATAGAAACGGAGTTAGCCTTAAAATTCAGACACTTTTGGGGATTTCGATTCCAAATCTGAATCTGAAACTTAGAACTCAAATTATGTGCAATGGGTTCACCGATTGCGCCTAATCCAATTACTCCTATTTCGTAATGATGCATGTAGTTGCTAACCCTTAATTACCTTAAGTTTTGCAACGGCATCAGGAGATAGCGAGACATTACCAACCGGAAGTCTCATGGTGCCAAGGTTGGGATTATTGAGTACTTTACCTGCCTCTTTCACGGCAGAAATAATGTCACCAAAAACGAACTCTGGCTGTAAGAATCCATTAACCGTATCGATTACAAATTTCAGAGTCTCTTCAGCTTCATGTAGATGGCCCCCTCGATACTTTCTATACACCTCTGCCATCTGAGCAGGAAAGATGTTGCCAAGTCCGCAAATTCCGCCAGAGGCACCTTTCTGCAAAGCTTGTATTAGCAAACTGTCTGAACCAACGAGCACCTTAACTTTTTTGCTTAAGAAATCCTCGGCAGAGCTAATGATTCCCGATGAATCCTTAACACCCCATATTGGAATTTGTGAAGCAACGGAACTTGAAAGAGTGACCACAGTTGCTGGGATGTTATAAGCGATTATTGGATGTGTGGTCTTTCGAGCGATTAGTCTGTAAAACTCTATGAGGTTTTCATCAGTCACCGGTCTGTAATAACTCGGCGGAGAGACCATCACGCCGGCGATTGGAAGATCCTCAGCAAACTCTAAATACTCTTGGATTTCAGCAAGTGAGTTTGAAATGATGGTTGGAATCAACAACTTCCCGTTGGTCACATTTAACAGGTCAGTCGTCACCCTCTTTTTCTCGGCAAGCGAGAGTGAGCTGCCCTCGCCAAAAGTCCCAAAGGGGACTAGCCCAGTCACCCCATTGCTCAAGAGCCAGGCTCCGTGTTCCTTGGTGGCAACGTAATCCACCTTTTGATCTTTGTTAAAGATGGTGAACTGCGGAACAAATAGACCCTCAATCATTATTTCTGACCCTTCATCTCTTTATGGCGAGGATTATTGCCCCGCCTACCCCACGTAACAGTTCTATAACTTCGACAAAAAGACTCGCCACGGCTATATCCATTGTGTGTCCTATACCACTATAGTCCTGTTAATCGTTAACCGTTCACAAGGAGGACGCTCAATGAAAATCAAGTCAACTGGCCGCATCGTCGCGGCTATAGCTACATTCGGGCTCGCAGTAGGTGCCTTGGTTGGTGTGCAATCTGCACAAGCAGCCACAGGTGCAAATTGCACCGTAAAGTCAAAAATCAGTAACGCTGTATGTGATGTGGTCATATACGGCACTCTTCACAAAGTTTCTTCATTAGACCCCAACGTTCCATCTCTTGGTGGGTACACCGACTCTCAGATGGCTTACATCATTCAAGGCAAGTTATATCGCTTTGATGCAAGCGGAAAGCCACAACGTGACCTTGTTGCCAAAGCTGAAAAGAGTGCAGACGGCAAGACAATCACTCACACCTTGCGCGATGCTAAATATTCAGACGGTACTGCAATTACTGCAGCTGATGCCGTTAATGCATATAAGCGCTGGGTTGATCTAAAAATTTCATCTTCATACATTGATGCAGTACAAACTGTTGTAGCAAAGGATGCAAAGACTTTGGTGTGGACATTGAAGCGCCCATACCCAGATTTCAACTTTGCATTAGCACAACAGTTCTTGGGTATTCACCCAGCAGGTAAGACTGATACAGAAGCCAAGGCTAAGGAGTACTTTAAGAATCCTGTAGCTGGTGGACCAATGATGGTTAAGACATTTGTACCAGGAACAGATCTGTTTGTGGCTGTTGCAAATCCAAATTACTGGGCTAAGTCTCTTGTTAAAGAACTTCGCGTCGTATCAATTCCTGACGGAAATACTCGCCTAGCGGCTTACCAGGCTGGAAGTATTGACTATGCAATGGAGCTTCCATTAGCTGCTAAGTCAATCAAGTGGGACAAGACAAAGTACCGCGTAACTGGTGAGCAAGATTCTGGTACTTTCATGTTGGCGTTTAACCTAGGTGTTAATCAGCCAAACAAGGCACTTACAGACCCACGCGTTCGCCAAGCAATCTCAATGGCTGTGAACCGTGCAGCAATTATGCGCACAGCGTTTTCAAACTTGGGTAAGGTGAATTGCGGAATGCAGTTCAACTACAACAATGACTACGCGCTATGTTCACTTCCAAAGAATGGTGCACCTGATCGTGATGGAGCACGTAAGTTGCTAGCAGCTGCCGGATATCCAAATGGATTCAAGGTTAAGATGAACGTTCCTAACCGAATCTTCTGGCAGGATGCAGCTCAGGTTGTTAAAGACAGCTTGAAGCTAGTTGGCATTGATGTAACTATTGACATGGTTACACCAGACTCTGCAATCACACCAATCATTAACAAGCGTGACTGGGAAATGATGTGGTTTGGTAACAATGCTGCAACTCCAATTCTTCAGCTATCTAACTGGTTCAAGCCAGGTGGAGTGTGGTCTGTGAATGCAAATATTCAAGACTCATTACTTGTTGAAACGAATAAGTTGCTCAATGAAGCCTCAGCAAGTGAGAGCCCAGCAGTTATCAAAGAGAAGTTAGCGGCTGTTGAAAAGATTGCATTTGATCTTTCAGCATTTATTCCAATTGGAAACCGCTTCTATCTATCCGGTAGCCGTATTGGTGACAATATCGCCGAAGCTCTACTGCCAGGTCAGTTGCAGTTCGTAATTGCAACAAACCCAGCACTTCCAAACGACTAATAACCAAATAGTCGGCGGTTAGCGATAAGCCAAGTCAACGAGGGTACTTGGCAAAATGTCGAGAGCCTGGGTGTCTCTTTAGGGAGACACCCAGGTAATCGATTTTTTATGTAAAGAGTCAATCATCAGCAGGAAAGGCTAATACTTAACCCGTGAATAGAAATGTATTTCTGCGGAAACTTGGTGGACGCCTTCTGCGCACGATCTCAATCTCCTTTTGGGTCATGGTTATCTCCTATTCCCTTATGAGACTTTCACCTGGTGATCCTGCAGAAGCTCGATTAGGAGCTGGCGCGGATCCAGAAGCCATTATTAAATTGCGTGAAACTCTCGGTCTTAATGAAAACGCTTTTGTTGCTTTTGTTGATTACTTCACTGGCGTATTGCGGGGGGACCTCGGCGTATCACTTGCCAATGATGTAGAAGTACTTGAGATAATAAAGCGCACCTTCCCACTTACATTGACCTACATTGTTCTCTCGGTGTTTTTTGCATTCATCATTTCAATCCCTATCGGAACAATTATTGGTTGGTCAAATAAGGCTTCAGCCGTTTATGTATTTCGAGGAATTACTTCAATAATTATTGCAACGCCAAACTTCTTTATTGCAATGGTCGGTATCCTATTGTTTAGCGTTAAGTATAATTGGGCTCCGTTATTTGGTTATGTAAGCGATTTTCCAGGCAATTTAAAGTATTTGTGGCTGCCAATAACAGTTAACACCTTGATTTTAGTATCAATTATTTCCAGAGTGCTTCAAACCTCTGTTGTTGATACAAGAGCGGAAGAGTTCGTTGAAACAGGCATTATCCGCGGTGTGAGTCGCCCACGATTTTTCTGGTTCTACATCCTAAAGCCATCGCTTGCACCAACTGTTGTTTTACTTTCATACATGATGGGAACGATGCTAGGAGCCACGGTGATCCTAGAAACGATTTTCTCTCTCCCGGGTATTGGCCGCGAATTAGTAGGTGCTGTTTTGGCAAATGATTATCCGGTAGTTCAAGGCATCCTTCTATTATTTGGTGTGATAACGGTTTTCTTAAGTTTTATCGGTGATCTATTGGCATATGCGTTAGATCGGAGAGTAAAGCTATGAGTAACAACAAAGCATTTGCGGCTGATGCATCTCGCAAAGAGCGCATAAAAGAGTGGGTTTCTAGACCTGGCGGATTCGGAATTATTACCGGGTCCTTAATGTTTGCTGCTATCACTTTGGTGGGCTTTATCTATCCACTAGTCGGACCATACGCGGCTGATGAATTTGTTGGCGAATCACTGGAAGGTCCGTCACTGTCACATCCAATGGGGTTAGATCAGCTCGGCAGAGATGTGATGACACGTGTTTTTTCAGCGGTTCCAGCAGATATCGGAATTGCTTTTCTTGGGGTGACGATTCCGCTGACAATCGGAACCGTAGTTGGAATTCTCTTGGGAATTTCAAAGAATAAATACGTGGTTAGCACGGTGAGTTCCCTCATTGACGGAATCAATGCATTCCCGCTATTAATTATTGCGATAGCAATGGTTACCTTCCTAGGGCCTGGATTATTTAATGTTGTAATTATTTTGACGCTCATGAGTTGGGCAAGATATGCACGTATTGCACGAACAAAAGCGGTTGTAGTACTACAACAAAACTACATCGAAGCAGCTAAGTTAATGGGCTATTCCAAGCGTCGCGTTATTTCAAAGCATGTTGCTCCCAATGTTTCTTCTGAAAGTCTTGCCTACGCTCTTAGTGACTTTATCTTGGTAATTATTATCGTTTCAGGTCTTTCATTCTTGGGATTTGCTGCACGCCCACCAATGCCTGAGTGGGGGTCAATGATCGCTGATGGAAGAACTTTTCTAGGCCAAGCATGGTGGTTAACCGTGTTCCCCGGTCTAGCAATTTGCTGGTCAGCAATTTCACTGTCATTTATTGTTGAAGGACTTTCTCGCAGAGATCGAGGAAATTCATGAGTAATGCACTCGTTCAAATCGACTCACTGTGCATTGACGTTAAGGTAACGCGTACTCGCAGATTAACAATTGTTAATAGCGCTACTTTTGATGTTCAACCAGGACAGCTTCTCGGACTTATTGGTGAATCTGGTTCAGGAAAGACGATGTTATGTCGTTCTTTGGTTGGCACACTGCATCGTCGCGGCGCCTACATCAATTCAGGCTCACTAACATTTAATGGAATTGATTTAGTCAATGCATCACCTAAGGAATGGCGAGACATTAGAGGAAAAGAGATTGGATACATTCCACAATCTGCTTTAGCTGGACCAAATCCTGTTATGACTATCGGTGCGCAAATGGCTGAAGCGATCCAGCTAGGCGAGAAGATGGATAAAGGCGTAGTTCGAAAGCGCGCCATTGAGCTTCTTGAAATCGTTCAAATTCGCCGCCCAGAGATTGTTCTTAAGCAATACCCATACGAGCTTTCGGGTGGTATGAAGCAGCGCGTAATGATTGCTTGTGCAATTGCCCGTGAACCTAAGCTAATTGTTGCTGATGAACCAACGACAGGGCTTGATGTAACAGTACAGGCCGAGATCATGCAGCTTCTCAAGCAGATTCGTAAAAATCTCAACACTTCAATTATTCTTGTTTCCCACGACCTTCCACTCATCAATGAGGTCTGTGATGACATCGTGATCATGCATGCAGGATCTACTGTAGAAAAGATTCCATCTGCAAAGATTCAAGACACGCGTCATCCATATACCGAAGCTCTCTACAGATCGAGAATCGACTTAGTCGAACCGCGAGGAAAACTTGTCACGATTAATGGTCAACCACCAACAGTTGGTGACTGGCCAACTGGTTGCCGCTTTGCAGGACGTTGTGATTATGCAAAGCCAGGATGCTCTGCAGATGTTGAGATCCCATCAATTAAAATTGGACCTAATCACCTAACTTCATGTATCCGCCAGGCAGAGATTTGGGGGAAGTAAATTGAATTTATTAGAAGCTTTCGATGTCAGTGTTACCTTCAAAGCATTTGGCTATGAAGTTCAAGCTGTAAAGAATGTTGATTTCGTTTTGCCACAAGGCAAAGTTGTAGGCATTGTTGGTGAGTCAGGTAGTGGCAAATCAACCTTTGCAAGAGTTCTCTCAGGCTTGCAAGAGCCAACAGGGGGATATGTCACATACCTAGGTGCTCCTATTCAAGATGGCAAGGAGATCTATAAAGGCGAGCTACGCAAAGCTGTCCAGATGGTTTTTCAAGATCCGTATAGCAGTTTGAATCCACGTATGCGCATCATCAATGCGGTGGCAGAAGCGGTGCGAGTTCACCAAAACCCAAATAAGGCCGAGGCGCAACAGATTGCACTTGATTTGTTAAAGCGCATGGGAATTAGTGAAATCGATGCCTTTAAGTACCCAAGTTCGCTGTCAGGTGGCCAGCGCCAGCGTGCCTCAGTGGCACGTGCACTGTCGGTTCAACCAAAGATTTTGATCGCCGATGAACCAACATCGGCTATTGACCAGAGCGCACAATCTCAACTTCTTGAGCTCTTTAGTGAACTTATTATGGATGGATTATCGATTGTGCTTGTGTCTCACGACCTTGGAGTAATTCGCTACTTAACTGATAATGTTTACGTTATGCAAAACGGTGAGTTTGTCGAAACGGGATCATCTTCAAAAATATTTGAAAATCCTTCAAATGCTTACACACAAAAACTTATTGCTTCAATTCCATCATCTGGCAAGAAATAGAAGAGTTTGTGAACCAAGTTGTTTGGTGTCAATGGAACGACATTGCAATACCGCACAACTGGAAGTTAATTAGTGCGCCAGTAGATACCTTGAGTAAGAGTGAGTTATCTGAGATAACAATCTATGTGCCAACATATATGGGCGGCAAGAAGTCACTAGATCCAATTTCAGATTTACCAAACCTTAGAATGGTTCAGTTATTGACGGCTGGGTATGAAGATGTAGTTCCGTTTATGCGAAATGACCTAATACTGTGTAACGCTCGAGGAGTACACGATTTCTCTACCTCCGAATTAGCTATCTCTTTGATCTTGGCCCACTATAAGAATCACCACGAATTTGCCGGCAATCAAAGCCAGGGTTTCTGGAATCATAAAACAATAGGTTCGCTCTACGGTAAAGAGATTGCAATCATCGGGGCTGGATCTGTTGCTCAGCGGTTAAAGAGCATGCTTGCCCCTTTTGAATGTAAGGTCACAATGTTTGGACAAAGCGCCAGAGATGGTGTTGAAGCAATCTCAACTGCTCAAGCAACTATCGGAAAGTTCGATTGTGTAGTGCTCTTGGTACCTCTGACTTCAGGCACACGTAACCTTGTAGATAGTGCTTTTCTTGCAGCTATGAGAGATGGAGCATTGCTCGTCAATGTCGCTCGGGGAGCTGTAGTAAATACCGACGCATTATGCGCGGAGTTAAAGGCAAAGAGGCTATTTGCAGCCTTAGATGTAACAGATCCTGAACCACTTCCCAAGGAACACCCACTATGGGAACTCAAAAACTGCACCGTGGTCCCACATGTTGGTGGGGATTCCACAGCCTTTGAACCACAGGCACACGCATTTCTCGCTGAGCAGTTCCAAAGAATGGCCCAAGGGCAACAACCAATAAATATCATCGATTGGAAAAAGCTATGAACTTTTCAGTTATCGCATCATTCACAGTTGCACTTGAAACAGTAGGGCTTTTTGAGGAATCTTTGGCAAAGCTGGCCGCGAAAACTCAACAAGAGCCCGGTTGCATTGAATATGAGGTTCACAAGAATTCAGAAATTGATGGAGCATATTTTATTGTTGAAAAATACGTAACCTACGAAGACTATGTTGCACACCGTGAAAGCGCCCACATACTTGAATTCAAAGCAGCAGTTGGGAATAGCTTTATTCAGCCGCCAGTTGTTCTTCGTGGCAGCAAAGCCTGGTAAAGCTCTACTTAGATATTTGTTTCAGATGAACGCTTTTTAGATGGTTTGCTCTTAGCCTTTTGATTTAAATACACAAACCAGCCATATGCCGCAGCAATAATCAAAAATGGTGCCTCTGATGCAAGAGCTGCAATGAAATCAATTCCAACGCGAGATGGTCTAAATCCATCCGCAATCATTGTTATGAATAGGGCAGATCCTGCAAA
>Ga0255129_1000468_pt1 | contig 9655 bp, 13 predicted proteins | sample Law_Yuk_RepA_8d_FD_188558 | JGI IMG/M metagenome (GOLD analysis project Ga0255129, IMG submission 188558) | Freshwater microbial communities from St. Lawrence River, New York, United States - Law_Yuk_RepA_8d | ecosystem: Environmental > Aquatic > Freshwater > River | place: USA: New York... | reverse complement strand
TGTTGTTTAGCTGTTGCCTGTGCTTCCTGTTTCAAGACCGAACCTCGTTGCCTGGAGTGAAAATGGCGCTCATTGTACTCAAAAAAACTGCATGCAAGCAGCCGCAACAGAACGCGCTGCGCGACTGCATGTGACTGCATGGGGTATGGGTTTCTGCCGGGCTACTGTCCGAAAACGGCTCCTGCCAGCTGCGCAGGCTCGAGATAGCCGGGGATGACTGTTCCATCCTGCAGCACCAGTGCGGGCGTCCCGGAAATACCGATGCGGTTGCCCAGGTTGTAGTGGCGCAATACGGGATTGTCACACTCACGAGACGGTATGTTCTGACCATTCTTGGCCTGCGTCAGAGTCCGCTTGCGATCTTCGGAACACCAGACCGAAATCATCTTGGGATAGGCCGTTGAAGCTTCGCCGCCACGGGGGTAGGCGACATAGCGCACCTGTATTCCCAACTCCAGTATGGCATCCAGGTCACCGTGAAGTTTGCGGCAATAGGCACAATCCACGTCGGTGAAAACTGTAATGGACGCCTTGGTTTCTTCAGGAGTGAATATGACCATTTCATCTTCAGGAACTGCTGCAACCCAGTCGACGATCTGTATCTGGCGTGCCTGTGCCGACAGATTCACAAGCCCTGTTTCAGTGGCCTGGAAGAGATCACCTGTCACCAGATGCTCGCCCTTGCGGTCGGAAAAAAGCTTCTCCCCGGAATCCAGTTCCACTTCGATCAAGCCTTCAAAAGGAGTTTCGGATATGGCCACAATCTGCAATTGTGCACCCGTGGCTGCAGTCAGGGAGGCAGTCAACTTTGCTTTCAGCTCGTCGGCCCATGCGGGCGTCCCCGCATCCTGCGCACCAGCAAGAGAGGAGAATCCTGCTGCAAGCCCGGCAACAGCAAGCATAGATCGAAGTGTAGTGATCATGGGGTCAAGTCCTCGAACGGGAGATTTGAAGTGGCAAAGGTAACACAGTCGGCTTTTGCCGGGCCAATGAAAAAGGGAGACACGCATGCGGCCTCCCTTAGTTCGTGCAGACTGACAATGCCGCCCGTGGCAGCCACGAATCAGCTTGGTTTCTTGTCCAGCTTCTCAGTAATTCGAGCTGCTTTGCCAGACAGGTCACGCAGATAGTACAGCTTGGCCTGGCGAACATCGCCGCGACGCTTCAGCGTGATGCTGTCAAGCATCGGGCTGTACGTCTGGAAAGTACGCTCAACGCCCACACCATGGGAAATCTTTCGCACAGTGAACGCAGAGTTCAGTGCACGGTTGCGGATACCGATGACGACGCCTTCAAAAGCCTGCAGACGCTCACGGTCGCCTTCCTTGATCTTTACCTGCACAACAACGGTGTCACCTGGACTGAAATCCGGGATTTCCTTGCTCATTTGTGCCTGTTCAACCATCTGAATGATCTTGTTCTTGCTCATTGCCTTACTCCCGGGTTCAAGGACTGCGCTTCAGCGCAGCGCCTCGTAATCATCAATAAATTGTTCCAGCAAACTTTTCTGCTCTTTATCGAGCGTCAATTTTTCAAGCAGATCCGGCCGCTTCAACCAGGTAGCGCCAAGACTCTGCTGCAGACGCCATCTGCGAATCTCTTCGTGGTTGCCACCAGTCAGCACCTCTGGCACCGACTGACCGCGATAATCCTGTGGCCGCGTGTACTGCGGACAGTCCAGCAATCCGTCGGCAAACGAATCGGCACCTGCTGACCCTTCGTGCCCCAGCGCCCCTGGCTGGTAGCGAATGACAGCGTCCATCATGATCATGGCAGCAAGTTCGCCACCGCTGAGCACGTAGTCTCCGACAGACCACTCCTCATCAATTTCGTTGTTCAGCAAGCGCTCGTCGATGCCTTGGTAGCGACCACACACCAGTATCAGACTCTGCCGTCCTGCCAACTCTTCCACGCCTCGCTGATCCAGTCGCCGCCCTTGAGGTGACAAGTAGATCACGACCGGCGGCTCGGCACGGTTCTGCGCCAGACCTTCTCGTGCGGCTCCGATTGCCGCTGCCAGGGGCTCTGTCTTCATCAGCATGCCGGGGCCGCCACCAAAGGGACGATCATCCACGGTGCGATGTCTGTCGATGGTGAAATCACGAGGATTCCAGCATTGCACAGACACAAGCCCTTCCCTGCACGCCCGACCGGTGATGCCGTGCCCGGTCACTGCGTCAAACATCTCGGGAAACAGCGTGACAATACCGATCTGCACGACGATCTCCCTGTTTGCCACTAGGCCAGATAGTCTGGCTCCCAGTCGACGGTAATGCATTTGTCTTCCCGACTGACCTTGAGCACCACGCGCTCCGGCAGGTAGGGGATCAAGCGCTCCCGGCCATCCACGCTGCCTTTGCAGGGCTCTACCACGAGGACATCGTTGGCGCCGGTTTCAAGCAGCTTTGCCACGTTGCCCAGCCACTGACCCTTGGCGGTCTCGACGCGCATGCCTATCAATTCGTGCCAGTAGAACTCTTCCGGTTCCAGATCAGGCAGGTGTTCCACCTTCACTGCCAGCTCGAGGCCGGCAAGCGACTTGGCATCATCAGGATCGTCGTACCCCACGAAGTGAGCGATCAAACCCTTGCCATGCACCTTGCTCTGATCCATCTCGACCGGCTTCCACTCACCGCCAATGCGGGCAAGCAGATGCCGAAAGTCCAGAATATTGTCCTGCGGGTCGGTGTACGAGATCAGCTTTACCCAACCTTTGATGCCGTAAAGGCGACCTATTCGCCCCATAGTCACCAGCTGCGGCTGATCCTGCGTCATTCGATCAGGCTGCAGTGCTTGCCACTGATGATGCTTCTTTCATCAGAGCTGCAACGCGCTGGCTTGGTTGTGCGCCATTGCCGGACCAGTACTGGACGCGATCCAGGTTGATGCGCAGACGCTCTTCCTTGCCCTTTGCAACGGGATTGAAGAATCCAATACGCTCAATGAAACGGCCATCACGCGCATTGCGCTGATCGGTAACCGTGATGTAGTAAAACGGCTTTTTCTTGGCACCGGCGCGAGCCAGTCGAATAGTGACCATAAACTGAGATTCCTGAGTTAAGCATCCAAACGAAAACTGACCATGCCTCAACGACTTGCAAGCTTCAGCCACCACTTGTGGATGACCCTTCCAAATACAGAGGCTGGAAAAAGGCGGGTATTCTATGTGAATTAATGGCGGGATGGAAGGAAAGATTCGAGAATTTCCCAGCACCCCAATGCCCTAGAAACGAGGCGGTCCGCCGGCTCCCGGGAAACCACCGGGGCCACGCATTCCCCCAAGACCGCGCATCATGTTGGCAAGGCCACCGTTCTTCATTTTCTTCATGACCTTCTGCATCTGCTTGTGCTGCTTGAGCAGGCGATTGAGGTCCTGAATGTCGGTTCCCGAACCCACTGTGATTCTGCGCTTGCGAGAGCCATTGAGAATGTCTGGATTCATGCGCTCTTTCATGGTCATTGAATTGATGATTGCTTCCATCTTGCGGAACAGGGAATCATCCACCATTTTCGCGGCACCTGGAGGCAAAGCACCCATTCCTGGCAGCTTGTCCATGATGCTGACCATGCCGCCCATGTTCTGCATCTGCTTGATCTGTTCCTTGAAATCCTCCAGATCGAAGCCTTTGCCCTTTTTGATCTTGTTGGCAATACGCTCGGCTTTCTCGCGGTCGACCTTGCGCTCGACTTCTTCGATCAGTGACAGCAGGTCGCCCATGCCGAGAATGCGAGTCGCAATTCGATCCGGGTAGAACGGCTCCAGCGCATCGGACTTCTCGCCCACGCCAATGAACTTGATGGGTTTGCCGGTGATCTGGCGAACCGACAGCGCCGCGCCACCACGGGCGTCGCCGTCTGCCTTGGTCAGAATTACGCCTGTCAGGGGCAGCGCATCATTGAAGGCCTTGGCCGTGTTGGCAGCATCCTGACCCGTCATGGCATCTACGACAAAGAGCGTCTCCACAGGATTCAGCCAGGCGACGGATCTCCGCCATCATTTCGTCGTCGATCGCAAGCCGGCCGGCAGTGTCGACAATCAGCACATCCATGAACTTGCGCTTCGCATCCTTCAGGGCCGCAAGCACGATATCTTCCGGCTTTTCGCCGACGCTGCTGGGGAAGAACTCCACGCCGACATCCGCAGCCAGCGTCTGCAACTGGGCTATCGCAGCAGGACGGTAAACGTCCGCACTGACGACCATCACCGTTTTCTTCGGATTCTGCTTCAGCCACAGGGACAGCTTGGCCACCGTCGTGGTCTTGCCGGCGCCCTGCAGACCAGCCATGAGGATGACAGCCGGCGGCTGAGCCCGCAGATTCAGCGCCTCGTTGGCAACACCCATCACAGCTTCGAGTTCGGCCTGCACGATCTTGATGAACGTCTGACTGGGGCTCAGGCTCTGAGAGACTTCCTGACCAACGGCTCTTTGCCGGACACGCTCGATGAAATCCTTGACGACTGGCAGAGCCACATCTGCTTCGAGCAGCGCACGGCGGACTTCCCGAAGGGCATCCTGGATGTTGTTGTCGGTCAGTGTTCCCTTGCCGCTGATCTTGCGCAGCGCACCGGATAGTCGTTCGGTCAGGCTTTCAAACATAGATCACTTCCATCAATTGAGTCGCCATCGGCTTGCGTGTGAAATTCAAATTGGGCGCGATTATAGCCAATTCCGCCGGCATGTTCACTGTCGGGTCGCGACGGAAAATATCGCTTCAACGCCCCTGCTACATATGAGAAACTTTCGCAACAAATGGCGGGCGCAAGGCATTCCACCCAGCCCGCAGCAGATCCCCAGAGACAATTCATGCAGCCAAGCACCGTCGCAGGACTGATCGCGGTAATGTTCTATATGATCAGCCTGGTCTTTCAGGTCCGACATTTGAAAGCTGACGTGCGCACGGCCAGCGCTACCAGAACGGTCTTCGTGTTCGGCGTGCTCGCCGTTCTCACCCATGCAGTCAGCGCAGGGGGCGTCATTCGCAACAGCGCCGGGTATCACTTCGGTATCGTCGAAATCAGCACGCTGATATGTGCAGCCATCTCCCTGCTGGCGCTGATCAGCAATCTGCGCAAACCACTGGGCGTCTTGATGGTGGGGCTGTTCCCATTGGCAATAGTGGCCATACTGGCGTCAATCTTCGTTCACAGCAGCTACCCGGCTCGACCTCTCGAACCGGGACTGGCCGGACACATTCTGCTGTCGATTCTCGCTTACAGCATGTTCACCATTGCGGCGCTGCAGGCTGGCTTTCTGGCGTTTCAGAACTACCAGCTGCGTCACCGCCACGCGGCGAGCGTCATCAAGCGCTTTCCGCCACTGCAGGACATGGAGAGCTTCCTTTTTGAACTGCTGTGGGCAGGACAGATCCTGCTCAGCCTCGGGATTGTGGCGGGGTTCATGTTCGTCGAGGACATGTGGGCACAGGGGCTTCCACACAAGACAGTTTTCTCGCTGCTGGCGTGGACGGTGTTCTCCGTAATGTTGTGGGGACGACACCAACTGGGCTGGCGTGGCACTACAGCCATCCGTGGCACCTTGATCGGCTTCGGACTGCTGATCCTTGGCTTCTACGGCTCCAAGTTCGTCCTCGAATACATCCTTTCCTGACCCCGCATCGACTGTCGGATGATTCCCGGCTCTTCCAGTGGGCCTGGTTGCAGATCAATCAGGCTGCGACAACGCAGGCTGATCTCTGGCACTGCGGCATCAACAAGCGCCAGACCCACATGATGCGTGGCCCCCAGCGCCAACTGCCAGAACTGCCAGCGCAATGGGGCATCCGCAGGCCCCTCGTCAAATGCAACGCGCAGATCCGCGTCATTGAGGGTGAAGCTGATACTTCGAAGTGGAATCGCCAGTCCTTTCCCGCAGGCTTTGATGTAGGCTTCCTTGAGCGTCCAGAGATCGAGAAAGTGCTGTTGCTGCTCTTTTGCAGACTTTGCTCGCAACACCGCTGCTTCCGAGGCTGAAAAGTAGCGATCGGCCAGTGCAAGCGCCCGAGTCTCGCGTGAAGTTCGCTCCACATCCACACCCACTTCACCACTGCCACTGAGCGCGATCAAGATCAGCCCGTCAGTATGGGAAATATTGAAAGACACTCGCCCCTTTGCCTCCGGATTGGCAATCACCGGACGCCCCCACGGATTACGATCAAATACCCAGTCCGTCGCTGCAATCTCCGGAAAACAGCCACTGAGAATGGTTCGTACCGACGCCCGGGTGACCACGAATTGCTGTCGCATCGAAGGCACCTGAAGGCGGGCCATCCGCTGCTTTTCGTCCGCCGACAACAGTGACAGATGCGCGTCGGTATCTGCATCCTCATTGCGCACGTACCACAGTTGAATCTCATCGGCGGCAGGCATCAACATGCTGATGCACCGAGAGCGGCCGAGGCGCCATTGAATGCAAGTCGCCCTGTTTCAGAACACGGGTTCTCGAGACACTCCTGCATGACACTCACCTCAGCCCAGCAAGTCATACTTGCGCAAATACCCACGCAGCTGGTGATAGCTCATCTGCAGAAAGTCGGCGGCCTTGCGCTGATTGAACTGCGCACGCTTCATGGCCTGCTTCAGCAGCTCGATCTCATACTGCTGCACATGGTTCACGAAGTCGAATGTCTCCAGCTCTGCCAGCTCGGGAGCTACCGTGTTCTGCGCCGCACTGGTCGCGCCTGGCGTACCCATGACGGGCAGATCTTCGGTAAACGCCGTGTGCGTCAGCCGATAGGGAGACTCAAAAGGATTGAACACCAGATGGCCGATCGGCTTGTCTGGACTCTGATACACCGCGCGTTCCACCACGTTTTTCAGCTCGCGCACATTGCCTGGCCAGGTATGGGTGAGCAGCATGCGCTCCATGTTGGTGGTGAAACCATGAAAGTAGTCGCCGCCCAGCTCCTTCACCATGCCCACGGCGAAGTGCTGCGCCAGTACCAGGATGTCTTCGGCACGGGCCCGCAGCGGCGGCAGCGTGATGACGTCGAAGGCCAGACGATCCAGCAGATCCTCCCGGAACCTGCCACGTCGTGCCAGACTGGGCAGGTCCTCATTGGTGGCCGCCACGATGCGCACATCCACCTTCAGCGTCTGACTGCCGCCGAGTCTCTCCAGCTCGCCGTATTCAATGATGCGCAGAATCTTTTCCTGCACTGCCATGGCGGTATTGGCCAGCTCATCCAGAAACAGCGTACCGCCGTCGGCGCGCTCGAAGTAGCCCTTCTTCTGTGACGTCGCGCCGGTGAAGGAACCCGCCTCGTGACCAAACAGTTGCGACTCCAGCAGCGTGTCACTGACAGCCGCACAATTGATTTTGAGAAAGTTCTGCTGCCAGCGGCGGGAGAGAAAGTGCAGGCGTGCGGCAATCAACTCCTTGCCGGTGCCACGTTCGCCCACAATCAGCACAGGCTTGCGCAGGGGAGCCACCCGCGAAACATGTTCCTGCATTTCGAGAAAACTGGCGGACTCTCCGATCATCCGGGGCGCTGAACTGTCAGAGGGCATGGCGGCATCCTGCAAAATTGGTTTCGCCGAAAATACCACCAGTTGAGGATTTTCACCACGCCGTGCGCGAAAATCACCGCCAGCCATAAATAATTCTATTATTTTTCAATAAGATAAAAGATAACTCGTGACTGGCACAGAACCTGCTTTATCGCTCACATTCGCATAACCAGTCACCAGAGGAAACACGAACCATGAGCATCTTTTCGCGCCTGTCCGATATCATCAATTCCAACATCAGTTCCCTGCTGGACAAGGCAGAGAACCCCGAGAAAATGATCCGCATGGTCATTCAGGAAATGGAGGAGACCCTGGTGGAAGTGCGCAGTGGCACCGCCAAGGTCATCGCCGAGAAGAAGACCTTGCACCGCCGTGCCGAGCAGCTGCGTCGGCAGGCCGAGGAGTGGCAGAGCAAGGCTGAACTGGCCATGAGCAAGGACCGCGAGGACCTGGCCAAGGCGGCACTGGTGGAGAAGGCCAGTGTCATCACCACCGTGGAGCTGCTGGACAGCGAGATGCTGAAACTGGACGAAACTCTGGACAAGCTGAGCCACGAGATCGACCAGCTGCAGTCCAAACTCAATGATGCCCGCGCGCGCCAGAAGACCATCGTGATGCGCACCACCGCCACCCAGTCCCGGGTGGACGTGAACCGTCAGCTGCACAACTTCAACATCGACAATGCGATGAACAAGTTCGAATATTACGAGAAGAAGATAGATCTGATGGAAGGCCAGGTGGAAAGCCTGACCCGCGAAAGCAATGGCCTGCACAGCGAATTCGAGGAACTGGCCCGGAAGGAGAAGATTGACCTGGAACTGCAGGCCATCAAAAGCAAACTCAACAAGTAATCCAAGCGCCAAAGGGCCCGGGCAATGAATTTTTTCGAATTCTCGATAGTGTTGATTTCCATCATCGCCGGCTTCATCACGCTGTGGATGTTCATCCTGTATCAGCGCAAGGAAAAGAAGGTCAGATTGTCTACCGACACCGAGTATGACATTCGCGAGCTCTCGGCCATTGCACAGTCGCTGAGCGCCCGGATTGATACTCTGGAAGCAATTCTGGATGCGGAAGTGCCCACCTGGAGGGAGCAGAATGAACAACCGCACTAAGCCTTTCGCGTTGAACGAGGAGCGCAAGCGCTTTCTCGGAGTCTGCGCGGGGCTGGCGGATTATCTGGAAGTGCCGGTCTTCCTGATCCGCGTGATCGTGGTCATGGCCTGCCTGGCATGGCCGACGCTGACGCTGGCGTATTTCATCACCTATTGGTGGCTCAAGCCCGACTCTGACGGCAAGGTACGCACCTATGTCTCTGCGACACGCACCGCCGAGCACTTCCGTTCACTGAACTATCGCAAGCCGATCTACCGCAGCCGCGACAAGAAGGTGGCGGGCGTGTGCGCAGGCATCGCCGACTACCTGGAATTGCGGACTCGAACAGTGCGTATCCTGGCGATCCTTTCCTTCTTTGTGCTCGGGCCTTTCACCTTCTTCGTCTATGGCGTGATGTGGATCGCCCTGGAGAAACAACCTGAGGGGCACAGCGGATTCAATGGCTTGCGCAAGGAGTCCCGCAAAGGCGGTTCGAAGGCACGCCCCCCACAGACTACGTTGAACCCGGATTCGGCTGAGAATAGTGCGTCAGCGCAGGAGCGTGCCGAGGATGAACATATCGCCATGTCCGTCAAGGAATGCGGTGTCGCCTTCCGTGCCATTGAGGCCCGCCTGCGTCATGTGGAAGCATTCATCACGTCGAAGAAATTCCGGCTGCACTGCGAGATCAACCGCATCTGAGCCCCGCTTTCCTGCGCTTCCCGGCATCCCCCGCCAGTGGGGGCGCAGGACTCTTCCCGTCTCCCGGGCAAGCGGCTACACTCCCGCCCAGTGTCTGCCATTCAGCAACCCCCCGGACCTTCGACGCGATGCCCGTATTCAAACCCTTTCTGCACGTCAGTCTCTTGTGCCTCGCGAGTGCCGCGCTGCACGCCCAGCCTTCTGAGTCTCTGCAACGCCTGCCCTTGGATGTGCTTGATGTCCGCTCGCCGGTAGAGCGCGTCGCCGGCACGCCAGGCAGCATGCGCATTACCGACCGCAGCTGCCGCTCAGCGCCTGTGAGTGATGTCCGTCGCCGCATCGTCGATACTG
>Ga0255129_1000464_pt1 | contig 9687 bp, 19 predicted proteins | sample Law_Yuk_RepA_8d_FD_188558 | JGI IMG/M metagenome (GOLD analysis project Ga0255129, IMG submission 188558) | Freshwater microbial communities from St. Lawrence River, New York, United States - Law_Yuk_RepA_8d | ecosystem: Environmental > Aquatic > Freshwater > River | place: USA: New York... | reverse complement strand
GATGTATGTTTATGAGTTGATGTCTGGTCGATATGATAAGAAACCAAACGTAACTTCATTCCCTAATGAGGGTGAAGGTCGGTTTGAAGGTATGTTAGTTGTTCGTGCTGAGTTACGTTCCATGTGTAGTCATCACCATCAACCTGTTAAGGGTGTATGTTATATTGGTATCATTCCTACTGGCCGAGTAATTGGTCTATCAAAGTATGTTCGTCTTGCTCAATGGTGTGCACGTCGTGGCCAGCTGCAAGAGGAACTAGTCAACCAGATCGCTAAGGTGATCATGAAAGAAACAGATACAGAGAATGTTGCTGTTTATATTGAAGCTACTCATGGATGTATGGATAATCGTGGTGTAATGGCTCACTCATCGCTAACGCAAACATCTGCTGTACATGGTCTATTCCATAACAGTAGCGTAAAGCAAGAGTTCTTCGATAATATTAAGATGCAATCATCTAAGTGCTAATGAAAGATTTATCAACCCTCGCTAAAGAAGTGTGGAGTGCAAAAAGTCTTGAAGCTAAGAAGAGTGCAATGCTCGTCTTATTGGGGCAGCTTCAACACAAGCAGAAGATGCAGCAGTTCACAGATGAGGTAGAGAAAACTACTTCGTCAACACGTCTCGACTTCTTAGCAGCTAATCTTGTCTTGAGAGACGGTGACCCTGTAATTAAATGATTTTTAACATGAAACTAAGGAGAAGTAATACATGAATCAACATGAGAAACTATTGGGCTTTTTTAAATCTGGTAAAGAGATCACTGCTAAGCAAGCAGCTGGTTTGTTTCAAGTAACCAACCTTGCAGCTCGTGTATCTGAGTTGCGCGCACAGGGTTATTCAATCTACACTAACAAACTGAAGAATGGTAAGACAGCCTATCGTCTTGGCAAGCCTTCACGTCGTATGGTAGCTTTGGCTTACTCAATGGTTGGCAATGATGCATTTGCCCGACATGCCTAATCGCTGTTGAACCTTGAACCCGCTGTCTAATAAACAGCGGGTTTTTATTATGGAGATTATATGGTACACAAACATCAGAGGGTAAGTATGGAGCGCATTACTAAAAAATGGACACCATCGTTAGTAGAAGCTTACGGTCCTGAAGCAAGTAAAGCACGTGAAGCAGAGCTTATGGTAATTGAAGCATTTGCAGGTTGGGGATATCAGGTACTCGATTGTGAGTCTGATTTCCAGAGTCAGAAGCATGGTATTGATCTAACTATCAAACATCCGGACTGGCGTAGAGCATATTCAATAGATGTCAAATCCAACATGAATAAGTATGGTACATTTTGGGTAGAGACATCACCTGAAGGTTGGTTACGACATCCATCTAAAACTAGTGATCGTATATGTCATGTTTGTGTTGACACTGGTTGGGTTGCATGGTATGGTAGAGATCAAATGGTTGAGTGGTTACGTAAGAATGGTCACCTTAAAGTTGGCCTTTTTGAGATTACTACTCGTCACAAAATTGACTTTATTAACAAAAGAAAGATTGGATAATGACCAAAACTAGTATATGGGTAACATTTCAGAAAGAAGGGATACACTGCTATCCAGCAGCTGCAACTGATCCTAAGTTAGAATCAGTATCGTTCCTAGGTCATCCACATCGCCATATATTTCACTTTCGTGTAGAGATGGAAGTATTCCATGATGATCGTGATGTAGAATTTATTATGTTGAAGAGAGAGCTGGAAGGACTATATAATATAGGTACTCTTCAACTCAATAATATGTCATGTGAAATGATTGCAAGAGAGCTGTTGATATATCTAACACATACCTACCCTGATCGCGATCTAGTAATTGATGTTAGCGAAGATAATGAAAATGGATGTAGATTAGTCCATGACCATGACCATTATAAAATGAAAGGTGATTCTAAATAATGACTGATTTCTGTCACATAGCCCCTATCCCACATCTGGAAATAGTAAAAGGAGCCAAGACTCATTTACTATTAGCTCATCTGGTTGAGTCCAGCCCCCAGTATGTTGATTTCTATCTTAAAGAAAAAGAACAAGGTAGCATAATCATTCTTGATAACTCTGCTTTTGAAATGTATAAGCAGAAGAAGCCAATGTACGATATTAACAAGCTAATTAGTATGGCTGAAAAGGTCAAAGCTGATTATGTTGTGATGTCAGACTACCCTAACGAATTCTCAACAAAAACTATCAATGCGGCTAAAGAGTTAGCTCCTCAGTTGAGGGATAAAGGCTTTGGTACATTCTTTTGCCCACAATCAAAGATTGGAGATATAGATGACCTTCATGAGTGCTTTGACTGGGCTGCCCAATCAGACCTTGTGGATTATATTGGTATGTCTATTCTTGCTATACCTAATGCTTACGGAGTAGAGAAGAACAATAAGCTACAACGTTTTGTTAGTCGATTCATGTTTATGCAAGAATTACATACTGCTGGTACACTAGATGTAATGAAATCGAACGGACAGAAGATCCATATGCTAGGTATGTTAGATGGTCCTGGTGAGATTCGTTTGATGACACCGTTTAGAAAATATATCGACACATGGGATAGTAGTGCTGCTATCTGGTTAGGACTTCATGCTGGTGCTCACTTCGATCGTTCTCCTACTGGCTTATTGAATGGAAAGTATGAAGAAGAGGTTGATTTTAGTTACGAGAATAAAGGAAATGTGTTGACTGCAGTGATTAACAAGAGTATAATCAACAACTATATTTCAATATACTTAAATGAGGACGATTATGCCTGATTACAAATATAATGAAGACAAGTACCTGTCAGATATTCAAAAGTATTTGGATGGTACCTACGGTGAGCACTATGTTGCCAAGGATATCCAGGTAATTGATATCTGGGAGTCGCTTGACAGTCTTGAAACTACAGCTAGAGATACAGCTGTCAAGTATCTTTGCCGGTATGGTAAGAAGGGTGGCAAGAATAGAAAAGATCTATTGAAGGCTATCCACTATATCATTCTCATGATGTATGCTGTAGATAAAGCAAGTGCTGAACATAATTATACTCCATCCGAGGATGCGCTGGATGAGATATTAAAGAAGAAGAGTGGTATTATATTAAAGAGTGACCCAGTAGGAATGTTGAATGTTAGTGAGGAAACCTATACTACAAGAGGATCCTTTGGTACGTTACATACACATAAAACTTTAGAAGACGCATATGACGAGGTAGAAAGACATGATTCATATACTAGGAACCAATAGTCACTCAACGCTGACCAATGTTCAGCCTGGGGACTCTCAACCAAATGCAATAGATCTTAGACTTGATAAAGTCTATCGCATGAAGCATAATGAGTTTATTATTGATAACGAGAATAAGACTCATAGAGGTACTGTAGAAGAAACACCAACATCCGATGGCTGGTATATTCTTCCAGAGGGTACATATGAAGTAGTAATGGAGAACATAGTTCGAATAGGACCTGATGAAGCTGGTTGGGTCATTACTCGTTCTACATTAAACCGTAATGGTGTATTCATTACATCTGGTTTATATGATTCGGGCTATCATGGTGTAATGGCAGGTGCATTGCATGTAACTGGTGGTCCAGTAAGAATTAAGAAGGGGACTCGTATTGCGCAGTTCTTACTTTTTAAAGCAGAAGCACTTTCTGGATATAATGGCTCATACGGTTTAGGTAGTGAGCATGACAAAAAATACAAATAAGGAGTTTTATAATGGCTGAAGGTTTTAAATTACAGGTCAGTATTGAAGAGCTACAGAAACGTAAGCTGTTCTTAGCTGTTCCTATGTACGGTGGTCAGTGTGCTGGTATGTTTACCAGATCAGTTGCTGATTTATCTGCTGTGTGTACTAAACACGGTATTCCACTCCAATTGTTCTTTCTATTCAATGAGTCATTAATCACACGTGCTCGTAACTATTGCGTTGATGAGTTCATGCGTTCTGGTGCTACTCACTTGATGTTCATTGATAGTGACATTGGTTTCAATCCACAAGATGTCATCGCCATGCTTGCAATGCAAGATGATGAGAGCCCATATGATGTTATCGGTGGTCCGTATCCTAAAAAGTGTATCTCTTGGGAAAAGATCAAGCAAGCGGTTGACAAGGGTATGGCGGATGAGAATCCAAACAACTTGGAAAAGTATGTTGGTGACTATGTGTTCAATCCTAAGACAACACAACGTGAGATCCCTCTTAACCAACCAATCGAAGTGTTAGAGATTGGTACAGGCTTCATGATGATTCGTCGTAAGACATTTGAGGATTATCAAAAAGCATTTCCACACCAGTGGTACAAACCAGATCACGTACGTACTGAGCACTTTGATGGTACTCGTGAGATCATGGCTTACTTCGATTGTATTATCGATCCAGAGTCAAAGCGTTACTTGTCTGAGGACTATATGTTCTGCTACAACGTACAGAAGATGGGTGGCAAGGTATTCTTCTGTCCATGGATGCAGTTACAGCACGTAGGTAGTTATGTGTTTGGTGGTTCACTTGCTGACCTAGCTTCAATCGGAGCATCGGCAACTGCAGACTCTAATCAATTGAAACATAAAAAGAAGAAGTAACCTAAGGGATCTATATTATGAAACTAAGTGCAAGAACAATTCAGATTTTGAAGAGCTTTGCTCAGATTAATCCTTCTTTGATCTTCACACCTGGTAATGAGTTAAAGACAATATCCCCTATGAAAACAATGGTAGCTAATGCTACCATCGCAGAAACCATATCGCAGCAGTTTGCGATATGGGATCTGTCAAAGTTCCTAGGTGTGTTATCCTTATTCGATGATCCAGATTTAGAAATCAATGATAAGTTCATTACAATCACCAGTGGTAAATCTAAACTAGATTATGTTTATTGTTTACCGGATATGATTGTTCAACCTCCAAAGAAAATGGCTGACCTACCGCTTGATAGTGTTGAGAAGTTATTACCTTCATCATCACTGCAGTCGTTAATGAAAGCTGTTGGTGTACTACAATTACCTGATATTGCCTTTGTTGGTAAAGATGGTAAATTCAGCATTGAAGCATTAGATACAAAACCAAAGAACCCAAATGATAGTACCCTCAGTAACAGCTTTGCAATTACTGTTGGTGAAACTATCAAGACTTTCAAGATGATTGTTAAAGCTGAGAGTCTTAAAATTATGAATGAAGAGTACAAGCTAAAAATATCTCCAGGTGGCATTTGCCATTTTAAAGGTTCTGATGTAGAATACTGGGTAGCTTGTGAAGATAATTCTACTTTTACTGGGTGATTAAATGATTCGTGATGATTTCCTTTGGGTCGAGAAGTACAGACCTAGGACTGTGGCCGACACTATCCTTCCCGATGGTCTCAAAAAGACCTTTCAACAATTTGTCGATCAAGGCAATATTCCTAACCTACTATTGACTGGCCGTGCAGGCGTTGGTAAAACAACTATTGCACGTGCCATGCTCGATCAGCTTGGTTGTGATTATACTATAGTCAATGGTTCTATGAGTGGTAACATTGACACTCTTCGTAATGAGATACGAGAGTTCGCATCCACTATTTCCTTTTCTGGAGGTCGTAAATATGTTATCCTGGATGAAGCTGACTATCTTAATCCTAACAGTACTCAACCTGCTCTTCGCAACTTTATGGAAGAATACTCGAGGAATTGTGGGTTTATCCTTACCGCTAATTTCCGCAACCGCATTATTGATCCTCTGCACAGTAGATGCTCTGTCGTAGAATTTAAGATTGAGAAAGATGATAAGCCAGAGATGGCTAAGCAGTTCTACAAGCGTGTATGCGGTATACTCGACAAAGAAGGAATAGAGTATGATAGTAAAGCTGTCGTAGAGGTTATTAAGAAGTTCTTTCCTGACTGGCGACGTGTATTAAATGAGCTACAGCGTTACTCTGCTACCGGTCGTATTGATACTGGTATACTAGTTAATATTACAGAGGAGAACCTTAAAGCATTAGTATTACTATTAAAGACTAAGAGCTTCAGTGAAGTACGTAAGTGGGTTGGTGAGAATAATGACATTGATCATACCACATTCTTTCGTAAGCTATATGATACTGCGTCAGATTATCTGAAACCAAACTCTATTCCAATGCTCGTGATGACCATTGCCGACTATCAATATAAGGCTGCTTTCGTTGCTGATCATGAGATAAATATTTTAGCTTGTCTAACAGAAATTATGGCTGAAGGAGATTTCAAATGAATATACAACTATTGAGTGAGTATGAGAATAATGGAGTTAATGCAAGAGTAATGAAGTTGCATGATGATACGTTTCAAGTTCTTGTCTTTAATCTTAAAAGTGGACAGGAGTTAGCCAAGTTCTTTGGTAGCTATACTGAAGCTAATAGGTTTGCTGAAACATCTACACAGCAGCAACTGAACGGATGAAAACTATTATCCATGTCAACCAGGCTCTTATTCGAAAGAATATAAGAGCTGAAGAAGAGAATCGGGAGCCTGTCCTTACAGTGAAGACTTATAAGGATAACAGGTACGCTAACACTGTAATCATTTACGGCCCTAGCAAGGTTGTATACTCACCTGATAAACCACTTAGTTGTGGTGCAAGGGTGTGGATAGAAACTGAGGGTAAGGTTGATGTTGAATGAATCCGTTGCTGGAGTTTTTACTTGGATTAGGGATGACTATAATTCTAACCGGGTACGCTTTGGTATTGAGTTACTGGCTTGGGCTATTTCTATTAGTTGTAGTATCACTATGGCTCTCACTGTGCCTAGCCCACCTCTTCTCATACTCTATCCTATATGGATTACTGGTTGTGCTTTGTATTCTTGGGCTGCTTGGTCACGTCGGAGCTTTGGGATGCTGGCCAATTATTTGTTATTAACTACGATCGATGCAATCGGTCTTTTAAGGATGGTACTGTGAAAATCTCTGGAATATTATATCAAGTTGACTACCTGAGTAATGAAGAAATGAAAGGCAATATTGGCCTTGCAGACTTCAATAAACAACGCATAATGATCAATCGTGATCATACTAGTCAAACACAACGTATTGCCCTGTTGCATGAAACGTTGCACATATTGGATAGTACCTATGGTCTTGGTCTTACCGAGAAGCAAGTAGTACATCTGACTCACGCCTTAGTTGGTCTGGTCACCGATAACCCAGAGTTAACATTATAATAACATGAATCCCTTTGATTATGTAAATGCGATAAACAGTTCTAAACAGGATCTACTTAAAGAGTCGGAAGCAGAAAAGCACTACCCAGCCTTCATGGTAAACAAGGCACTATCTTATTTCCCGGACACGTTATTGTACGCTAATGAGATGAATCGGCACCATCACCTAGATGGAAAGCTCCAGTTTTACTTTTTTCTAAATAGTATAAGACCTGCAAAGCGATTTGCAAAGTGGGTGAAGAAACAAGAAGATAATGACCTTACTGCTGTCATGGAATATTATGGTTACGGGCCAGAAAAGGCAAAAAGCGCATTATCCATCCTTTCTTCAGATCAACTGATCACTATAAAACAAAAATTAGAAAAAGGTGGACGATTATGAACATTATTGACAGTCTGGTGGAAGTTGCGCTGGCCTCTGAAGAAGACTTTCTCAAGATCAAAGAAACACTGACACGTATCGGTGTTGCATCGCGTAAAGATAAAAAACTATTTCAATCATGCCATATCTTGCATAAGCAAGGTAGGTATTATATTGTGCACTTCAAAGAGCTATTTGCTCTTGATGGTAAACCATCTAACTTCTCAGATGATGATAAGGCGCGCCGCAACACAATCATTAACTTGATCGCAGAATGGGGTCTAGTGAAATTGATCAACCCACAAAAATCAAGCACACCAGTTGCTCCTTTCTCTCAAGTTAAAGTTATCACACACAAAGAGAAGGATGAGTGGGAGTTGGTTGCCAAATACAATATTGGTAAAAAGAGATAACATATGAGTGATTTATTATGGGATTACCGTTTCTTGCAGTTAGCAGAAACAGTAGCATCGTGGTCAAAGGATCCATCTACAAAAGTAGGAAGTGTAATTGTAGATTCCAAACGTAGAGTTATTGGAATGGGGTACAACGGCTTTCCACGCGGGGTAGTTGATGATGATTATCGATATCAAGATCGCGAACTAAAGTTAAAGTTAGTTTGCCATGCAGAACGTAATGCACTTGACAATGCGCCGGGGAGTGTTGAAGGGTCAACGTTGTACGCGACATTCTTCCCCTGCAACGAATGCGTCAAAAGTATTATCCAGAGGGGAGTTAAAAGAGTAGTAACATTTGTTCCCCCGCCAGGAAAACAACTGTTGTTTAATCATGGGTTTTCGTATATAATGCTTAAAGAGGCTGGTGTAGAACTTCATCAGCTCGCTTATATTTTATTTGAGAGGTGGAAAAATGACCCAAGCGACATCCGTGGATTCGATCCGCTCGACCCTAAAGTCGAACATATGTAAAGTTATATTCACTAAGAAGAATGGTGAACTTCGTGAGATGATATGCACTCTACGCGAAGACGTTGTAGTTCCTCACGAAAAGACTACCGATCGTGTGAAAGAAGTGAATGAGGAAGTTCTGGCTGTTTGGGATTGTGAAAAGAATGCGTGGAGATCTTTTCGAATTGATAGTATAATTGGGGTTCACGTCAATATGGAGAATAACAATGTACCAGCGTAAAGCCAATATGAAACCAGCTGTACTCGACGATAACGTCCGTATCCCTCTAGGTGCACTGACAGAGTTCATTCTAAACTGTGAGCTAGCTCTGAGTGCTAGAGGCCAGGAAGATGAGGCATTCCGCTTTGAATGTATTAGAGAGTATCTCCAGCAAGAATTTACTCCTGCTAAGGGCTTACACTTCAAGCCGGGAGTGATTGGATTATAAATACTAAAAACACCACAGGATTATTGTATGCACATTAAAGAAGCATAGCAGTAGTAGGAGAAGGCGCACAGGCGAAAGTCTATGCGCCTTTTTTGTTTTTAACTCTAACAAGAAGGACAGCGCATGAAAAAAGCACGACTTGCTGAAGCCTCCATTCATCATCTCCCTGATCAACCAAGAAGAAAGCTCAAACTTAGAATCGACGATCTTCTGACATTTGAACCCCTAACAAAAAACCAATCCAAATTCTTCGACCTCTACAAACAAGGAACACAAGCAATCATGCTGCACGGTGCAGCTGGTACAGGAAAGACATTCATTGCACTCTACAAAGCATTAGAAGAGGTGATGGATAAAAGTAACACATACGATAAGGTAGTATTAGTAAGATCAGTAGTACCTTCAAGAGAAATTGGACATCTACCAGGAGATGAGAAAGAGAAGACTGACGTATATCTTGCTCCCTACAAAGCAATCTGTCAAGACCTATTCCAAACTGAACAAGCATATGAAAGACTAGTTGAACAAAAGAATATTGAATTTATGATTACATCTTTCATTCGTGGTATCACTATAGACAATTCAGTAATTATTGTTGATGAGTGCCAGAATATGACCTTCCAAGAGTTGAGTTCAATTATAACTCGAGTTGGAGAAGGATCAAAGATTATATTTTGTGGTGATTTTAAACAGACAGATCTATGTAAAAGGCATGATCAATCTGGCCTCAGAGACTTTGTAGAGGTTATCAACAGAATGCCATCATTCAGAAACGTGGAGTTCGAAGTTGATGACATCGTACGCAGCTCCCTTGTT
>Ga0255129_1000460_pt1 | contig 9735 bp, 4 predicted proteins | sample Law_Yuk_RepA_8d_FD_188558 | JGI IMG/M metagenome (GOLD analysis project Ga0255129, IMG submission 188558) | Freshwater microbial communities from St. Lawrence River, New York, United States - Law_Yuk_RepA_8d | ecosystem: Environmental > Aquatic > Freshwater > River | place: USA: New York... | reverse complement strand
GAGTTCCAGATTGAACGCACCGCACAGCTCAAGCGCGACTTGCTGGAGACCCGCGAAGGCTTTGGCCAGACTCAGGGTGAGCTGGAGTCTGACCGCACTCGCGTCTCCCGCCTTGAATCCGAAGTCGCCGTGCTGGAGCCACGCCTGGAGGAAGCCAACGCTGTCGCCGAGGAATCCGCCTATGCGCTGGAGGAATCCGAAGAGCGCATGCAGCAGTGGCAGCACGAATGGGATGAATTCAACCGCCGCGCCGAAGAGCCGCGTCAGATTGCAGAAGTCGAACAATCGCGCATCCAGCAGCTGGAGAAGATTGTCGAGCGCGGCATGGATCGCGGGGCGCGTCTGCAGGAAGAGAAGAAGTCGCTGGGCGACAACCCCGAGCAGGATGCGATCGACGAGCTGTCCATTCAGGTCTCGCAGTTGGAGGAAAGCCTAGAACAGCACCAGAGCAGCAACAGCACGCTGGCAGGGCAAATAGAAGAAGAAAGAAGCCGGGGTCAGAGCATCGCCAGCGACCTGGACCGTGCTCGCAGTGAGCTGCAGAGCCTGAAGGGGCGAGCCGCCTCTCTGGAAGCGCTGCAGAAGGCCGCACTGGGGCGCAACAACGAAGGTATGAACCGTTGGTTGCAGGCTCGTAAAATAATTGAAAACAAACGCTTGGGAGAGAGTATTCGTGTAGCTTCTGGCTACGAAACAGCCGTTGAAGCCGTGCTGGGTGACTATCTGCAAAGCGTGTGCATCGAGAATATCGACAACCTGGAGACCTTGCTGGCCGACTTGCCTGCAGGGCTTCTTTCCCTGGTGGATATCGGTGTCGAAGCCAGCAAACTGCCGGCGCCAGCCGGACGCGAGACCCTGGCCTCCCGCATCGATTCGAGCTTGGACAGCGCTGCCTTGCTGGCCGGTATCTATGTGGCGAACGATCTCCCAGCAGCCCTGGCCATTCGCGGTAGCCTCGCGGCCCACGAATCGGTAGTGACGCGCCAGGGCATCTGGCTGGGCAAGTCGTGGATCCGCGTGCGCAAGGCCGCTGACGAGAAGGCGGGTCTGCTGGAGCGCAAGGGCGAGATTTCCCGCCTGGAAGAGAACATCGGCTTGCAGCAGTCCCGTGTGGACGAGCTGCTGGAAGCGCAGACCCTGGGGCGGCAGGCCCTTCGGGATCTGGAGACACGCCGCGAGGATCTGCAGCGCCAGATTGCCCAGACCGCCCGGCAGTACAGTGAATACAAGTCCCAGCTGGGCGCCCGCCTGATGAAGGTGGAGCAGACCACGCTGCGTCGTGAACGCCTGCAACATGAGCTGGACGAGCTGCAGCGTCAGCTGGCCATCGAAGAAGAGAACACGGCGCTGGCCCGCTCCAATTTGCAGTCGGCCCTGGATGCCATGGAGCTGGACACCGAACGCAAGGAACTCCTGCTGCAGCAGCGCGACGAGCGCCGCGAGGCCCTGGATCAGATTCGTCAGAAGGCTCGCCATGACAAGGATCAGGCCCATCAGCTGGCGCTGCAGTCCCAGTCTCTGCAATCCCAGCTGAAATCGGTGCGCGACACGCTCGAGCGCATGGCCTCGCAAGTGCAGCGCGCCAAAGAGAAGATCGACTCGCTGACGCGGCAGCTGCAGGAGTCCGACGCGCCCCTGGAGTTCAAGCGCGCGGAACTGGAGGCACTGCTGCAGAAGCGCCTGGAAGTAGAGGCCCAGCTCAATGCCGCCAAGGTGCGGGCCGAAGGCAATGAACACGCCCTGCGCAGCCTGGAGCAGCAGCGCGCGCATTGCGAACGCACAGCCGCCGCGCTGCGCGAGCACCTGATGGAACACCGGCTGCGCTGCGAAGGCGACATGGTCAAGCGCGAAGCCCTGCAGGATCAGCTGCGTGAGAGCCGGTATGACCTGCATACTGTGCTGAATACCTTGCCCGAGGGCGTGGATCAGGCCTTCTGTGAGCGTGAGCTGGAAGCCCTCGCCGGCCGAGTGCAGCGTCTGGGCGCCATCAATCTGGCGGCCATCGACGAATACAAGCAGCAATCCGAGCGCAAGGTGTATCTGGATTCCCAGAACGATGACCTGGAACGTGCCCTGGTCACCCTCGAAAACGCGATCCGCAAGATCGACAAGGAAACCCGCACCCGCTTCAAGGAAACCTTCGACAAGATCAATGCCGGTCTGCAGGAGCTGTTCCCAAAAGTCTTCGGGGGTGGCCATGCCTATCTGGACATGACGGGCGAGGATCTGCTGGACACGGGCGTGACCATCATGGCGCGGCCTCCGGGCAAGCGAAACAGCACCATTCATCTGCTCTCGGGCGGTGAAAAGGCCATGACAGCCATCGCGCTGGTGTTCTCCATCTTCCAGCTCAATCCGTCGCCGTTCTGCATGCTGGACGAAGTCGACGCGCCGCTGGACGACGCCAATGTGGGCCGTTATGCCAATCTGGTGAAGGAGATGTCGCAGTCCGTGCAGTTTGTTTTCATCACCCACAACAAGCTGACCATGGAAATGGCAAACCAGCTGTTGGGTGTTACGATGCACGAACCCGGCGTATCCCGCATCGTGGCTGTGGACATTGCCGAGGCAGCAGAATTGGCCGCCATGTAAAGCCAGATTCACAAGCCAGCGTTTTTGCGTTATAAAACTGACAATTAGACAAAAGACTTAAGGAAAGAGCTGGGATATGGGTCTGCGTGAACTGTTGATACTGCTGTTGATCCTCGCCATTGTCGGCGTGATCCTGCGTGGCCTGTATGTGGCGCTGCGCGCCAGTCGCGGTCAATTGCGCATGGCGCTGGACAAGAACATCCCCCAGTACGATCCCGACGAACTGCTTTCGTCCGAACTTCCCAATGGTGGCGCCCGCCTGGTGCAGCGTTCCTTCGATGAAGTGGTGCGCCGCAATTCTGAGTTCACGTCCCGCGATCAGGCCATTCCCGTGTTGATGGATACGGTGGGTGAGGACGAGCCGTTTGAAGAGGCGCCCCGTCAGTCCAGCGTGGCCACAGCCCGCAACGCGGCCCGTCAGAAGCATGGCATGCGCACTGCCATCAAGCCGGTGCAGCGCCCGATTGATCGCATGGCGGCCGTTGCTGCGGCGGCGCAGGCAGCGAGCCCGGCTGTCATGAGTGCGCCAGCGCCGGACACCCACGCGGCAGAGTATTTTGACGACGCGCTAGACGACGAGCAGTACGAAGAGGAGCAGTACGAAGAGCAGGATGACTTCCGCAGCGAGCCCATGAGTGCTGCCGGTTATCGCGATGACGACGACCGCGATGACGATCTCGATGACGACGACCGTGATGACGATCTCGACGATGATGACTACGAAGACGACCCGCGACATGAGGATGACGACGACTTCGAGGATGACGAGGACGATCAGTACGACGACGCTGACCGGGATGATGATGCCGCGGATGACAACGAGGCAGATGATTCTGAAGACCCGGAGGACTTTGAGTCCTGGGAGGAAGATCAGGATGGCGAAGACGACGAATATGAGGCTGAAGAGTTCGAGAGTGTCTATGGCGACGACAACACCGATGAGACTGAGCAGGAAGTGCGTGCGTCCGGGCGCCCCTCTGTCGAAGAGAAGGCTGCCAGCAGTGCCGACACCTGGTACGAAGACGAGGCAGTGCCTCCGGTAGACAACGAAGTTAAAAGTGGTCCGCGCCGCTGGCTGCAATGGGCGGGCGAGAAACTCTCCGGCAAGGGCACCACGGTCCACGATACGTCTGTCCATGTCACCGAGTCCCACGAACGCCCCCATCGCGCGGAGCCCGTGCTCGGGCTTGGCAGCTTCGATGATCAGGAAGAGGTCTCTGCACCACGCAATGTGCAGGCGCCAGTCCGCAAGACCCGCGAGCCGCTGGACAAGTCCCGTCAGAAGGAGCTGAGTCTGGATCATCCGGACGACGATATTCTGTTTGACCGTGAAGAGCGGGCGGCGGAAAAAGTCAGTCGAATGGAGAAGCCGGCTCCGCAGAAGGCAGCTCGGGAGCAGGTTCGCGGGCAGGGCCCGCTCCCACAACAGGAGAAGGTTCGCGGGCAAGGCCCGCTCACACAGGGCCCGCTCCCACAGGGCCCGCTCCCACAGGAACCGGTCCTGCAGGAGGCAGTGCCTGCCGCGAGCAGCGCGCCTGCCCAGGATTTCAGTGAAGTGCTGGTGCTCAATGTGGTGGCCCGACCCAATCATGAGATTGCCGGAGTGGACCTTCTGCAGGTGCTGCTGGCCAACCAGTTGCGCTTCGGCGACATGGCCATTTTCCACAGGCATGTGGATGGCGCTGCACGATCTCCCGTGCTGTTCAGCGTGGCCAATCTTGTCAATCCGGGCACCTTCGATCTCAACAGAATCAGTGAGTTCTCCACGCGCGGGGTCTGCTTCTTCATGACGCTGCCCAGCGTGGGCAACAACATGCAGGCCTTTGACAAGATGCTGGAAGCGGCGCAGCAGGTGCGCATCGCCCTGGATGCCGACTTGAAGGATGACAATCGCAGCGTGATGACGGCGCAAACCATCGAGCATTATCGCCAGCGAGTGCGCGACTTCGATCTCAGGCAGTTGCGACAGCCAAAATGACAGTGGGGTCTCATTCAGAGCAGAGTGAGGAAGAGGGTGTCGGGCAGGCTCAGGTTCGCGGGCAAGGCCCGCTCCCACAGCAAGGCCTGGTCCCACAGCAGGACCTGCAGGCGCTGGCTGACCTACGTCGTCAGATCAGCCACCACGACTTTCTGTATCACACCCTCGATGCGCCTGAAATTCCCGACGTTGAATACGACCGGCTGTTCGCTCGGCTTGAGCAGCTCGAAGCGCAGTATCCCCAGTGCATCACCCCCGATTCTCCAACCCAGCGTGTCGGCAGTGCTCCCCTGTCCGGCTTTGCGCAGGTGACGCATGAAGTCCCGATGATGTCCCTGGCCAAAGTGTTCGATGAAACAGACCTGGTGGACTTTGAGGCCCGCATCAAGAAGCGGCTGGACAGCGAAGCAGCGATTGCCTACAGCTGTGAGCCCAAGATCGATGGCGTCGCTGTCAGCCTGCTGTACGAAGAGGGTTTGCTGGTGCGTGCCGCCACCCGCGGCGATGGCGTGACGGGCGAGGACATCACCCACAACGTGCGCACCATTCGCGATGTGCCCTTGCGGCTGCCGGCCAGCTTCCTTGCTGACGCTGAAACGCCCGCCGTGCCCAGACGTCTGGAAGTGCGTGGCGAGATCTACATGAGCCGCTCCGGGTTTGCAGCGGCCAATACCCAGGCCCTGGTTACAGGCGGCAAGACCTTCGTGAACCCCCGCAATGCCGCTGCCGGCACGTTGCGCCAGCTTGACCCGCGCGTTGCCGCCTCACGCCCGCTGCGCATGTTCTGTTATGGCGCCAATATTCTGGAAGGCAGCGAGTCCTTGGTCTGGCCGTCACTGACGGCCACGTTCGCGTGTCTGCAGCAATGGGGGTTTGTGGTGAACCCCGAACTGCAGGCGGTCACGGGCGTGTCGCAATGTCTGGCCTTCGCCCAGGCACTGCTGGCTCGGCGCGATGGGCTGGACTACGAGATCGATGGCGCCGTCATCAAGGTGGACAGGCTGCAGCTGCAGGCCGAGCTGGGCTTCAATGCCCGCACGCCCCGCTGGGCGATGGCTTACAAGTTCCCGGCCGAGGAAGTCGCTACCGAGGTGCGGGATGTGGAGTTCCAGGTGGGTCGCACCGGCACGATCACCCCAGTGGCGAGACTGGAACCTGTCTTTGTGGGCGGTGTCACCGTCAGCAATGCCACGCTGCACAACATGGCCGAGATTGCCCGTTTGGGCCTGCGCATCGGGGATCGCGTCATCATTCGCCGTGCCGGCGATGTGATTCCCAAGGTCGTGAAAGTGGTGGAAGACGTCGCGCCCAGCGCCGAGACGCATGCCAAGCGCACCGAGATTCACATGCCTGCGGAGTGCCCCGCCTGCGGCTCTGCGGTGGAGCCCGATGGCGACATCCTGTTTCGCTGCAGCGGCGGGCTGGTGTGTCCCGCGCAGCGCAAGGAAGCCATCCGGCACTTCTGTGCGCGGGGCGCGCTGGATGTTGAAGGCCTGGGCGACAAGCTGGTGGAGCAGCTGGTGGATGGCGGCCTGATTCACGATGTGGCCGACGTGTTCCATCTGCAGCATGCCCAGCTGGCGGCGCTGGAGCGCATGGGCGACAAGTCGGCTGCCAACCTGATAGCGGCCATCGACAAAGCCCGCAGCACCACGCTGCCGCGCTTTCTGTTTGGTCTGGGTATTCCCGAGGTGGGGGAAGCCACGGCGCTGGCCCTGGCGAGTCACTTCGGCAGTCTCGAGGCCTTCCTGGCCGCCGATACCGCAACGCTGGAGACCGTCGAAGATGTCGGTCCCATCGTCGCTGCGCGCGTGGCGCATTTTCTGCAGCAAGCCGCCAATCGCAATGTCATCACCCGCTTGCGTGACGCCGGCGTGCACTGGGCCGACCAGGCCGTGGTGGCGCAGTCCGACGTGCTGGCCGGCCAGATCTTCGTGCTCACAGGCACGCTGGAGCGCATGACCCGTGACGATGCCAAGGCTCATCTGCAGTCCCTCGGAGCCAAGGTGGCTGGCAGTGTGTCGAAGAAGACGGACTGGGTCATCGCCGGCCCCGGTGCAGGCTCGAAGCTGGACAAGGCCGTGGAACTGGAAGTGTCAGTGATGGACGAGGATGCCTTCATGGCCTTTCTGGCGGAGCACGGGAAGTGAACAGTGCAGCCGGCCGGTCCATCGCTTGTCACGTTTACCGGAGACCCGGCGACATGCGCTCTGCCCTTCTGATAATTCTTTTGTCTCTGTCACTCAGTGCCTGTCTGAGCAGCCCGGCCCGCAGTGTCGACAACGTGTGTTCGCTCTTCGACGATCAACGTGCCTGGTTCCACGCCGCGGAGCAGAGTCAGCGGCGCTGGGATGTGCCCGTCGGGGTCTCCATGGCTTTTCTCTATCAGGAGTCCGGGTTCCGCTCCCGGGCCAGGCCTGCCCGCAGCCGCATTCTGGGCGTGATCCCCGGACCACGGCCTTCCGATGCTTTCGGTTATGCGCAGGCGCTGGACAGCACCTGGGATGACTATCGTGAGTCCACAGGCAACCGCCTTGCACGGCGCAGCAATTTCGCCCATGCCGTGGACTTCGTGGGCTGGTACAACGCCAACAGCGTCCGGCGCAACAACCTTGCCCGGGACGATGCCCGCAATCTGTATCTGGCCTATCACGAAGGCAATACCGGTTTCGCCCGTGGCTCGTATGCCGACAAGCCCTGGTTGCTGGAGGTCGCCGCCACGGTGCAGCGCAATGCGCAGCGCTATCAGGCGCAATACGAACAATGTGCCCCGGCGCTACGGCAGAGCTGGTGGCAACGCATATTCAGTTGAAGACAGGTGAACGCATGAACTGGTGGGGCAAGGTATTGGGTGGAACCTTCGGGTTCGTGATGGGCGGACCACTCGGCGCGGTGCTGGGTGCCGCTCTTGGCAATTATTTCGACAAGGGCATGGCGGGAGTGGATGCCGACCCGGCACTGGGCTCACAGGGCAACGAGCGGGTGCAGACGGCGTTCTTCACGGCGGTGTTCTCCATGATGGGACACGTGGCCAAGGCCGATGGCCGTGTCAGTCCGGACGAAATCTTTCTGGCGCAGCAGGTCATGGATCAGATGCGCCTGCAGCCGGAACAGCGCAAGCTGGCCATCGGCCTGTTCGAGCAGGGCAAGCAGGAGCAGTTCCCCTATGCCCAGGTGCTGGAGCAGTTCCGGCGAGAATGCCTGCGCCGTCGCAATCTGATCCAGATGTTTCTGGAAATTCTGACAGCCACGGCGCTGGCCGATGGCGCCATGGACCCGGCGGAGCGGCGCGTTCTGGATGGCATAGCAGTCAGTCTTGGGGTGTCGCAGGCCGAGTATGATCGTCTGGTAATGCGCATGAACGCGCAGTTTCGCTTCAGTACTGACGCGCGACCACAGGACAAACTGCAGGATGCCTACAAGGTGCTTGGACTGGAAAGCGGTGCCGAGACGCCCGAGGTGAAGAAGGCCTATCGCAAACTGATGAGTCAGCACCATCCTGACAAACTCGTCTCCAAAGGCCTGCCGGAAGAGATGATGGAGATTGCCAAGCGCAAGACCCATGAGATCAAGACGGCCTACGACACGATCATGGCCCAGCGCGGCGAGTGAGTCTGTCTCTGCAAATATGAATTCGCTCCCAAAAAAAAGCCCGGTCAAAGGACCGGGCTTAACTGACTACTATCAAGGGAGAGATAAAATGAAACAAAACCCACAATTTTGTCTGCAATCTTCCTACAACCAATCAGACTGTATGCCCCTGACTTAGTTCCACGGCCTCTGACATATTTTTCAGGTAATTTCCTCACAATCTACAACTGATTGAAATATTTAGAGAAAATCATTCAGATTGAACGTTCCTCCAAGCCAAGACTCTTCACGGCTTTCGCATTGTTGCTGTTGCTGATCACCCCGATGCTGGCCAGTTCCGGCCGCAGGTACATCTGCGTGACGCGCTGCAGATCTGCCACCTGGGTCTGCAACACGCGCTGACGATAGGCCAGGCGTACTTCGCGAGTGCGTCCGAACAAGTCGTTGTAGAACGCCTGTTTCGCTTCGCCAGCCGGCGAAGTGGATTTGTCCATGGCGCTGATCACGCCGAGAATAGCCTCTTCCACCAGACGCCATTCGTGGGCGTCACTCAGCACCCAGTCTATGGCCCTGTCGAAGTCCTGCAGAGTATCGGCCAGACGCGGATCGCGGTAGGAATAGAAACGGAAGGACGCTGAGTTGGCGTCCTGATCTGCACCGCCACCGTAGGCGCCACCCTGTTCCCGGATGCTGCGGTGCAGGAAGCCATTGCGCATGAACCCTGCCAGCACACCCAGCGTGGCGTGGTCGGGGTGTGCCGCCGGTACCGTGGGATAGGCCTTGGCGCAGAAATTCACCTGGGTATTGGTGGTCCAGATCTGCCGCACCTGCTCCCGGACGGGGGGCAGCACCAGGGAGCTGGAGGTCGCTGGCTGCGGTGCACTCTGTTGCCAGTGCTGTTGCAGACTGGCTGTGAGCATATCCTGTGCAGCGGCTTCACCCACCAGCAGGAAGCGACGGGGCGCATTGAGCACCTGCTGGTGCAGCGTGCGGAATTTGCCGAGCAGGGCGGCGGCATCGACATCGCTCTTCAGCGATTTGCCGATGGCGCGCAATGTGCCAATGCCGGCCAGTCCCGTGAACTCGTGGCTCAGGCGTGCGGTCGGACTCATGCCGCTGCTGGCCAGGGTCATGGCCAGCGAGTGGCCCTGACCGGTAATGCTGCTTTCGCGACGGGCTGCAATCTGGTCAATGATCTCGCGCAGCCGCTGGACTTCGTCGAAGCGTACCTGCGTGAAGGTCTGGTGCAGCAGGTCGGCAAGGGCATCATGGTTGGCCAGCAGAGCCTTGCTGGACAATACCAGAATCGCATGGGTGCGCTGCTCGTCGTCCAGTCGACTGCGGATATTGGCATAGCAATTCACGCCGCCGCTGATTCTGGACTGCCAGGTCTGCACGTCGGTGTAGCTCTGAGCCCCGATGCCGAACTCCGACAGGCAGCTGGCGTAATAGGGCAGTATCCGCAGCAGCTCGTCATCCAGTGCTGGCAGTTCGATCACGATCTGCTGATAGCACAGACCATTGGTGCCCTGGGCATAGAAGCTGACGGGCATGCTGCCGATGCTGGTCTGGGT
>Ga0255129_1000446_pt1 | contig 9901 bp, 11 predicted proteins | sample Law_Yuk_RepA_8d_FD_188558 | JGI IMG/M metagenome (GOLD analysis project Ga0255129, IMG submission 188558) | Freshwater microbial communities from St. Lawrence River, New York, United States - Law_Yuk_RepA_8d | ecosystem: Environmental > Aquatic > Freshwater > River | place: USA: New York... | reverse complement strand
ATTTATTATTTAGTTCTTGAATTTTATATTTTGTAAAAGAATTGTTATAAATAATCAGTGCTAATACAAAACTACTAAATAAAAATGTATTTAATGAAACATTCTCATTCCAACACATTCGTATAAAATATGTTTATAAAATATAAATTTACATCATTTTACCCCTTTGAAGATTTAAAATCGGACAAAACCCCACTAAAAATCAACAAGGTTTGCCTATTTCAAGGCAAGAGAATAGCTTGTACGGTTATTGGATATTCAGAAGAAAACGTTAAATGTTAGAATCGTGAAAATAAGCTGATATAAAATAAATAAATCCAAGTGAAAAACCTAGAGCGGATGTTATATATTTTAACATTTTTGGAGATATTTTTTTTTCCTTATCTAAAAAAATTTTTGAACTTATAAAGCTACCAATCATAACACTCATTGTGAGAATAATTCCAAGTGAAAAATTTATTTTTTTCTCTTTATAAAATTGGTAAACTGAACCAATTGATATTGGGAATAAATTTAAAAATAATACACTGCCTAGGTTAGTTGTATAATCACCTATTTTGAAAAACTCTAATGCTATTAAAATTAAACCAATTGGGGCTATTCCTGTTACACCTAAAAATAAACCCGCTAATAATCCTATAGTTAACTCAATTAATAATTGATTCATATATATAAAATATAATATTATAGTTTATATTTATTTTTTGCGGCCATATTTACAATATTCATCATGTAGTTTAGACAAATTACCAAAACCAAAATTTACACGCTCCGCAAAGGGCAAACTTTGTTGATTTTTAGTGGGGTTCTGTCCCATTTTAAATCTTCAAGGTGGTAAATGTTAAATGATGTAAATTATACGCGCTCTAACATAACTTATATTTTTTGTGTCGAACATTATTGTATCCAATATCAATAAGCTTCTGTCCGTCGTCAAAGTTTAATATACTATACCCTTCCAATGCCGCCGGATCTACAAAATATTTGTTAATTTCACCGATGGGATCCTTACAATTTTGATTCAATGTTGCCATTGGATTATTAAAGTTGGTTTTCACTATCATTACTGTTCGTTTTACCATTTCTTTTAACGAATCAACCGGCGCATTATCATAAACGTATCCTTCATATGGTGTAATAAATGTAATATTTAAGTATTGTCCATTATGTTCTACTTGGAGTAATTCGTTGCTTAGTGTCCCACCATCGGCATATAAGTTACCATTGTATCTTATTGGTGGGAACGCACCAGGGATTGCGGACGACGACATCATCAAATACACCTTATTTAAATCGTCATTATTTTCAAACGCATATACGTCTAAATTTCCGCTATATAAGTTTGTGGCGCCAATTAACGTGTGAATAACTGGCTCTCCGCGCATTTTGTTAATAACCAACATCAACGTGTTAAATAATGGTTCGGTATTTAGTATCGACATTGACGTCGTAGGCAACAGTTTATATATCATTCGATTATGTATACTCGAATATATTTTTTCTGCTGCATGAATGCCATCATTAATATTCTTATAATATGACAAAAACGCAGAGTTCAACGCGCCAGCTGAAATACCCGTGTATGTATTATAGTTTTTTGGGTCCATCTCCGAGACCCTTTTTATTATACCAATTTCAACCGCACCAAATGATCCCCCGCCACTAAACGATAATTGGTTCAAAACACACGAAACATGTGAAAGACTTAATGAAACGCCTAATAAAAATAACAAATGGCCCCACATTATATAATAACTACAGATAAGTTTAAACCGATTTAGATTTAAAATAAGTTTAATTTATCGCGGGTAAGTTGTATAGCCTCGTATACATTACATACACCGCAAACGCAAATAACATAAATGGCACTCGTCGCCTTAAAAAAGCAATAATTTCACTATATATGAATATTATTGGCTTTCGGATTGTTTGGTTACTATGACCCACCTTGTAAATATAATGTCTTAGAACATCGTCTGGAAATTCTGGGGAAATTTTGCGAACAAAGGCCGCACATTTGTTTTTTTTCAATTCAGTATCCAAAAATAGTATATCCGCGTCATTTGCGTCTTTGAATAAATGCGGACTTGTCGCGCTAGCCATCCTATTCCAGTCAGCAAGATGCGTTACTTGTGACAGGACTCCGCCATTCGGCCCCAACTGTTTATAGCCGTGTAAAATAATAGCGAATAGACTTTCATTTGCCAACCCACCATCGCATATTATTTTTGTTACGCGCTGTTGCTTACTCGCAAAATTAAGAATTTGGAGCGCGTTTTCTCTCTTTAAAATAAACCATGGATCATTTGCAAGACGGAGATCCGGTGAAAACTGTTTAAGATTCGCTCGTTTATGAAAGTCAACGTTCCACCACGCCGGCTTCCAACTCATAAGACTCTTATTGTAGTGAGTGTAAAACAAATCTCTAAATTTATTGGGTGAAATAATAGGGCAACATGAATCGGTAAGCATACAAAACCACGAATTGTCAACATCCGCTGTTAGTGCGAATTGCATAATTGACAGATATGCTGGAATGACGTGATAATAGCTAGTTTCGAATAAATAACATGGCGGAATAGTATGGTCTTTAATCCACTGCGATTTAATCTTTGTAAAATCTTTATAATAAAAGTATACATTTATAATGTCCTTATTTGGCTCTATCCATTCCTTCCAAATCTCTTCTTTATTTAATATATGTTCGTAACTGATTATAAAACACAGTGCTACCTTCATACAGTAATTTCAAATTAAGGTTTAAATCTTAAATGCAATAACTATATTTTATATTTTATATTTCATATTCTCTCTATATTATCTCTCCATACTATGCGCCAAATAAACCGCGTTATTAACAGGCATATACTCGACATCCACTGAAGGACCTGTTCTCATCGATATTGTCTCAAATAAACAATTCATAAAAGCAACCATATTCGCATATATAGATGCTGCGCAACTATTCATATTAAGTATATATATTATAAAAAATTGAATGCCTACAATATATAGAAGTATATTTAAACTACTATTGCTATTCGTAAGAATGAAAACTGAAATAATATACGTTCCATCGTTAAAGAGAGAAATTACGTTTTATATCGGGAAGAATCAAAGCGAAAACTTTGCTACGATTGACAAGGGGGCAGAAGACGACTTATGGTTTCACGCAAAAGACGTTTCATCGTGTCATGTTGTGTGCGAAGTGCCAGATGATATTAAAAAGAAGAAGGAGCTCATGTACATTATAAAAATTGGCGCATTGTTGTGCAAGAATAATACACAAAAATTGGTAAGTATTTCAAATGTAGAATTTATTTATACTCAAATTAAAAATATTACAAAAACAGCAGTAGCCGGTTGTGTAACCACTCAGAATACCAAGACGATTGTCTGCTAATTATATAAATTTAACACTGCTAAATATATTTTTTTACAATATATTTAGTCACATAGGCAGCAGGTCTTGAATATGATAGAGGTTGCTTTATATGGGTCAATATTTGATGCGGGTCTTCTGTCTTCAAAGTATCCGAATCCATCTTTAGCGGTTTGTGTGGGGATTCTTACAGACGTATTTCGTGTTCCAACACCAAAACTAAACTTATTCATATCAGAAGTTTCGTGCTTCCCAGTCAATCGAAGCTCATTATGTTCTCCGTAAACGGCAATATGTTCTTTATGTCTCTTCTCCAATTTTGGCATACAAGACTCAATGACTTTCAAGCCCCCTGGCGCGCGCATAGATGCGGTGCTAAAATTAATATGACATCCGGACCCGTTAATAAGCGATGATGGTTTGGGATAATAATTAATGCTTGCGTTGTATAATTCGGCCACTCGCTCCAGTAAATATCTCGCAACAATAAGCTGATCAGATGCGCATATTCCTATACAAGGTCCGATTTGAAATTCCCATTGATCCTCAGAAACTTCCGAGTTAATTCCAGAAATAGTCAATCCGGCATATAAACAGGCGTGCAGGTGCTTCTCAACAATGATCCTTTCTACTCTAGTAGATTGTCCGCAATAATGACGCCCATCTGGAACAGGTATGCGATTTACACTGTCTGTAGAATTTAATACTAAAAAATATTCTTGTTCCAATCCAAACCATGGAACTTCATCCACTCGGGCATTAAATAATTTGTCGGCATTGTATCTATGATTCGTCGGCAATGGTTTTCCACTTGGTTCATAGGTGTCGCATAAAACAATGTAGCATTCGCTCTTTTCCCCCTTACGAAATGGGTCAGCAAATATACTATGTGGCTTCAGAATCACCTCTGTATTTCCGTCAGAAGCGGCCTGTTTTGTAGACGACCCATCGTAATTCCAATTGGGCACAACTAAGTTGCCATCTAAACATACTTCACCTGCCTTAAATACGCGAGTCTTAGACCGTAGTTCACCTTCACCTCCAATCCATAAATACTCGCATACTACAATCGTTTTATTCATAATAGTATTTTATTATTTTGCCTTTAATATATTATTCTCATGAATTAACTTCAGCCAACAAGAGAAGCAATAATATTTTCGAAGCAATACAAATGTAGGCAGTTTAGTATCCAAAATTGCCATCTTAGTATCGACATTGTTATCCTTACACAACACACAAGTAAAACTGGTTGTCTCATATAACTCTTTAATTCCACTCGCGGTAGTAGAAGTGCATCGCGTTTCAATAAAAAAGTCCACATGCTGGACCTTTTTATTTTCGGGTTGTATTTTAGATTTACTGCTAGGCATATTATAATATATACGAGTTGTTTAATAGATTATTAAAATGTTATTAGTTCGAGGTCTCTAAGGTTCCAATATTCACAACCACCGCTGGGAATGGGTCGTCTAATGATAAACGGGAGCTTCTTCTCGCGGAGCTCTAACTCGGCGATAATATAGCCATCAATAATACTTTCGGGAACTTTCACAAGCGGGTTTGCGCCGGTTTCGAGTTGTTTGGCACGCTGACCAATAACTCGTGCCTTTTCATACTTGGTTAAATACGGGATAGTCCTGTGAAGCGGGTCAATAATGATTCCATCTGCGTTCTTAACAACAACAGACATTTTTGCGATTTCTTCGTAATTGTGACTAAAGCACTCGGGGTGAAACGTGTCCACATAGTTTTTAATGAGTTGAGAGTCGAATTTTTGTAGATAATTGTCTTCGTCTTCGTCGTAATCATCATCATCGTCATCAATTGTTATCAAGTTTCTCTTGGGCTTTTGCGCTGTCTTTGCGGATTTATTTTGTGTAGGTTTTTCAACAGCCTCGCCGTCTTCATTTATATCGATTTCGTCGTTATCGTCATCAGCATCATCTTCTGTAACGTCTTCATAATCGTCATCCCCATCATCAGCTCCTCCTGCTTGTTCTTCATCCTCTTCGTCATCATCGGCCTCTTCTTCATCATCATTCGCAGCGTCATCATCGTCGTCATCGCCGCCGAGTCCCCGTTTTTTAACAATAGCCGGCTTAAACAGCGCAGGTTTTTGCGAAGACGGCTGCTCGTCCTCCTCCTCGTCGATCTCTTGATGATCAGAATCGTAGTCGTTATATTCGTCGTCGCTCATTGTTTACTATATTAACTAAAGATTAGTTTTAAATTATTATTTCAATTTTCTTTAAAATACCAAATATAAAAAATATGAACAAGTCAAGTTTATATCTTTTACCAAGGACAATATTTATATTAAATTTATTTATGCGGATTCAGTTGTTTGCCATACAGTATCACATTCCGAGCACATGTAAATATATTTCATATTACTAGTATCATATCTAATGTAAATTATTTCGCGGGGTTTTCCGTCTTTATTTGTAGCGCAGTCCACATTTGGACACAAAACAGTATTAATGCGAGGCAACGTAGGGTCAAGTTTTGTATATTTGTTGATAATATGACTAAATGTTTGTTCTGATTGTTTTATATGAGTCTTGGATACACATACGTTTTCGATAGCGAGCAACTTGTCCTCGTTTCCACATTTGCGACAATAGTAGACCAGCTTATTCGGGTCATCGCTATTAATGCGAATGTAATACATATTGGAGCAGTTAGTACAGAAGTGCATCTTTGATATATATATTATACTTTAATTTATTTATTTATTTCAATTTTCTTTTAAATATATAAATTTATAACCACCGCGCTACATAATGTCTACAATTGTTCTTGAAACCTTTAATCTTTCAATGAGCAGATTATAATCAACGTTAATTGTCATGCCATAAAATCCAGTCTTATAAACGCGATTCACGGATTCAAGTTCCAAATTTTTCTTTTGTGCGAATTCTACTAATTTATCATAGTTTTTAATAAAGTTTTCCTTTACGAACGGGTAAAAATTTTCAAAAAAAGGTAAACAAACAGATTGGTTTTTATCGATGATATCACATATCGCAATATCCACATTCGCGAACCGAATAATTTCATTGTAACTTTTACAGTCCTTGTGTCCCTTATCGACGCCAGGTTCATTTAAAAGCGGGTCTTCACATAGTAAAGTACATAATGTTAGAAGCATGGTAGATATCGATTGACAAGATGTCCACTGGTCTCCGCGCCACGTATTTAACAGTGAAACGCAAACCTTACCACATACATATAAATTCGGATTGAATCGAACGTTGTTGCCGTTTGTGCAATACTTTACTTTTGGCGGACTATGTGGATAATCTGCTGGGTATTCAATCTCAAAAAAATAATTTCCGCCGAAGTATGGTGTGTCGGCAGGCCCAATAATTAGCGCATATCCTTTTAAAACATCCGAGTCGTCATGCGCATAATATATGCCGTTATCCGTGAGGGGATTTCTGATTATATGTCTTACATCTTTTAATAATCTATTGATAGTCTCTTTTGAGATATTGGTAGTCATTTGTTTATTTAATTTATAATGATATTTTTAAACCTATTTGGAGGTAGAATAATTAATATAACGGGTCTCGTTATACGCACGGTGTATTTTGTATTTTAATTTTAAAAAAAATGAAATAGAAAAATGTTGATATATTATATCAACAAATGAATACACAAATGGCGGCAGCATCACAGTTTAAGGATTTAAATGAATTCCTCGCAAAGCATAGTGCAAAGAATGAACAAAAAATAGGCGAGCAATCCAGTTCTACCCACACAAGAATTCCGGATAAGGACCAGAATATTTATGCGGGGTCGTATATAATCCCAAGCAGCGAACTCCCCACGTTTTACGGTCTATATTACAACAGTATATTTGTTCAAAAGCGCAAAGAATATTTGACCGAAAGACAATTAGAAAATGGTGGTCCTATGGCAGTTGATTTTGATTTCAGATATAATCATGACGTAACCACTAGACAACATACAGTAGAACATATTTGTGATATGGTATGTGAATATTCCGAACTACTTAAGGAATGTTATTTAATTGAACCGAATAAACCGTTTGACGTATTTATTTTCGAGAAGCCAAACGTAAATAGGTTAGCGGACGGTTCACTTACAAAAGATGGGATACATATGATAATCGGAATGCAGATCGATCATTGTATGCAAACCCTTATCCGTGACAAAATGGTTGAACAGATGTCAAATGTTTGGCAGGATTTGCCTCTCATAAACACATGGGATTCTGTTTTGGATGAAGGAATTAGTAGAGGGAAGACAAATTGGCAGCTATTCGGCTCACGAAAACCGGGGAACGAGGCCTACGAACTAACGCATCATTATATAATGACAATTGATCCAACGGATGGTCAATTTAAAATGGATGAAGAGGAAGTTAGTAAGTTCGACTTGAAGACCGATTTTGCGAAATTATCAGTTCAGTATGATAAGCACCCAAAATTTGAAATCAACCCCAAGATTATTGATGAATATAACAAGAAAATCGGAAATAAACCCGCCAAGCTCAAGAAGGCATCGAGTAAGATTAAGATGAACTTGCTTATTGATAATGATGATGAATGTGGCGACGATGACTATATTTCAATAAATGATATTAAAGACAAGGACGGTCTAGACAGAGCAATTAATTTGATGCTTAAAAATCTAACTCCGAACGAGTATGAATTAAAAGAAACGCACGAATTTACGCAAGCTCTGCCTTCGAAGTATTATAATCCAGGATCTCATCTGTTAAATCGTCAGGTAGCATTTGCTTTAAAACACACAGATGATAGACTATTCTTGTCTTGGGTTCAGTTAAGAAGTAAAGCAGCCGATTTTGATTACAATAGTATTCCGGATTTACACGCAATGTGGAAGAAGTTTACCAAGGCAAATCAAGATGGTATAAAAGTAACCCGCAAATCTATTATGTATTGGCTTAGAAAAGATAATCCGGACGAATATGAAAAAATTAAACAGACCACCGCCGAGTATTTTCTTGAACGGGCGTATGAAACCGCAACAGAATATGATTTGGCAATGGTCTTGAAACAAATGTATAAAGATAGATATGTATGTGTAAGTTATGACAAAAAGGGCATTTGGTATCAATTTAAAAACCATAGGTGGGTAACAGATAAGGGGTTAAGTTTGCGTTCGAAAATTTCGGAGGAAGTCTATGCGTTAATAACGACAAAGGTGGAGCGTATGCAGAAGGAGATGTTTGAATATCAGGAGGACGACACGCGAAAGGCATTTCTCCAAAAGAAAGTGAAGGTTATTGTAGACTTGAGTATTAAACTAAAGCGAACGAACGACAAAAATAACATTATGCGAGAGGCCGCAGAAATATTCTATGACGACGAATTTATCCGAAATATGGACACAAATAAATACCTGATGTGCTTTAATAACGGCGTAGTTGATTTTGCGAACAAAGAATTCAGGGAGGGATATCCAGAAGATTATATCACAAAATCGACGAAAATCAATTATATTCCATACGATAATTCGAACGCTGATTTCAAGGCGACTGTTGCCGACATAGAAACCTTTATGACGAAGCTGTTCCCGATTCCCGATTTGAACCGTTATATGCACGACCATTTAGCTTCGTGTTTAATCGGCGCAAATAAAAACCAGACATTCAATGTTTATCATGGAAGCGGTAGTAATGGTAAATCTATCGTGGCGGATTTGATGTCGGTAACACTTGGTGAGTATAAGGGAACAGTTCCTATTACACTTGTTACAGACGTGAGAGGTAAAATCGGTGGCACATCAGATGAAGTCCTCAAGTTAAAGGGTGTTAGATATGCTGTAATGCAAGAGCCTTCCAAAGGTGTGAAATTGAATGAAGGTATTATGAAGGAGCTAACCGGTGGCGATCCGATCCAAGCCAGAGGATTATATTCCGAGTCGGAGATCTTCGAGCCTCAGTTCAATTTGGTCGTATGCACGAATAACTTGTTTGATATTGAAAGTAATGATGATGGCACTTGGAGAAGAATTCGAAAGTGTGATTTCGTGTCCAAGTTTATTGATGAAGGCGAATCGTATACAGATGACACTCCATACATCTACCCAAAAGATAAAAGTCTGAAGGATAAATTGCCTGCGTTAGCTCCTGTATTTGCGAGCATGTTAGTTAAGCGAGCATTTGAAACTGGAGGTATTGTTGAAAATTGCGCAACAGTAGAAAATGCTTCTAATAAATACAGACGAGGACAGGATCATATTGCGGCGTTTGTTGCCGAGATGATTGTTCTAACTGATAATCCTAATAAATTCGTGAATAAATCCGGATTAAATTCTGCCTTCAAGAAGTGGTATGAGGAAACACAAGGTTCTAGAAAGGCGCCAAAGGCTGAAGAACTACATGAGTATATGAATAAGAAATTTGGAAAGCCTAGACCGAAGGGCTGGTATGGTGTTCAGTTCTTCGAACCAGATGAAGAGGTTGTATTAGATGAACTATAATTATAAATAATCTGTGTATCACAGTTAAATATATATAAC
>Ga0255129_1000426_pt1 | contig 10145 bp, 10 predicted proteins | sample Law_Yuk_RepA_8d_FD_188558 | JGI IMG/M metagenome (GOLD analysis project Ga0255129, IMG submission 188558) | Freshwater microbial communities from St. Lawrence River, New York, United States - Law_Yuk_RepA_8d | ecosystem: Environmental > Aquatic > Freshwater > River | place: USA: New York... | reverse complement strand
TAGAACTTAATAAAAGATATTAAGCTCTGTTCTACTAGGGGAGTCGCTATATTTTGAAAAAAATGTACAGACTCCGGAAGGGTGTTTTAGGGGGGTTCAAAGGTTTTAATAACTAGCAATCAACTATTAAAAATCGTTACATTAGTATTATATTTTCTATATAAAATAAGAAATAAGATTAACATAAATGCAAGTATTTGTAAATGGACAAGGTCATACAGTACCTAAAGGTTCAACAGTTTTACAAGCCTGTGAACTCGCTGGTGTATTAGTCCCACGTTTTTGTTATCATGAACGTTTATCAATTGCTGGTAATTGTCGTATGTGTTTAGTAGAGATTGAGAAAGACAGAAAATTACAGCCGTCATGTGCATACCCTGCTAGCGATGGAATGCGTGTTTGGACTGAAACTCCTGCTGTTAAAAAAGGACGTGAGGGGGTTTTAGAACATTTACTTATTCATCATCCATTAGATTGTCCTATTTGTGACCAAGGTGGTGAGTGTGATTTACAAGATCAAACAATGGTGTACGGTGGCGACCGTGGTCGTTATAAAGAATATAAACGTGCAGTTGAGGATAAAAATAGTGGTCCACTTATTAGTATGATTATGACACGTTGTATTCATTGTACACGTTGTGTACGCTTTGGGTCAGAAATTGCGGGTACTGGTGAATTAGGTACTACTGGGCGTGGATCAAACTTAGAAATTGGATTCTATGTTAGAGAAAAATTATTTGCCTCAGAATTGTCTGGAAATGTAATTGATTTATGTCCTGTAGGTGCGTTAACATCTAAACCTTATGCTTTTATGGCGCGACCTTGGGAATTAGAAAGTACAGAAACTATTGATCTTACAGATGGTATCGGTTCTAATGTAAAAATGGATTCACGTTTCGGAGTTCCTATGAGAATCACACCGAAATTGAACGAAGAAATCAATGAAGAATGGATTTCAGATAAAGCGCGTTATTCTTATGAGGGTATTACGAATAAACGTACGTTTATGCCCCCAGAAGAAACTGCATCACTCGTTCATTCTACACATAAATCTTTTGCTCTTGATAGTAAAGCTGCTGTTTTATCAGGTACAGTATCCCAAGAAACTGTCGGTGTTGTCACAGATTACTTTGAGAATGTTGCATTAGAAGGTCCAAACCCAACAGAGCGTAATTGGAACAATGTTTTATTCCCTATTGACTTCCGTAGTACATTTAAATGTAATACGCCTATCGAACAATGGGAATCTACAAACGTTGATTTCATTTTACTTGTTGGTGTAAACCCACGTTATGAGGGTACATTATTAAATGCACGAATTCGTAAACGATTGAAAAAAGGAAACTGTCATGTAGTTTCGTTTGGAGCACCTATTTCAACAACTTATCCTGTGGTCTCAGGAGGTACTTCTGCACATTCTTTTATGCAATTTGTAGAGGGTCGTTCATCTTTATGTAAGACGTACCAAAATGCAAAACATCCAATTGTATTAGTAGGTCCATCCTTATTTTTACGTGCAGATAGTAATGCTTGGTTTTCTATGTTACAAACATTGATTTCCGTTGTTCCTAACTTAGTAACATCGACTTGGAATGGTTTAAATTATTTACAACCACAAGCTAATAGTTTTGGTGCTATGGATCAAGGTGTACATCAAATTGGTAATGTAGAGGGAGTACAATTTAAAACAATGGTACAAACATTAAGCGGTAAGTCAGATGTCCCTGCAATCTATATTGCTTCGCATACGTCAAATGATGTTTCAGAAAGCACATTTGTAGTTCCTTGTGCGTTAGCTGCGGAAGTAGGAGGTACTTATGCCAACACGGAAGGTAGATCTCAATACGCGCGAAAAGCTGTAACAAACCAACGTCGTGTTTTTCATGATAAAACAATTTTATCTTCATTCATTGAATTGAATGGTGTTAAAGTTTCCCCTAAAAATTATTCTTTAGGAGTTGTTTCTCACTCTAATGTAGATATTCAATTAAAAAATCATTGGTATCCTAAATACAATAAAACATACGTTGAGAATACTCCTTTACGTACGTGGGTGGATAATTATTATACAACAGATTCAGTAACTAAAAATTCCCCTTCGTTAGTAAAAGTATCGAAAGAATATAAAAAAGGAATTTTTGGTTCTAAAAAATAAGAAAACATAGTATGCTTTTTCAAATTGCTGCTTGGCTAGCACAATATTTGGCATTAGTATTGCCTTTATTAATTGCAGTAGCTTATTTAACTCTATTAGAGCGTAAAGCAATGGCTAGTATGCATCAACGTCGTGGACCCAACACGGTAGGTCCATTCGGATTGTTGCAACCATTGGCTGATGGATTTAAATTATTAGTAAAAGAAAATATTTATCCATCTAGCGCTAACACCTTTTTATTCTTCATTGCACCTATCCTTACATTTTTCTTTGCTTTAGGTTCATGGGCAGTCATTCCGTTTGGTGAAGGTATGGTTTTTGCTGACTTAAATATTGGTATTCTTTATTTATTTGCATTATCATCGTTAGGTGTTTACGGTATCATTACAGCAGGGTGGTCTAGTAATTCCCAATATGCTTTCTTAGGCGCATTACGTTCTGCTGCACAAATGGTATCTTACGAAGTTTCGTTAGGGCTTGTTTTATTAGGTGTATTAGTTTGCACAGGTACACTTAATTTAACAACAATCGTATTACAACAAAAAGCTGTTTGGTTTGTTTTCCCTTTATTTCCATTATTTTTAATGTTCTTCATTTCTGCTTTAGCAGAAACAAATCGAGCTCCATTCGATTTGCCAGAAGCTGAAGCGGAACTCGTATCTGGTTATAATACTGAATATGCTGCTATGGGGTTTGCGTTATTCTTCTTAGGGGAATATGCGAATATGATTTTAATGTGTGCATCTGCTACCATCTTATTTTTAGGTGGTTGGCTGCCTTTGTTTGATTTCGCACCTTTTACATGGATTCCAGGTGTAATTTGGTTTGGTCTTAAAGTAAGTTTCTTACTATTCGTTTTCATTTGGGTACGTGCCTCATTTCCAAGATATCGTTATGATCAATTGATGCGATTAGGATGGAAAGTATTCTTGCCACTTTCTTTTGCATTTGTATTATGGATTGCAGGGCTTTTATTAGCGACAAATGGATTAATTTATTAATAAAGAAAAATGAGAAAAGAATTATCACCTCATTTAACAATCTACACTACGCAAATTAGTTCAGGTCTTTCTATTTTTCATAGAATGACTGGAACTATTTTAGCGGGTTGTATCTTGTTAATGATTCCAGCAATTTTAGGATATACTTTTTTTGCAAATGGTATCACTATTGCTCCGGAGTTTTTTTATCCTATGGGAGCTGTAAGCTATCATGCAGCAAACGGTATTCGTCACTTTATTTGGGATACAGGCGCATATGTGTCTACCGAAGGTGTGAAAACAACAGCTATTTTATTAGCTATGTTAGCTCTTATTTTTTTTGTAGCATTATTATTTGTAATTTTATAAGTATAAAAAAAGGTAATAACATGTCGCATTGGATTATTCAGAGGGCATCTTCAGTTTGTCTATTATTTCTTCTACCTTTTACAATTTTTGTTGATTTTCGCTTTTACATTTTACTAGCTGCATGTATCGTGGTACACGTACATCATGGATTTGATAGTATTTTTTTAGATTATGTTCATAATCCACTAGTAAAAAATGCTCTTTCCAAATTAGTAATGTTTGCTTTATTAGCTTCATTTGTTTTCGTTGGTGTTATTTTAATGTAGAAAAGAAGAAATATATACACATGAACATGCATGAATGGTTACTAATTTCAGCACCTTTATTTGGTTTTGGATTAGTAGGTATTGGTTTAAATCGTAAAAACGTAGTTGTATTACTATTAAGTATTGAACTAATGCTTTTAGCGTTAAACCTCAATTGGATTGGTTTTTCTATCGCAATGGATGATAGTTACGGTCAATTATTTGCATTATTTGTTATTACAGTAGCAGCAGCAGAGTCAGCTATTGGTTTAGGTCTTTTAGTTGTATACTATCGCGTACGTGGGACAATTGCAATGGATTGGGTAAATGTATTAAAAGGATAAGACAAAAGATGTACTTAAGCATTGTAGCACTTCCTTTAATGGGTGCAATCACAGCTGGACTTTTTGGTCGTTTTGTCGGACCTAAAGGAGCTGGTTTTATTACCACTGGATGTGTGGGATTAGCTGCGTTGTTTTCTATCACTACAGTTTATGAAGTAGGGTTATCAGGAAGTCCTGTTTATGTAACTGTAGCACCTTGGATTCATTCTGAGTGGCTAGACGCATCTTGGGGCTTTTTATTTGATAGTTTAACAACAAGTATGTTGGTTATTGTAACAGGAATTTCTGCGTTGGTACATTGTTACGCAACAGGATATATGTCACATGATCCTCATATTCCACGTTTTATGGCATATTTATCGTTATTCACATTTTTTATGCTTATGCTTATTACTGCTGAGAACTTTGTACAAATGTTCCTTGGTTGGGAAGGTGTAGGTTTATGTTCTTATTTATTGATTAATTTTTGGTATACACGAATTCAAGCAAATAAAGCTGCTATGAAAGCAATGATTGTGAATCGTGTCGGTGATTTTGGATTTGCATTAGGAATTTTTGGTTTTTATGCAACATTTCACACAGTTGATTTTGCAACATTATTTGCACAAATTCCAGCATACGTTGCTGTTCATGGTGATGCTTGGATTACAGTTCTTTGTTTATTTTTATTCGTAGGTGCAGTAGGTAAATCAGCACAATTAGGATTACATACTTGGTTACCAGATGCAATGGAAGGTCCTACACCGGTATCAGCATTAATTCATGCAGCTACAATGGTAACTGCTGGAATTTTTATGATGATTCGTTGTTCACCTTTATTTGAATATGCCCCAACAGCACTTATTGTTGTAACAATCTTTGGTGCAATGACTGCTTTTATGGCTGCAACAACAGGTATGCTACAGAATGACTTGAAAAAAGTTATTGCATATTCAACATGTTCTCAACTAGGTTACATGGCTTTTGCAGTAGGGTTATCACAATACTCTGTAAGTATGTTTCATTTAATGAATCATGCTTATTTTAAAGCTTTATTGTTCTTAAGTGCTGGTTCTGTTATTCATGCAGTTGCAGATGAACAAGATATGCGACGAATGGGAGGTTTATTACGCTTATTGCCTTATACTTATGTCATGATGCTCATTGGATCTATGGCATTAATGGGATTCCCTTTCTTAACTGGTTTCTATTCAAAAGATGTAATCTTAGAAGTTGCATATGCTCATTATTCAGTTGCAGGAACATTTGCACATTGGTTAGGTGTTATCTCTGCATTCTTTACAGCATTTTATTCATTTCGTTTGATCTATTTCACATTCTTTCGTGATACGAATGCTTATCGAACGACAATTGAACATGCACATGATGCACCATTTGCAATGGGATTCCCTTTATTTGTATTATCCCTAGGAGCTTTATTTGGCGGATACTTAACACGTGATGCTATTATTGGGCCTGGTTCAAACTATTGGGGAAATGCAATTGTGACTTTGCCAGAGCACGCAATTTTATTAGATGCAGAGTGGATCCCATTATCTATTAAATGGATTCCTCTAGTTTTTTCTTTAGGTGGGGCTACATTAGCTGTGATTTTATATCATGGGTTTGCTCCAGTGGTCCATGCAATTCAGTTATCACCTTTAGGTCGAGAATTAACATTATTTTTCACAAAAAAATGGTTATTTGACCGTGTCTATAATGAATGTATTGTTCCTGTAGCATTACGTTTTGGTTATACAACAACGTATAAAGCATTAGATAAAGGTCTTATTGAACATTTTGGTCCGTTTGGAGTCTCAAATGCAGTTGAGAAATTAGTTGAAAATGTAAGACAATTACATAGTGGTTACATTTATCATGCTGCTTTCTGGATGATTACTGCACTATTTATTGGGCTTTTATTTATTACTCCTGGCTTTGATCTCAGACTTTTATGGATCTTGATGATCTCAATTTTGTTTGTAGTAGAAAGAGAGAAGACAAATGCTTAGTAATTTAATTTTATTACCCTGGTTAGGTATCTTAGTATTAGCATTTGTGCCTTCACGAAATACAGACCTTATTCGTAAAATTGGTGCAGGAACTGCAGCATTATGTTTTGTATTATCGTTATGGTTATGGGTGTTATTTGATAACCAAGCAGTAGGGTTTCAGTTCGTAGAAGTCAAAACATGGGTATTTCCAGTTTATTTTGGAATCGACGGGATTTCTCTGTTTTTTGTTCTATTAACGACGTTCCTAATTTTTCTTTGTATTGTAGCTACATGGGAATCTATTCAAACACATGTAAAAGCATACATGATTGCTTTTCTAATGATGGGTTCATTTTTAGTGTGTGTATTTACTGTACTCGATTTGTTATTCTTTTACATTTTCTTTGAAAGCGTACTTATCCCAATGTTCTTAATGATTGGAATTTGGGGATCTCGCGCAAGAAAAGGTCGTGCCGCTTACTTGTTCTTCTTTTATACGTTGTTAGGTTCACTTTTTATGTTACTTGCGATTTTAACAATCGCATTCGAGACAGGTACAACAGACTATCAAGTGTTATTAACAACTACATGGTCAGAGTCTCGTCAAATTTTCTTGTGGTTAGCTTTTTTTGCATCGTTTGCAGTAAAAGTACCTATGGTACCGTTTCATATTTGGTTACCTGAAGCACATGTTGAGGCACCAACTGCAGGTTCTGTTATGTTAGCAGGTGTGCTCTTAAAATTGGGGACTTATGGGTTTATTCGTTTCTCGATCCCATTATTCCCAGAAGCATCTGCTTATTTTACTCCATTTATGTTTACTATGAGTATTGTTGCTATTGTATATACATCATTAACAACATTACGACAAGGAGATTTAAAGAAAATCATTGCTTATTCTTCTGTTGCACATATGGGTTTTGTAACTCTAGGTTTATTTACTGGTAATGTTGTAGGTTTAGAAGGTGCTATGATGATTATGTTGAGCCATGGTTGGGTCAGCAGTGCACTTTTCCTTTGTGTAGGTGTATTATATGATCGTTATCATACACGATTGGTAAAATATTACCAAGGATTAACACAAGCAATGCCTTTATTTGCTATTGTGTTTACTTTCTTCTCTATGGCAAACTTAGGATTTCCTGGTACAAGTAGTTTTGCTGGAGAATTCATGTCATTAGCAGGAGCTTTTGAAGCAAATGTTACGGTTGCGATTTTAGCAGCAATTGGAACAGTTTTAGGAGCTGCTTACTCTGTTTGGTTATGTAATCGTGTGTTATTTGGACCATTACAAACAGAAGTTCTTTCTGGTTATTCAGATCTTGTGCGTCGTGAAGCGGCCGTATTTGCACCCCTTATCTTTATGACTCTATGGATGGGTATTTATCCAGAAGTATTTCTACAACCTATTCATCTATCCATTTTATATCTTTGTGCTTAGTTTTTATTCTAGTTTTATTATTTTGGATCATATTAAGAAAAAAAGAATCTAGCTGTGTTTATTAACGACTGGAAAGTAGTAGGTCCTGAGTTATTTCTGGGAATTGCGGTTCAACTTTTGGTTGTACTTGGCGTTTGGTACGGATCTAGACCGCCATACTCAGTACTCGTACGACCTATCAAAGCGTTAAGCATGTTAACTGCAGGCTTAACGTTGTGGTTAATTTTAAGAGGAGACATTTATGGTGGGGTATGGAATGAAAGTTTTTCATTTAATGAAAGTTCTCGTCTTATTCATGCTTGGATCCTTATTGGATGTTTAGTATCATTAGCTTTGGCTAATAACAAAACTGTATATGAAAACAGTCTTTTCATTCTTTTTTCTGCATTAGGGATGATTGGGCTTGCTGCGTCACAAGATTTTCTTGCGTTTTATTTAACATTAGAACTACAAAGCTTTTGTTTTTATATTTTAGCAGCTACACGTAGAACATCGCAATATTCTACAGAATCTGGATTAAAATATTTTATTTTAGGAGCAATTGCTTCCGGATTCTTGTTATTTGGAGGTTCCTTACTTTATGGGGCAACAGGAAGTTTATGCTTTTCTGATTGGATGTTGTTAAGTACAGTTCAACAACCAATGTTCTTTGTATTAGGAATGGTTTTCTTATTTGTTGGATTACTGTTTAAATTATCCGCTTTCCCTTTCCATGTGTGGACACCAGATGTGTATGAAGGGGCACCTACTTTTGTGACTGCCTTTTTTGCGTTAGTACCAAAGATTGGTGTATTAGCTTTATTATTTAAATTGTTATCAACGTCCTTTTACAGTTCAATTGAACAATGGCAGCCATTATTAGTAACAGCTGCAGTAGGTAGTATGTTAATTGGAGCATTAGGTGCATTAGGTCAACAAAGACTAAAACGTCTTTTTGCGTATAGTACTATTGCACATGTTGGATTTATCTTATTAGGATTAGCTACATGTACATGGGATGTTTCATTCTTTTACCTTACACTTTATTTTGTTATGACAATTGCAACGTTTTCGTTTTTATTAAGCTTTGGTTATCGTAATGTAAACGAACTTGCAGGTATTGGTAGATCAAATCCTGTATTGGGGATTTCATTTGCGTTGTTGTTATTCTCAATGGCGGGAGTTCCACCACTAGCAGGATTCTTTGGTAAATATGTAGTATTTCAATCTGCTGTAGCTTCCCAAATGTATTCAGTAGCTTTAGTAGCTGTCGTTACTAGTGTTATGGGTGGTGTTTACTATTTACGAATCATTAAAACAATGTTTTTCGCAAAAACAGATGAGATTGTAATGCCAGTAACGATTTCACCAATTGCAACTTATTTATTTGCAGCGTCGTTAGGGTTTTTAGTTTTCTTCTGGTTGTACCCAACACCAGTATATGTTTTTGCTGAAACACTTGTGCACGTATAATATTAGTTACATACTAGTTATCTACTAGTTTTAATTCTATTTTGTTTATAAAATAGAATTAAAACTAGTTATCTACTAGTTTTAATTAGTCGCTTAGGCGAAATAGTTCAGTGGTTAGAACATTGGAATCATAATCCAAATGTCGAGGGTTCAAATCCCCCTTTCGCTAATTAATTGGTTTTCGCTACAACAAAAAAAATAAATATGAAACAATTTTTAGAAGTTTTTGAAGAAAGCGCAACTAGTCGAATTTTTGACAAAGAAAATACTATTCTTTTATTTGAATCAAAAAATCAGAAAGATGATGTTATTGAGTTACAAAGTGGCTGGAAAAGAACTTTGCATTTAAAAACTAGACCTCAACAGTTAGGGCTAGATTGGTTGGCTGGTAAAAAATTTACAAATCAAGTGCCAGTAAACATTACGGTAGAAAGAACGCCAGATAGTGAGACTCTTTTTAATCTTTCCTATTACGAGTTATACAAAGAATATTTATTACTACTTGCAAAAAAGCGAGGATTTGCAACAGGACGTGTTTTATCAAATGTAAATGGAGGCTTTACTGTGGGTGCGGCGGGGCACACAATGTTTTTACCAAACAAACAGTCTAGTAAGAAATTATTACACAAAAAAGCGTTATTTTCATTTCTTTCTTATGATCCTACTTATAGTTCTTTTGTTGTTTCACAAAAAACTGCTTATCGCAAGATTTACAAGATTTGGACAAAACGTTTAAAAAGAATTAAGAAGTAATGAAGGCGTATAATGTACATGCCTATGTATCTTATGGAAACACTTTGTTAACAATTACATCTGAAAGTGGGAAAACATTAAAAACAATTTCCGCAGGAACTGTAGGTTTTAATAAAGCAAGAAGATCGAGTCCTTTTGCTGCTTTACAAGTAGCACAAAGCGCAGGATCATGGATTCAAGATGATACAAAAGGAGAAAAATCAAATATTCATTTATTTTTCAAAGGGTTAGGGCAGAATAGAGCATCTGTATTAAAAGGATTTCATGCTTCTCGGTGCACTTTAAAAGATATTTATGAAACAACTTTAATGCCCCATAATGGATGTCGGCCTGCCAAAAGAAGACGTGTATAATTCATTATCTACTAGTATACGCCCTTAATGTAATTGAGGGTTACTACTAGTTTTAATTCTATTTTGTTTATCAAATATAG
>Ga0255129_1000425_pt1 | contig 10148 bp, 10 predicted proteins | sample Law_Yuk_RepA_8d_FD_188558 | JGI IMG/M metagenome (GOLD analysis project Ga0255129, IMG submission 188558) | Freshwater microbial communities from St. Lawrence River, New York, United States - Law_Yuk_RepA_8d | ecosystem: Environmental > Aquatic > Freshwater > River | place: USA: New York... | reverse complement strand
CACCGATGCGTACCGCGCCGGCTGGATTCCGCAGAAACCGTTCATGACCGGCTACTGGGAGATGCTGCCCGAGGGCAAGGGCACGCGTTACCGGGCCGGCGCCTGGCACTGGGACGAAGAAGCCATGAAGCAGCATGACCAGATGGGCTTCGTGCCGGGCTGGTCGGCGGTGGCGGATCAACTGGCGGCACTGGCGGAAGCCGAGGCGAAGGGCGGCTGACCGGCAAGCCTGCGCGCCGCTGCAAGAGCACTGCCTGGCACCTTCAGAACAGACTCGCGACCTTCACTTCGTCCAGCAGGTCCGGCCCGTCGTTGCGCACGCTGTTCACGCGGGTGCTGACGGGCCAGGCGCGGAACTCGCCCCGGGCTCCTGCGATCATCCCCTGCACCTGCTGTGCCGTGGTGGCGGGCGAGAGCCAGGCGTCGAAGTCTTCCTCCCGCAGCACCACCGGCATGCGGTGGTGAATCTCGGCGATGCCCGGGGCAGCCTCGCGGGACAGCAACGCGCAGGACACCAGAGGCTCGGCGCCAGGTCGCTCCCACACGGCCCACAGGCCGGCAAACGCGATCACCTCGTCCTGCGCACTCGAAAAGAAATACGGCTGGCGCACCTGCTTGCCCGCCTCGCTGCGCACCAGCTGCTGTTCATTCCACTCATACCAGCCCCGCGCCGGCATCAGGCAGCGCATGGTACGCAGACTCTGGCGCCAGGTGGGCTTTTCTGCGGCTTCTTCCGAGCGGGCGTTGAACGTCAGGGCGGGAAAGGTGTCCTTGCTCCACCATGCAGGCACCAGGCCCCAGCGGGCGCCGGTGAGCACGATGGCCCCGTCCCCATCGCGCACGATGATGGGCACCACGGTGGTGGGGGCCACATTGAACAGGGGCTGCGCCCAGCTCAGCCAGTTGCTGCGGTCGATGCGCCAGAACTGCTCCAGCGCCAGCTGGTCGGGGGGAACGTAGCGGCCACACATCGGTGTGCAGACTCCTTTTCAGGCCAGGTCCGGAAAGAGGCCCTTGACCCCGTTGGCAATGATCTCGATGGCGATGGCCGCGAGGATAAGGCCCATGATGCGGGCAAACACGTTCACGGCCGTCTGGCTCAGGTATTGCGAGATGTATTTGACGGAACGAAACGCCAGAAAGAGCAGCACGCACAACAGCAGGATCACCAGCGCCACCAGGCTGTAGTGCAGAAGACTTGCATCACGATGGGCGTACAGAATGACAGTACTGATGGCCCCTGGCCCCGCCAGCAGAGGGATGGCCAGAGGCACGACGGCAATGGAGTTCATATGGGTACTTTCTTCTGCCTCTTCGTCGGTACGCTTCACGTCGGTAGTGCGGGCATGCATCATCGAGATCGCCATCAGCAGGATCAGGATGCCGCCCGCCACGCGGAAGGAGCTGATGGTGATGCCGAAGAAGTCCAGAATGGCCTCGCCCAGGATCAGCGCCGCCATCAGAATCAGGAACACCGCATACGTGGTGGTGCGGTAGATCGTTCGGCGGGCCTTGTCATCCAGGCCTGTGGTCAGCGAGATGAAGATGGGCACGGCACCTATCGGGTTCACGATGGCGATCAAGCCGATCAGCATCTTGGTGTATTCGGTGTATTCGATCATGAGGCCGTTCCCTGCAGGACACTCTGCAGCGTGTTCCACAGGATCAGACTGGCGAAGCCGGCCAGCACGAAGCTGGACGCCCGCGTCAGCCACACCATATTGCGCGGCCCGACGGCAGCGCCCGCCAGCCCGCCCAGAATTACCCAGCCACTTCCCGCAGTGACAATGCAGACACTCAGCAGCCCGAAATAGCCCAGAATGGCCGGGTCGCCCACCGGCATGATGCCCAGCGCGAACACAAAGGCCTTGGGATTCAGCAAGGTGGTGACGAAGACTTTGGACACAGTGATGGCCGCCTGCGGCGCCTCTGGGGTATCTGCGCGTTGCCACAGACGGCCGGCCAGCACGGCGACATACACCGCGACCAGCGCTGCCAGGATGTTGCGCAGCTGTGGCGCTGTGTCCAGCAGAGGTTGCAGCACCAGAACAATGGCAGTAATGGCACACAGATAGCCGGCCAGTTCGCCCAGCAACAGCGGCAGCGAACGCCGGGTGCCAGTGGTGGCGGCAGACACCCACAGCAGAGTATTGGTGGGTCCGGGTGTGCCAAGCAACAGCATCGCGACAAGTACAAACAGAAGTGGATCGTTCATGGAGATGTCAAAGCCTGGTACGTCGGGCCGGCAACGCCGGCCATGAAAAGGATATGGATGCGCAGTGTGCTACGCCCCCTTGCCTGCAAGCAACTGCTGCGCCACGCGCAGACCGGAGAATCCTCCACAAATTGCCACAAACCCGCGATTGCATGTGTGTAGGAGCTTGCCTGCAAGCGAACAGCTTTCGCGGGCAAGCCCGCTCCCACCAGGCCCGCTCCAACAGCGCCCCCTCATACACTGCCAGCACGCCCCGGCCACGCCTCCGGCACCACGAAGAAGCGCGCAGTCTCGCGCCATAGATTCTCGCCGTTATACCAGTCAACACGCGCGAACAGGCGCGGGGTGGCGCTGAGCGCGATCTCTTGCAGCGCTTCGCGCACCGACGCATCCTGCGGCACCTGCGTCTGCTGCCACGGTCCCAGCCAGTGGGGTTTTACCAGTGGCACCCATCCCGTTCGTTCTTCCCGCAAAGCCTGGCCCAGACGTAGCCACGTGCCGCGTGCGTGATTGGCGGGGACCTGCGGTGGCAGGGCGATGATGGTGCCGTCCTGGGGGTGGAAGAGATAGCCGGGCATGAAGAGGCGGGTGGGGAGGAGAAGAGTGTTTGTGTGGGAGCTTGCTTGCAAGCGAAAAGCGTTCGCGGGCAGGCCCGCTCCCACCAAGCCCGCTCCCACCAGAAGATCTCCCAGCGCTGCCTGCGCCTCGGGCAACTGCGTGCGGCGCCTCTGCTCGTCCTGCATGCGCTGTGCCTTGCCCTCCAGACTGTCTGCCGGGTTCGGGCCCAGCCACTGCGCCGGCCCGTGCGGCTGTGCCTGATATCCCAGATAGAACTTCACAGCAATCTCATGGTGCTCCACTTCGCCCGTGTGCGGGTTGCGCACCACGAAGTCGAGCTCGCCCAGGGTGAGGCCGCCGGCGCGGATGGGCAGATTGCGGGCCAGCACCTGCCACCCCAGCAAGTGCGTCAGGAGCGCGTCGTACAACGTCTCGAAGTACAGGCCCAGACGGGGGTTGGGCAGCGCGTGCACGAAGGCGGGCGCCTCCTGCGGTGCGGCATCCCAGTGCTGCAGACGCGCGTACCAGTCGGCAGGCAGCCACTCGGCAGGCACGAAGGCATCAGGGAACTGCCACAGCGGCGGCGCCGTGCACAGCCAGGCCAGGTGGCGCAACGCCGGCGTGCGGATCATTGTCGCGCTCCCGTGCTGGCGGAAAAATAATCCGGCCAGCACAATACCCCGGCAACAAACGCAGGTATTCTCCTTCTCATCCTTGAATTCTCATGAGTTGTGACGCATGCGCCCACGCAAACCTCTCTATATTTCGTATGCCGGCCCCACCCTTCTGGAAACCCCGTTGCTGAACAAGGGTTCTGCCTTCGACGAGCGCGAACGCATCACCTTCAACCTGCTGGGGCTGCTGCCGCCGCGCTACGAGAGCATCGAGGAACAGACCGAACGCGCCTATGCGCAATACTGCAGTTTCGAGCTGCCCATCAACAAGCACATCTACCTGCGGGCCGTGCAGGACAACAACGAGACACTGTTCTTCCGGCTGCTCAGCCAGTACCTGGTGGAGATGCTGCCGGTGATCTACACCCCCACGGTAGGCGATGCCTGCGAGCATTTCTCGGAAATTTATCGCCGCGCCCGCGGGCTGTTCGTAGCTTACAGTGAACGCGAACACATGAGCGACATCCTGCAGAGCGTCACCAAGGACAAGGTGCGGGTGATCGTCGTGACCGACGGCGAACGCGTGCTGGGCCTGGGCGATCAGGGCATCGGCGGCATGGGCATCTCCATCGGCAAGCTTTCTTTGTACACGGCCTGCGGCGGCATCAGCCCGGCCTACACGCTGCCGGTAGCGCTGGACGTAGGCACCGACAACCCGCAGCTGCTGGCCGATCCGCTCTACATGGGCATGCGGCATCCGCGAGTGCGGGGCGAGGAATACCTGAGCTTCGTGGACCGCTTCATTGCCGCCGCCACCGAGCGCTGGCCGGGCGTGCTCATCCAGTTCGAGGACTTCGCCCAACCCAATGCCATGCCCCTGCTGCAGCGCTACCGCGACAAGCTGTGCTGCTTCAACGACGACATCCAGGGCACGGCGGCGGTCTGCGTGGGCACCCTGCTGGCGGCCTGCCGCAAGAAGGGCGAGCGACTGCGGGACCAGCGCATCGTGATCCTGGGAGCTGGCTCGGCCGGCTGCGGCATCGCGGAGTCCATCATCGCCGCCATGACTGCGGAAGGGCTGGATGCCGCCGAGGCGCGTACGCAACTGTTCATGGTGGACCGCTTCGGGCTGCTCACCCAGGGCATGCCCGGCCTGATGGACTTCCAGCAGCGCCTGGCCCAGGAGCCTGGCGTGCTGACCGGCTGGCAGGCGAGTGAAGAACTCCCCTGGCCCTCGCTGCTCGACGTGGTGCGCCATGCCGGCGCCGGCGTGTTGCTGGGCGTGTCCGGCAAGCCTGGCCTGTTCACCGAGGAGGTCATCCGCACCCTGCATGCCAGTTGCCCGCGCCCCATCGTCATGCCGCTGAGCAACCCGTCGCGGCAGGTGGAGGCGCATCCCGCCAAGGTGCTGGAGTGGACGCAGGGCCAGGCGCTGGTGGCGACGGGCAGTCCGTTCGGCAAGGTGGAGTACGACGGCCGCGAGTATGTGATCGCCCAGTGCAACAACAGCTACATCTTCCCGGGCATCGGCCTGGGCGTTCTGGCCACGAAAGCCTCGCGGGTGACGGACGAGATGCTGATGGCCGCCAGCATGACGCTGGCCCAGAGCGCGCCGGTGTCCGACGACAACACCGCTTCGCTGCTGCCGCCACTAACGGATCTGCCGCAGCTCAGCCGGCGCATCGCGTTCGAGGTGGGCCGCGTGGCGCAGTGGCAGGGGCATGCGCTTGAAATGCCGGACGAGGTGTTGCAGGAGACGATCGAGGGGATGTTCTGGGAGCCGGAGTATCGGGAGTATCGGCGCATCGCGTCGCGGGCGAGGTAGTGTGGGAGCGAGCCCTGCTGTGGGAGCGAGCCCTGCTCGCGAACTGTCTGAAGACACTCCTTTCTTTGCTGATTCTACCCGGCAGCGGGAGGCCGCCCTCGCGTTCTGCGGCTGGCCCGCATCGGTCCTGGATTCCAGCCGCCCATCACAGATGGGCGTCGTTCTGCTGCGCACCAAGCTGCGCTTGGTCAACGCTTGCCTCACCCCCTCGCATCGCAAAGAGCCTCGGTCTCTTTGCTCACTCGGTGCGGGTCTTTTATGCCGCTGAACGCGAGGGCGGCCTCCCACTGCCTGGAGTTGTGCCAGCGAAGGGCGGGGTGGGTTCGGGCGGTTCGCGAGCAGGGCTCGCTCCCACAGGCAGGGGTGGCTCCTACTGGCAGGGCTCGTTCGCGGGCAAGCCCGCTCCTACAGTCAGAGATTTCGCGGCTACCAGCGAATCATGCTCGCTGTCTTGCCCAGGATGGGGACCGAAAAGACATTGGCGGCGCGGGTGCAGGCCAGCCCCTGACACACGAGCAGGGGCAGCAGGTGTTCTTCGCGGGGGTGGCAGTAGCGGGCATGGGGCGCGTCGGCCCAGTGCAGCAGGCGCTCGCGGCGCTGCTCTTCACTGAAGGCCGCGCTCTCGCAGGTCTCCCGCAGCCAGTCTTCGAAGGCCAGGTTCATCGCGCGGGTCTCGGGCGTGTCGGGGGTGAAGAACGCGCGCATGTTGTGGAACGAGAAGCCCGAGCCGATCACCAGCAGACTTTCTTCGTCCAGCGTGCGCAAGGCCTCGCCCATCTGCAGGTGCGCCAGAGGGTCCAGGCTGCTCAGCAGGGACAGCTGCACGCAGGGAATGTCCGCCTCCGGGTACATGATCTTCAGAGGCACGAACACGCCGTGGTCCAGACCGCGCTGCGCGTCCAGACGCGGCACCATGCCGGCCGCGCTCAGCACGCCATGAACGCGCTGCGCCAGGGCGGGCGAGCCGGGGCACAGGTACTGAATCTGGTAAGACTCCGGCGGGAAGCCGTAATAGTCATAGAGCAGCGCCGGGGCCGCAGACGCAGTGAGCGTGGGCACGGCCTCTTCCCAGTGCGCGCTGATGACCAGGATGGCAGACGGGCGCGGGACGCCGGCCGCCAGGCCTCGCAGCGCGCCCACCATCTTCTGGTGGTCCGGGTCGCCCAGCAGTGGCAGGGGGCCGCCGCCGTGGGACAGAAACAGAGTGGTTGACGTGGGTCTGGCAGGATTCATCGCGCGTTGACTCCTTTGGAGGATGTGGGGTCTGAGTCAGAGGCCTCGGGACCCTCAGCATCACCGGACAGCAGTCCAAAGTCTTGTGATATTTCGTATGTACTGAACTGACGTGCTCAAGAGGACTTCAACATGCCGGGCAAATTCATCCTGTGGCTTTCCGCGTTCGTGTTCATCGCCTACGGGCTGGTGGGCATCGCGAACCCCGCACTGCCCGCTAGTTTCGCCGGACTTGTGATGAGCAGTGGCGACGCCTACGCCGAGATCAGTTCCATGTACGGGGGCCTGCAGACGGGCCTCGGCGCGTTCTGCCTGCTGGCGGTGCTGCGCACTGACTACTACCGCGCCGGGCTCGCCATGCTGGTGTTGGGGATTGGCGCGGTGGGCGCCACACGCCTGCTGGCGGCGCTCATGACGCCCGACCCGGTCACCGCCTACACCTGGGGCGCGAGCGCCTACGAGATCACCACGGCGGTGATTGCGGCGCTGGCGTGGCAGAGAGCGACGCGGGAGCGCGCTGAGAAAGCAGGCCTGTAGGAGCTTGCCCTGCAAGCGAATAGAGCCGAGCTGCTTGCCCGTGGGAGCTTGCTTGCAAGCGAACCGTTCGCGAGCAGGGCTCGCTCCCACAGAGGGCTCGCTCCCACACAGAGTCCCGCTCCCACACACGGCCCCGCTCCGTCAGCTCAGCTCCCCCTCAAAAACTCGACCCCGGCTGCGTCAGAAACTCGCGCTCCTCGTCGGTGGACTCCCTTCCCAGAATAGCATTGCGGTGCGGATAACGACCGAAGCGGTCAACAATGGCCTTGTGCTTGCGTTCGAAGTCGAGATTGGCCGGGGCGTGCAGGCCGAACAGGAACTCGGCCTGCAGGTGGATCAGCGCCGACTCGCTGTGCATGTAGGGCATCAGCAGAAAGGCGCGGCCCGCCGGGCGGATGTCGGGCAGCAAGCCGGCGGCGACGGCCTCCTGCGCCAGTGCCAGGGCCATCGGGTCCTGGGCAAACGCGCGGGGCGTGCCGCGATGGATGTTGCGGGAGAACTGGTCCAGCACGATGATCTCGGCCAGCCGCCCTTCCGGTTCGGCACGCCAGCCGAACAGCTCGCCCTGGGCAGCGCGCGTCAGCAGCGCCCCGAAGCGCTCGCGCAGCAGGTCATCGAAGGCCGGGTCCACCGTCCACCATTGTTTTGGCGTGATCTCGTCGAACCAGAACGTGAGGACGTCCTGGCACCTGCTGTTGTTTTTCGCGGTCATACTCATTGCATCAGCTCCCGGAGGTCCATCAGTGTCTGGTCGGCATCATCCACGCGAATCAGCCCATAGCGGGGATATTCCATGTCGATGATCACGTAGAGCGTCAGCGAGATGGTGGTGGAGAAAAGCAGCATGTAGAACCAGTTGCGCCCCTTGCCCACACGCTGGTACGCGGTACCAATGTCATTGGTTTCCGTTGCAATCAGGAACCGCCGTTCCTCAAAGCGCGTTGCGGCGCCAGAAAACGTGAACGCCAGCAGCAGGCCGAGCAGCCCGAACACGGCAGCTTCCACCGGCCCGGAGCCCTTGGTCACGCCGTCGGGGTCCAGCGACAGCCGTCCCAAGCCGAAGCGCCGACCGAGGTCGAAACACAGCAGCAAGGCCACGAACAGGCCCAGGGTGAAGCCGAAATCGGACAAGACAAAGCTCATGGCTGCGGGGGTCCTCGGCGGCTGCAAGTCATAGAGGGCTCGAGTATAGCCAGCCAATTGTGGCAAAACCAACGTTGCAAAGGCATTCGCTGTCCCCCTTTGCTCCGGCCTTCATCCCGGCTACTCTAGGGCCTCGTTTCCACCAAACAACAACAAGGACATCGCCATGAACCGCCGTCTGCTGTCACTGCTGGCCGCACCCGCCCTGCTGCTTTCCACCGCCGCCATTGCCCAGCCCGAATACGTCACCATCGCAATGGAGATCGACGTCGATCGTCCGGCGGAAGAAACCTGGGCGAAAGTCGGTGAATACTGTGACATCAGCGAATGGCTGAACCTGGACTGCGTGGTGACTTCCGGCGATGGCGGCATCGGCACTGTGCGCGTGCTGGCCAATGGTCGCATCACCGAGATCATGGTGGCCCGGACCGAGCTCTCCTACGGCTACACCCAGCCTCCCGTGGAAGGCCAGTTCTACAATCTCTACCACGGCTTCATGGAAGCGCGCCCCACCGGAGCGAACACCTCGACGGTGCTGTACACGCTGGTGCTGGATGTGTCCAACCTCGCTGACCAGGCCGCCAAGGACGCCGAAGTGACGCGTCGCCGCGCCACCTTCGAACGCGCACTGGGTGCCATGAAGGGCATCGTCGAACAGCAATAAGACAAAGGCTCCATAACAACACAGGAGATCCACCATGGCTTACTCTCTGATTGGCAAGGACTACACCCCGCCCGACATTCGCGCCAAAGTGACCGGCACGGCGAAGTATGCGGAGGATTTCAAGGTGGACGGGATGGTGTTCTGCCGTCTGTTCACCAGCCCGATTCCCCACGCGCGGGTGCTCAGCATTGACACGTCCGAGGCGCTGCAGATACCGGGCGTGGTGGGTATCCTGACGGCGGACGACGTGCCGCGCCTGCCGGGGGTGGAACGCCAGATCCTGACCAACGAGCCCGTGTATGTGGGCGAGCCCATCCTGGCGGTGGCTGCCGTGGACGAGAAGACGGCGGAAGACGCCATCGCCGCGCTGATCATCCAGTTCGAACGCTTGCCCTTCACGGTGGACCCGCTCACGAGTTTGCGACCCGACGGCGCCAGTGCCCGCGTGGGTGGCAACGTGCCCAGCGCGTCCCTGGTGGAAGGCAGCACCGACAATGACACGCTGAACCCCGGCGTGCAGGACGTGCGCTGGAGTGCCGCCGATTTCGCGGAACTGAGTGAAGGCCGTCTGCCCCAGGGCCGGCCTTCCGAAGAATGGGTGGTGGGCGACCTGGACGCCGGCTTTGCCGCCGCCGCGTATGTGCTGGACGAGAGCTTCGTCACCGCCAGCAACGCACACCACTCCATGGAACCGCGCTCGTCCATGGCCTATTGGGAAAACGGCAAGTGCTTCCTGTACGGCTCCAGCCAGAGCCAGAGCTTCCCGATTCCGACCATCGCGTCCCACATCGGCATTCCGCCCTCCGAGCTGGTGTTCATCGCCGAGTTCTGCGGTGGCGGCTTCGGCTCGAAAGGGGCCGGCTATCCTTCGATGGTGATCCCCGCGCATTTCTCGAAGAAGATCAACCGCCCGGTCATGATGCGTATCACCCGCGAAGAAGAGTATTCCATTGGCTCTGCGCGCCACGGCTTTCAGGGCCGCGCGAAACTGGGCTTCCGGGCTGACGGACGTCTGCTGGCAGCCGACCTCTACATCATCCAGGACAATGGCGGCAACGCGGGCTTCTCGGACTGGCTCTCGGCCGGCGAGGCGCTCTCGCTGGTGTACATGCCCGCGGCCATGCGCTTTCGCGGCATCCCCGTGTTCACCAACACGCCCACCAAGGGACCGCAGCGCGGCCCCGGACAGAATCAGCTGGCCACGGCCATAGAACCCCTGCTGGACAAAGCCGCCCGCGCCCTGGGCATCGACCCGCTGGCCATCCGCCTGATCAATGCGCCCGACAATAACGCCCTGTTCGGCGACGAGCAGGGCACGGTCACCAGCGCCTATCAGGCCGAGGCCCTGCGCATCGGCGC
>Ga0255129_1000423_pt1 | contig 10164 bp, 6 predicted proteins | sample Law_Yuk_RepA_8d_FD_188558 | JGI IMG/M metagenome (GOLD analysis project Ga0255129, IMG submission 188558) | Freshwater microbial communities from St. Lawrence River, New York, United States - Law_Yuk_RepA_8d | ecosystem: Environmental > Aquatic > Freshwater > River | place: USA: New York... | reverse complement strand
TCGGGGGGGGTAATAAAAAGACCGCCCTAAGGCGGTCTTTTGCATGAACGGGAGGGCTCGGTGGGAATCCCATCAACAACTCACCGCGTCGGCTCAGCCGAGCTGTAGGCCTCCATTCCAACGCAGGAGCACACCAAGTTTCGATCTCCAAACACGTTGTCGACACGACCCGAGGCTGGCCAGAACTTGAAGTCTTTCAGACCCGCCACAGGGAACGCCGCCTGTCCACGGCCATAGGGCCGATCCCAAACCTCTGAAGCAATTTGATCCGCGGTGTGCGGCGCATTCTTGAGCAGGTTATTCTTCGCATCCACACGCCCCGATTCCACCTCCACGATTTCAGCGTGGATGGCGATCATGGCTTCGCAGAAGCGATCCAACTCTGCGCGCGGTTCCGACTCGGTCGGCTCGACCATCAGCGTTCCAGCCACCGGCCAACTGAGGGTCGGAGCGTGGAAGCCGTAGTCCATCAACCGCTTGGCCACATCCTCGGCGGTGACCTTCTTGAACTGGCGCAAGTCCAAGATGCACTCATGCGCCACGCACCCGTTGGCACGGTAAAGGGTCGGGAAATACGACTGCAGCCGCTGGGCAATGTAATTCGCATTCAGGATGGCCACCCGGGTCGCCGAAGTCAGCCCCACGGTACCCATCATCTGGATATACATCCATGAGATCACACAAATCGAGGCGCTGCCCCAGGGAGCGGCGCTCACCGCACCAATCGGATCTTCACCCCCGAGATTCACCACCAGATGGGCTGCGACGCAAACAGGTCCCACTCCCGGTCCGCCGCCGCCGTGCGGGATGCAGAAGGTCTTGTGCAAATTGAGGTGACAAACATCCGCCCCCAGCGTTCCCGGCGAGGTCAGTCCGACCTGCGCATTCATGTTCGCCCCATCCATGTAAACCTGTCCGCCCGCCTCATGGACCCATTGGCAAATATCCTTCACCGCCACCTCAAACACGCCGTGGGTGCTGGGATAGGTGATCATCAAGGCTGCGAGATTCGAGCCATGCTGACTGATCTTCTGCTGAAGGTCTGCGACATCGATGTTGCCATCGGAATCACAAGCCACCGGAACCACGGTCATGCCCACCATCACCGCAGACGCCGGATTGGTGCCATGAGCACTACTCGGAATGAGACACACATTGCGGTGCCCCTCAGATCGACTGCGATGCCATGCCCGGATGATGAGCAACCCAGCATACTCGCCCTGAGACCCCGAGTTGGGCTGCAGCGAAACGCCCGCAAAGCCTGTGCAAGTGGCCAACCAGGATTCCAATTCCTCGAACATCTGCTGGTAGCCGCGGGTTTGTGACAACGGCGCAAATGGATGAATGGCACCGATCTCCGGCCAACTGACCGGAAACATCTCCGCGGACGCGTTGAGCTTCATGGTGCAGGAACCGAGGGGAATCATGCTGTGGCAGAGCGACAAATCCTTCGACTCCAGACGCCGAAGATACCGGAGCATCTCGGTCTCGCTGCGGTGTTTCTGGAATACCGAATGGGTCAGGAATGCGCTGGATCGGGTGGGAAGAACCGGGGCAACCACCGACAGTTCGTCGAGAGCGAAAGGCAATGGTTCGCCGCGATGAAAGGCGCTCAGGATGTTGTGCACATCATCGAGGCCGGTGGTTTCATCCAAGGAGACTCCGACGTGCTGAGCATCAACACGACGCAAGTTGATATGGAGCGACTCCGCGGCCTTGTGGACACTCGCGGCGTCGGGCACCTGCACGGTGAGCGTCTCAAAGAAGGTGGCCGCAGTCCGTTGGAGACCGAGCCGTTGGAGGCCGGCCGCCAAAAGGCCTGTCAGGCCATGGACTCGCCGGGCAATGGCGGTCAATCCTTCGGGTCCGTGATAAGCCGCATACGCCATGGCCATGTTCGCCAGAAGCGCCTGAGCCGTGCAGATGTTCGAGGTCGCCTTCTCGCGCCGGATGTGTTGTTCACGGGTTCCGAGCGACAACCGCAACGCTGGCCGCCCGCGTGAATCCTTGGAGACACCCACCAATCGGCCGGGCATGGATCGCTTGAAGGCATCCCGCGTCGCAAAATAGGCGGCATGAGGTCCCCCGAACCCCAGCGGCACACCGAAGCGCTGAGCGCTGCCCACTGCAACGTCTGCCCCCCACTCGCCGGGAGTCTTCAACAGAGTCAACGCCAGCAGATCCGCAGCAAACACCACCAGAGCGCCCGCTTCATGAGCCTTCTGCACCAAGGTGGAATAGTCGCCCACTTCACCGGAAGTGCCCGGATACTGAACCAAGACACCGAACACCTCGTCACCGAAAGAAGGCTGCTTCCAGTCACCCACCACCACCTGAAGCCCCAACGCTTCGGCCCGCGTCCGGACCAAATCGATGTTTTGCGGATGGCAATCCGAAGCGATCCAGAAGGTGTTCCGTTCGGCATCGGCTTCCTTCACGCGACGGCACAGCGTCATCGCTTCGGCGCAGGCTGTCGCCTCATCCAGAAGTGAGGCATTGGAGATGTCCAAACCGGTCAGGTCGCAAACCATTGTTTGGAAGTTCAGCAACCCTTCCAAACGCCCTTGGGAAATCTCCGCTTGGTACGGAGTGTACTGCGTATACCATCCCGGATTTTCGAGGATGTTTCGCTGGATGACCGGAGGCGTGATCGTGTCGTAGTACCCCATCCCGATGTACGATTTGAAAACGTGATTCTTCGCCGCGATGGTACGCAAACGCGCCAAGGCGGCGGTTTCGCCCAGAGGTTCTGGGAGACACATCGAGTCCGACCGACGAATCAGAGCGGGAACCGCAGCGCTCACCAAGGCATCCAGCGAGGCATGGCCACTCGCCTGAGCCATGGCGTCCCACTCCTCTGGACGAGGGCCGATATGGCGGTTGGCGAACGAATCCGGATGCTGCGACAGCGACACAATGCTCATGAATAGGGGAAACCCGCCAATGCGGGCACCCCAAAGCTACTTCTAGGCCCTCGTGAGGCAAGCGCGACCTTACCCGGCCAGCCAAAGAGCTTTGAGTGCCTGTCCCTTTCGGCCCTGGCAACACCCAGCCATTTGGGGTTCGGAGAATTTGGAGCCTGTCCCTTCAGTCACAAAACCCATCCAAGATTGGAAAGTCATACCGAAACCCCGGAAATTGTCCTTTGGCTCAGTGGAATCGGATGATAAGAGCCTGTCCCTAAGCCGGTGGCTTGCTTTCAGCCCTTCCGGATCCCATCGCTGTGTCAAAAAACTCCTACCGCAACGGTTCGCCGGCCAAGTTGGTTCGCCCCTTGGTTCGCGAATTGCATGCCTATGTGCCCGGTGAGCAACCCAAGGTGAATGGGTTGATCAAACTCAACACCAACGAGAACCCCTACCCACCTTCACCCAAGGTTTTGTTGGCGACGCGGGCGGCCGTTGACGGCCGATTGCGCCTGTACCCCAACCCGACCGCCCAAGCGCTCCGAGAACAGCTGGCCACCCTGCACGGGTGCTCGCCCGAACAAATCATCATCGGCAATGGCTCGGACGAATTGCTGGCTCTGGGAATCCGCGCTTTTGTGGAACCATCCACAATCCACCAGCCCACTCCGAAAGATGCCTCGAAAAGCCGGGTGCAGTACTTCAGCCCCAGCTACTCGCTGTATCCCGTGCTGGCTGAAACCCACGGAGCCACCACCCGTGCAGTGCCCTTGATGAACGATTTTGGGCTGCCGACGGTGACTCAACTCCGCCGCGGCAAACTTTGGGATTTCCAAGCCGCTCTGACGTTCATCACCACCCCGAACGCACCCAGTGGCCGCGGGTATTCCACCCAAGAACTGGACGCCCTCTGCGCCACCATGAAAGGCATCGTGGTGCTGGACGAAGCCTACGTCGACTTCGCCCATGAGAACGCCTCGGATCTGGCCCTCAAGCATCCCCATGTCGTCGTTTCCCGAACCTTCTCCAAAGCCTACTCGTTGTGCTTTCAACGCGTTGGTTATTGGATCGGACACCCCGAACTCATTGCCGCCCTGCACCGGATTCGAGATAGCTACAACGTTAACGGTCTAGGTCAAATCGCGGCTTCTGCCACCCTCAAGGACCTGCCGTACTATCGGCGCAACTTCCGGCGAGTCATTGATTCCCGGGCTCGGCTGACCCGGGAATTGACCGGCTTGGGCTGGGAAGTTTTGCCCTCGCAAACGAATTTCATACTGGCGCGTCCACCGGGGCCGCCAGCTCAAGAGTGGCTCGAACGTCTACGCCAAAAAAAGATACTGGTCCGCTGGTTCAGTTCTCCAAACCTGGCGCCCTATCTCCGAATCACCATCGGATCCAAGTCCGAAGTGGACACCTTGCTCAAGGTGGTCCGCAGCATGTTGGGATCGAAATCTGCTCGCTGAGGCCCACTGCTGCACCGCACCCTGAGTCGGCCGATGAACCTCCCCAATCAACTCACCGTCTCCCGTTTCGCGCTGACGGGTTTGTTTTGGGTCGCTGCTTTCGCGCCATTTCCTGGCAATCGAACCTGGGCTTTGGTCTTGTTCAGTCTGGCCAGCCTCACCGACTTCCTCGATGGCAAGATCGCCCGAGATCGCAAGCTCATCACTGCCTTCGGAACATTGATGGATCCATTGGCGGACAAAATCCTCACCTGCTCGGCTTTCATCGCCTTCATTGAACTGCGTCAAATCGAAGCTTGGATGGTGGCAGTGATTGTCGGTCGGGAACTGGCCATCACTGGACTCCGATTGCTGGCGGCCTCCAAGAATGTGGTCCTTGCCGCTGAGCGCCTCGGCAAACACAAGACAGCGTCCCAAATCACCACAATCTTGGCCACGCTCTTGGCCATGAGTTATCCCCAGTGGGGGCAAGTGGGTGAGGCTTTGTTCGCTTGGCTCATCTTGGGCAAACCTTGGATCATTGTCTTTGCCCAGATCACGCAGTGGGTTGCCGTGGCACTGACACTTTACAGCGGTGCCACCTACCTCTGGCGCAATCGCCACCTGTACCTTCAGGACATGTAGTCAGAACAACGAGCTCCCACCCGGAGCTCCAGCACCGACAAGGGCCGGGATCGGACAAACAGGATCACCCGAGCTTACTAGGGTCTGAAGCCCTCCCTAGGAACCGCACGTCCTCACCATTGACGAGCACCAAAACCGGGCCGCGAACCCTTCCATCCGGCTCGCACAATCGGATTTAGATTCCATTGGAATGCTCCCGCAATGGCAGGAGCACCTCACGGATGCATCCAAGCCCCACTTCAACAGCTTCTTCACCGACACAAAGGCGTCGAAGCGGGGGTAGGATCGACACTTCGACCGTTCCAGAAAGTCGAAAGCAAGCAGTCAGAACACGTCAGTGCGCCGCTACCACTTCAGCCTGGTCGGTGGCCAGCAGAGCCTCGAACTCGCGGAGACTGGGTTTGATCACCCGCGACTCTCCGCAATGACCCACCATGGCTTCGAGGGTCTTGAGTCCATTGCCAGTGATGCAAAGCACCGCACTGGAATCGGCCGGAATCTTGCCTTGAGCGATGAGCTTCTTGGCCACACCCACGGTCACACCGCCGGCCGTCTCAGCGAAGATTCCCTCCGTCTCGGCGAGCAGTCGGATGCCTTCACGGATTTCATCGTCCGAAACATCTTCACCATGTCCACCAGTCTCCTTCATGACCTTGAGGGCATAGAAGCCGTCGGCGGGGGTACCGATGGCTAGCGATTTGGCAATCGTGTTGGGCTTCACCGGCTTGAAGAAATCCAACCCGGCCTTTTGGGCAGTCGTGATCGGAGAGCAACCCGTGGCTTGGGCGCCATGAATCTTCCACCCGTTGTTCTGGACCAGACCCAGCTTGGAGAACTCCTGATAGCTCTTGTGGATCTTCGTCAGCAACGAACCGGAGGCCATACAAACCACCGTGTGCTCGGGAATCTTCCACCCCATCTGTTCCTGGATCTCAAAGCCCATGCTCTTGGATCCTTCGGCGTAGTAGGGCCTCATGTTGACATTCACGAAAGCCCAACCGTATTTGCCCGCGATCTCCGCGCACAATCGGTTCACCTCATCGTAATGCCCACGAATTCCGACGACATTGGCCCCGTACACCAGTGAATTGACCACCTTGCCCTGCTCCAGATCGGAGGGAATGAAGACGTAGCAATGCAGGCCAGCCGCCGCCGCATTGGCCGCCACCGAATTGGCCAAATTGCCTGTGGATGCACACGCCACGGTCTTGAATCCGAGTTCGACCGATCGGCTCAAAGCGACACTGACCACGCGATCCTTAAAGGAGAGTGTCGGATAATTGACTGCGTCGTTCTTAACCCACAATTCGCGAATCCCCAGACGGGCCGCAAGACGATCGGCCTTGATCAGCGGCGTGTAGCCCACCTTGGCACCGACCGTCGGTTCGCCGGCGATCGGGAGAAGTTCCCGGTAGCGCCACATGTTCTGAGGGCGGGAGCAGATTTTCTCGCGGGTCAGGCTCTGGCGAATGCGCTCGTAGTCGTAGGCCACCTCCAAAGGGCCGAAATCAAACTCGCACACATGGGTCGCGCCCAGTGGATATTCCCGACTGCACTCACGGCACTTCAGTGCCTTCATGAATCCGTTGCTCTGGCTCATAAACAAATATTGCCGCTTGGACCACCGACCAGCGCGCATCCAAAAACCTCCACGGCTGGGCAACAAAAAGCCCCTTCCGCGAAGCGAGAAGGGGTCTCCAATGGAGCCGACGCTTCTCATCTTCGCCGAAACCTTGCGGTTTCGACCGGATTTGGCACCTGGCCGTAGAGCACGTCAGCTCCACCGGTTGCCGTGGCTTCATCGGGCCGTTCCCTCTGCCACTCTGGATGAGCGCCGCAGTCGCCTGCAGCGGTGCTAGTTAATCCGCGGCAAGACCCAATCTGTCAAAAGTTTTCTCACAGGGCGCATGACTGAATCATCAGCAACCACACGCCAACATGAAAAAACGCCCCGACCAAAGCCCGGTCCACGCAGCCAATCGGTGAGCCCACCCGGGGAAGCCTGTCCCTTGCATCATTTGCCACCGGTCCTTTTCGACTATTTGGAACTCTTCCGGCGGGCGAACTCCGAAGCCTGTCCCTTTCCAGCTCTTCCCACCACCAGGCATTGCCCCCTCCCGCAGGAATCCTCTCCAAGAACCCCATTCACCAACCCTTCGAGGGCATCCGCATTCGTGGAGCCTGTCCCTGGAACCGGTCGCGTGATTTCGCGAGCCTGTCCCTTGATGCAGTTCACCCTCCAGCGCCCGGCCCACAGCCAGGGCTGCCAGCATTATGGCGCGCGCATTCGAGTGGATTGACCTTTGACTTCTCTTTCGCGGACTCCGCGCTAGCTTGGACGCGCCATGAATTCCGTTAGCACCGTCGTTCTATCCCGCGATTGCGACGCGGTCCAAATACCCGCCGGCAACGTTGTCACCATCCCAGCAGGAACCGAGGTGGACATCACCCAGACTCTGGGCGGTTCCTACACCATTCACGCCATGGGCGGCCTGTTCCGCATCGCGCCCAAGGATGCCGACGCCCTCGGAATCACCCCGGCACCGGAGAGTGCGCCCGCACCGACCACCGGCGACACAGACGAAAAAGCCGTCTGGGACATGTTGCGCAGCTGTTATGATCCGGAGATTCCAGTCAACATCGTCGATCTGGGTCTTGTTTACGACATGGGGATCGAACCGCTCCCGAGCGGCACCAAGAAAGTCTTTGTAAAGATGACACTGACTGCTCCCGGTTGTGGGATGGGGGCCACCATCGCGGGTGATGCTCAGCAAAAAATCCTCACATTGCCTGGGGTTGAAGACGCGTCGGTTGAGATCGTCTGGGATCCACCTTGGCACCAAAGCATGATCACAGCTGAGGGGCGCAGGTTGCTGGGTTTGGAATAGCCTCCACTAGAACAGCGCCGTTTCGCCCCCCCAGTCCAGCAGACGCCCGCGTCTCAGCCAACTGACATGAAGAAGCCTGTTACTTTTAACGACATTCCTTCCGTCCTGAGCGATATCCGTCGGGGACGAATGGTGGTGGTTGTGGACGATGAGGATCGTGAGAACGAAGGAGATCTCGTCCTGGCCGCTGAAAAAGTGACACCAGACGCCATCAACTTCATGGCCAAGCATGGCCGCGGACTGATCTGTGTTCCAACGGTTGGTGAACGACTCAAGCAACTGGGCATTGAGCAGATGGTGATCCAGAATCGCGACGCGTATAAAACTGACTTTCAAGTCAGCGTCGATGCCGCGAAGGGTATCAGTACCGGCATCAGTGCCGCAGACCGGGCCAAAACCATCCAGATCATGGCCAATCCCACTGCCACGCCTGCGGATCTGGTTCAACCCGGGCATGTCTTCCCTCTGCGATCCAAGGCTGGCGGCGTCTTGCGACGGGCCGGGCATACCGAGGCTGCTGTGGATCTTGCGACACTGGCAGGCCTGCGTCCCGCCGGTGTGATCTGCGAAATCATGAATGATGACGGCTCCATGGCCCGTCTCCCGGAACTACTGCGATTCGCCAAAAAGCATAAACTCAAGATCTGCACCATCGAGTCGCTGATCCAATTCCGACGGAATTCCGAAAAATTGGTCGAGCGGGTCGAGTCTATCCGGATGCCCACCGATTACGGCGATTTCAAGCTGCACCTGTACTCATCCAAGGTCGACGGTTCTGAGCACTTGGCCTTGGTGAAGGGGGAAGTCTCGGGAAAAAAAGGGGTCATGGTCCGAGTGCACAGCGAGTGCCTGACCGGAGACGTCTTCGGCTCCAGGCGGTGCGACTGCGGCCCTCAATTGCATGCGGCGATGGAACGCATCGAGCGCGAGGGCAGCGGGGTCATTCTCTACATGCGACAGGAAGGCCGAGGCATCGGTCTCGGTGCAAAGATCAAGGCGTACAAGCTCCAAGAGCAGGGTCTAGACACCGTCGAAGCCAACTTGCAACTCGGCTTCCCCATGGACTTGCGAGACTACGGCTTTGGAGCTCAGATGCTTTCGGATCTGGGCGTAAAGAAGATCCGTCTTCTGACCAACAACCCCAAGAAAGTCGTCGGCCTTCAGGGGCATGGATTGGAGATCATCGAGCAACTCCCCATTCGGGTTGCGCCCAACCCGGACAACGAGCGCTACCTGAAAACCAAGCGCGACCGTATGGGTCACCTGCTCTAATTTCAAAGCAGGCACCCCAGAAAACCAAGCCGTCCCAGTACCATTAAGGGGACCTCACCCACCCCAAGGATCACACGTCACACAACCGAAGCGCTTGCTTCAGTGATCCCAGAGCGTCGGTTCGAGCAGGTATAAACTCTTGGGCCACGAAGCCCTTGTATCCCGTATCGACGATGGCCTTCAGGATGGCTGGGTAGTTCAACTCCTGCGTTTCATCGATTTCGTGGCGGCCTGGAACACCACCGGTGTGATAGTGGGCGAAATAGGCGGATTGTTTGCGAATCGTCGCGATCACATCCCCTTCCATGATTTGCATGTGGTAAATGTCATAGAGGAGTTTGAAAGCGTCCGAACCAATCTCCTTGCAGAGGGCCACCCCCCAAGCGGACTTGTCGCACATGTAGTCTGCATGATCGACGCGGGAATTCAGAAGCTCCATCACCAGTGTCACGTGGTTTCGTTCACAGACACTCATGAGACGTTTCAACCCGATGGCGCAATTCTTGAGCCCCGTCGCGTCGTCCATTCCCCCGCGATTTCCTGAGAAACAAATCACATTCTTCAGTCCCGCCTTTGCCGCCAACGGAATCCATTCCTCATAAGCGGCCACCAATGTGTCATGGTGTTCTAGACGGTTGAAACCCTTGGTGATGCCACCGAGACCATTCTTCACGGGGTTGCTGGTGATAGCGCACGTCAACCCGTGTTTCTTGACCACATCCCAATCACCGGGGCCCAGCAACTCGATGGACTGCAGGCCCATCGCCTTGCCGGCAACAGCCAACTCCTCAAGGGACACCTTCGGGTAGCACCACTTGCACACGGAGTGATTGACCCGCCCCCGCAATCCGCTGGCCGTATCAGCGGCGCCAAGACGGAGAGAAAGAGAAGCGGTTGCCAACGATGCAGCGGTGGTCATTGCGGATCGGCGCGTTATTTTCATCGGTAGGACCATGGACAAACAGCCTGTCCCTCCCGTCAAAACAAAAACCTCATAGGGACAGGCTC
>Ga0255129_1000421_pt1 | contig 10198 bp, 10 predicted proteins | sample Law_Yuk_RepA_8d_FD_188558 | JGI IMG/M metagenome (GOLD analysis project Ga0255129, IMG submission 188558) | Freshwater microbial communities from St. Lawrence River, New York, United States - Law_Yuk_RepA_8d | ecosystem: Environmental > Aquatic > Freshwater > River | place: USA: New York... | reverse complement strand
TGGAGCTTGCCAGACAATCGATTGCTTCTGGCAAAGCAAAAGCCAAATTAGAAGAATTCATCAAAACCACGCAATCATTAGCGTGAGCTACCCCACTGAAATGTTAATCACCCAACTGAAATGTTAATCACATTAGCGTAAGCTACACACTTAACCACCTATAAAGTATTTATGAGCGATATCCTGAAACGTATTCTGGCGACCAAATTTGACGAAGTGGCCAAAGCCTCTTCTCAAGTAGCAATGCATGTGCTGAGAGCCGATGCGGAAGCCAGTATTCAAGAGGTAGGCTTAAAGCCCAGAGGCTTTACTGCCAGCATTGAAGAAAAAATTTCTCAAGGCCACGCAGGAGTCATCACAGAAATTAAAAAAGCCAGCCCTAGCAAGGGTGTGTTTCGAGAAGACTTTCATCCAGGTCAAATTGCTCAGTCCTACGAAAAAAATGGGGCTGCTTGTTTATCAGTTTTAACGGATAAAGAATATTTTCAAGGATCTGCTCAATACTTGCGCGAAGCGCGTCACGCTTGCAGCATCCCAGTATTGCGCAAAGACTTCTTGGTCGATCCTTACCAAGTCTATGAAGCACGTGCCATGGGTGCTGATGCCATTCTCTTGATTGCCGCCGCTTTGGATGATGCGCAAATGAAAGACTTTGAAACCATTGCCCATGAACTACAAATGGATGTGTTGGTCGAGGTTCATGACGCCTATGAGCTAGAGCGAGCCTTAGCACTCAAGACGCCATTGCTAGGAATCAATAATCGCAATTTGCGCACCTTTGAAGTCAGCCTAGAAACCACCCTGTCTCTACTGAAATACATTCCCAAAGAAAAGCGCGTCGTCACAGAAAGCGGCATCCTGACAAAAGCTGATGTTGCTTTGATGCGCGCGGCAAAAGTCGATGCATTTTTAGTGGGTGAAGCCTTCATGCGCCAAGATGACCCTGGGGCAGGCCTCAAAGAATTATTTTTTTAGTAAAACCAATATCTTTACTTTGATTCACCAGCCAATGCTCGCGCTTTAATTTCATTTGCACGCATCAAGCTGGCAGATTGGCCACCAATGGCCCAGTATTGAGCTGGAATCGGCCAACAACCACCGCGCACCCAAGATCTATCGACTTTCAAGAGCTCAACCACAAGATCAGTAAAGCCTTCCAACAGCTGATGGCATTGCTCGATAGGCCTTCCCTCTAGAACAAGAAAATGGAAATACGGTGCTTCCACCCCTCCATCGCTCAACAATTCACCAGCAACAGCCATGTGCTTCTTTTGATAAAAATTAACAAACACTCGAACACGATCCAAAGGGCAAGCTAAAACTTTGGCATATAAATGACTTGATGACACCAGCAACTCTTTTATCTGTGAATCTGAGTAGCAATTGTCGGCCAGATGATATTCTAGGATAGGCATGGTTTCACTTTCAAAAAAATATTTTTCATAATAGCCTTAAATTAGTGCAAACGCTCATGTAAAAAATGATACCGTTTGGTATCATTGTGGTCATATATAACTATTTCAATATTTAATGACCACTTGCCTCCCTTTAAAAGAAAGGGTCTTATCTTCTGCATCAGAACTTTTTTATAACCATGGTATTCGTGCTGTTGGTGTAGATGAAGTTGCTAAACATGCGTGAACGACTAAAGCAGGTATCTATAGAAATTTTGAATCAAAAGATCACCTTGTAGCAGAATGGCTTCAACAACAAAATGATCAACACCGTGATTGGTGGTTAAGTATTTATATCAAATACCCCAATGATCCACTGACACAACTCAAAGAAATTATTCGTGGTGTTGGTCAGGCACTACTCCATAGCACACGTGGGTGCCCTTTAACTAACTCATCTGTAGAGTTAACCGATGACGATCATATTGCTAGATCTGTTGTTCTTGAACATAAAGCTTGGATCAGGCATGAATTAAAGTCTTTATGTAAGCAAGCCAAACTTCCGTCGCCTGCTGCCTTATCAGAAATGCTTTTTCTTTTGATGGAAGGCGCAAAAATCAGCACCAACTCATTTGAATCAAAATGTCCTGCAAAGAATTTAGCAAGTTCAGCGAATGCGTTGATAGAAGCCTATCAACAATCTCAAAAATAAAACCACATCATCAGATTTTTATATAAGGAAATGCATGAAACATTCTCACTTCAAAAAATTAGCCCTTAGCCAACTGGCCATTTATTTATTGGCCGCCTCAAGCATTGCTACGGCTCAACCCAAGGTCGATGGCGCCACCAATACAGATGGCCCATTTCTTTTGGCAGATACCTCTGCAGGTAAAGCCATTAAAGAAGCAACTGGCGCTACAGTATTTGGCTTAATGCAAGCTGGCTACTCTATGAACGATGTCACATCATCAGCTGATAAGAAAAAATCACGTTCCAATACGATTGCAGGTCCATCGGATGAAGGCCCTCAATTCAACGGCATGATTCTGGCCATTGAGAAATTGCCAGAAGCCAATTTCATCCCAAGAATCACACCGTTGCCAGGCCCTATGTCAGAAAAGTATTCATGGGGATTTAGAGCAGACTTGCATTACGGTCGTGATGGCCTGATGTCTGCAGCCAACGGTATTGAAAATACTTGGAACCGCAATCAAGGAGCTCCTGGACTTCCTCCTAATGCTAATCACATGAATTACTTATCATTCCCAATGGTTTATGTTCAAGCGTATGCGCCCATTGGTCTTGGAACAGCGGTCACTGCTGGTCGCTTTGGGGTGAATTTGGGTTATGAAATCCCGCCTTCATGGCGTCAAGCCCCTAACTTCTTCTACTCAAGAACTTATGCCTTGGTTTCTCAAATTGACCAAATCATTGGTTCTCAAATTTCAACAAATTTAGTCCGTAATCAATACGGCATGTTGCTTGGTGAATTTGGTTTCGGCAAAGGCTATCAGATCGGACGTGATAACAACAACAGCAATAACGTTTTTGGTGTTTTGCGCTGGAGAAGCAACGACATGTCGAAGTTCATTACGTATAGCTACATAGCGGGTGACGAACAAACCGATTCATCTCGTTCAAGCGAGGCGATGACTTGGTACCCTAATCACCCTATCGTGGCATCCACAGGTCAAAGAAGAGAGCAGCATTCACTTGTGGCTGGATTTTCACCGAATGCCCAATGGAAAGTCGCTGGTGAAATCATGTATGGCAAACAAGAAGGATCTGGTGATGCGCAGTACATCGTCACTCCAAACCCTTCAACATGGAAAACATTTACCGGTGCCACTTACAAAGGCTTCAATGGTCACCTGACTTATAAGGCTTCAGAAACGATTCGCTATGGCCTGCGCTATGAGATCTTTAAAGACCCTCAAGGCTTTGCTTTGACACCTTTGGGCACGCCTGGGGCCACTGTACAAGCAGTGACGCTTGGCGCCAATATTGATCTCAATAAAAATTTGGTTTTAAGACCAGAGCTCAGACATGATTGGGCAAAAACAACTCAAGGCGGTGCGAAATTCTTTGGTGGTGTTCCAGCGAATGCATCAGCAACTGATAATCAACAAACAACTATCTCAGCAGATTTATTGTTTTACTTCTAATTTAGTTTTTATTTGAATTAAACCGGTTTTAGCAATAGCTAACACCGGTTTTTTATTTCTTCTCGATATCCAGTGGATAGCCACGGCCAGCATAATCGAAGCCCCCGATTTTATGCTCGACCACTCCCGGATGAGTGGGGCTTGCATAGTAAGCTCTGATCTCTTGAATCTTGCCATCAGGCGTGAATTGATACCACTCATCACCTCGCAACACTTGACCAATCTTTTTCTTGAAGTGGGTCCACTCAATCACAGCCTTACCAGTTTGCGGATCACCCACAAAATTATCAACTGTCCAAAAAGAACCAATCTCAGCCACACACTTGGCCCAACAATCGCCAATAGCAACAGACCCCTTCAAAACGCCAAAGGGACTGCCCTCTGGAAAGTAATGAGTGCCATCTTCAGTGAAGTAAGCTTGAACAGCTTCTGAGCTTCCTGTATTGCAAGCATCAAAATAGTCTCGAATGGTTTTTTCCATTAAATCTTTGGTGAGCATTTTGTTTTCTTTGTTGAATTTAAACCACGTTAAAAAGACTTTACTTCAACCACAATCACTTAAGAAAAATATGCTTTCACATATCCTAGACCACCAAATTCAGCCAAGAATGTTTGCTGGGATTTGGCTGGATGAGCTTTGGTTAAGCCCCCAGTCATGATGATTGATCCAGCTGGGATACTCAACTCTTGTTGAGCCAAAAAATTAGCCAACCATGCAATCGATGCCAAAGGATCACCCATCGAATTGGCGCCAATACCTGTGTCTAAAGTGTGGCCTTCAGACCACAATAAAACACCGCTCAAACGAAGATCATCGACTTGCGCTAATTTCTTTGGAGCTCCTAAAACCACCCGGGCTCCAGAGCTATTATCAGAAATGTTATCAGCCAAAGAAAACTTATACTCTTTGTAGCGTGTATCAACGACTTCTAAAGCTGGCATCACTGCCTCAATATGACTCTCAATGGTGTGACGAGTGTGCCCGGCTCCTGAGATTTCTTGATTAATCAAGATCGCTATTTCTGGCTCAACCAGAGGATGAATTAATTCACCAAAAGGAATATACCCATCTAAAGCACCTTCTTGATGATCCAGTAAATGATCTTTGGTAAGAACACCATAATTGGGTTGGGCGATATTCATTTGCGCTCGCATAGCAGCGCTGGTGTAACCTAACTTAAAGCCGACCGCACTGCTCGAGCGACGACGCAAAGTCGCCGCCTGTATTGCATACGCATCTTCAATGGTGAGATGAGGGTGAACTGATGTCAAAGTCTCAATGGGCGTTTGAGTTTGCTCAGCCAGCCAAAGGCTGGCTGACAATGATTCAATTAAATCTGAAGATGCCATCACTGTTCTCTCATCATCAAGTTTTAGAAAATTAGCTTATGAAGCAGCTTTGGCTCTGGCCTCTATCTCAGCTTTACGCAAGATAGCTGCAGCAACACCACCAATACCCCAATTATCAGGCTTGCAATTAGCGATGTGAACACGGATACGATTTTTATCAGTTCCTAAGTGCTGAGCTAAGGCATCGGTCACACCTTCAATTACTTGATGGTGTTGTTCAGGAGAGCGCCCCTCCATCAACACCATTTCCACATAAGGCATTTCAACTTGGCCACGCGGTTTAACTTTTAAAACTTCACTGGCTGGCTGGCCCTCTATACCCCAAAGATCAGGATCAATTTCAGTGACCCAAACTTCCAGACGATCCTTGGGCGCAGATAAAACATCAACGATCACTTGAGAAACATCACGAATAACATTCTTCAATGTCTCTTTAGAATGCCCCTGCAAAATATTGATATGAGCTACTGGCATAATTATTCCTTATAGTGATTATCTAATTTTTAAAATTAAGGTAAACCTCGACGACGCCCTGAATCTAACATCAAAGATGATCCAGCCATGGCATCGGCTTCAGGTGCTAATAACAAACAAATTCCCCATGCCACTTGCTGAGGAGTCGTAAATGCATGAATAGCAGACTCTTCTTTTAATTCATCAAATACTTCTTCAACAGAAATACCACGTTGTGCCGCACGAGCATTAGCTACGTTACGCAAACGCTCAGTATCTGCTGGGCCAGGTGCCACCAAGTGCGCTGTAATACCACGCCCACCCAGAGCCCAGCTGAATTGACGCATTAAATTTGTTAAACCTGCATTAGCTACGCCTGCTGTTGCAGCATAAGCTGTTGGCTCAAAACCATAGTGACCACCTACCGCCACCAAACGTGAGCCACGCACCAGGTGCGCATCAACAGCACGTTGCAAACGCATCATGCCGCCTGCTTTGATATTGATCGCCTGTGAAAGCGCCAGTGGATTAGCTTCTAAAACACCACCTGCAACTGGAACACCTGCAGCGTGAACCACCATACGAACGGTGCGATTCATTTTTCCAACAACGGCTTTAATCTTTTCAATTGCAGAATCATCACCAATATCAGCAATGCAATAACTCATATGTTCTGAGCTATTCACTAACTTTTTTAAATCATCTTCTGATCGACCCACTGCAATTAAATGCAAGCCTGACTCAACTAAGCGTCGAGCAACTGTTTCACCTAAAGCCCCAGTTGCACCAACCATAACTACTAATTCACGCTCTTGATTGGATGTTGTCATTTAAAACCTTTAAAAAAATGGTCACTTAGCAAAGTACTAAGTGACCCATTCCAACTATTGAATAAAAAACTTAACTAACAATGGTTAAGAAAGATTCATGCAACTTACCAGTTGTATGGTCTAAACCATAACCAAATTCATCAAATGTCCACTTGATTGGCTCCCAATCTGGGTACGGCTCATAGCTACCGCAGAATGTTTCAAAGCGGTTACCGGATGGATCCCACGCATAGATTGTCGTGCCACGGGTCACGCCATGACGTGTTGGGCTAATATCCACAGGCACCTTATTCATACCAATGATGTCAGCAGCACGAAGAACTCTTTCCCAAGACTCTAAACGGTAAGAAATGTGATGCAACTTACCTGGCTCTGGATGCTCTACAAATGCGATATCGTGGGCCTTATGAGAACAGCTCAAGAAGTAAGCAGCTGTGTGCTCACCATCTGGGGCCACCACATACTCAACCACTCTGAAGCCTAATACTTTTGTAAATAATTCTTTATTGGCTTCAATATTAGGACCATATAACAAGCAATGATCCATACGAATTGGAGCAATACCATGTTCAGCTGTCTTAGGATTCCATGGAGCAGGATTCACTAAACCAGAACCATTGCCAACGTGGGTTTTTTCTGCGTACAACTCAAAGAAGTGGCCTGTAGGCGCTTGGAAACGCACACGCTCACCTGTTTCTAATAATTCACCCGCTGGAATACGCTCAGTTTTAACACCGTAAGCATTTAAATCTTTTTCCAATTGATTCAGTGTTGCTACATCCAAAACTCTAAAGCCAAAGAAATCAATACCAGCACGATCAGCCTGACGAATGATCACACTGTGATGATCGCGCTCATCCCAACCTTTGAAGTAATGGCGACCAGAAGCATCTTTACCTGTTTCCACCAAACCTAAAACATTTCTATAAAAATGTAATGCCTCTTCCAAATCCAATACGCGTATTTGTGCGTGACCTGGTCTTAATACGCCTGTCATTGCCATCTTAATTCTCCTTATTATTTTCTTAAAAAAAGATATTTTTAAGAACCAATTAACACATATGTTTAGCCTTCTGATTGTGATACTTATACACCCTTAAATCAATCAGAATTTCCCCTAAACACAGAGATATATATTGCCTGAAAACCCTGTACCCACAATGTCATCTGAGTGACTAATTAAATCAGATTTTCAACAACTCAGCCTCTGAATTACCAAACCCAATAAAAAAGGGTCACCATGAAGTGACCCTTTTTTTGAGAGCTGTAAAAAATCAAAGATTTGACGGTACTGAAGGCAGTCCAGACAGTGCCATTGCCAACTCTTTTTCATCGTATTGCTCATCGGTTAACTCGCCAGCAAAGTATTTCTGGTAAGCCACCATGTCAAAGTGACCATGACCACATAGATTGAAGACAATGGTTTCACTGCGACCTTCTCTCTTACAGCGAAGCGCTTCTTCAATTGCCCCCTTAACAGCGTGATTGGCCTCTGGTGCAGGCACAATGCCTTCTGCACGAGCAAATAAAACGCCTGCAGCAAAGCACTCACCTTGCGTGTATGAAGTGGCCTCGATTAAACCCAACTCCTTTACATGAGAAACTAATGGAGCCATGCCGTGATAACGCAAACCACCGGCATGGAATCCTGGTGGCGTAAAGGTTGAACCCAAGGTATGCATTTTTGTTAGCGGTGTTAAATGAGCTGTATCACCAAAGTCATAGGCATACTTACCGCGCGTTAATGATGGGCAAGCTGCTGGCTCAACAGCCACAATTCTTGGCATCTTGCCGCCACGCAAACCTTGACCGATGAATGGGAAAGCAATACCTGCAAAGTTAGAGCCGCCGCCCGTACAACCCACCACCACATCAGCTTGAACATCCGCCATCTCTAACTGCTGAATAGTTTCAATACCTGTAACAGTCTGATGCAAAAGAACGTGATTCAACACTGATCCAAGCGCATATTTGGTGTCGTCTCTTTGAGCAGCTATTTCAACTGCTTCAGAAATAGCAATACCCAAACTACCAGGATGGTCAGGTCTTTCTGCCAACACCTGGCGTCCATAAGCAGTTTCTTGCGATGGCGATGCCACACAACGTCCACCATAAGTTTCCATCACAGCCCGACGGTATGGCTTTTGATCATAAGAGACACGCACTTGAAATACCAAAACTTCTAGACCAAAAATATTGCCGGCAAAAGAAATAGAGGTACCCCATTGGCCAGCGCCAGTTTCAGTGGTTAACTTCTTAACGCCTTCTTGGGCATTGTAAAAAGCTTGCGGCACGGCCGTATTTGGCTTGTGACTACCAGCCGGACTAACACCTTCATATTTATAGAATATTTTCGCTGGGGTTCCGAGTGCTTTTTCTAAGCGATGCGCGCGGTACATCGGCGCTGGTCGCCATAACTTATAAACATCTTGAACTGGTTGAGGAATTTCAATGTCTCTTTCGGTACTCACTTCTTGGAGAATTAACTCCATCGGAAATAAAGGTGCCAAATCATCCGGGCCTACGGGTTGCATGGTCCCAGGATGTAATACAGGAGGCAATGCCTTAGGTAAATCAGCCTGGATGTTGTACCAGGATTTAGGCATTTGCGACTCATCCAGCAAATATTTAGTTTTTTCAGACATCTCAGGCGATTCCTATATTAATTTTCAGCAAATCTCTATTAAAACAAGATTATAGAACCTATGAAATAGGCATTTCCCTGAGTACTCAATAAAAAAGCCAACCCGGGCTGGGTTGGCTTTTAAGAAGATTCACCCTCAATTAAGTTTGCCGCTCCTGCTCAATCAGCTTCAAAAGCGCCTTTCTGACTTTAACGGGCGCAATATCATTACTCATTAAAACCGGATTTAAGCCCAAAAAATCAGTTGTGCCCATTTCCTGATGGACCATTTCCAAAATAGGAATATCTTCGGTTTCAAAAGCTTCATGCATCGCCTTGATTTTCATCTGGTTATATTCACCGTCTTCCTCTATATGGTTGCGGCGAGTCGCAAAAAAGTAATGGGTGGAATCTTCCGTTTCAGGAGTGGTTGTATGTAAATCATATTTCCCCACACAATTCTTAAGATTTAATTCAACCCCTGGAGTTTGAGTTGCGCCCACTGACAACTGAATATGCGATGGTGGCGTCCAAGTAATGTCAAAAAAATGTCTGGCTTCCACTTGAGGCTCTGGCAAAAATTGATTCAAAATCAACATTGGTGGAGTTTGTTTCCACTCCCAGCCAGCACGAACCATTCTGTCATTTTCTTGAATTTTTGGAATCAAAGGAGACAACTGTCCACGCGTTGAAATAATCTCACCATGCACATGATCAATATGACTCAAATCCATCACATTGTCTGTTAGCAATTGATAGTTGGCATTCACATGCATATAGGTTTGGGCAACACTGTTGGGATGTCCACTCATTAATTCACCGTAGTCAGGCAATTTACTTTGATCAGCTGGTTCATCACCCATCCAAATCCAAATGAACCCATACTTCTCCATCAATGGAAAAGTTTGCACTTTTGCGGCCTTAGGTATCAATCCATTGCCATGAGGGTTGTGCGTGCATTGACCCTCGCAATCGAATTGCAAAGCGTGGTACAAACACGAAATATCATCACCAACCCGCTTACCAAGGTGCAGTGGTGCAAAGCGATGCGGGCAACGATCATGCATCGCAATCGGTGTGCCATCCATCTTGCGATAAATCAACACCGGCTTATTCAATATTGTTCGATGAAAGAGTTCTTCACCCTTCACATCTGTTGAGATCGCAGCCACATACCAACAGTTCATTAAAAATGGACTATTGGTATTTTTCTGAAAATGAATTGGTTTAACTTCTGCATTCATATTAAAGCTCCTGTTCATAGGTTTTTTGTTTATATGTTTTGTATTTTGTTATTGATTTATATCTAAAACCAATCTGTCAGATTGGGAACGAGAACAACATGGCGTGAACAGTTTTTTCAAACCCTTGTCTTCATCA
>Ga0255129_1000407_pt1 | contig 10307 bp, 9 predicted proteins | sample Law_Yuk_RepA_8d_FD_188558 | JGI IMG/M metagenome (GOLD analysis project Ga0255129, IMG submission 188558) | Freshwater microbial communities from St. Lawrence River, New York, United States - Law_Yuk_RepA_8d | ecosystem: Environmental > Aquatic > Freshwater > River | place: USA: New York... | reverse complement strand
TAGGAATATCAACTGAACGGGACTTTGATCCACAGACATCAAAGAATGTCTTACTTTTCCATAAAAGCGGATTTCGTAAAAATAATTGGCCAATTCCACTGCTTTTTCCAACACGCGGCGCCCTTTGATGATCTCCACCTCGTCATCGGTGGAACTTTTGCCTTCACCCATGGCTTGTTTGATGAGGTTGTCAGCACTTTTATCGTCATTTTTGATCATGACGGTGGAGGCAATGGCGTATGTGGGTTTTGTATACTGCAAATACAAATTACTTGCAAAGTATCCGAGCAGCGCTGCAGCTAATATCACTGGCCAGTAGGGCAGATAGTCACGCAAAATGACAGGCAATATATTCTGACCACCACTGGCCTGTTCGTCGAATTCGGTTTGTTTGTTGCTCATGAAATTATCTCAAACTATTGACAAATAAAACTAAAATGCTCAAGGTACTGGTGATGCTGGTCACTATTGAAATCAATTGGGCATTGGTATCGATGAATTTTCGTTTGTTGGGCTCTACATAAATCACATCGTTGGGCTTGAGGTAAAAGACGGGACTGGTAAACACCTCTTGGGAAGTTAGATCCACGTGATGTACTTGCCTCACGCCATTCTCTTGGCGAATCACCAACACATTGTCTTTCCGGTCTGTCCATGTAATCCCATTAACCATGCCCAACAACTGTAACAAATTGGTTTGGGTGTTCATTAAGTTGATGGTTTGAGCGTGGTCCGTTGTAATAAAGGTAACACGAAAATTCATCAATCGGACCATTACCGCTGGATCTTTCACCCAAGGCGATAGCCAACATTGCAAACTATCCCGCAACTGTTCTGGGTGATAACCTGCAACATGTAATTCACCCAATTTGGGGAATTCAATAACTCCTGACTCACTCACAACATAACCCATTAAACTGCCACCTTGATTACCGGTTTGGTTTAGCATTTGCATATTTCCACCTGCACCCACGCCCATTGGCATATTAAAATAACTCGTGCTGTTCACATCTAAACCATTGACAATAATTGATAACTGATCTCCCGCTTGAATTACGGTTTTTTCTTGGAAATTTGGGTTAGGAAAGGTCGTATCTTTCAAACCTTGAAACAAAATCTGGTCTTTATAACTATAGCAACCGGTAATAAAAATAGTTGCAATGGCCAAAAGGATTGACCAACCAAAGCTGGGTTTAAGCGGGATTTTGAACAATGAATTTGACATGGGAAAACAATTCTGCGAATTTACGACAACAAAGTGGTAAATTAACACTTTCAGCCCAAACAAATGAACTAATTGGCAAGCGAACAGATTCTTGCGTGAGATTCAATGATTTGTCTAATTACGAGATTTTTACTAAGGTATTTTTACCAATGATCTCGTAGCCTTCTAAACGACAGAACCCCACTGGATAGCGGGGCTCTAATTAAACTTCAATTTTGATGATATCAATTACTGGACATATTCTTTAGTGAACCAATCATAGGTGATACGGATACCCTCTTTCAATCTGATCTTTGGGTCATAACCAAACAACCGCTTTGCCTTTTCAATCGAGGCCAAACTGTGCGGGATATCGCCGGCTCTCGGTGGACCAAATGTCGTTTGTACATCAGTACCCGCAGCTACCGCAATCGCCTCCCACAATTCCACCAAATTCGTGCGGTCGCCGACCGCGATATTCACAACCTCATGCCGTGTCAAACCCTCCGTGTCTAACATCGCTTTGATATTCGCCTGCAGGGCATTCTGTACAAAGGTAAAATCACGAGAGTTGGTCCCGTCTCCATTGATCTTTGGGGAAGTTCCTTCCATCGCAGCTTTCATGAACAAAGGAATTACTGCCGCATAGGGATTGTTTGGATTTTGTTTGGGTCCGAAAATATTAAAATACCGTAAACCTATGGTATGCAATCCGTATACCCGGCTAAACACATCGCCGTACAACTCATTCACCCATTTGGTAACGGCATAGGGCGACAAAGGCTTGCCCTCATTTCCTTCTACCTTGGGAAGCGCTTCGCTATCGCCGAAACTCGATGAACTGGCTGCATAAACCATACGCTTCAAGCTGGGCGACTCTTTCGCGGCCACCAAAATATTCAAATGGCCGCCAATATTCACCTCATTCGACGTTACTGGATCATCCACCGACCTCGGCACCGAGCCCAAAGCAGCCTGATGGCTGATATAATCCATACCCGCCACTGCCTTCCTGCACGTCTCTATATCCCGGATATCGCCTTCGATAAACTCAAAGTTCGGAAGACCCACAAACCCTTCAATATTGGCGTAATACCCATTGGAAAGATTGTCCAATACCCGAACATTTTTGGCCCCCAAATCCAATAACAATTCTACCAAATTGGCACCGATAAATCCAGCACCACCCGTGATTAAAAAACTACTTTGGGAAATTCTCTTTGTGAATTGATCCATTAATTCAGTTCTTGATATACTTGAATTAGATTCTGAGTGATTTCTTGTACCATTTCATTATTCATTTCCGTATGAACGGGCAGAGATAATACAATATCACAAAGTGATTCACTAACAGGGAATGAACCCTTTGGATAACTAACCGAGTCAAACGCTTTCTGCTGATGTAAAGGAATCGGATAATAAACCATAGTGGGTATCCCACGTTTACTAAGTTCAGCTTTCAACGCATCTCTTTTTTCTCTTCCTTCCTTAATTTTAATAGTGTACTGATGGAATACATGGGTGGAGCTGTTACTCCTTTTAGGAATGTCCAACCAATCTAATTTACCGAGTAATTCATCATACCAGTGAGCCGCTTGATTTCTCGAATTTTCATAGTTCCGAAGTTGACCCAATTTCACATTCAAAATAGCCGCCTGAATGGTGTCCAACCTACTATTTACACCAATAATATCGTGCACATATTGTACTTTCTGACCATGATTGCAGATCATTCGTAACTTTTCCGCCAAGGCATCATCATTGGTAAACAAAGCACCTCCATCTCCGTAACAACCCAAGTTTTTACTCGGGAAAAAACTAGTAGTACCAATATCACCTATACATCCAGCACTCACCACAGTTCCATTCTGAAATGTATATTTTGAACCAATGGCTTGGGCAGTATCTTCGATAACAAATAAATTATATTTTTGAGCTAATTCCATTATTTCATCCATATTAGCACATTGACCAAACAAATGAACGGGAACGATTGCCTTGGTTTTTGAAGTTATAACATTTTCTATTTTTGCTACATCGATGCAAAAGGTATCGGGCTCAACATCTACCATTACAGGTTTTAAACCCAACAACCCTATCACCTCCGCCGTAGCAATGTATGTGAATACCGGTACGATTATCTCATCGCCCGGCTTTAAATTCAATGCCATCATGGCAATTTGTAAAGCATCGGTACCATTGGCGCAAGCAATTACGTGCTTAACCTTGAGATACGATTTTAAATTCTCTTCAAATAGCTTAACATCTGGGCCCTTAATAAATTGTCCATTTTCAATGACAATTAGAATGGCCTCATTTACTTCATTTCGTATATGATTGTATTGACTTTTTAAGTCAACCATTTGTATTTTCATGCTCATTTTATTCTTTCTACCCTTTCATCACTAATTTGGTACTCTTGATTAGATTCCGGACATATTGCAATGCCTTCATCGTTGAAATTTAGTCGATGTCCGTATTCGCTTACCCAACCTATTTGTTTTGCAGGATTTCCAACTACTAAAGCATAAGCAGGAATTGTTTTGGTAACTACTGCACCAGCTCCAATAAATGCGTATTCTCCAATATCATGTCCACAAACAATAGTAGCATTAGCGCCTATACTTGAACCTTTTTTTACAATGGTTTTAGCATATTCGTTTTTTCTGTTTACTGCGCTTCTAGGGTTAATAACGTTTGTAAAAACCATTGACGGACCTAAAAACACATCGTCTTCGCAAATTACTCCTGTGTAAATGCTTACGTTATTTTGAATCTTAACATTTTTCCCTAAAACAACCTCAGGACTAATAACTACGTTCTGCCCAATATTGCACTTATCACCTATGATGCAATTTGGCATTACATGACTAAAATGCCATATTTTAACTCCTTCCCCTATGATACATCCTTCGTCGATGATAGCGGTCTCATGTGAATAATAATTAGCCATTGCTTTTCTCCTTCAACTTTTTAAGATCGCGTGTTTCATAAATTCTTTCAATAATATCTACAACTTTCAACCCTTCCAAAGCATTTGCTGTAATTGTGTCTCTCCCGTTTAATGTTTCAACCACATTTTCAATTACAAAATGATGATTCGCTGCACTGCCCTTAAACGGACCATAATCATTGGGTGCATTTGTTGGTGGCAACTCTGGCATCGTGTAGTTTTCAATATGGCAATATTCCACTTCATTCATGTACTGCCCACCTACTTTAAAACTCCCCTTAGAACCAACCACCGTTATACTACTTTCCATATTCGTATCCCAAACAGAAGTACTAAAATTTATACAACCCAAACCTCCATTTACAAATTCAAAATTAACCAGTCCACTATCCTCAAATTCGGTAGTATCTTGATGGTTAAAATCGGCAAAAGTTGCTTTAATGTTTTTAATATCCCCAAATACCCAATACATTATATCTATAAAGTGCGAAAACTGGGTATAGAGCGTCCCGCCATCTAGTTTCAATGTACCTTTCCAACCACCAGCTTTATAATAACGACTATCGCGATTCCAATAACAATTCACCTGCACGGTTAACACCTCTCCAATTTTGCCTGAACCAACTACCTCTTTCATCCATTTGCTTGGTGGACTGTAACGGTTTTGTTTTACAACGAAAACCTGCTTGCTCATCTGTAATGATTTAAAAATTACAGATTCACATTCTGCTTTCGTTAAACCCATTGGCTTTTCAATGACAACATGGTAGCCTGCCTCCAAACATTTAATTGCATATGGACAATGATATCCATTAGGCGTTGCCAAGTTTACGACATCACATTTAATTTTAGCTTCTAAAAATTCTTCAATTGATTGAAAATATTGTGCTCCCTTTGGAAACAGTTCATGATCTTTCGCCGCATGATTAATATCTACAACTGCTACAACTTGACAATTTGGATACTCATTGGCAATAGTTGCATGCCTTTTACCAATATGCCCAAAACCTATTATTGAAAATTTTAAATCTAAAAATACACTTCTAATTTACAATTTTATCACCTGAACCTTTACCCATTATTGTTGAAAAAATAAAGGTGAAATAAGTTGAAACACTAAAACCCTTAATCATTTCTGCATCTGTTTTAGCCAACAATTTTGGCGTAGACATGTCAATATTATTAATTTGAGCCAATCCAGTTATACCTGGTCTTATTTGATAAACACCTAGTTTATCTCTTTCAAGTATTAACTCCTCCTGGTTATATAAATTTGGACGGGGACCAACCAAACTCATATCGCCTGTAATTACGTTCCACAACTGAGGCAATTCATCCAATTTAGACCCACGCAAGAACTTACCAAAGTTCGTTATAGAACTTGAACTAGCCAAATGCGTAGCTACCGACTTTGTATTGATATACATACTTCTAAACTTCACCAATTTAAATGGCTTTTTATTTTTTCCAACCCGCTCCTGAACAAAGAAAGGGGAACCAGTATCAAAATATCCAATAACAATTAAAATCAATAAAACTGGAAATAAAACTATCAGCCCCAAACTAGCAAAAATAAAATCAAAAAATCTAATCATTATTTAATGTATTTCAAATCCTCCAATTTTCAATTACACTTGATGGATTCCAATTCAAATTTTGGCGGGCTTTTAAATCAAAGAAGGTTAAATCTTGGGTAATTTTTTTTATGATATTTGTGTTAACTGGAAAAATGGGCAATATATCTCCAACCTTTCCTAATAATCTAGCCAATAATATTGGAATATTAAGCGAACTTGACTTTCCTAATTGCTTTGCTATTACTGATTCTAATTCTGCAAACGAAGGGTGAAAACCGTCTGTTAAATTATATACACCCGAAATATTTGGACAAGTTGCCAATAAATTTGCTACATCTTCTGCCAATACCATACTCTTTCTGGCCTTGCCACCTCCAATGGAAAAATAAGTTCCTCGTCTAATTGCATTAATCATTTTACCTAAATTCCCAGGAGGATTTGCTCCAACTATCAATGGCAATCTTAAAATCAAAATTCTTATGCCTAACTTTTCTCCCCACTTCAATAAAAATTGTTCTGCTTTTATTTTGCTTAATGCATAAGGGGATTTTCCTAGTAATTCATCATTTTCAGTTATTCCAGAACCTACTTCTAAACCATATACGGAGACAGAACTAATAAAGATAAAAGCATCTGGCTTTTGAGTCCAAGTTTCTATCCAAAAACACAAGCTTTTAGTACCTTCAAAATTTACTTTATCAAATGCCATTTTAGATTCATCGTCCTTAGGATTAACATGGGCCAATCCAGCAATATGTATAACAGAGTTTATTTCATCAAGTGGAGCAGGTAAATTTGAAATATTTGCAATATCCTTAACTTGAATACTACACTCGTTAGTTCTTCCAAGGCTTAACACCTTGTGCTTTGCCTTGAGTTTTTCATGCACAATCCTTCCTAAAAAACCTGAAGAGCCTGTTAAAACAATATTCATTTAAAACTGCTTAAATAACTTAATATACAAATCGGAAAGATGTTTAATATTATGATTAATTCTAACATAATCTCGCCCTTTCTCCCCCATAATTTTCCTTTCCAGTTCCGATAAATTATTTAGCTCAATGATTCCCCTTACTATTGCTTCTGCAGAATCTGGCGCAACAATTAAACCACCTCCAGATAATTCAACGGGATCTTTTATAAAATTATTCGAATCTAAAACGGGTTTACCTGCAAGCATATAATCAAAATACTTATTAGCCGAAACTCCATGCTTAAACAAGGGTGTGTCATTTCTACCTACAAAACAAACATCAAAATGGGCAATTGCAGATGACACTTGATTTTTTCTAATTTTAGAGAAAAATGAGATATTACCAAAGTCTTTCGATTTTTTCATCAATTCTTCTTTGAGATAGCCATCCCCAATAATTACAAAATAAAATCTATTATCTGTTTTAAGAATTCCAGCAGCTTCAATTAAGTATTCTAATGCGTTTGCTAATCCAATTGTACCAGTATAACCAATTATAAATTTATTTTTCGGAATTTTAGATTCAATTTCTTCAGGTAATTTTTCCTGTGAAAGCACTGCTTCGTCTAAACCATTTGGAATATATTCAAACTTACTTCCAGCTTTTGCAATTTCTTCAAAATGAATAGCGGCGTTTGGTAATAATGACACAATTTTATCGGCTTTCCTGTAACCGAATTTTTCAAACCAACCAATAAACCTAACTGCAATATGTTTTGGAGATACATCCCCTAATAGCACCATAGTAAGTGGCCAAATGTCTCTAATTTCAAACAATAATGCTTTGGAACGATACCACTTTTTCAACCAATAACCAGTCAATATCGGAAAAATAGGCATAGAGGAGACTATAATGATATCTGGCTTCCCAAGCTTCTTTAAGGGTAAAAAGAGAATCTTTAAAGCAAATACTAGAAAACTCCAAAACCGTGTAACTGACTTCGGATTATAATGTGGAACTTTTACCCAACAAAATGGTGTTCCTTCATAATTATCAAAATTAAACTGCGCCGTAGCATGAGGTAATTTGTGAAAAACATGATTGTAAGAACCAGATATAATAGTTACCCTATAGCCTTTCTCTATCCAGTTTTTGCTAAAATAATAATGCCTTTCACCCCAACCTGATTCGGGGTTTCCGGCAAATTGATTAATTACCCAAATATTTTTAGACATTCAATTATTTGCTTAAAGACTCTATTGTGAGTCTAATATTTTCGGAAGCTTTTCCGCCTCCGTATAAATCTATATGTTTGTTGAAAGGTTTACTAACATATTGCTGGAATGCATTTAAAATTGATTGCATATCAGCACCTGCCAATTGATTAAAACCATTCTGAATCAATTCCACCCATTCAGTTTCGTCCCTTAAAGTAACACAATATTTATTAAAAAAGTATGCTTCTTTTTGCAAACCGCCGCTATCTGTTAATACTAATCTGCAGTGCTTAAGCAATTCTAGCATATCAAAATAACCAATAGGGTCAATCATGGTAAACGAAACAGAAAGTTGGTCGCGTTCTATGATTTTTCTGGTGCGTGGATGCATGGGAACCACAACAGACATTTCTTTTGATATTTTATTAAGTGCCTCAATTATACCATGCAACCTTTCTGAAGAATCTGTATTTTCTTGCCTATGAATGGTAGCTAATACAAATTCGTTGGACTTTACATTCAATTGACTCAAAATGGTTGATTTTTCAGAAGATTTTTGGGCGTAGTAAAGGGCGGCATCTTGCATTACATCACCATTTTTTATCACGCGAATTGCCCCATCTATTATACCATCATGCTTTAGGTTCTCGATGGCAGTATCTGTGGGACAAAACAAAATATCACTGATTCTGTCTGTCAAAATTCTATTAATTTCTTCAGGCATATTCATATTAAAGCTTCTAAGACCTGCTTCAATATGTATCACGCCAATGCCCATTTTTTTTGCAGCCAAGGCTCCAGCAATCGTGGAGTTAGTATCACCGTATACCATAACATAATCAGGTTTCTCAGTCATACATACCTTTTCAATTCCTTCCAGCATTTGACCAGTCATGGCACCATGTGAAAGACCATTGATATTTAAATTATAATGGGGGGTGGGAATTTCCATTTCTTCAAAGAATATGTCACTCATGTTCTTGTCAAAATGTTGACCCGTATGAACTAAAATTTCTTGAATATTTTTGCTTTTAGCTAGTTCGCGTGAAACTACAGCTGCTTTTACAAATTGTGGGCGTGCTCCAATAATAGTTAGTATTTTCATTACTTTCTTTTAACGTGGGAAATTACTGCTTTAAATTTCCCATTTTGATTTCTAGGTATTTGATTAGTTTCAGAAATTTTCAAAGAGATTGCTCCTAGTTGGGATTGCATTCGTCTCAATAGTTCTTCATTATCTTTTTGTTCAAGTTTTTCTGTAGCAACCAATACAATTTCAAATTCATTTAACGTATGTTGAATGATCTGCCCTTCTATAATCTTGGGCATATTAATAAATATGCCATGAAATCGAACCATCTCCCTGCCGTCTATTCCTATAACAGTATCTTCCACCCTCCCCATAATTTCATCAATAACAGGCATATTTCTACCACATTTACATTGCTGGTCTAGGCTAAGTTTAATTAAATCACCAATGCGATAGCGAATAAGTGGTTGATCGTAATTTAAAAATCCAGTGCAAATAGCTTCACCAATTTCACCTGGTTGGGCATACTCACCATTTTCTTTCATTAATTCAATGATTCCAACATCTGGACTCAAATGCAACTTTCCAAATTCACATTCAGAAATAAGTCCACAAGCTTCTAATCCACTATAACTATCAAAAGTTTTACAGCCATAAACATTTTTAAAAGTATTTCTCATCTCCTGAGTCAACTTCTCACTTGATGTAATAACGGCTTTTAATTGAGGTGCTTTTAAGCCGTTTTCTTTAATAAATCTAGCTAATATAAAATTACTCATTGCATATCCAGTCATATAATCAACGTCATGTTTTATCATGCCATTTAAATAATCTTGTGCATTCTCAGCGTTTATATGATAAGCAGAAAAATAAACTTGTTTTTCTATCATATTATATCTATAAAAAGGGCCCTTAGCATTTCCATCTTGTATAATTCTTCTACCACCAATCATACCTCTTGCATTCTTAATGCTTAATCCTGCCCAATACCTTATTCTAACCTCAAAGGCCGCACTCCACCTTTGGTGCATAGCCTTTGAAAACAATATTTGTGTAGGTGTTCCAGTACTACCACTGCTTGCATAAAACTCTCCGTTTTTCTCTCTGATATTTGCTAATAGCATATCTTTTCCATGCTTTCGCAAATCATTTTTTTCTAGATATGGAATCTTAGTGATATTACTGAGCTCAAATTCTTCAAAATCTATGGAATGAAATCCTGCATCAGTAAAAGATTTTTGATAATATGGAACCTGTTGAAATGCGTGTTTCAAAATTTTACGCAGCTCTTTCTCTTGAAAGTCTTGCCATTGATGAATATCAAATGATTCACGTGCTAAATATTTTTTAAGTTCTGTTTTAAATACTCCCCCAAATCTTCTTTTGTTCCACTTATATCCATAAATACTTAT
>Ga0255129_1000400_pt1 | contig 10364 bp, 9 predicted proteins | sample Law_Yuk_RepA_8d_FD_188558 | JGI IMG/M metagenome (GOLD analysis project Ga0255129, IMG submission 188558) | Freshwater microbial communities from St. Lawrence River, New York, United States - Law_Yuk_RepA_8d | ecosystem: Environmental > Aquatic > Freshwater > River | place: USA: New York... | reverse complement strand
GGAATCGTTCATGAAATCACGCGCTGCCGTAGCCTTTGCCGCTGGAAAGCCCCTGGAAATCGTCGAGGTCGATCTCGAAGGACCCAGAGCTGGCGAAGTCCTGATCGAGATCAAGGCCACTGGCGTCTGCCATACCGATGCGTTCACGCTGTCAGGCGATGATCCGGAAGGCGCCTTCCCCGCCATTCTGGGGCACGAGGGCGCCGGCGTGGTGGTGGAAGTCGGCCCGGGCGTGAAGTCCCTCAAAGTGGGCGACACAGTGATTCCGCTGTACACCCCCGAATGCCGCGAATGCGAATACTGCCTGCACCCGCGCACCAATCTGTGCCAGGCCATCCGCAGCACCCAGGGCAAAGGCCTGATGCCCGATGGCACCAGCCGTTTTTCCTTCGAAGGCAAGCCCATCCTGCATTACATGGGCTGCTCCACGTTTTCCAATTACACCGTGCTGCCGGAGATCGCCGTGGCCAAGGTGCGCTCCGACGCCCCCTTCGACAAGATCTGCTACATCGGCTGCGGTGTGACCACCGGCATCGGCGCCGTGGTATTCCAGGCCAAGGTACAGCCTGGCAGCACCGTGGCGGTGTTCGGCCTGGGAGGCATTGGTCTGAACGTGATCCAGGGCGCTCGCATGATCGGGGCGGACCGCATCATCGGCGTGGACACCAACCCGGCCAAGGCCGTATTGGCGAGGCAGTTCGGCATGACCGACTTCGTGAATCCGAAGGAAGTGGACGACGTGACGGCCGAGATCATCGCCATGACCAAGGGAGGTGTGGACTACAGCTTCGAGTGCATCGGCAATGTCAAAACCATGCGCCAGGCGCTGGAATGCACCCACAAGGGCTGGGGCGAATCCTTCATCATCGGCGTGGCCGGTGCCGGTCAGGAAATCTCCACGCGCCCCTTCCAACTGGTGACCGGACGTTCCTGGCGCGGCAGTGCCTTCGGGGGCGCCAGAGGCCGCACCGATGTGCCGAAAATCGTGGACTGGTACATGAACGGCAAGATCAGCATCGACCCGCTGATCACCCACACCCTGCCGCTGGAAGACATCAACAAGGCTTTTGATCTGATGCACGAGGGGAAGAGCATTCGCTCTGTCATCGTTTTCTGACAACGCACTGATTTTAAAGATTTTTTCTGACAAACCCCCTGATCAGGGGGTTTACCCCCTCCTACCCTCCGGTAGTCTCTGTTCAGGAAATGTTCAAACGTTTCCGCGCCTATCCATTGCGTCACTGAGCAACACCGGAGCGAATACCCCATGAAATCGACCCCCAGCATCCTGCGCAACTCTCTTCGAAAAACTCTCGGCTGCTGTGCAGTGCTTGCCTCCGCCATGCTGCTGAGCACAGGCGCCATGGCGCAGACCAAGACGCCGGCGACCATTCCGTCTTCAAAACTGGGGACTTACAACGTCACCATGTTCCACGCACAGCCAGGGTCTCCAGTTGCAAACGGGGCGACTGCCACAATCGTTGTAGGCCCAGGCGGCGCACTCTGTGTGGCGGGCATGACACTGACCAATCCGATGCTGCTCAACGGCAGCAATATTGAAGCACATTGGGAAATCAGCTCTGTGAAGGTGTCACTTGCGCTTGCAAACCTTGTCGCAGATACCACTGTCTTCAATGTCTACGAAGCCAATACCACGGGAGGCACTTCAGCTTCAGGTTTGAAGCTTTTCGGGCAATTCAGCGGGAGCAGAGTCAGCACCAGCACCACAGGCTGCGGCACACCTGTGGCCCCCGTGGTAACCACGCCTGATCCAGCCAAAGTGGCTCAACTGTTCGAAGAAGCCCAGAAGAAGCTTGCCCAGTACTTCCCGGCAACAACCAACGCTCAGACACAGACGCTGGATGGTTACACCTACCGCTTCTACCCCAGCACCAACATTTACCTGGCCATCAACAATGGCGACATCTACGTGATGGGCGGTCAGTTCGGTAACACTCCGATCAAACAAGGCCCGCTCGAAGCTATCCTTTCCGAGTTGGCGAAAATGCCTGTGTCCATCCCTGCAATCCCCAGTGGCAATTCCACACTGGTACTGACGGGCACTGTTGGGGCCATGGGTTTCGTCACGACCATACCGTCGATCACCATCGACAATCTGCCAATGCCAAGCGCCAGCGATATCGACAACGTCCGCAATGCCGTGCGTGACCAGTACAAGGATTCCGGCATCACGGGCACCATCAACGTGACGTTGATTTCCTCCAGCAGCAGCAGGATCGTGTTCAACATCAAGTTCAACGGGTCGATCACGCAGCAAGGCTTCACCATTACCCAGAACTACGACATCACCTACACGTACACGAAGAAATAAGCTGTTTTGCAGAGCTTCTGCGAGCAAGGCCTCCGTCCCCGACGGGGGCCTTTTTTTTCAGGTTGGAAAATGCACCGCCACCCACACCGTTGGCTGCGCCGGATCCGTCCAGTCCACCCGATGCCTTCGCTGCGCCGGAATCAGCAGGTGATCCCCGGCACGCAGCGCCACGAGGGACCCGTCGTCCCATTGCAGCCGCGCCGCGCCCTGCAGCACCAGCACCCATTCCGCCCGCGCCTGCGCGTACCAGAAGCCCGGCGCACTCGCCTGCCCGTGGGACACAATGCGCTCTATCAACACTGTGCCCGTATCCACCAGGGCCTCGAATACTTCCCCTTGAGTCGCATCCGGCAACGCCTGCAGCAGATTTTCGATCTTGTCCATTCCCTGTTCTCCGAAGGATTTTCTCCTGTGCCCGCAAGGGGCCTTGCGACTATACTATGCGCCTCAATGCACCCAAAACCATGAGCCTTGCACCATGAATTCTCGCCACCCCACTGCCCTGTCCCGACTTTTCCTGCTGCTCTGCCTGCTCGCCACAGGCGTCATCACCTCCAGCAGCGCCCAGAGCCCGTCCCTTGCTGGCGAATGGCGTGGCACCTACAACATCAACATCGGCGGTGACCGCGAGATCATCTTCACATTGACGGAAGTGAATGGCGTCCTCAGCGGCGTATTCGACAATCCCACAGCCGGTGTCATGGCCGTCTCCGTTGAGACTCTGAGCATTGATGGCAACAACATCCGCATGCTGATTCCGCGCATTCAAGGCGAATACTACGGCACCATCCGCGACGAGCTCGGCGCCGACGGCAAGCCGGTGCGCATCGACGGCGACTGGAGTCAGGCAGGCGAGTACATTCCGATTTCTCTGACCCGCACCGTTCCTCAGTAAACAGAGTCCATGCCATGAAATACCTGCACACGATGGTGCGCGTCACCGATCTGGACGCCTCGCTGGCCTTCTACTGCGACGCGCTCGGGCTGCGCGAACTCAGTCGCCGCGACAGCGAGCAGGGCCGCTTCACGCTGCTGTTTCTGGCGGCACCCGGTGACGAGCAGGCCCAGGTGGAACTGACGTACAACTGGGACCCCGAGGTCTATGGCGAAGGCCGCAACTTTGGCCACCTGGCCTACAGCGTGAAGGACATTCATGCCACCTGCGCGCATCTGCAAAGCAAGGGCGTGACGATCCTGCGCCCGCCGCGGGACGGCCGGATGGCCTTCATCCGCTCGCCGGACAACATCTCCATCGAGCTGCTGCAGGAAGGCGCCCCACTGGTGCCGCAGGAGCCCTGGCTCAGCATGCCGAACACCGGCAAATGGTAGCCCCCGAATTTTTCATTGCAGAGGCAGGACGTTCATCATGCAAATACTCGACGGCAAGGCAACTTCCGAGCAGATCAAGGCGGAGATCGCCGACCAGGTCACACTCATCAAGGCCAGCGGGGGCAAGATTCCCCATCTGGCCGCCATCCTCGTCGGCAACGACGGCGCCAGTGAAACCTATGTGAACAGCAAGGTGCTTGACTGCGCCCAGGTGGGATTCCACTCGACGCTCATCCGCATGGACGCCAGCGTGTCCGAGGCCGAGCTGCTGGCGAAGATCGACCAGCTCAACAAGGACAAGGAGATCGACGGCTTCATCGTGCAGGTGCCGCTGCCGAAGCATATTGACGAGATCAAGGTGACACTGGCCATCGATCCCGCAAAGGATGTGGACGGCTTCAGCCCCACCAATGTGGGCAAGATGACACTGGGCCTGCCCACCTTCATCTCGGCCACGCCCAATGGCGTGATGGAACTGCTGCGCCGCTACAAGGTGGACACCGCCGGCAAGCACTGCGTGGTGGTGGGCCGCAGCAACATCGTCGGCACGCCCATGGCCCTGCTGATGTCCCGCAACACCAATCCCGGCAATGCCACGGTGACCCTGGTGCACAGTCGGACACAGAACATCGCGGAGATCTGCCGCTCGGCCGACATCCTGATTGTCGCCATCGGCCGCCCGCATTTCCTGACCGCCGACATGGTCAAGGAAGGCGCCGTGGTAATCGACGTAGGCATTACCCGCGTGCCCGATGAAAGCCGACCCACAGGCTTCCGCCTCGCCGGCGATGTGGACTTCGAAGGCGTCAAGCACAAGTGCTCCTTCATCACCCCGGTTCCCGGTGGCGTCGGCCCCATGACCCGGGCTTCCCTGTTGCAGAACACCCTCAAGGCGCAATTGCTGCGCGCCCGTTGATTGGAGAAAACCATGTTCCAGAATCTCAGCCCGCTGGCTGCCGACCCGATCCTTGGCCTGATGGCCGCCTTCCGCGCCGACAACAACTCCCACAAGATCGATCTTGGCGTGGGTGTCTACAAGGATGACGCCGGCCACACCCCGGTGATGCGTGCCGTGAAGGAAGCCGAGCGCCGCCTGCTGGCGTCTCAGGTTACCAAGACCTATGTAGGCCCAGCAGGCGCGACGCTCTACAACGAGTATGTGGCGCAACTGATCCTGGGCACAGATCTGGCGGCGGCCACCCGCGATCTGCGCTGTACGTTCCAGACCCCTGGCGGCTGCGGCGGCCTGCGTCTGGCAGCGGAGTTCATCAACAAGAGCAAACCGGGCGCCCGCATCTTTGTGAGCGACCCCACCTGGGCCAATCACATTCCGCTGCTGGGCGATGCCGGCCTGCAGATATCCACCTACCCCTACTACGACTACACCACGCACAGCATCAAGTTCGACGCCATGATGGCCACGCTGGAGCAGGCAAAGACGGGCGATCTGGTCCTGTTGCACGGCTGCTGCCACAACCCCTGCGGCGCCGACTTGAATCAAGACCAGTGGCGCGCCGTTCGAGACCTGGCGCTCAAGAACGGCTTCACCCCCTTCATCGACCTGGCCTACCAGGGTCTGGGTGATGGCGTGGACGAAGATTGCTTCGGCGTGCGCCTGCTTGCAGCCGCCGTGCCCGAGCTGATCGTGGTGAGTTCCTGCTCGAAGAATTTCGGCGTCTACCGTGAACGTGTCGGCGCCTTCACGCTGATCTGCCAGACCAATGCCTCCATGAAGGCCGCATCCAGCCTGATCGCAGCCACCGCACGCGGCATCTACTCCATGCCGCCGGACCACGGTGCCACCGTGGTGGAGATGATTCTGGGCGACACGGCACTGCGTCTGGACTGGGAACAGGAACTGACCCAGATGCGCGAGCGCATCAACGGCCTGCGCACGCTGCTGGTGGAACGCCTGAAGAGTGCCGGCGTGGATCGCGACTTCAGCTTCATCCAGCACGAGAAGGGCATGTTCTCGTTCCTGGGACTGAGCGTGCCGCAGGTGCAGACGCTGGTGAAGGACTACAGCATTTACCTGGTGGATTCGAGCAGGATCAATGTGGCGGGGATCAGTGAGGGGAATGTCGATTATCTGGTGCAGAGCATTCGCAAAGTACTGGGGTGATGGTGGGTCTGAGTCCGTCAGGCGCCGGGGGCTTCGCCGTTCTGGACACGCCGTGAACCCATCCATGGGGGCTCGACTGCCGCCGTCCAGGCGGCAGACGGTCCAGAACGGCGAAGCACCCGGCGCCTGACTCTTGCAGTGCCACGTCACTCCAGTGCTTTGCGGGGGTGGGTGGAGGAGGACGGCGGCGCATTAGCGATGCTACTTTCGGTGGGCGAGGAACCTCCGCCCTTCGATATTGAAATCCGAGTACTACGAAGTACGGTGCTAACGTCGCGCCACCTCTCCTTGCACGTTGAGGGCGCTGCGGAACTGGCCCAAGCGCCCGCGCGGCGTGCTGCCGGGGCGTGATAGTGATGTCGCGTGGCACAGACCAGAAGCCTGGCCGCAGGGCTGGTGCTCAGGACCGTCAGCCGCCAGGACGGCGGCTGGCGAGCCCCCATGGATGGGTTTACGGCGTGTCCTGAGCACCAGCCCTGCGGCCAGGCTTCGGCATCGAAGACACACCAGCAATTCAACGCCCCGGCAGCACGCCACGCAAGCGCTTCGCCATGTCCCGAAGCGCCACTTCCGTGGTCTCCCACTTGATGCAGGCATCCGTCACCGAAATTCCGTAACGAATTTCCTCCAGATCATCCGGAATCGGCTGGTTGCCTTCACACAGATTGCTCTCGATCATCACGCCGATGATCGATCTGTTGCCCTGCTCGATCTGCTGCGTGACGCTCTCCAGAACATCCAGTTGCTTCAGGTGATTCTTCTGCGAATTGCCGTGGCTGCAGTCGATCATGATGTTCTCGGGCAGGAACGCCTTGCGCAGATCTTCCTCGCAGCGCGCGACAAACTCCGGTGCATAGTTGGGCTCCTTGCCTCCGCGCAGAATCACGTGGCAATGGGGATTCCCGGCGGTACGGAACGCTGCCACCTTGCCTTCATCTGTCACGCTGATGAAGGAATTGGCAGACGAGGCCGAGCGGATGGCATTCACCGCCACGGTCAAGCTGCCATCGACGTTGTTCTTGAAGCCCACGGCAGAAGAAATGCCGCTGGACAATTTGCGATGTGTCGGCGACTCCGTGGTACGTGCGCCGACAGCGGTCCAGGAAACGAGGTCCTGAAGATATTGCGGCGTTATCAGATCGAGCGCCTCGATGGCGATGGGCAGGCCGAGGGCATTGATGTCGAGCATCAGCTGCCGGCCAATGCGCAGTCCATGCTCGATGCGATGTGTGCCATCCAGGTGCGGATCATAGATCAGACCTTCCCAACCCACTGTCGTGCGGGGCTTTTCGAAGTACACGCGCATGACGATCATCAGCGTGTCATTGAGCTCGTCGGCCAGGGGCTTCAGAAGTCGCGCATAGTCCATGGCCTCGTCCACATTGTGGATGGAACACGGGCCGACCACGACCATCAGTCTATGGTCTGTGTGATCCAGAATGCCCTTCACGCCCTGATGTCCTGCGAGCACTGTCTCGAGCGCGGCGCCGGTGACGGGCAACGCTTCCTTGAGCGCGCGGGGGCTGGGCAGTTCTTCCTGCAGGACGATGTGCAGATTGTCGTTTTCGCGTTGTTCCATTGTGGTGTTTTCCAATTCACTAGCAATTATCAAGCGTGCCTGCCCGGAGTGCAGATGTCGATACGCCGTAAACCCATCCCTGGGGGCTCGGTGCGCGCCGTCCAGGCGCGCAACGATCGCCATCTGCACTCCGGGCACGCGACTTCAAGTCCTGTGCCAGCGAACGCCGGTCACAATGAATCCTTTTTTGACGCGGGAAGCGTGCCACAGCGTTCAAAAAAACGTACAGCGGTTTTTCTGTATCACCATGTTCCGACTTCCGCTCCGCCACCCCACGCGCGAACTTCCTACGACTGCCCCTGAAAATGCCGCAGGCGCACGCCCGACACGTAAAGACTCAACGTGTAAATAGCCAGCCCCCCGAACGTCAGCACACACATCCAACCAATCCGTGTCCACAGCGGCCAGTCCAGCCATGCGCGCCAGTCACCTGCTACCAGATACAGAAAAGCGCACATCAGCACATTGGCAATGGCCATGCGCAGCAGGAACAGAGGCCAGCCCGGCTGGAACTGAAATACCTTCTGACGCATCAGTCCAAGCAGCAGCAAGGTGGCGTTGAGAATGGCGGCCAGCGAGGTGGCCAGCGCCAGGCCTGTGTGCGCAAAGTCCAGCACGAACACCAGCAGGATGTTCATGACCATGTTGGCCACCAGGGCGATGATGCCGATACGTACCGGCGTGCCGGTGTCCTGCCGGGAGTAGTAGCCCGGCGCAAAAATCTTGATGGACATGAAGGCCACCAGCCCCAGCGTGTAGGCCTGCAGGCTGCTGGTGACCTTGGTAACGTCGTTGACATCGAAATTCTGCCCCTGGAACAACGTGATGATCAGCGGCTGCGCCAGCAGGATAAGCGCAAGACTGGCCGGAATGGCGATGAGCAGCACCATGCGGAAGGCCCAGTCGAGCATGGAGGCGAATTCAGTGAGGGACTTGTCGGCGTGTTTGCGGGACAGACTTGGCAGCACTACCGTGGCGATGGCGATGCCGAAAATACCGAGCGGCAGTTCCACCAGGCGGTCCGAGAAATACAGCCACGACACGCTGCCGGACACCAGCAGCGACGCGATGAACGTATCCAGCAACAGATTGATCTGACTGACCGAGACGCCGAACAGCGCCGGAATCATCAGCGTCATCACCCGGCGCACACCTTCATGCTGCGGGTTGAGTGCGGGGATCGGCAGGAGCCGCAGGCGCGCCAGGGCAGGCAGCTGAAACACCAGCTGCGCCACGCCGGCGATCAATACGCCCACAGCCAGCGCCACCTCCGGCCGCCGTGCCATGTAGGGACTGAGCAGCACGGCGGCACCGATCAACGCCACATTGAGCAGCGCCGGGGTCAGCGCCGGAATGGCGAACTTGTCATAACTGTTGAGGATGGCACTGGCAAAGGCCGTCAACGAAATAAGCAGCAGATAGGGAAAGGTGATACGGAACATGTCGACGAACAAATCAAACTTGTCGGCATTGTCGCGGAAGCCCCAGGCCAGCGGGATGGCGATCAGTGGCGCGGCAATCACCACGAGCACCGTCAACCCAAGCAACACTGCGCCCAGGCTGCCTGCCACGCTGTCCACCAGGGTCTTGACCTCGGCATGGGTGCGTTGCCGGCGGTACTCGGAGAGCACCGGTACAAAGGCCTGGTTGAACGCGCCTTCCGCGAACAGTCGGCGCAGGAAATTGGGAATCTTGAACGCGAGGAAGAAGGCATCGGTGCCGTCACCCGGGCCGAACATGCGGGCCAGCACGACGTCGCGGGCGAGCCCCAGCACGCGGGAGACCATGGTCATGCTGCCCGTGACGGCGCTGGAGCGCAGCAGTCCGCCACGCGGGCGCGGCGGCTGGTCGGGAGCGGAGGATTCCGGGCTGGGATTCATAAACCTATGTCACGAAAGAAATGGAGCATTGTAGGAGCAGTCCTGACCTGTGGGAGCGAATCTGTCCTGTGGGAGCGAATCTGTCCTGTGGGAGCGGGCCTTGCCCGCGAACTTCGCTGGCGCTGACAGAGGCTCTGGCGGGGCGCCTGTCTGTGCAGCGGCATGAAAGACCCGCACCGAGTGAGCAAAATGACCCAAGGCATTTTGCGAAGCGAGGGCACCCGGGAGGGGTGCGGGTCAGCCGCAGCACAGACAGGCGCCCCGCCAGGGCCGTCTCCTCGCACCATTGTTCGCGGGCAAGGCCCGCTCCCACAGACAAGGCTCACTCTCACAGACAAGGCCCGCTTCCACAGGAAAGGCCGGGTCCCGCTGGCGCTACTTGTTCAGTGCGCGCAACATCCACGCGGTTTTCTCATGCAGACGCATGCGGTCAGAGGCCAGAGAGGCCGAGGACTCGTCGCCAGCCTCCTGCGCCACCTTCAGCACCTTGCGGCAGGTTCTCACCACGGCTTCGTGACCCTGCGTCAGGATGTCCACCATGGCACGTCCCGCAGGAATATCGTCGACTTCCTTGATGGAGCTCAGACGGGCGAACTCCTTGTAGGTACCGGGCGCCACGACATCCAGCGCGCGGATGCGTTCGGCCACTTCGTCGACGGCCAGGGCCAGCTCGGTGTACTGCTCCTCGAACATCAGGTGCAATTCGCGGAACTGCGCTCCGGTGACATTCCAGTGAAAATTGTGGGTCATCAGGTAGAGCGTGTAAGAGTCGGCCAGCAGATGCTTGAGACCCTCTGCGATGGCGAGGCGGTCGCTTTCCTTGATGCCGATGTCGATGCTGCTCATGGTTTACTCCTGTTGGCGGATGAATTTGCGGGTTGCACTGTATCAGAGTGGAGGCTGTTCACTCAGATGCAAGGCCGGCATAGACCGTCTGCACATCGTCATCGCCGTCGATGGCATCCAGGAAGGCTTCCACCTCCTCCAGCTCGGCAGCGCCCAGCTTTACAGGATTCTTCGGCCGGTAGCCCAGTTTGGCGGACTCCACCTTGAAGCCGAAATTCGGCAACGCCTTGCACACGGCATCCAGATCGGTGGGCTCGGTCAGGAACAGCGTGACAT
>Ga0255129_1000397_pt1 | contig 10397 bp, 10 predicted proteins | sample Law_Yuk_RepA_8d_FD_188558 | JGI IMG/M metagenome (GOLD analysis project Ga0255129, IMG submission 188558) | Freshwater microbial communities from St. Lawrence River, New York, United States - Law_Yuk_RepA_8d | ecosystem: Environmental > Aquatic > Freshwater > River | place: USA: New York... | reverse complement strand
ACGCCTGGTCGACCGCCTCGAGTCGGGAGATCCGCTCAGCGAAGAGGCACCCAGCACCATTCGCCCCGGTCAGGTGCGCAGTCGCCTAGAAACCCGCCCCGAATACCTCGCCCGGATCCGAGCCGCTATGCGCGATGACGTCCTGGATCCCGAAGGCACCGGCACCAGCGCTCGCGTTGCCGATTACACAGTCTGCGGCAAGACAGGAACTGCCGAGATCAAGGGCAACGGGGTGAAGGACAAAGTAACCTGGTTCGCCAGCTTCGCCCCCTTCGAGTCCCCGCGCTATGCTGTGGTCGTGATGGTGGAAAGCGGCGCCTCCGGAGGTCGCACCTGCGGCCCGGTCGCCCAGAAGATTTACGAACACCTGCGCGCGCGGGACGCAGGGTCCGGCAGGCCTATCGCCCTCAATCCGGCGCCCTAACCCATGACCCCACTCTCCCTCCAAAATCGCCGTGCCGAGGCAGACATCCTCTGGCCCCTTTGGCTCTCGGTGTTGGGTTTGATGATCATCAGCGCGATGTTCATCTTCAGCACCACCGGCGGTACCGAGATAACGCGAGGTGTCCCGTGGTACCAATGGACGGCCACCCGCCAAGTAATCGCCTTCGGTATGGGTCTCTTCGTGGTTCTCGGACTCAGCCTGGTGGACTACAGCCGAATGGCACGGTGGGCCATGGTCGGCTACTGGGTGTCCATCGCCCTGCTATTGGCGGTCCATGTCCTAGGAACCTCCCGCAACGGTGCGCGGCGGTGGCTAGATCTCGGCCCGATCCAATTCCAGCCCAGCGAATTGGCCAAACTGACCTTCCTGTTCGCCATGGCTAACTTCTTGGCGCGGCCCTCTTCGGAGCTCCGCTCGCCAAGCGTCTTCCTGAAGGCCCTCATGCTCACACTTCTGCCACTGGGCCTGATCCTCAAACAACCCGATCTGGGTTCATCGCTCGTCTTTCTACCCATCACCCTGGTCATGATGCTGGTCGCTGGGGTTCCACAGCGCTTTGTGATCAAGCTTTTGGGGGGAGCGTTTCTCATCGTCAGCCTGATCGCCATCGACATCTTCGTTGCTCCTGAGAACTGGCGACTCATCCGCCTTCAGGACTATCAGCGCGAACGGCTGCTGGTTTATTTCAACGCCGATTTTGCCCCAGCTTCAGCCACCCCGGAACAACGCCAGAGGGCCGCACAGCGCAAGCGGCAGATGTCTTGGAACGTGGAGCAGGCGCTCATCTCCGTCGGCTCAGGCGGTTTCACTGGCAAAGGGTGGCGCGAGGGCACTCAGCACCGTCTGGGTTACCTGCCCCGACTGGGCGCCCACAATGACTTCATCTTCTCGGTCATCGCCGAGGAACGTGGCTTCATCGGAAGCGTCGCCGTCGTGACCCTCTACGGCATCGTCCTCTTCAGCGGCATCAAGACCGCTGGAGAATCACGCGATCGGCTCGGGCGCCTACTGGCCACCGGCATCGTCACCCTCTTCTTCATACACATCTTCGTGAACATCGGCATGAACATCAAACTGATGCCGGTCACGGGCATTCCACTGCCCCTGCTCAGTGCAGGCGGAACCTCAGTGCTCTGCTCACTGATCGCGGTCGGTGTTCTTCAAAACATCCATTTGTACCGGAAACGGTACTAAAACTCGAATCCTACAGACATGAGTCAACAGACATTCAAACGCGGCAAGGTGCCGATGCGTTTCAAGCCCACCCGGGGAATCGGCTCTCCGAACCTCAACCGATCTGCGGCCAACGCCCGCATGGAAGCCATCGGCGAGAAAGCCGTTGAAGAACGGGTGTTCGACATCCGCCGCCACGAGTCCGAAATTCGGCGCGCCGAAAACCGGGCTGCCGGACTTCCCGAGGACACCATCGACGCCCCCGAGGTTAATCTGACCAAGAACGGCCGGGACCAGACCTACCGATCCCCCGATCTCACTCGCTCGGAGGAGGCGCACGAGGAACCCGCAGAACAGGCACCCAAACCACCTCGCGAACCTAAGGGTCTGATGGAAAAAGCGCGGGCCGCGGTCAAAGAGGTGGTCAAAAAGGTTAAACAATTCATCCGACCCGAGGAAAAGATCATCAAGGAAGTGGTCATTAACGCCGAACCGCTGGAAACCCGCGTCGCGGTTCTGGAGGAGAGCAAACTGGAAGACCTCACGGTTGAACGAACCGGCGATGACCGGCTGGTTGGCTCCATCTACAAGGGCAAGGTGAAGAACCTCGAAGATGGGCTCAAGGCCGCCTTCGTGGATATTGGCTTCGAGAAGAACGCCTTCCTGCACTACTGGGACATCATCCCCAACACGTTCGATTCCAGCGTCGAAATTGTGGAGCGCGATGACACAGGCAAATCTCGCCGGAAAGAAAAACCCAAAATCACCCAGAAGGATGTCCCCCGACTGTTCCCGCCGGGCAGCGAGATCATTATCCAAGTGACCAAGGGACCGATCGGCACCAAGGGACCCCGCGTCACCACCAACCTTTCTCTGCCCGGCCGCTATCTCGTCCTGCTGCCCAATTCCGACCAGTCTGGCATCAGCCGCAAGATCGAGAACGTCGAGGAGCGCCATCGCCTCAAGAAAATCGTCCGCGAACTGACTATTCCCGAGGGCATGGGAGTGATCATCCGCACCGCCGGTGAAGAAAAGCGAAAGGCGTACTTCGTCCGTGATCTCGCCCTGCTGCTGGAGGAATGGAAGCTCATCCAAGAACGGATCAAGAGCCAGCCGATGGCCTCCTGCGTCTATCAAGAGCCCGACCTCATCGAGCGCACCGTCCGCGACTTCCTCACCGAAGATGTCGACAAGATCGTCATCGACGACCTCAAGAAGTTTGAATCGATCCGCGATAGCATCAAGCGCATCAGCCCCCGTTCCGTGCGCAAGGTGCACTTCTACAACGAGGCGGAGCCGCTGTTTGACCGCTACAACATCACCCGCCAACTGGAGGCCGCCTTCAGCCGCCAGGTGAACCTCAAGAGCGGTGGCTACCTCATCATCGACGAAACCGAAGCCCTCGTGGCCATCGACGTGAACACTGGCAAGCACAAGCAGGCCGGTACCAAGGACCACGACGCGACGATCCTCAAGGTGAACCAAGATGCCGCGGACGAAATCGCCCGCCAACTCCGCCTGCGAAACATGGGCGGCATTATCGTACTCGACTTCATCGACATGAAGTCGCGCCGCGACCAGCAGTCCATCTACCAGCGGATGAAGGACAACCTCAAGCGAGACAAGGCTAAGACGCACGTCCTGCCGCTCTCGCAGCTCGGGCTCATGGAAATGACCCGCCAGCGCCAGACTGAGAGCGTGCGTTCATCGCTCTACGACGACTGTGAGCACTGCACGGGCCGTGGCGTCATCAAGAGCGCCGAGACCATGAGTGTCGAAATCCAGCGCAAGCTGACCCAGATCCTCAAGGGTCGCCCGCGTGACGACGGCGACTTCCAAGTTAAGATCGTCTGCAACCCGCGCGTCCTCGATCGCTTGCGGACGCGCGACGAGAAGTTGCTCATCGAATTGGAGAAGAAATTCTTCGCCAAGCTCAGCTTCCGCCCGGACCCCACCTTTCACAATGAGGAGTGGAAGATCTTCAACGCCATGAACAACGACGAGTTGGCTAAGTCGCGGAATTGATCGAAGTCCTATCCGCCGCCCCGGCCGATTCATCGGCCGGGGCGGCTTTGTTTTTGAACCCCTCGTTTTCCCCAACGCCCTCCCACCTTATTCTTGCCGCTCAGTCGGCGGTGATGAGACGAAAGAAGCTCGGGAATCTCTCGCGTTCCCTCCGTCCGCAGGCTCTTCCAGCGAAGATCCATTTTCACCGTTCCGAAAATTTCACTAGCTCTCACCGCACGGAACGTTAGAAACAAAGAGTATCCCCAAAGTCCGTCACCCTAAGCCATGAACAGCCAACGCTTCCGCTGCACCCGTGCCTTCACCCTGATCGAGTTGCTGGTGGTCATCGCCATCATCGCAATCCTCGCCGGCATGCTCTTGCCCGCCTTGTCTCGGGCCAAATCGAAGGCAGTGAAAACCCTCTGCGCGAGCAACTGCAAGCAGTGGGGTATCGCGGTCAATTTGTACGCCTCCGACAATCAGAACTCCTTCCCAGACAACAGCGGTGGCGCCGGATTCAGCTGGATGATGCCCACCATGAGCAACTTCTGGAACGGCTACCTCATTAAGAATCGCCGCTCCTCGGCCAACAACACCCGTGCCGCCAACGACGTCCTGTTCTGCCCGACCGATGACTGGCACCGCGCCGCAGAACGCGGGATGATCACCACCGACAATGAGCCCCAATTGACCGGTTACTTCTACTTGCCAGGTCGGCGAACCGGAGACGCCGATGTCACCGGAGGAGCCCAGGGCACTTCTGAGTGGTTTTTCAAGAAGAAGCTCGGTGGCATGTACGAAGCAGCCCCCATCATCATCGACCGCATGCAGGCCTTGGGTTCCAAGACCACCAACATGCTCGACCCCAAGCTGAACTGGTTCACCGATTACAATGGCAAGAAAGTGGCCACGGCCGTTCACCGAATTACCCGGGGTGCACCCGAAGGCGGCAACTTTGGCTTCGAAGACGGCCACGTTGAATGGCAGTCCAACAAGCGCGTCTCGCTCGGCTCCGACTACGGCGGTTGGCAGTGCTTCTTCAAGATCGCAGTAGCCACCCCCGTTCCGTGATTCATCTCGTGAGTTCTCTCGTGAGCCGGCCTCCCAGCTCACAGAGAACTCGCCCGGCGATTTTGGATCGAATCTGAGTCCACACTCTTTCGCGGACCATACTCCGCGCGAAGGCTCACTCCCGGCGAAAGGTGAGCACGGGCATATCGCGCAAACTCGTGCGTCTCAAGACTGCAATGTAACGGCGAGACAAAGCCCCCAAACGGGCAGTCACGCGAACTTCGAAGGTGCTGCTGACAGTCGAGAAAACCGCCAGCGGCGTGCCTTGGTTGGGCATCACCGGAACCCCCTGCAAACGGGCGATGTCTTGGGGCCCACGGGCTGGAGTGTCGTCGTAGGTGCCATCCACCCCATCCATGCCCGCGCGCTGTTCTTGGATATTGCGAGCAATGTTCTCGTCACCACCGCAGGCCATGACCAAAACAGGATAGGGCGCCGTGTTGATATTTACCTGACCGCTGGACACCGCCGAGAACACGTCTGCCAAGCCCACCGACCCCGCGATACTCTGTCCCAGAAAAGTGGACTGGATGCGCCGCCCCATTGAGTCAACCGAATGCCTACCGCCATTGCCGCCATTGCCGCCATTGCCGCCACTACCAGCACTATCGCCACCGCCACTGCGGGGGCCCCAGTACAACTGCGGAGTAATCCCACGGATCTTGAGGAGTTCCGACATGTCGTCGATGGGACCATTTTTAGCAACATAGGGAGGATTGAGCGTCCGGTAGAAATCACTCTCTGCGCCGCCACCCATGGCCGAATCGTCATTGGGGTCGATCCAGTCCCGGATCGCTGAAGAAACATCAGCCGAGTCCGAGCCTCCGGCACCGCACAACTGCAAGATCAACTCCAACAACTGGGGATTGCGGGTGGCGATGGAGTTGATGTTGATGTAGCGCTCTGCGTCCACGATCTCGATGGAAATGGTGCCATCCCCAAGAGCCACATCCGTCAAGGAGACCCCCTCGAAAGGATTGTCTGCGATGTTCGTCGGACCGACACCGCCGGCCCAAAACTGGTTGAGTCCGTCGTAAGTCTGTTCGCCAGGAATCTGCCGGGACAACGACAGAACCCATTTGGCCATCTCAATGCCTGAGCGACCCATCCATTCCATCTCGCTCTCGCTCTGGGTTCGAGTAGCCAGGCGACCCTCCACCTTCATCGTGTAGGCAAAGGCCGTGACGATGACCGCCATGGCAAAGATCAGCAGCATGACCATCAGCAGGGCCACACCCCGCTGGCGATTTTTAGGGCTCGTCTGCGTCTGGACAAAGTTATTGATCATGGGGCGCCTCCGATCACGCCCTGAGCCTCGCGAGGCACCGCAACGGTCGGCAAGCGAACCACCCGGCTGACAATTTGCGCTGGCTCACGAGAACCCTTCGACACACCAAAACCCAGTGTCACACGAACGATGACGGGCAACTGGTTGGTCGAAAGCCACTCCTCGACAAAGTCCCGCTGCTGACCATCCCAGAACTCCAACTGGAAGAGCTGCACCTCACGCGCCAAGACAATGCTCGCTGGCTCGCCTCCGCTCTCGAAATCTGCCAGCAAGGAGTTCTGTTCGAGCACCAAGTCGCTGCCGCCCGGAGGAACGTAGAAACTGACACGGCGGATGCGTTCGCCTCCGAACATTCCGCTGTTAGGGAACGAATCCGAAAGATCGGCCGCGAAGCTCACCGCGGCAAATTGACCCGCCGTATCGGCTTGAAAGAAGTAAAGCCGCGGATTGGATGCAAACATCGTGGCCGACGCGAGGGCGTCTTCTACGGTACGCATGGCCATCCGAGCCCGCTGGGAATCTGTGGTGGAACGGATGGCCGCCTGCGAACTCTGGAAGATCAGCCTCCAGGTCGAGTAAATCATCATGAGGATCAGAGCGAAGAGGAAGATGGCCACCATGACCTCCATCACCGTGAAGCCTCCCCGCCGCAAAGACCGACCGCTAGAAAACACTAGCCCTCTCATCGGTTCGCCCCCTGAACATATTGTTTAGGGAAATAGAGGGCGCTCATGCGGCGCTCCGAACCCTTAGGGCCACCCACGATGACAAAGTCGGCACGGAACAAACCATTGGTTCCCACCTCATAAACCGAGCGGCTCCATTGGTAGCCGGGGTAGAGCTTACCAAAATCGCCATGGTCGGACATTTCTTCAAGGCGATTGGAAATCGACAACTCGGCCGCAAGGCTGCTGGCGTCCACCTCGACCCGATTGAGGGATTTGGCCGATTTGAGCGCCGTGGAACAAACCGAGATGAACCCGAAGAGCGCCAGCGCCATGATGGCTGAGGCAACAGCCACCTCGATCAAGGTGAAGGCCGCACCAGCCTGACCTCGGCGGCCTAGGATGACTGGGCGGCACCTCATCGAAGGTCCTCGATCGAAAGCCGTGCCGTGATGACTTCCAAAATAAGCTGCTTCACTTCGAGCCCTCCTTTCAGCCAACTGAGTTCGGCGGTCATCGCATCGCTCGTTCCATTGGGGAAAAACCGGATCGCAGCCAACGGGGAACTCATCATGTTCTGTCCGTTCACCAAAAGACTCCGGAAAGCGACGTCGTCATTGAGTTGCCCATGGTACGGAGGTTTGGACAGGGGAGCAGAACTCATGGACTCGGAATCCCGAAGCCGATCAAACGAGGCCATCGAAACCCCGTTGGTGGCCCCCATTACGCCTTCCGGTGCTGGTTCGACCAGAACCCGCCCCTCTGCACCGTAGAGCACCACCTGCATCGGCCGATTGCCCATGATGGCCCGGGCCCGCGCTTCATTGCAGGCCGATTCCATAACCTCGAGTGCCTCGGCCATGGGCCCCTTCTTGTTGGCCATGAAGCGGGGAACCGCCACAAACATCATCACGGACACAAGCATCACAGCCACCACCAGTTCGATCATGGTGAAGGCGGCGCGGGCGGCGGCACCTTGGAATCGAATGTGGAAGGCAGTCCTCATCGCTTCAGTCTCTTAGCGAGTGGAAATGCTTTCGGTGATCTTGAACATTGCCGACATCACACCCAAGAGCATGAAGCCGACCACAAAGGCGATGGCCACGATGATCACCGGTTGGATGAGGTTGGTCATCGCCGTTAGACCGACATTGAGGTCGTTCTCGTAGGTATCCGCCACATTGGACAAGGCCGCGGGCACGTCGCCGGTCTCCTCACCAATCTTGATCAGGTCGATCATCAGCTGCGGAAACAGTCGGCTCTTAGCCAGGGGTTGCGCCAAGGTCTTGCCGTCGGTGACGGCCTCGCGGGTGCGGGCGATGGCCTCCTTGATCACTACGTTGGGCATGACCTGCTCGGTGATGCGCAAAGCCTGCAACACCGGCACACCATTCTGAAGCAGGGTCGAAAGCGTGCGCGCGAACTGCCCAAACAAGTTGAGTCGGACCACCTTACCAATGACTGGAAGCCTCATCACCAGGCGGTCCAATGACTCGCGACCCGCCTTGCTCGCCCGATAGCGCCGGAAGCCCGCCACCGCAGCACCACCAGCCAAAAGTAATGCCCACCAGTAGCCGCTGAGAAAACTGCTCATGGCGATGAGCATTTTGGTCATGGCCGGCAACTCGATTTTGGTGTTGTCGAAGAGCGTCATGAACTTCGGCAGCATGACCGTCATGAAGAAGATGACCAGCGCTCCACCGACGACGCAGACCACGGCCGGATAAATCATGGCCGACTTGAACTTCGACTGAACCTCGGCAAACCGATCAAAATGGGCTGCCTGCCGCCGCAAAACCTCTTCGAGCGCGCCGGACTGCTCACCGGCCCGAACCATGTTGATGACCAGATCCGGGAAGATGTGGTTCTGGCGAGCCATGGCATCAGAGAGACTGCGACCCTCGGTCACATCCTGCTTCAGCTGGCGACTGGCCTCACCGGGAATCCCCTTAGAGGACAGGCTTTCCATGCTGCGCAGGGCCATCGTGAGAGGCATTCCCGCACGAAGCAAATTGGCCAACTGGAGCGTGTACATGGCCAACTCCTTGAGTCCGGGCTTTTTGGGGCCCCGTGCGAACAGCCGGCTTAATCCTGCCTGGGAGCCCTCGGCGGCCGCGGCCCGAGCTGCGGGTGAACCGGCCGACGACGAAGACGAAGACTTCGCCGGCTTGGTCGAACCCTTTGCTTGAACCACGGAAACTGGGATCACTCCCAACCGTTCGACCTGCACGACGGCAGCCGCACGGTCCCCCGCTTCGAGGACTCCTTCGACGACTTCACCCGAACGCCGCCGTGCCTTGTAGTTGAATTGCGCCATGTCGCGTGCCGTTTGGATAACCGGCGCGCGCCGAAAGTTCCATCTCCCCGATGCAGAGGCTTCAGCTGACCGCCAAGAGAGAGACCCGTTGTCCCTCGGCGTTTCGGCTAATTCCCTGACCGCGCGGGTCCACCTGCAAGGCGCCATCCACCCAGAAAGCATACTGGTGGTGGCCATGGCGGATGCTCACAGAAGCCTGCCAAGACCCATCAAAGGCTTGAGCCATTGGATTGGAATCTGGGTTCCAAGCGTTGAATTCTCCCACGACCGCCACTTTTTGGGCCTGGGGAGCCAGGCAGATGAAGTGGACCGGGACCAGCGCCTTGGAACCAAGGGATCGCGGGGGGCCTGGGGAACGGGAAGCCGAGTTCATGAATTCGAGAAAGCGTCTTGGGCGGCACTCAGTCTTACTCTTTAACTCTGCGTGCCATCCGAGAACCGGCTAAGAAAACCATTTGTAAACCTGGGGCAAGTGGATTTCGCAACAATCCGTCGATTCCTCAAATTCACCGCCCTGCAGACGGGTTGCAGATTCAACCATTTCCGGAGAGTCTCACTGGCAGTGCTGGGCACTTGGATTAATGCCGTTGCCGGGGTTGGGGCCCTCCTATGGGCTCGACGCCCCCTAGGCAAAGACAATCAACCTCCCGACTTGGGGCGATTCCGCTGGGGGGCCGCTGGCTTGGCGGCGCTCATCGGCGGGACCGGGATCCTCCATACCCTTCCCACCCCAATGTCCGGCGCGATCCGATATTTGGGCATTGCGCTGGTCGGCCTCGTGTTAGGCAACCTCACCGGCCGAATTTTGCGCCTTCAGCGGGTTCTAGACGCCTGGGGACGCACCCTTTCGAGCCATCTGCCCATCCCTAATGGAAAGCCCACCGATGTGCCAGGCGCGCTGTCCATCGGGGCTCTTTTAGCGCTCAACCCATTGCTCATTCCCGCCGCAGTCCAGGACGGACTGGAACATCGGTGGGTCGGACTGGCCTTGAAGGCCGCCTTGGACGCGGTAGCGCTCTACACGTGGGTTCGGAGCCTGTCCCCAATACGATGGAGCCTGTCCCTTCTGATGCTGGGGGTGATCCTCGTCTGGCAGGCTTGCTGGACGGCGGGCGCGGCAGCCTTGGCCAGTTGGCTCCAAGCTCAGGGCGTTTCCAATGGGCTCATGACGGCTTGCAGCCTGCTGATTCTTTGCAGCGCCCCAGCCATCGCCGGTGTGCGTCGAGCCGCTCTGGCCAATTTGTTACCGACGCTGGTCTGGATTCCGGCCCTGACATTTTGGCTCCGTGGCGGTTGATCGTTGCGGAAAGACACCCATGGCCGCCCTTCCCTCGGTCGCATTCGATCTTTAAGCTTCAGGCCATGATTCCGAGGTTGAAGTTCCTTCCCAGTTGGGCGGCGCTGTGGTCGGCGCTCTGGGCGCTACCCCTC
>Ga0255129_1000389_pt1 | contig 10487 bp, 7 predicted proteins | sample Law_Yuk_RepA_8d_FD_188558 | JGI IMG/M metagenome (GOLD analysis project Ga0255129, IMG submission 188558) | Freshwater microbial communities from St. Lawrence River, New York, United States - Law_Yuk_RepA_8d | ecosystem: Environmental > Aquatic > Freshwater > River | place: USA: New York... | reverse complement strand
TGCCGGAACGCATTCAACGACCGGACCTGCCACCGTTTCAGAGAATCCGACCAGTAGAGCGCCCTTCTCTGCTACCCAGTCGGGTGCAGCCCATGCGCATCTGATTGCGGTCTTACCAGCGGTAGCCGAGTTGCGCTCCCACTGCGATGTCGGGACTGTCCTGTGTAAAGCCCTTCGCGGTGTAGAACATGACAGACCACGCCGGGACAGGCGACCAGGAGAGATACGGCAGAATTTCATGCGTTTCACCCGAACTGGTCGATGCAGCCTCCCGGAAATCGTAGATCACGCCATAGTTCCAGCGCTCGCTCAGGGGTTGTGAGAATCCAAGAGACACAAGACCTGAATCGGACATCTGGTCAAACAGCGTGGATTGCCCGCGGAACTTGTATCCCAGCGTGCCAAACAGTGTCGTAGTCCCGAGCAGCTTGTAGACATCAAGCTGCACACCGTAATCCACCTCCCCCGTCCCATGTCCTGCATATTCATCGGCCGTCGGCAGCTTGACCTCGAAGCCCAGATCCATGAATACCGCATTTTCTGAATAGGTCGGCCATTGGTAGGTGGCAGAAAGCAACGTATCGCCGACACCGCGCGTCCTGGTGGTCTGCAAGTCTTGTTCAAGTTCGACAAACTCGTTGCGGCCGACACCGCCAACATTCACCAGCACATTGCCATAGCCGGAGATCTGCAGGTGCGCCGCTGACACCTGCAGGTTCCAGTTGCCAACGCTGCGCTCATAAGACAGGGGAATGAAGTAGATGGACGTGTCATCAGGCAGACCATAATCACCTGTACTGAAGTAGGCGCCCGTCGCAACATTGTTTGGCAATGCAGGCACATTCTGCGCACTGCTTGCGGAGGAGTGAAATACGGCGGCAGCAACCGGTATGGCAATCACAAACCTTAACATTGAGACGTCTCCTGGTTGCAAGGCAAAGTACCGACCGCCACTGGGGATGTCAAAGTTTTCACGCCGGATGCCGACACTTCTGACATGGAAAATGGTGAATGACCACCGGGGATTCGAAGCTCATCACAAATTTCCCACGGAATTAATGACCTACGTTTAAAAATGATTTATTACAGGTAAAGTTACGACAATAAATTAATTATTTCGTCCAGAACGAAATTTTTCACGCAGTAACGGGAAAAAACCAAAAACAGCAGTGCCGCACCAGGCACTGTCACAGATTGTCAGCAATGGGCCACTTTATGAGACTGAATCGCGCAATCTGTCTGGTTATTGCCAGCGGCACCTGCGTCACCGGAGCTTTGGCGCAAACACCGCCGCCAACTGCGCAGCTAAATCAGCTTGTTTCAGCTGGCCAATTCGCGGAAGCCTTCGAAGTGGGCAACAGTCAGCTTGATGCATGGGAGGGTGATTCCGAATTCGACATCCTCTTCGGTATCGCCGCCCTCGAAACAGGGAACGTCAATGAGTCCATATTCGCGTTGGAACGTGTCGTCGTCACTGGAGAGACCAGCATCCTGCGACAAAGAGCTCGTCTGGAGCTGGCTCGGGCACACCAGCTGACCAACAATCTTCCCGCTTCCGAAGCGCTGTTCACTGAAGTTCTGGCCAGCAATCCTCCCCAGAATGTGCAGGACAATATTCAGGCATTTCTCGCCCTGATTGAAGCACGTCGCAACAGCCAGCGCTCGCAATTCACCTTCTCAGTCGCACCGCAGTTCGGGCACGATGACAATATCAACAGCGCCACAGCCAACGGCTTGGTCGATACCCCCCTGATTGGTGAGATTGAACTGGGTGCCGACGGCCTGAAAACAGCCGACGACTTCGCAGACCTCACAGTCGGTCTTGGCTACCGCCGGCCCTTTACCCGCAACACCAGCATTGACGCGAACCTCATACTCAACCGCCACGACAATCAATCCTCCAGTCAGTTCGACATGGACTACTCCCTGGCAGACCTTACTTACGGCTGGGGTGGCGAAGTCAATCGATTCCGTCACAGCGTGCAGTTCCAGAGGGTGTATCTGGACAAGGAAGCCTTTCAGGGCTCGCTGCGCTTCAACAACTCATGGCAGCGAGCCGGGCAGAATGGCTGGTACCAGAGCTTGGCAGTCTCAGTGTCGACCACGCGCAACGACAATACGCCTACGGCTCCACGCAATGACTTGAAGGACACCAATCAGGCCCTGATCTCTGGCACCCTGACCAAGTTATCGGACCGATTTACCAACAGCTTCACGCTCTTCTACGCCGATGACCGGGTGCGTGACTCTGCAGGAGAACACAACGGACGCAGTTATTACGGCATTTCGCACAATGTGCTTTGGCGCTTCAACAATAGCCATACGCCCTATGTGCGAGTCTCCTTGCAGAAAACTGAACATGCCGATCAACACCCTGTTTTCTTCAATGACGTCAGAAATGACACCAGCACCAATGCAGCCGTAGGGTGGAGCTGGACTTATTCCAACAGACTGACCATGAGCGCCGAGGCCAGTTACAGCAGCGGTGACAGCAACATCCCGCTGTTCGAATACACGCGATCCAAATTCCAGGCTGGGTTCAGATTCCAGCTTTAGCACCAGGAAGTGACGAGCACATCAATTGAACAAGCACTTGCAGCGCCTGAATCGACAGCTCCAAATTGTGTGCCTGGCTACAAGTCTGGTGCTCTGCTCGCTCGCCAGTCACGCAGCTGAAGAAACAACAGTCGGCAAAGTAGTCAAGGTGACGGGCCAGGTCACTGCCTCTGCGAACGGATCGACGCGACCGCTGACACGCGGTGTGGATCTTTTCGTGGGTGACACCATTACAACCAGCGCCGACGGGTATGCGCAGCTGCGTCTGACTGACGACGCCATCATTGCCTTGAAGGCAGATACCGTTTTCGAGATCAGTGACTACAGCTTCCAGGCGGCTTCCGGCCAGGAAGACAGTGCCACCATGAGCCTTATTCAGGGCGGCTTTCGCACCATTACAGGGACGATCGGCGACGCCAACAAGGAAGCCTACAGAGTCGAAACACCTTTTGCGACCATCGGTATTCGCGGCACGGATCACCTCGGGGAGATTACGCCCGGAGGCCTGGTGGCCGGTGTGTTCCGTGGGGGCACACAGATCGAAAACGAATTCGGATTGCTGGAGCTGGGCACTGATGCGGATTTTGACATTGGGTTGGTGGAAGATCCCAATTAGGCTCCATCCGGACTTCTGGACTGGCCCCCTGGCACAGGCAGTATCGCCATTGCCACTGACGAAGAACTCAGTGACGAAGAGGAAGAAGAGGAAGAAGAGGAAAACACAGATGGCGATGCAGACGGCGGCGCGGATGGTGACGGCGATGCCGATGCCGATGCCGATGCCGATGCAGACGCTGGCAATGCCGGTGCGGGGAATACGGCTGGCAATACCAACAACAATCCAGACAATCGCGAATTGCCTCCCGTTACGACTCTGGTGACTCTGCGCGACGAGAATACTGTCAATGCCATTGTCCCGGGCACCATCACGACTGGCGGCAATACCGCTGGCACCGGCCAAGGCTCGGCACAGCCGGTAAGCATCAACCCAAATGACAGTGGTAATGGCGCCCTCACCTGCGCCACTGACGCAACCTTGTGCCCACAGCCGGATCCTACTCCTACTCCGACACCCGCTCCGACACCTGAGTCGACTCCAACTCCGACACCCGTGCCGACACCTGAGGCAACTCCAACGCCGACCCCTGAGCCAACGCCGACTCCTGCACCGACTCCGACGCCGACCCCTGAGCCGACTCCGACTCCGACTCCGACGCCTACACCTACACCGACTCCTACGCCTACGCCTACGCCTATACCTACACCTACACCTACACCTACACCGACACCGACACCGACACCGACACCGACACCGACACCAACTCCGACGCCTACGCCTACGCCTACGCCTACACCGACGCCTACGCCGACCCCGACACCTACGCCTACGCCTACGCCTACGCCGACCCCGACCCCGACTCCGACTCCACAACCAACGCCAACACCTACGGCGATCTCGGAGGATGAACTTGACGATCTCGATGATTCCAACCGCGGCGGTCTGGCCCTCGGCCACAGCTTCGACGTTCTGGGCGGCAGCGCCACGGATTTCGAGGAAGACGCACCGCTGTTCGGGAACATTGACGACGACACCTACATTCGGCGCGGTGCGGCCACTGCGTCAGGTTTCCAGCTCAATGTGGCCGGACTGGGCGTTCAGTGGGGCCTGTGGACCAGTTCTGTGCTGGCACCGTCAGTGCAACAGAATGCGACTGCATCGGAAGTCATTGGGCTGGACAAGTTCATCCTGGTGTCTGCAGCACCAACTGACGGCGAGACAATTGATTCCTTGAGCGGCGCTGCCTGGTTCGATACCACGTCAGCATTCCTGGCCAGTCGCAACAACAGTGGGCCGGCTGTTCAGGGAGTGAGCGGAAGACTCCAGCTGGGAATTGCCGCCTCAACTGATGTGTGGGCCGGAACTCTCAATATTTGCATAGGAGCCAATGGCTGCACCTCCAGCGGCGAGGTATGGGAACGCTGGGAAGTCGATCATTTCGAGGGGCCACTACTCGAGGGCAAGTTGCAGGACGTCGAGCTGGAAGGACAAATCGTGACCAGTTCTTTCACTGCAACGGGGGTCTTAAGCGAAGGTGGAAATCTTTTTACCACTGAATCCAGCAGGCCATTGCGTGGCACTCTGAGTGGCTTCCTGACTGGCCATTCTGGCGAAGGTTTCGTAGCCGGCTTCAAGATATTTGAGCAAATTGCTGCAGAAGAAAGCCCAAGCAATGCCATTATCGGAACGACAGTCTTCAAACTGCCACCCGCTATTTCAGCGTTGGAAATCGCAGATCTCGACCGTCGCGGCTTTGCAATAATTGGCCATGGCACCAAAAATCTCGGCATCAGCATTGGTCAAACTTCGCTCTATTCCGCGGGCAATGTCCCCTTGGTGTATAGCGCCAACCCCGGATTCATCTTGCGTAGCGGGAACGCAAGCCTGCGGACCACGACAACAGGCATCAACGGTTTCGACATTGAGTGGACGCGCTGGCAGGGGACGAATTTAGACGGCAGCCTTGTCTACAATTACAACTTGAGCAACGAAATGCTCCGGAACACTATTCGCGGATTTGTCATCGTGGCGTCGGCGTCACCCAGTCCCGAGGCCAATCTGACAGGCGTGCATTACTTCGAGACAGTCGGACAGTTCCTCGCCACAGCCGACTCCACCACCGACTCCATCGACAATATTCACGGGAGTTTTGACATCGACCTGGGCAGCGGCTACTTGACCAATGGCAAGTTGAAGCTGACGAGTTCGACAGGTGCAGGCGTGCTGCAGACCTGGACAGCAGACACATTCACGGGATCAGTCAGCAATGGCATTCTGCCAGTCACTGCATTCAATGGCAGCATCTCTTACTCGGATTCGAACTCTCTAAATAATTTCAGCGGCAGCCTTACCGGCGTATTTACCTTTGCGGAAGGAGTGGTAGAGGCAGAAGGTGCTTCAGTCAACGACGACAAATTCGGATTCCTCGCTGGCTTTGACTTGCTGAAGCAAGGCAACAGTGAGCGCCGCTATGGCGCAGTGCTGCTCGAAAAGACCGTGCTGGTGCCCGTGCTCTCCTCCTCGGAGTATGCAAACCTCCATGCGGACCGCTTCGGCTTCGCGCTTGGTCGAGCCTTTCCTGCCGCGAGCCCGAATTCACCACTGGCGGTCTATGGCAGGGTGAAGGTCAATGATGGGGACGGCAATGCAAATCTTGCAGGCGTCACCGAAACCCTGGTGAGCAGCATTGCCAGCAGCCCGCTGACGACCAACACTGAACCGGCTTTCATCTACCAACGTCACAGCGCAGGGGTTTCTGCACGCATCTCCGACGTCAATGAAACCGGCGTGACCTGGGGCAAGTGGAGTATTTCTGAGGGCGACAATTACAAACTGTTCACCAACTACGCCAACAACAGCCAGTTTGCTGGCGGCAGTGACAGTTTGCTTTTCGTCAACTTTGTGCCGACCTCGCAGGCCCAACTCCCCACCACTGGCACACGGACCTATCTTGGTTTGAATGGGTCCACTTACGGCGCCGTCAACCACTATCTGCACGAAGGCAGCATGGTGCTCTGGCGTTTGAAGTCGGCGTTTGACATCGACTTCAGCACCGGCAATGTCGCCAATGGCATTCTTGCACTGTGTGTCCGCGGAGAAAGCTGTGGCACAGGCTCTGAAAATTGGGAGTTCGAATACACTGGCTCGTTCACACAAGGCATTCTGACCTCTTTCAACATCAGCAATACACGCATTGACAATACAAGCACAGCCTTGACGGCCAGCCTCGCAGGCGGCTTTACCGGCTCGTTCAGCGGCACCAGTAACCAGACGTACGTGGGCGGCGTCCACATCTACAAGAACAGTGCACCCAGCGACCATCTGCGCGCCGCCTACCTGCTTGGCGTTGGCAACTATCTGAGTGCCGACGAAATCATCGGCTTCAATCTGGGCGAGTACGGCATTCTGGCAACAGCGAATGGCGTGGCCGGAGGCTTCGCGGGGCTTTTCGGCGGGCATGCTCAACGCAGAGGCAATTCCAGCAATTATCTGCTCGCCGACAATGCCCTCACAGCAGATTCCTGGTACGACGACTCGCAGTTTCATATTGACCGGCCACAACAGATTTTCCGTAAAGGCGGGGCAAACCCGACTGTTGTCACCAACGTGGGTGGACTGGGAAGTCTGCTCACGTGGGGAGAATGGGATTCGGAATCCGGGGCCCGCATTGTTCGCGACTCACTGAATTCAACAGACTCTGAGCTGACCCAGGATGCCTACTGGTTCATTGCGACTCCCAGCGCCCCAGGGCAGCTGGCAGGCAAATACGCAAGTTACTCCTCGGTGCTCGCGGCACAGGGTGGCGGCAACGAGGGAGAAATCAACAGCGGCAATCTCAGCACATTCGGCTTCACACTGAATCTGGATACCGGTGCCATCAGCAACGGCAAGTTGAAAATCTACACCGGCGACAATATCTGGACTACCGCTTTCAATGGTCAGGCCCGCAGCAAGACCGGCACCTTCGGACCGTTTATCAGCCTCAGTATGAGCGGCACCAGCCTCAAGGCAGGCGTTGACTATCAAAGCACCAATATCAGCGGCAACATCGGCGGAATGTTCATCAACAGTGGCAATCAGGCCGTTGCAGCCTTTGCGTTCAAGAACGATGAGGGGGCTGGCCAATACGTCAGCGGAACCGCCGCGCTAGGCAAGGAAAACCTGACGGTTGACTGGGGCGACTGGAACAATTCGACCATCGCCAATCTCAGCGGAGCTATTGAGACAGACGCAAACAACCTGTTTGCCGGCTTGCAGTTGACTCCGGAGTTTGTAATCAACCAGCTGAAGGGAGAGTGGCGATACGGGTTGTCTGATGGCTCCGGGTACGGGACCGGGTCTTCCGCAGGTACCTTCAGCGATGTCGACGCCCGCTTCGATATGGACTTTGATGACGGCACCATCACCAATGGTCACCTGGAGGTAATCTCAGGCACGGTCGCGCAGAAATGGCACCTTCACTTTAATGGTGTCATCAATGCCTTAGGCGTGAGATTGGACCCTGACTACGGCAGCCTGACCATCACCGATGTAGGCACGAGCGCCAACGTGCCACTGATCGGCGGTGCATCCGCGAATCTCGGAGGCGCGTTCACGGGTGCCAATGGCAACGGGTTTGTTGGCGCATTTGATCTCCGCGACTCTGCCCCGACCACTCCGAACTCGGTACAGGGAGTGTTCACATTGCAGAAGGATTACGAAATTTCCGGCGGCTGCTGATTCAGGCAACGATACTCAGCCGAGCTGGTGAATCAAATCTCAGAATCCAGCTCCAGCGACGCCGAATTGATGCAGTAGCGCAACCCGGTGGGCGCAGGCCCATCGGGAAACACATGGCCCAGATGCGCCTGGCAATGGGCACACAACACTTCCGTGCGCAGCATGCCGTGACTGCGGTCTGTTTCTTCCTTCACATGACCGGGTGCCACCGGCTGCCAGTAACTGGGCCAGCCACTGCCGGAGTCGTACTTGGTGGCGGAATCGAACAAGGGGTTCGAGCACACCGAGCAGCGGTACAGACCCGGCGTCTTGCTGTTCCAGTAGCGGCCGGTGAAAGCGCGTTCCGTGCCCTTCTGGCGCACGATGCGATAGCCCTCTTCGCCAAGGCTCTGGCGCAGTTCCTCATCGCTGCGGATGCGTATTTCGGTGTCCTTCACGCCCTGCTCCTCAATGCTGTACTCGCAAAAACAGCCCATTCTGTGCGCTGTCAATTTCGCTGCGGGGGTTTACAATAGCCGCCCTGACGTCCGCTGCACAAGGCATACGGCGCAATCCATTCGCACAGATCACCCTCAGGGACTGTGAAGGCAGAGAATCATCGCTATGAAGAAGATCAGGCAGTCCGACAAGCTGAACAAGGTCTGTTACGACATCCGTGGTCCGGCACTGGTGGAAGCCAAGCGCCTCGAAGAAGAAGGCCACCGCATCCTCAAGCTCAACATCGGCAACCCGGCGCCCTTTGGCTTCGAGGCACCCGACGAGATCATCCAGGACGTGATCCGCAACCTCTCCAATGCCCAGGGCTACAGCGATTCCAAAGGCCTGTTCTCTGCGCGCAAGGCCATCATGCAGGAATGCCAGCAACTGCAGATCAAGGGTGTCGACATCAACGACATCTATCTGGGCAACGGCGTCAGCGAGCTGATCGTCATGGCCATGCAGGCCCTTCTCAACAACGGCGACGAAGTCCTCATCCCTGCCCCGGATTATCCCTTGTGGACGGCCGCCGTGAGTCTGGCAGGCGGCACCCCCGTGCACTATGTGTGCGACGAAGCCGCTGACTGGTTCCCGGACATCAAGGACATTGAAAAGAAGATCACAGCCAACACCAAGGCCATCGTGATCATCAACCCCAACAATCCCACCGGGGCGGTGTACAGCAAGGAGATTCTGGAAGACCTCATCCGCGTGGCCCGCAAGCACAAGCTGGTGGTGTTCTCGGACGAAATCTACAGCAAGATTCTGTACGACGATGCCAGGCACATTCCCATTGCGTCTCTGTGTGACGACCTGTTCTTCATCACCTTCAATGGACTGTCCAAGGCTTACCGCCTGGCAGGATTCCGCTCCGGCTGGATGATTCTGAGTGGTGCCAAGGACAAGGCGGAGAACTACATCGAAGGCTTGGAGATTCTGTCGAACATGCGGCTGTGTGCCAACGTGCCTGCCCAGTTTGCCGTGCAGACAGCACTGGGCGGCTACCAGAGCATCAACGAACTGATTCTGCCCGGCGGACGTCTGCGTGAGCAGCGCGATCTGGCGTGGAACCTGATTACCTCCATCCCAGGTGTCAGCTGCGTGAAGCCCAAGGGCGCAATCTACATGTTCCCGAAGCTGGACCCGCAGGTGTACCCCGTCAAGGACGACGCGAAATTCGTGTTCGATCTGCTGGAGAAGGAAAAGATTCTGCTGGTGCAGGGCAGTGCCTTCAACGTCACGGACACCCAGCATTTCCGCATCGTGTTCCTGCCCAACAGCGACGTGCTGACGCAGGCCATCGGCAAGATCGAGCGCTTCCTGTCCCGCGCGGAATTCTGATCAGTCAGACCGCGCTACCTCCCATTGAAAGCCCAGTGCCGTCACTTGCGATGCAAGAGCGGCACTGACTCTCCCCTCCTCCATCCCGGTCACCTGCAGGGTGTAATGCGCGAACTCGCGCCGCTCACTGATGCGTTTGCGAATCGCGTCGAACAGGTCTGCCCCTGGTTCTGACGCGCGCAATTCCCTATCGATCTGCGCCACTGGCAAGGCCGCTCGCAGACAGCGTGCCAAGGCCAACTCGTCGGTCCCGGCTCCGCCAAGATCGACCTGCAGTGTCACACGCTCCGCAGCCGCAGCAGGCACCGCACGCGCATCCGGCAACGCGAAATGCTGCAGGAAATCCCGGTAATTGCGCTCACTGGCACTCGCCTTCGCTTCCACGCTGTAGCCTGCAATATGCGGAGTCCCCAGGGCCACGTGTTGCAACAAGGCTGAAGAAATCTCGGGCTCGTTCTCCCACACATCCAGAATGCAGTGAAGATCATTGCGACGCTGCAAACGTGCCAGCAGCGACGCATTGCACACTACGCCACCGCGGGCCGCATTGATCAGCACAGTGCCAGCCGGCAAGGAATCGATGCGCGCCCTGTCCAGCAGGTGCCGGGTGGCGTGCGAAACATCGCGCGTCAGCGGCGTGTGCAGACTGATGATTGATGCCTGCAGAGCCTCTTCCATGGAGCAGAATTGCACGCGGGAGTGGCGGCCATCCCGACGGCTCTCCCTTTCCACGAAGGGATCACAGACCAGGGCCTCAATGCCCAGTGTGTGCAGCGCGGTGTGCAAACGCGAGCCCACCTGCCCGAAGCCGATAATGGCCACGGAGCGCCCCTGC
>Ga0255129_1000387_pt1 | contig 10517 bp, 7 predicted proteins | sample Law_Yuk_RepA_8d_FD_188558 | JGI IMG/M metagenome (GOLD analysis project Ga0255129, IMG submission 188558) | Freshwater microbial communities from St. Lawrence River, New York, United States - Law_Yuk_RepA_8d | ecosystem: Environmental > Aquatic > Freshwater > River | place: USA: New York... | reverse complement strand
ATTCCTTGGGATCGCGTTGCAGGTGTTATTACGGAAGTGGTTCAGGCCGAACGTGGTGATCAGTGGTCATCGGCTGAGTTTCTCCAATCGCTGCGTGCCTATTGCGATGCCCATTGCGCGCTCCTTATCTTCGATGAAATCCAAACGGGCTTCGGTAGAACCGGAAAGTTGTTTGCCTTTGAGCACGCTGGCATTGTGCCTGATGTTTTGGTTTTGGGTAAAGCCCTCGGAGGCGGAATGCCCATGGGTGCGTTTATATCGGATAGAGCCCTCATGGCGCAGTTGTCTGATCAGCCTATACTCGGACATATTACTACATTTGGCGGACATCCGGTAGTAGCCGCTGCGGGATGTGCCGCGTTAGAAGTACTACTTGAATCAACCTGGATCGATGAAGTATCAAAAAAAGAATCCATTTTTCGTGCAGGGTTGGTTCATCCATCCATAAAAGCCATTCACGGTAAAGGACTCATGTTGGCTGTTGAATTGGCCGATTTCGAAACTGTACAACTTTGCATACAAAAAATGTTGAACAAAGGACTCTTTTCAGATTGGTTCTTGTTCGCCCCCAATTGCCTGAGATTGTCCCCTCCACTCAGTATTACTGAAGCGGAAATACAGTTGGCCTGTACGCAGATTTTGGAAGTATTGGAAGAAATGTGAACATTTTTTTGGGGGTGAAACCCATTATCTTTGTTGTTAAGTTGTTGTTTTTGCGAAAATTGCAACAAATTAAAATCTACATGAAGATTCCGCAACCTAAATTGAGTGTGCTTGCAATCTTAACAGTGCTGATGCTGTTTGGAATGTCATCGTGTGAGCGCATTCACAACAATTCGGATACGCGTGAAGAAACCGCCGCTGATTTTGCGATGGTGATAACAGAACTTGGATCCATTTTAGAATTTGCCGACGAATCATCAGACCAAACCAACGGAAAAGGTGCACCGCTGTTCTTTAATTTGCAGAACTTTAGTAAAGACACCCGGATCTACATCATCGATTCTACTTTTTATGATGGCGACCCTGTAGAATTTACCATCGATTTTGGTCCCAATACACAGCCTTTGCGTCCTTCACAAAAATGCTTAGACGGTCGCTTTCGCGGTGGAAAGGTAAAGGTGGTTTTGGAATCACACTACATAGAAAACACGTCAAAATCACATGTTCTGGTAGAAAATGGCAGCGAATTTGTTTTCGGAACAGAATCAAAAGTGTTCATCGTTCACCACTTGGAAATTGATGTAGAACGGAAAATGCGTGAATTGCTATCGTTCAATATCAAACACCTTGAATTGGACGATAAGCACATGGAGTTAGAAGGTACTTTAACAGCGGAGAAAATTACTGGTATAACAACACCAGGGGTTTTTGGCGATCATTACCAATTGTTGGGCGATGGTAAGGCCGAAATCAACGACGAAGAATTTAAATGGAACATCGGTTCGCCATTGATTAAGAAGCTGGAACCGGGTTGTGGTATGATTCCAGTGAAAGGGTTGCTTAATTTGACCATTGAAAAGACCAACCGCGACATTCTGTTGGATTTTGATCCATTCAATAACGAATCTTGCGATCGCATTCTGCGCATTACCAATGCCGGAAAAGCCACAGACATCGTGTTGGATTAATCAAAGCAATCATTGCTGTTCGCGTTGGGCGAATACCGCGGGGTCTGGGGGATTAATCAACTGCAAATTCCCATTTACCTTTTCAAACCATGCATGTTCTAGTCCGTTCGTAATCCACACGAATCTACTGTCTAATTTATTGTTATAAGTGGCCGCTTGTATCAGCGTATTGCGGGTTATTTTCACCTCTGGTGCTTTGCATTCAATCAAAATCAATGGCGATGCATTGTTTGCAATCACCACAATATCAAAGCGTTTGCGCATTCCATATGCTTGAATTTCCCTTTCAACAGCGATGACACCTTGTGGTATCGCATAGTGTTGAATTAAATGGGCGATACAGTGCTGTCGAACCCATTCTTCGGGAGTTAGGGGGATAAATTTTTTCCGAACAGGATCGAAAATGACCTTTTTTTGCTCTTGTTCTTGAATTCGAAACCCGTAATCAGGAAAATGTAATGTTTGCACTGCGGTAAAAATACAACCCATGGCCAAAATGAGCGATACCATATCGAATTATTTGGATTTGCGTCGTAAGATTCAATCCAAACAATATTCACCCGTGTATTTGCTGCACGGTGAGGAGGTATATTTCATTGATGCCATCACTGATTTGATTGAACAGAGCATACTTCCTGAGTCTGAACGCAGTTTCAATCAAACCTTGATTTACGGAAAAGAGGTCAAAGTACACGACCTTATCTCGATGGCCCGTCGTTACCCCATGATGAGTCAGTATCAGGTGATCATTGTGAAAGATGCCCAAGACATTAAAGAGTTTGACAAATTGTTATCATATTTGGATAACCCCATGCCGTCTACGGTGTTGGTTTGCGCATTCCGTGGTAGCAAGATGGATATGCGTACCAAAGTGGGTAAACAAGCCGATCGTTTCGGTGGAGCCTACCATGCGGCCAAACTTCGCGATTATCAAATCAAAGATTGGCTTCCTGAGTATTTCAAACAGCAGGGTAAAAGCGTGGATACTTCAGCCATTCAGATGATTGTTGAGTTGCTGGGTGCTGATTTGCCCTTGATTCACAATGAATTGGATAAACTGTTCATCAACGTGAAAGACGAGTTTATCCGCACAACCCACATCGAAGCGAATATTGGTTTTAACCGCGAGTACAATGTATTTGAACTGCAAAGTGCACTCGGCGCCAAGAATTTCAACAAAGCCATTCAAATTGCCCATCATATGTCGCAACGCTCCGAAAAAGGCGAAATCTTGCGCATGGTTACCAACCTTCACAATTATTTTGGCAAAATACTCCTCACACAACAGATGTCGGGTGGAAGCAAAGGGGAATTGGCCAGTGCATTAGGCGTGAATCCATTTTTTTTGGATGAATATTTGGGTGCAGCTAAGTTGTATTCAGCCAGTGATTTGGAGCGGGTATTTAATCAGATTAAGCTTCTGGATTTGCGATTGAAGGGCGTACATCGCGGATCTGCATCAGACGGAGAATTACTGATTGAAGCCATCGTAGGAATACTTCGTGCCCCGCAGCGGGTTTGATGCTGTTTTTTCCTTTATTTTTCTTTTATTTGTAAATAATAAATTAACCTATGAAAAAACTATACGCTTTAACCATTGCTGCTGTTGCTACTTCGTTTGCTTCAGCGCAAGTTGCTGCGACTTTGGAAGGTGCTAATCAAGGCACCCCCCAGACGTTGTCAACATCTAAAGTTTTCATCGACAAAGCCGATAACGGCGGATTCGGTGTAGCTCCTACCAAGAAAAAACCTTTGAGTGCCCGTGGCGTTGACTACAAGAGCTTCGTGAGAATAGGTTCTACCTACTACGATTTGCAAACCAACTTCGCGATGCCTCACCGTTTGGCCTTGCACTCAAACGGCGCTATTTCTGCCGCTTGGACAACCGCTAACAGCGATGCTGCTGGTTTCTCCACCCGTGGTTCGGGATACAATTTCCGCGATGCCTCGGGCAAATGGAACCCATCAGATAGTTCACGTGTTGAAAACGTGCGTACCGGTTGGGCCAACATTGGTGTATTGTCGAATGGTTCAGTATTCACCATTGGCCACGATGCAACCAACGGTGGTTTCTACATGGCGAAAAGTGCATCGGCCACTTCACGTCCTTCAACCACTACGAGCATCTTGCAAGAGCCTCCCTACAAGCCAATTTGGGCGCGTACTGCAAACAATGGGGATGTAATTCACTTGATTTGTTCCTACACAGATTCAGCTTCTCCAGGCGAAGCACGTGCGCCAAAGAGAAAAGGTATTTTTGCTCCCATGGTATACAGTCGCTCTAAAGACGGTGGTACTACGTGGGATAAGCAACACGTCATGTTGCCTGATTACGATAGCACATTGACCAACAACGGCGGTGCGGATCAATACACCATCGATGTGAAAGGCAATACCGTTGCAATCGTGAATGCGGATTTGTTGCAAGGTGTAATCGCTTGGAAAAGTACTGACGGTGGCGATAATTGGCAGCGTATCATCGTAGATACCTTCAAATACGCTCCTTGGACGGGCAAAACAGAAATGTTGGATACCCCATACACCAACGATGGTACCGTAGATGTAATCATTGATAACAACAACAAATTGCATGTGTTCTTCGGTTTGGGTCGTGTATTGGATACTGATACCACCGATGAAAGTTATAGCTTCTATCCTGGAACCCAGGGTATGATGCATTGGTCAGAAGCTACAGACAAAACTAGCTTGATTGCCTCTGGTAATCAGTTCGACCGCGATGAAGATGGTTTCAATGGTTTGGAGCAAGCCACTTATGCGGCTTTGAGTGGAGGTAATGTGCCTTCAGGTTTGAGTACAGTGGCCCGTTTGGGAAGTACCTCTGCATTGCGTCAGCCAGCCTCTGCCATGGACGCCAACGGAAACTTGTATTGTCTGTTTAGTGTTCCCATCGAGCAAGATATTTCTGATTTGGGTGCTAACTTCCGTGATATTGGCGTAGTATACTCAACCGATGGCGGTGCTACTTGGAGCTTGCCACAAAACGTTACTCAAGTACTAGGTAGAGAAGATGACTTCGCTTCAACTTGTCGCGTAGCCAACGGTTTCTTGCACATGACTTGGCAGCAAGACGAAATCGCAGGTACCAATTTGCAGAACAACTCTGGTGCATTCGGTAACCACCCTGTGGTTTTGAACTTGATCAACTATCAAGCAATCCCGGTAACGGAAATTTTGAAGGGTAACATCGGTATGTTGTATGGTGTGAACGTTGAGAAGCCCAACACTGGTGCCGTAATGGTTGTAAACCAAAACTATCCCAACCCCTTCAGCAACGAAACCAATGTAATGGTTTACTTGACCAATCCTGGTGATATCAAAGTAGAAGTACGCAATGCCATGGGCGCTTTGGTGAAAACCCAAACCCACAGCAACTTGTACAAAGGCAACCACGAGTTGACCATCTCTGCCAACGGTTTGTCAACCGGTGTTTACACCTACACCCTCATCGCAGGTGGTAGCAGCGTAAGCAAGACCATGATGGTGAAATAATCTTTTTCATCCTAGTGATGATTTAAAAGGGGCCGACAAAACATTGTCGGCCCCTTTTCGTTTATTTTTGTAGTATGTTCAAAACCAACCATTGGTATCATTGGATTTCAGCGCTCGCTTTCTGGTCGTTCGCAGTTGTGTTTTACCTCAAAGGTGACCTCGATGTGCTGGGTTACGGCTCCAAGCCCATCGTGATATTTTTGGTGATTTGGGGCGCTTTTAGGGCATTGAATGGATACCTTCTGTTTCGTAGAAAAGACGAGCAATCATGAACCGATTGATGTGTACGATGTCTCTCCAAAGAAAAGGTCTTTTTACGGCTTTGCCCTTAATTGTAGTGGGATTGTTCTCCTGTTTGGATATGGAGCACAAAGGCAATCGCAACGATATCCCCACAAAAGGAGAGCTGGAGATTGGTATCGATATCAATGATAGCATGATGTTCAATCAATTGATTGCGCGGTTTCATGAACTGTATCCACAAGCACACATTCAACCGAAATATCTAGCGCCAATGCAACTATTGGAAGGGGTGAGAGATAAAACAATCACAGCGCTTTACATCAATTATTTGTTTGATACGTCGATGGTGAAGTCCCTGGAATCGCGGCAGATCAAAGTGCGGTCCCACATTGTTGGCAGCGCTTCAACCGCTTTTTTGGTCAATAAAAACAACCCCAATAACGGTTTGAGTGCCGATTCTTTGTATGGAATGATGGACGGAAAGATCAAAGGATGGCGGGGGATGGTCGATGCGCCTTTGGTTTGGGTATTCTTGAAAGGGGATTTGGCCTATAATTACCTGAATGATTGGTATTTGCAACGAGAAAGTACCCGTCAAAAAGCCAATGCTCAACCACCAAAATTTGTTCAGTTGAGTACGCCCACAGCAGTTTTTCAATACGTACAACAACATCAGGGTGCGATGGGATTTGTGGGCATGAATTGGATTGCCGATAGGGGAGATACCCTCGCACGCCACCTGCGAAAGTCAGTGAAAGTACTTGCCATACAAAATGATTCCACCAAAGAATATCATTTGCCCTATCAATCACAAGTCTACGCCAAACAGTATCCCTTCGTGGCGCCCGTTATGGGCTACGACTTGCAAGGATATTCTGGTTTGGCCCAAGGATTCTTGGCTTTTTGTTGCGATCAAGGCGGACAGATTCTGTTAAAAAAATGCGGACTTTCACCTGCGATTCCACCCACACGTACCATTCAGTTGTTTAATTAGTCATCTTTTGGAACAATTTTTGAAATTCGTAACACATATATAACAATTACATAGTTTTTTTGCACCAAAATGAAAAAGATATCCGTATCACTCCTGCTGAGTTCAGTGCTGTTGATGACCTCTGCTGTAGCTCAGACCCTGGCCGAGGGACAGCGTTTTTCACGCAACGAAGAATTTGAAAAAGCTGAACAGATTTATGCCAAATTGATTGCCACCAAACCCAAAGTAGGCGATAACTACTACTGGGCTGGTTTGAATTTCCTGGCAAAAGGCGATTCTTTGAGCGCGTTGAATATGTTCAACCAAGGATTGGCTATCGCACCAACCGGACCTTTAAACTTGGTCGGTAAGGGGCACATGGAATTGCGCAAACACAATGTGCAAGGTGCGGAAGCGTTTTTTGTACAAGCCTCAGTAGCCAAAAAGAAATTGCGTCCGTTGATTAATAAAGAAATTGCGCGTGCCTATCTATTGGTGGAGTTTGGTTCACCTGAACAATTAAAAACTTATGGTGCACGTGCCATCGATTATTTGAAAATCAGCAACAACGACTTCGAAGCGAAAATTTTGTTGGGCGATGCGATGATCATCAACAACCCCACAAACTCATCAGACGCCATTCAGCAGTATATCGTAGCGGGCTATGATGCCACCAGCGATCCCCGTCCTTTGATGCGTCAGGCAAAAGTGTATGCTCGTGCAAATGCGGCTACCTTGGCCTTGAGCAAATTGGATGAAGCATTGGCGTTGGACGTAAACTATGCTCCTGCATACCGTCAAAAAGCCGAAGTGTTCTCTCTGTTGAAAGAGCGTGATTCGGCTGTTATTTATTACGAGGAGTATCTCCGTCGTAACGACAACATAACTGCTCGTAAGTTCTACGTTCAGAATTTGTATTTGAGTGGTGATTTCGATCGCTGTATCAACGAAGGAAAAAAATTGTTGGATAAGAAATCCATCCCTGTGATTTATGGAACCATCGCCTATGCGATCGCTTCGAAAGAAAAAGCCAAGCGTCGTTTGGCCGATTCTGCCCAAATAGATTCGGGATTGAATTACTTTATGAAAAACTACGAAGAGTTGCACATCAAACCTTTGAATCGTGGTTTATTGCCCAGCGAGAGTTATTTCAAAGGTGTGTTGACCTATCGTTACGGATTGTCTACCACCGATACATTGTCGCGCAAACTTCGCACAGTGGAAAGTTTCAATTTGATGACCATGGCCTTGATGGATACCGCCAAAGCCGGAGTGAATACCTACCAAATGGCGCAAAAAATGTATTTCGATGGCAAAAACTATGAGCAGGCCTATGGAATCATCGAAATGAAGCGCAAAAAGCAGATGGGTAAATTGAACTCAGTTGATTTGTTCTATGCAGGTCGTTGTTTGGCCAATATCAAACGTCAGAAAGAAGCCTTGACCATTTTTAACGAACTTGTTACCCAGGACACCAACTATTTGTCCGGTTATTATTTGATTGCTACAACATGGGCGAGTTTGGATCCTACCGATTCATCAGGAAACGTAACCAAAGCATTTGACCGTTGGATGGGTAAGTTGGATTCAGCGCAGCGAGTGCGTTTTATACAAGACCGTGAAAATGCTTACCGCAACATGGCTTACTACGCCCAAAAGAAGAAGGATTATGAAAAAGCGAGCTATTACTATGGTAAGGTGATTGAATTGGTACCCGATGATCAAGCCACCATCGATGTGAAAAAGCGTTTCGATGACTACTTGGCGAAAGTAAAGGCGAAAGCCAATAAGCCAAAGCCAGCAGCAACTGCTACAGGTGCAGCAGCAACTACGCCAGCCACTGACGCTTCGGCCGCAGGAACTTCAACTACACCCGCTACCACCAATGGTGGCAATTAAGTAAGAATATTGTCCTTTTTTGGATGAATAAAGCCCCGATCTGCGATCGGGGCTTTATTTTTGAATCATACCGAGAAAAAAAACATGTGCATGAAGGTCGTTTTGGGAATCAGATTGTCAGCCATCCTGCTGTGTGTATTTGCAATCTTCGCTGGCAACAATGCTTTTGCCGTTGGTGCGGCTCCCGCATCGCCTAAACTGCCGCAACCGTATCTGCTGCAATGCAAAAACGCCGCATGGCTTTCAAACCAGCATCTGCCGGTCAATTGCGTAGACTACGCTTTCGGATTGTATCGCATCGCCTCAACCGAAGAACAATTGAAATACCTGCAAGCAAAGGCCTCCCAACTAGGCATCGCCCTGCAATACCAGCAAGAACACCCCTTGGAACGTCGAGCTTGGCTGCCCAATGACCCCTTGTTAATTGATCAAAGATACCTAGGCGTTATCCAAATGTCCAAAGCCTGGGACATGGGACGAAATGCCGTAAACCGCCTTCAAGATACCCTCGTGGTGGCCGTGCTCGACGATGGCTTGGATACCTCTCACCCCGATATCAAACCCGTTCTGTGGATGAATCGCGGAGAAACTCCCTGGAATGGCAAAGACGATGATGGCAATGGGTACACAGACGATTACCATGGCTGGAATGGCGGGGATTCTTCGGCGGAAGTCTTTAACAAAGAATCTGTTTTTTATGGTCATGGCACCAGCGTGGCGGGTGTGTTAGGAGCAGCTACCAACAATGGCGTTGGGATTGCCGGGGTGGCTTTTAATGTAAAATTACTGCCACTGCATTGTTATGCTTCCAAAGGATTGTCGAGCGATCTGGGAGTAATCCGTTCTATGCTCTATGTTTACCGACAAAAGAAGCTCTGGCTCACCACCAATAAGCAAAAAGGCATCAACGTGGTGGCGCTGAATATGTCGGTAGGACTCGACGCCACCTTTCCTATCGAAACACCCATGTGGTGCGAACTGTTCGATTCCCTCAAGAGTGTGGGGATTATGTCGGTTTCTGCCACAACCAATGCTGATAACAACGTAGAACAGGTTGGCGATATCCCGTCTTTGTGTCCCTCCGATGCCCTCATCGTTACTTCTAGTACTGGCTTGGATAAACAGTGGGTAAAATCGGGTTATGGAACAGTTTCAATTGATTTGGCGGCACCGGGCGATGAAGTATATACGATATCTCCCTTGCAAGATGCGCCGAGCAATCCGTATCGCAAGGAATCGGGGACGTCGTTTGCTGCCCCCATGGTTACAGGTACCATCGCATGGTTGAATTCTGTGGTTTGTAAAACCTATTTGCAATTGATGCAACAGAATCCCGACAGTGCCATTGGTTTGATGCGGGAATGGATACTGACCTCGGTTGAAAAGAACGCCAGCCTATCGAACAAAACGGTGACCGGCGGTATACTTCAATCGCACGCTGCTTGGAAAAAAATGGACGATTGGTGCATGAAGCATGAGCCCACATACAATACCTTGGATTTGGCCCCCAAACAACCCGTGCTTTTTCCCAATCCCGGTCAATCTGAAGGGTTTACGTTGTTTTGGCCAACAGAAGTGACGTTTGAAATGGGACTGATCGACGCTGCAGGCAGATGCGTTTGGAAATCCAAAGGATTGTTGTCGAATCAACCCGTGACAATGAACCCCGGCCTTGCCAATGGGGTTTACGTAGCCGAGATGTTGATACAAGGGAACCCATACAGTGTGCGATGGGTTTTGAATCGATGATTTTGCTTAGCTCACCGGCTTAAACGCTTCAAAGGCATTCAGGCAATTCTTACAATAGTGCATGCTCCTACAAAGGGTAGGTCCGAAAGGGGTCTGCATCTCTGTGTTGCGCGAATTGCAATAAGGACACGGGGTGTCGCTCAGCACATCCAGCTCAATGTAGCCATCGTGTTTGGGTGGGGGCGCCAGTCCGTGTTGTTTCAGGGCGATGAGCCCTTTTTCGGTAATCATGTTGGTGTTCCACTGCTTATTGAACGTGGTTTTCACCTCGATGTGCGTATAGCCCGATTCGGCGAGTTTGTCGTGCACCATCTGCTCCATGATTCTCAGGGCCGGACAGCCGCTAAAAGTGGGAGTGAGTTCGATGATGGCGTGGCCGGATTCCGGCGATTCGATACCAGTAACGATGCCCAGATCCACAATGGAAATGGTGGGTATTTCTGGATCCATGACGGTTTCCAGGAGTGCTTTGATGGATTCGGGCATCGTAAGGATATGGTTTGTTAAAAGGG
>Ga0255129_1000367_pt1 | contig 10859 bp, 9 predicted proteins | sample Law_Yuk_RepA_8d_FD_188558 | JGI IMG/M metagenome (GOLD analysis project Ga0255129, IMG submission 188558) | Freshwater microbial communities from St. Lawrence River, New York, United States - Law_Yuk_RepA_8d | ecosystem: Environmental > Aquatic > Freshwater > River | place: USA: New York... | reverse complement strand
GTCTATCTCCTAAAGGCACAGTTTTAGTTCTAGCTGGTGACACACCCATGCTCACCGGAGAATCACTGGCAGCCTTTATTGATGCACATAATGCAGGAAAGTTTGCAGCATCAGTTCTCACCGCTGAGCATCCAGATCCAACGGGTTATGGCCGCATTATTCGCGATGATGGCGATGAGCTGTTAAAGATTGTTGAAGAAAAAGATGCAACAGATGATCAGCGCTTTGTCTTTGAAATCAACTCTGGGGTCTATGCATTTGATGGAGCAGCGTTAGCAGCATCTATCGGCAAGCTCAATAACTCCAATGCCCAAGGTGAACTCTATTTAACTGATGTCATCGGTATTTTGAAAAATGAAGGTGCATCAGTTGCAGCAATCATGATTGATGATTTCACTGAAATTCTTGGCGTGAATGACCGAGTTCAGTTAGCTGAGTCTGCAGCCCTTCTTCGCGATCGCATCAATGATGAGTGGATGCGTGCTGGTGTGACGATTATTGATCCGACAACAACCTGGATTGATGCAACTGCCACAATCGCTTCAGATGTGACTATTCATCCAGGCAGTGGGATTTATGGCACCACTTCTATTGCACAAGGTGCATCGATTGGTCCCCGCACAACCCTTACCAACTGCCAAGTAAAAGAGGGTGCATCAGTTCTTGAATCAATTGCAACCGATACTGTGATTGGTCAAGGCTCAACTGTTGGCCCATTTACTTATCTGCGCCAAGGAACGGTCCTTGGAGATGCAACTAAGGCTGGCGCATTCGTTGAAATGAAAAATGCCACAGTGGGAACCGGCTCAAAAGTCCCACATCTTTCCTATGTTGGCGATGCCACAATCGGTGAAGGCAGCAATATAGGGGCGGCAACAATTTTTGTTAACTACGACGGGGTCGAGAAGCACCACACCACTATTGGAGATCATGTCCGAATCGGTAGCGACACAATGTTGGTTGCACCACTCACCGTGGGCGATGGGGCATATACGGCCGCTGGATCTGTAATTACTGAAGATGTTCCTGCAGGCGCGATTGGCGTTGGCAGAGCGAAGCAAAAAAATGTATTAGGTTGGGTCATGCGCAAGCGAGCAGGATCCAAGTCAGCAAAGGCCGCCGAAGCTAAAGAGAAGAAGGGCTAGCAAATGAGCGAGATCCGTTTATCTTCTGAAAAGAGATTACGTCTTTTTGCAGGCCGCGGATTTCCTGAATTAGCTGATGAAGTTGCAGCAGAGCTTGGTATTCCTTTAACTCCCACTTCAGCTTATGACTTTGCTAATGGCGAAATATTTGTTCGCTTCGAAGAATCAGTTCGTGGTTGCGATGCTTTCGTAATCCAAAGCCACACAACTCCAGTCAATAAGCAGATCATGGAACAACTCATCATGGTCGATGCACTCAAGCGCGCATCAGCAAAGCGCATCACAGTTGTTGCACCTTTTTATGGTTATGCACGTCAAGATAAAAAGAGCCGAGGACGCGAACCAATCACGGCTCGCTTAATGGCAGATCTTTTCAAAACAGCCGGTGCTGATCGATTGATGTGCGTTGATCTTCATACTTCACAGATTCAAGGTTTTTTTGATGGTCCAGTGGATCATCTCTTCGCACTTCCAATGTTGGCTAACTATGTTGGCAGCAAAGTCGATCGCACACGCTTAACAATCGTCTCTCCAGACTCTGGTCGAGTACGAGTTGCAGAGCGTTGGTCAGACTTACTGGGTGGTTGCCCAATCGCATTTATTCACAAAACTCGTGATCCACGTGTGCCAAATGAATCAACAGTTGGGCGCGTAGTGGGTGATGTGCAGGGTCAAACATGTGTGGTTATCGATGACATGATCGATACTGCCGGCACAATCACTAAAGCAGTTGAAGCTCTCTTTGAGGCAGGTGCTCAAGATGTCATCATCGCTGCAACACATGCCGTGCTTTCAGGTCCAGCAGTTGAGCGCTTGAAGTCTTCTCGCGCCTCAGAAGTTGTTGTTACAAATACCCTGCCAATCACTGAAGATCAAAAATTCGATGGACTCACAGTCCTATCGATTGCTCCACTTCTAGGCCGCGCCATCCGCGAGGTATTTGAAGATGGATCGGTCACCTCCCTCTTTGACGGTCATTCCTAAGCGGGGATTTGCTTCAAATAGCCCCTCGAAGATATTGTTCGCTTTGTTCCGGCGAGGGTAAGAATTTACTTCCGTAATCGACGGCTTAAGGACTTAACTCCTCATCGGAACTTTGTGCAGAGACCGAAGTTACGAAATCTAAATATTTAGGGGAGATTTAAAATGGCAGAAATCAGCATCAGCGGCGTTCTTCGTACCGAATTTGGTAAGGGCGCATCACGTCGTGCACGTCGCGATGGTTTGGTTCCTGCCGTTATCTACGGTCACGGTGAAAAGCCACAACACATTACGCTTCCAGCACGCGAACTTGGCGTTGCTCTTAAGCAGTCAAACGTATTGCTTGACATCACTATCGATGGCAAGACAGAGCTCACACTTCCAAAGGCAATTGTTCGCCACCCACTTAAGCAGATTCTTGAGCACGTCGATCTAATTCTAGTTCGTCGTGGTGAGAAGGTTGTTGTTGCAGTTCCTGTCCACGCTATTGGTGAGCACAGCCGCGATGGAATCCTCGAGCACGTTCATAACTCAATTGAAGTTCGCGTTGAGGCAACTGCAATTCCTAGCTTCCTAGAAGTTGATATTGATGGAATGACCGCTGGCGAATCACGCTATGCATCAGATGTGAAGCTTCCAGCAGGCGTTGAACTTGAATCAGATCCAAAGACAATCGTTGTTCACGTGTCTGAGAAGTCCACAGTAGTTGAAGAGGTAGTTGCTCCAGTAGCAGCGGCAACTGATGCGGCAGCACCTGCAGAAGATGCAGAAAAGAAGGACGCTTAACCCTTACGCTTACCGTTATGACGTGGTTGGTAGTGGGCCTGGGCAATCCAGGTGATAAATACGCTGCCACCCGTCACAACGTGGGCCAGATGGTGATCGATGAGTTAGTTCGACGCCACAACGTTAAATTATCTTCACACAAATCCCGCACACACATCGCAGCCTTTAAGTTAGGCGTTGGTGTTGATGCACACCCAGTCATTGTGGCTAAATCACATTCATTTATGAATGAGACTGGTGGCCCAATTAAAGCCCTTGCAAACTTTTACTCTGTTGAGCCACAAAAGATTATTGCCCTGCATGATGAGTTAGATATTCCCTTTGCTGCTATTCGCACAAAATTAGCTGGTGGAGATAATGGCCATAACGGTCTTAAATCTATGACTTCTGCTTTTGGCACCGCAGAGTATTACCGCGTGCGCTTAGGTATTGGTCGGCCCATGGGAGAACAAGATCCAGCTGACTTTGTATTAAAAGCTTTCTCTAAGGTGGAACAAAAAGATTTAGGTGAATTTATTGTGCGGGGAGCCGATGTTGTTGAGTCTTTGATAAGTGATGGCTTAGAGCGAACACAAACGCGTTATAACTCTTAATGCAAGAAATAGGGGTCAAACTTAAACAGTAAGGCGCTTGCGCAGCATTTCTAGTTCGCTCTTATTTGTGGCAGCAACTCTTTGAGATATAACGCCACGTTCAAGAAGTAAAATTTGCGATGCAATTCCAATTGTGAAATCTAGATTCTGTTCAACAATTAAAATAGCGTTGTTCTTGCCATATGCAATCAATCGTTCTTGGATTTCATCGACAACTCCATGCCACACACCTTCCGTTGGTTCATCCATAACCAGAAGAGTTGGTTGTCCGATTAATGCTCGAGCAATGCCAACCATTTTTCGCTCGCCACCACTCATTGTCCCGGCTTTTTGATCTAAACGATCGGCAAGCTTTGGAAAAATATCTAGAACAGGCGCAAGATCTGTACGCTCTATCTTTGGTAATCGTGATGCACCAATTAATAAATTCTCACGCACTGATAGATCCGAAAATACTGGACGATCTTGTGGTACATATCCAACACCAAGTCGAGTACGTGCATAAGTAGAAGCATTTGTGATTTCTTTACCCTCAAAGGATATTGACCCCGCACTTGGCTTGATAAATCCCATGATTGTTTGAAGTAGAGTGGATTTTCCAGCGCCATTGCGCCCAACAATGGCGGTGACACCTGTTCTGGGAATTGCAAAGGAAAGATCAAAAAGCACTTGGCTAGCCTCATAACCGCCACTTAAATTATTGATTGCTAGATAATTATTAGACACGGGTGAGGTAAACCTCCTTCACCTTGGGATCATTCTCAATCTGTGTAGGCGTTCCGGTGGCGACGATATTGCCATGATGTAAGACAGAAATGCGGTTACATAGTTCCTTAATGAAATCTAAATCATGTTCTACAATTAACACACCACACTTTTCTGATGCCTGCTTGATTAGTGATGCTGTATCTGCCCGCTCTTTCGGACTCATTCCTGCGGTTGGTTCATCAAGTAGCAACAGAATTGGGTCTGCTGCCATTGCCATGGCGATTTCTAGCCATTGCTGTTGTCCATGTGAGAGCGATTTCGCTGGTTCATTTAAATACTCTTCAAGTTGGAACTCTTTAGCCAACTCAGCAATTTTTACTTCAAATGCTTTAAGCGATGCGCTTCGAAGTTGTCTCCAGATGGATTCCTTGGCTTGCAGTGAAATCAGAAGATTTTCGCGCACAGTTTTCTCTAGGTAGATGCGTGCTAATTGAAATTTTATAGCCATTCCAGATTTGGCACGAATTTGTGGAGTTTTAGTAGTGATGTCACTACCCTGCAGATAAATGTTTCCTTCCGTTGCAAAGGTTCGGCCACAAATTGTGTGAAGTAATGTTGATTTTCCAGATCCATTAGGGCCAATTAACCCCACAATTTCGTTGTCATCAATGAACATTGATGCACTGTCAACGGCAACCAGAGGACCAAATTTCTTTGTTACAGATTTAACTTCTAGAAGTTTCATATTTGAACATGCTTTCGGCGAGATTCGCGAATTTTCGCTGGCAGTGATGTAAGTCCCTTAGGTAAGAAAATCATCGTGAGCAACAACATGAATCCAACCAATATTGGCCACAAACTTGGCAAAGCATTTTGCATTTGAATATTGACCACTTGTAGAACAGTTAAAGCAATCAGTGGTCCATAGAAAGTTCCACGACCGCCTAATACAACCCAAAGAACTGTGGTTGTAGAAAGTGCAAGACCGCTCATAGAAGGTGATACGAATCCCTCAGAAACTGCAAAGAGTGCGCCACCTGATGCAGCAAGAGCTGCAGAAAACACGAATATTGCAATTTGGACAACCGAGCGCCTGTAGCCGAAGAATTCAGCGCGCTCCTCGTCATCTCGCACTGCGTTCATAGTTAAGCCAAATTGAGAGTTCACAATGATGATGCAAAGGATTAGTGCGATGGCAAATACTACGAAGGTAAGAAAGAAGAGTCCCATCGCTGAACCGATTTCTTTGCCAAAGATCGTTGGGTATGGAATTCCTGGTATACCGTTTCCAGATCCTAACAAAGTCCAGCTATTAGCTAATCTTTCGCAGATATATGAAATAGCAAGAGTCACAAGAGCGACGTATAACTCGCCAACGCGCTTGCCAGAGAATAGGAAAATACCCAGTATCAAGCCAACCAAAGCACCAGCAATAACTGCAACAAGAAGAAGTTTTCCTATGTCTGTAACTGTTGACTTGGTTGTGACAAGGCCTACAACATAACCACCAATACCAAAAAGGGCTGCTTGGCCGAATGTGAAAATGCCTGTCTGCCCCCAACACATTTCAACACTGAGTACAAGAATTCCATAAATAAGAATGCGAGTAACAATTTGCGTCAGGTAATCATTTCCTGCCACAAAAAGAACAGGACTAAGGATCGGTATCGCAAGAAGTATAGCGATACCGATCCTGAGCCTGTTTTTTATTATTTTGTTTTTACCTTACTGCTTCTTTGCGCATTCGTAAGGAGCGATAGTTCCTAGGCTCTTTACGATGGTATTTGAGCCATCAGCATTTGACTTACCGAGATACATTGGCAAGTTAAGGTGCTTAGTACCTGGTGCGAATGAAACAGGCCCACCGATTGATTGCTTCAGTGAAATTGAATCCATTGCCTTGTTTACCTTTGCAGTATCGAAGGACTTTGCCTTTTCTACTGCTGCTTTCCAAAGGTAAATACTGCGATACCAAGCTGGCGCATTAAATGTTGCAGAGAACAAACCTGCAGCTTCTGGATGTTGCTTATTGAACTTAGCAACAGTTGCCTTTGTGAATGCATCAGTAACAGGAAGATAGAAGTCCTGTGCACCAATCAAACCATCGGCTTGCTTTCCAATGATTGGGTTGATTCCCTCATCAAAGAGTGTTCCAGCTATTGTTCCCTTAAATCCGCCATCTACAACACCCTTAATGAATGGTCCTGTTCCTGGTAGAACGACAACCTCAAACAAAGCATCAGCCTTTGAAGCAAGAACCTTGCTTACTAGGTTTGATGGATCTGTCATATCAAGTGGAACATATTCTTCGCCAACGATTGAACCACCACCCGCAAGAACTACCTGACGCACGCGAGCAAGAATGTTGCGTGGGTAAAGGTAATCGCTACCTGCCAAGTAGAAAGTTTTCTTTCCTTGTGAAAGCAGGTGCTTAACAACTGGGTCTACTTGTTGGTTTGGTGCAGAGCCTGTGTTCCAGACGTTATTACTGCACTCGTTGCCCTCATATGATGCTGGCCAGATATAAAGAGTCTTGCCGCGCTTTGCAATTACGTCGCGGATTGCAACACGTGTAAAGCTAGCAACGCCACCAACTACAACAGCAACCTTGTCTTGATTAACGAGCTTGCTCGCAACCTGAGTGGCAACAGCTGGATCTGTGGCACTGTCCGCCAAAACCATTACGAGCTTGCGGCCAAGAACGCCACCACTCTTATTGATTTCATTGATTGTAAACTGTGCAACAGCTTTGTTAGATTTTCCAACAATTCCGAATGCGCCAGTCATATCTGTCAGCACACCAATCTTTACTGTCTGTGCTGCTTGCGCAGGAGCAAACGTCAAAGAGCCAAGCATTGCAACAGCAGATGCCAAGATCGCAGTATTGCGACGAGTACTTCCCTTCTTGAACATATTCTTATTCATCTTTCCCCCTATATGTTTTGTTTATTTTGAACAGGATTTGCTTGCCTACATAATTAAAAGTCACTTAAAACTTATCGCCCCCTCTGGAAAATACCGACTGGACGAAAGCGCATGAATATAATTGCTAGAAACACAACTAAAATTTGTCCCGTTACTGGACTAATAAATTGGCCAAGGATGGCACCTGGAACTGCAATTAACGCCGCACCCGCAAGTGGTCCACCAAATTGACCAAGTCCGCCAATCATTACTGCGATAAACATCAAAATTAAATTGTCATAACCCAAATTTGGATATAACGTTTGTAGCGGAACAATCATTGCCCCAGCAAAACCAGAGAGTGCCGATCCAAGAGCATAGGTTCCGGCATACATCCACTTAGTAGAAATGCCTGAAACTGAAACTAAATCTGGATTATCAAGTGTTGCGCGAACTTTCATCCCAAGGTTGGTTTTAAGAAGCACCGTACCGATAGCAAGTGCCAAAAGCAGTGTGACAACCATGATAACGATGCGCCAGATTGGAAGGCTTGCTCCTCCAATATCAATTGAAGATTGAATCGGTGCGTCAACGGGTGAAGATTGTGTTGACATTCTCGTGCGAAGTGATTCACGCATAATCAAACCAATTGCAAAGGTAGCAAGGAGAGCGCCCTGTGGGTTTACATAAAAGCGATGAATAATGGTTCGTTCAAGCAATAAGCCAAAAAGCCCGACAACTATTGGGGCCAGAATAATTCCAATCCACAAATTGTCTAGATACTTGCCACAAAGAAAAGCTGTGACTGCTCCTAGTAAAACTAGTTCACCTTGGCACATATTAAAGACTTTCATCATCCCAACAATAATTGCCATTCCAATCACCAAGAGAATCAAAACTGATGAAAGGCTTAATACATCAAAGATTCCGCGGATAACTGTTGGGCTCATTTTTATTGGCCCTTACCCACTTCTTTTAAGAACGTAAGCTGCGATTTAACTACTTGGATTCGTTCTTCCTGCCAATCATGCAGTTTTTGATCAGGTAATACATCCCAAAATTCTGCAAGTGCATCTTTCATTTCTGTTTCAACTCCAGCCAAAGTTTCAATCACGGCAAGACCACAAAATGGAACATACGTAGGTGAGTATCCACCTTCGTGTGTCATAACGATTTTTCCACCACATACTTTTTCAGCGACTTTCTTAAGTGCTGCGGTCATCTCGCGATATCCGGTGGCCGTAACAATCATCCGGCCGAGTGGATCGGTCATTGCAGCATCAAATCCGCAACACACAACAATCAATTCCGGCTTGAATTTCTCAATTGCCGGAAAGGCAATTTCTTGAAGTGCTTTCTTATAAGCACCATTTCCACTGCCTGCTGGAAGAGGAACATTGATTGCGTATCCATCTCCTGCACCTTCGCCTTGCTCAGTGACGTGTCCACTATCAGGTGGAAACAAACCATCCTGATGCATAGAAATTGTTAATACATTTGGATCTGCATAGAAGATTGATTGAGTTCCGTTGCCATGGTGAACATCCCAGTCAAGAACAACAACTCGCTTAACTCCTAAGTGCTTTTGCGCATATCTAATTGCAATAGCAGCATTGGCAAAGATGCAAAAACCCATTCCGGTTTCAACACGAGCGTGGTGTCCCGGGGGTCGAATTAATGCGTACGCATTTGTCACCTCGCCTGTTACGACAGCTTTGGTTGCAGCAATTGCGCCACCTGCTGCCCACAAAGCAATTTCATATGAACCTGTGCCGAAAGGACTCAAACCATCACCAGCATCTCCACCAAAGGGCGTAGCGCTGTCTCGCTTAATTCGATCTATGTATTCTTTTGGATGGACTAAGGAGATATCTTCAACTGATGCCTGTATGGCGGGAATTCTCTTTAATATTTTACTTAATCCTGATACTTCTATTGCACTCGCAAGGCGAATTTTTGAATCAGCGCTTTCGAAATGCTCATACGGTTGTGCATTTAATCCAGCAGGGGCTGCTCCAGCGGAGTTACCCGTATTATGCCAACCGTAGATTTCTTCCCATACATAACCAGTAGTCATTCTTTTGGCACAGACCTCCGGTCCTTATGCTCGAAAGTTTTGACAATACTATCTAGTGAACTTGGCAATAACTAGGGGTATTGGGGTGTATTTCTATGGTTCCTCCTTCAGTTGTGATCAATACGGTCGAACTTTGGCCCGTGCAAGCAAGAGCGGCTCAGCAGTGCTTGTGGCTGAACTTGACCAAAAACATGACCGGCTTACACTTTTCTCATTCGTTAAAACATGACGTCCATCGGAAAATAAGAACAGCAACAAGTAAAGGAAAACAATGTCACGCACGCTCTTTACGAATGCAACCTTCTGGCCAGGACAGGTAGAAGGTAAAACTTTTGGTGCGATGTTGGTCGACGGACAGAGAATTGTTGCTATCGGAGATGAAGCACAAAACGCTGTGCACGATAAGAAAGTGGACTTGGGTGGTGCCTTTGTTTCACCTTCATTTGGTGATGGTCACTGCCACCCAATCTTTGGTGGTCGCCAACACTTCGGGCCACAAGTAACAGATATAGCAAGCGTTGATGCAATTTTGGCTGAAGTAAAAAGATTTGCTGATGCTAATCCAGATTTACCGTGGATTATTGGTGGCACGTATGACCCCGCGTTATTGCCAAATGGAAACTTCGATGCAAAGTTATTAGATGGTGTTTGTCCTGATCGCCCAGTTGTATTGAACGCAATTGATTACCACACCATTTGGGTGAATACCGCAGCTCTTACAGCTGCAGGAGTTGATGCCAATACTCCTGATCTGGAAATCGGCACAATTGTGCGTCGTGAAGATGGTTCGCCAATGGGAACCATGCGCGAATGGGATGCGGTTAATCTCATTATGAATCACTCACCAAAGCCATCGCTTGAACGCGAGATTGAGGCAATTAAGTATTCATGCGGACGCTATGCAAAGTCTGGGATCACATGGTGGCAAGATGCGTGGATTGATCCAGGAATGGCTGAGGCATACTTAGCGGCAGAAGAACGTGGCGTGCTGACACAAGGAGTCAACTTGGCATTTCGCGCTGACCCGCGCACGTGGGAAAAAGATATGGCCTATATCATCGAAATGCGCAAAAAGATTGAATCATCTTCTAAGAATAAAAACCTAACTGCAGTCACAATTAAATACTTTGCAGATGGTGTTATCGAAGGTGGCACAGCCGCAATGCTGGAGCCATATAGTGATGATCCATGCAGTCATGGAATGCCTGTCTGGCAATGGCCAGAACTATTCCGCGCAGTTGAAGTATTTGATAAAGCAGGTTTTCAAACACATATACACGCAATCGGTGATGCCGGAATTCGTGCAGCACTGGATGCCATCGAAGGTGCACAAAAAGCTAATCCTGCCTGGGATCGTCGTCCCACAATTGTGCACGTGCAGTTATTAGATCCCGCTGACTTTCATCGCTTCCGCGACCTTGGTGTGATTGCAAACTTTGGTCCACTGTGGTGTCGCCAAGATCCAATGCAAGCCATTTCTTCAGCCCCCCGCATCGGACCAGAGCGCACAGCTCGTCAGTATCAATTACGTTCGCTGATAAATGATGGCGTTCGTGTCGCATTTGGCAGTGACTGGCCCGTGACATCAGAGGTAGTTCTAGAAGGTTTGCCTGTTTCAGTGCACCGACAAACTCCTGAGAAATCACCTGCTGGTGGTTGGATTCC
>Ga0255129_1000341_pt1 | contig 11240 bp, 8 predicted proteins | sample Law_Yuk_RepA_8d_FD_188558 | JGI IMG/M metagenome (GOLD analysis project Ga0255129, IMG submission 188558) | Freshwater microbial communities from St. Lawrence River, New York, United States - Law_Yuk_RepA_8d | ecosystem: Environmental > Aquatic > Freshwater > River | place: USA: New York... | reverse complement strand
GAATGATATCATGGTCATTGATGGTGACAAATTTTATTTTTGTAATTACAATAAGTTATACAATATAACACAACATAAGACGATTTTGGTTACGGATTTTTATGATCGAAATAATTTATTTTTGCCTCCAGAATTTATTCATAATAATATGATTCCCTTTTCTACGCATTATACTTCTGTTTATTATAGTTTAGCTATTGTCATTCTTTTTTGCTTGGCTAATTCAAACACTCGATCACACTCGCGTGTATATCATAATTGTAAAGATCTGATGTTAGCCGTCGGACAAGGCAGACAACAACTATTAGCCGTCGGCAGACAACATACGAAATTATATAACACATTGACACAATGTATGATTGAGGACCCTATTGGGCGAAAGCTTTTTTTGTTTTAGATCGAGAAGTTCTGTTTTTATTTCTAATGTTATTTTATATGTCTATTGCTACTCTTAAAAAAAAATCACGAAATAATAGCCCAAATTATCCTATATCCGGAAAAGGCGTGAATGGGTTTTCATTAAGCGGTGGTTACAGAAATATTGGTGCCGTTGGTCAATTTAGACTCATTTCCAATACTACACGCACGCCCTTTAGAGGTACTCAACCCATGGGTCATGGTGGTAGCGGTGGTCAGTACTATGACCATCCATTAAACTCTGGAAGTTGTGGAACAAATGATAATACGATTATTAAAAAATCATCTCTCAATACCGCGGGTATGCTTGACACAAAATATAAATGGACCAAGGGAACCTATCCTAATTATTGGGTTCAAGAAGATGATAATAGTTATACGATTACTCGAGATCAAGCTGCTTATATTCGTAATTTAACGCAAAAGTATGGTTCTTGCGTATTTACAAATATTCAAAATAATGGCAACTGTGGAACTGTATATGATCCTTCTGGGGCGTATATTTATTCGTGTTCTGGTAACAAAGGTGCGTGCTCTTATTATATTGGAGCGAAAAAATACATTCGCATGCCATATTCCAAGAATTTTAATCAACTTGCCAAGAGCCAGGGCCAATATATTCTTACTGGTGGTGTATACAAAAAAGAATGCCTCCCTACTCCCGCAAATAAACAACCTTTCCCTATGAAATTAAATCACAACAATAGACCTAACCCAGTTGGTACGAAATCTTCTTCTAATATTGGTATTGGATGCCAGACGAATTATTTGACATGGCAAGAAGCTATGGCGGATGGCATGTTACCTAGTGACTGGACACCCGGTTATACTTCGGCGCCGTCTGATTTTACACCTTTAGTTCAACGCAGTTCCAATTACCCTAATCCAAATGTGCTTGGTGTTACTCCTAACACTTAATGGACTGTTTAGTATGACTGTTTAGTATGGACTGCTACTGCGTAGTGGAATGTGTTAGTCATTTTCATTTTCTTCATTTATTTCATTTTCCTTTTCCTTTTCCTTTTCCTTTTCTTTTTCTCCAAGTAGAAACAAATTTCCTTGACTATTATGGGTTGTGTCATAATCTGTTACTCTACATTTTGTCAATGTTCCAATAGAATTACTATATATAATATACCGAATATTTAGTGATTTCATCATATGCGCACAATACGCACATGGCGATGAATCTTTATATTTATCACCCATCTTATTTTTTCTTGCGACATAAAGACTTATGCGGCTATAGAAAGTACTGTCTGGTATTCTTTGCGACGGATTTCTTTTATTTAAAAACCGTTTTAGTTTTCTCAATTTTCGCAAAACATCTATTTCCGCGTGACAGCTACATGCGTTGTTTAAATATCCGTCATTTGAATAGCATCTATATGAATTCCATCCGCGCGCAATTATTTGACCTCCCAATACTGCTATACAGCCGTGTTGATGATATTTCATACTTGATCTATCTGCTGCCAATAATGCTAGTGCGGCAAATCGCTCATCTCGTAGACTATAATCTGTCATTATGATTGTATAGGATTATATATGATTTTAACCCACTTATTTGAGCCACCAGTCAGTTAGTTATTTGTTATGTCATTATTTAATTATTATTTTCATGTTATGATCCCTTCAATTTTATTCTATTATAAATTGACCGAATCGATACTATTAGTCGTACAAAATAAAATTGAACTTATTTTATTTTGTAATAAGGTATACATCCACAATACAATGTCTGTCACTCCAGAATTAGTACTTAAGCTGTTTGTTCCGTATGATAATGCCACTCTTAGGACATTTTATATGAATCGTATTCAAGACCATAATGTCGAACGATTCAATACATTTCCCGACTCTGGTTTTGATTTAGGTCTACCGATCGATTTTAATATTACAAAAGTATGTAGCAATAAAATTCCACTTGGCATTCATTGTGCCATGTATATGTATGTTCGTCGTGATAGCGGTGCGGCTGGGGGTGCTGCTGGGGGTGGTACCGATTTAAACAAGACGATTGAAGTACCACAAGCGTACTACTTGTATCCTCGCTCCAGCATTATCAAAACGCCGCTTAGATTATCCAACTCAGTCGGTATTATTGACTCTGGCTATCGCGGCGAAATTACTGCGGTGGTCGATAAGATTGATAATCAATATGATTCGTTTCCAATTCACGCATTGGACAGATATTTTCAACTTTGCCATCCTTCACTAATGCCATTCAAGGTTATTATGGTAAATACAATTGAAGAGCTTGGCCTTACTGCTCGTGGTGATGGTGGGTTCGGTTCTACTGGACGCTAATTCATTTCATTTACAAATAAAAACAAACAAATAAATAAATCAGTACAAAGAAAAAACTACTTGTGTATAAATTGTATTTTTCTCTTATTTTTTAGCACTCTTACCAACATGTTTGTATTCAAATGTACGCCTTAAGATTCGTTTTGCCTTTGCCACGATACTTTTATATGTTTTACGCATAAGTGTCGGCTTAGAAGTTTTATATGTCTTTTTTGATTTACCCCATTGTTTGGCTCGAATATACGCAGCATATACACCTTTGGAACTTACCTTACACGTTTGCTTACGACAAATAGGGAAACTTTTATTTGGTCCTAGGAAGCACCTTTTGCCGCATTTTTTTAACATGAGTGTTCTTTGATGTGTACTTGGTTTAAGCTTAGACCAGCCTTTTGTAGGTTGCCCCTTTCTTATCTTTCTTGTTTTTCTTGTTTTTCTTGTTTTAGATACCATATATATTTTCTCTATATTTAAAAATATAGCTTTTGAAATATATAGCGTTTGAAATATACAATATTTAAATATATAGCATTTAAACATACAATATAAAATGAATATTATTGATATTGAATCTGGTAAACATGATTTTTCTATCAATTTAGCTACTCCTAGAAGTAGACGCACGACTAATACAAATGTAAATTATTCTGATTCTGACTCAGACTCTGATTTTGACGTAGAGAGTGATGAAGCTAATGGAAATAAAAATATACAAGTTAAATTGGGAACACGCGTGACATTAAGCGACCCTAATGATATAGAACTAGAACGCAGAAGTGATGCCGGTAGTGTTCATTTAAACGAATATGATTTGCGCTTATCTGAGAAGTATTTGTGTAACGATAATAATGCCAATAAAATAAAATTAAAGTATTTATTTCCTACATTGAATTATAAAAAACTAAAAATAAATAAACTTATGAGTCTTGTAGACGGGCAATTTGAGAAAGATATTGTCACTATTTTATCGAATCACTTGGATATCATTGCGTCTTATTTGAGTTGTCAAAAAATTTTGTATATGGAGGCAAGTCATTATACGAGTTATTGGCTGAACGCATTGATGATTCCTACGATTGTTATTACCTCTACGTGTTCGGTTTTGAGCGGGACAAATGTATATGATTTTTCCATTTTAATTTCTGGGTTGACTGCTTTTAGTTCATTATTATTGGCGATTATAAATTATTTGAAACTTGATGCGGCGTCCGAAGCACATAAAATTTCGTCGCATCAATACGATAAATTACAAAGTCAAACCGAATTCTTATCTGGAAATACGCTTTTATTCAGTACATCTTCCTTTAATGGACATACTATTGCCAATCGAAAAAAACAGAACATTGCGCATAATTTGGCTACAATTAGAGAGAAACAGAATAAAATATTTGACGAAATTGATGAAGAATATGATAAGAAGATGAGAGATGATAATTTGAATATTGTGGTCAATAAACGATTGGATGATATTAAACGAGCAAATATGAATGGGGTCAGTGTAGCGAATGGGGCGAATGGGGCGCAACCAACTACTGATGTAGCAACACCCGTATCATTGACGACTTTATGGACTAAAATCGAAAGTGAACTTAAATTGGAATTATTAAACGAAAAACGGAATAAAAAGGATGAGGCTACTAATCGATTGAGAAATGAATTGAAACATTTAAATTCGGAATACGACTATTCTTTTGCGGACGAGGAAATGAGTAACCATAATGAAATTATTGTGAAAATCCGCAGCGAAATGGAAAATATTAAAAATAAAATCAAGGATATAAAAGAGACGAATCAATTTGTTATTCCGCGTGACATTCGTTATCGATTTCCGATTGTTTATAATACAAATGTATTTACATGGATTAAAACGATTGAAGAATATAAAATGTATCTGGCAAATCAATTGTTGGATATTAAAAATAATTTGAATTATTTAAATCGGTGTATCAATTTTTCTATTGAAAAACATAATATTGAAATGTCAAAACGGTCGATGACTGCCGGTGATAATTATACTAGTACCATTAATATCGAAAATATAAATAATGTTTTACAGAAGTTGCGAAAAAAGAGGCGATACTTTAAGGGTCTGAAACGCATGGTTAACTCGAAATTAATTAATTTGGGTACTGCCTTCAAGGATGTTGATAATATGTTTAAGCAAGAAATATTAAATGCGGAAAATAAGATAAAATTTCGGTTTAGAATTTTTGCTTTGACTTGCGCGATTAATTTATTATATATTTTCTTTAATATTTTCTGTTGTTTTTCGAAATTAGTTTGGAAAGTGGATGAATTGCCGTCTATTTTATATCTTAAACGATGTAAGCAAAAATATATAAAGGACGGGATCAATACGGATAGTGTATTGTATGAAATATTGAAAAGTAGAGATGGTAATATAAATGAAATATTTAGTAGTGCTAATAGTGATCTTGGTGGTCATGGTGGTGCTGGTGCTGGTGCTGGTGCTGGGTCGCGGTCAAGATCTATTTTTGGTATTTGTGGAATTGGTGGAGATGGTGGTATATGGAATAATGATGATTCGCGTGATGATGATACATGTAAGCCAAATTATGATTCAGATGACTCTGATGCCAAGCTTAGTGATTGGGACTGTTAAATGTATTATAGCTACAAGCTATTTATGCTAGTAATGAATTGAATGAATTAATGATTGAATGAATTGAATAATATTAAAGGTTTTAATATTATTCTCGGTTGCCGGATTTGAACCAGCGACATTTCGATAACAACAGAGTTGGTATTTGTACAACTTAACTACTACAGTCAAATGCTCTACCCCTGAGCTAAACCGAGATACTGTGAATAGGATAAACCCCTACTATATAATACTTATTATATGGCTTTAAGCCGTTTATTTCAAAAATTATATATCCGTTGGTTGTTCAATGAATGTTAATAGTGAATTAATTAATCGTGCTTTGGTCTCGCCAATTACCTTAAATTTGTTGTCTAGTCGTTGCGAGACGAATTGTATTTGTTTATCTAGTAACATATATCCAACTAGGTCTGGATTTCTTTGTTGTACCAATCCATATGTAAGTCCATTTATTGCCTTTGAAAATTTGTTCAAGAAATAGTCACAATCATCAATCGTAACATTTTCATAAGTTGGATCTGTTATTTTTTTACCATTTTCTAGTAATATTTTATACTTCATATATTTCGAATAAAAGTACAATTTTTCATCAATTAATGCCCCCAGATGCGGACATACAAATAATACATCCGTTTGTAATTTTTCTATGTAAAATTCATGTTTGTCTACTTCATTAAAATATGGTGCTAGTTCAGCTGGTAATTCTTTAAAGTCTATATCTGATAACGCTTTATATACCGAGTCTTGAGTTCCGGTTCTATTATTAGGTCGTTTAACAATCTTTTCATAACTTAATTTTACAATGTTCGGATTTGTTTTGGCATTGGGTTCGGTAGGTGGTAATAAAACAGATATATTGGTCTTTAGTGTAGGAGACGATAAAAACCATTTCAATAAATATCCAATATGACTGGCTAAGTTTTTAATTTCATCTCTATCATACGATTTATCGTCTGTTGGTTTCACCATTATGTCAATGTCTTCACTTATATATTGTTTGGTATTTTTTGGTATTTGTGCCAAAACTAGTTGAATTGCTTTACCACCTTTTAAAAGTAAACTGTATTTTTCACCGACCATCCTATCTGACAATATACCATATAAAATTAAACATGCGCATAACATCATGTTGTAATGTGTAAAATCGATATTTAAATCGTCTATTAACCTTCCTTGCTTATCCACTCCGTTTGTTATTGGGACATAGTATGTTGGTATCTTAGTTTGAACTATTTTACATATAGTCCATGTATCTTTTATCTTATTACCAACCATTTCAATACTATCGTCTTGTGTCATTATATCTTTTATTCTCGTTCTTAGGTCTAGTAACTCGGTTTCACTTTTATTAAATATTGGTTTCCAAAATTCTGGAATTATTGGATTGTCTGGATCATCCGGATATCCGGTGCTGTTGGGGATTGGAAGATTATAATTCAGTGGTTGTCTGTCGGGTCTGCCGAGTCTGCCGACGGCTTTGTCTTGTTCTTGTTCTTGGTCTTGGTCTGCCGACGGCTGTGTTTGCTCAGCGGCTTCTTGTTCTTGTTGTCTTCTGGCTGCTTCTTCTTCTTGTTGTCTTCTGGCTGCTTCTTCTTCTTGTTGTCTTCTGGCTGCTTCTTCTTCTTGTTTTTTGGCTAACTCTTCTTGTTTTTTGACTTCTTCTTGTTGTCTCGCGACGGCTAAGGCTTCTTCTTGTTTTGCTAATAATGCTGACAGCAATGCGTTATTCGCATCAGATAAAGTATTTCTGTCGGCCTTTCTATATAACAATAAATCGTTTATAACATTCACTTTACCTAATTCTACTGCGGTTGAAAGTGCCGTAATGTTATCTTTGGTACTTGTTAAATTGATATTTCCGGAATTTCGTCTAAATTGAGTTAACATACGAATAATATCATTTTCGTTTTTTAAATGATAGATCATTATACTCATAAATGGTACAAATCCAATTAATGGTGTAGTAGCTTGTTTATATGTTGGTTTATCGATAGGCATATAATTAGTTGTAATAGGTATCAATGTATTAATACTGTTTTTATATCGTTCTAATGCGCCCTTCGTGGTTTTTGTGCCTATGAAATCGATTATGCCCTTTTCATACGCTGCTACATTGTTTTGTTCTTGCGCATTATAAATAATACCAAACATTTCATTAAACATTTTTCTAAAATTATCGCGTCCTCTTATTTCCTTTTGGAATTCAGTCATTGGTTTTGATTCATCACCGCCAACATGACGACGACTACGAGTGTATTTCCGTTTTAAGATCTTTTTACTTGCGTTATTCTTGTTGGGTTTATTCTTGTTGGGTTTTGCGCGTTTAGTCTTTCGCTTAATATTGGAATTCTTTTTAGTTTTCATTTTGGTATTCTTCTTTGATTTCGTTCCTTTTGTCATTAATATAAGAGTATAAAACATTTTTCTTTTTGATCGGTTTATTTAGACTGTTTATTTAGACTGTTTATTTAGACGATAAAAAATGAGATAAACTCATTTTCTACATTTTTATTTTTATTAAGCAAAGTTTATTAAGGCAATAGCATGATTTTTTGTTCGATTTCTCTCTTCTCTTCTTGAACCGTCTCTGAATACATTTCAACATTTCTTGTTCTTCCTTCGTCATCAAAACTATTCATTATGTAGCGGAATACATGAACCTCCTTCTTTTGACCGAGTCTATGACATCTCGCAATTGCTTGTTCCTCTATCTTGGGATTCCAATCCGGTGTAACGAAATATACCTCATTGTATTGTTGGAGGTTCAATCCCTCATTGCCCGTTTTAATTTGTAGAATTAATACGTCAATATCTTCCTTCAATATGGATTGGCGCTTGCGTTTGCTCGTCGTACGACCGTCTATGTATTCGACTTTTAAACCATGATTTATCAGACTCGCTTTAAGATGATCAATCTCTTCCTTGAAATTTGTAAAGATAATCTTTCGGTTTCCATTCTCTTTTCTTGAAACAATGGTTTTTACGACGGTGTCCATCTTGCTATTATAGTTGAGACCATCCAAGTTGTCACCCTCAATATAACCCATCTTTTTGATTTTATGAAGATGGTTGCTAGCGAGTTTTGGATAGATACAAAGCATTCGCGCATAGAGCATCATGGAAAGACGCATTCCGCGTTCAATTGGCTTTTGTTTCAATAAACTGAAACTTAGCTTGTCGTGAATGTCCTCGGCCAAGTGTTTCTCCGCGACATTTGTCCAATTCGTTTGGACGCGATTTATATGGAGGTCTGGTAGCTGAATTCCTACTTGTTTCTTGGTTCGCTTGAGAACAACGGTAGCGATAATGTCTTTTAGCTTATCTATATCGGTGTATACCGTGTTTGGTATTTTGAGAATGTCAAATAGCGAATACAAATCGTTGATGTGGTTTTGAATCGGTGTTCCGCTGATGAGCCACATATGGTTGGTCTTGAGATTGCTGACTGCCTTGACTATTTTTGTGCGGCGGTTTCGTAGGTGATGGGCTTCGTCGCAAATAATTCTGCCCCATTTGATTTGTTGAAGTTTCTTGTCCTTTTGTGCGTCGGCTAGGATAGTTCCATAACTGGTAAGAACGATTGGAATGTGTTGAAGTTGTCCGACGGTTAGAATTTTTTTGACTTGACCGTGGTAGATGATGGGTGTATGACCGGTTGTGAGCTGAAACTGTTCTTTCCACTGCTCCATTAAAACATTTGGCAGAATGATTAGGTTGGGCATTTTGAAGTTACCCACAATAGTTCCAATCATCATGATCGTTTTACCTAGACCCATCTCGTCTGCGATGATGCCACCGGAACAGTAGTTGGTTTCTCGTTCACGCGATATACACCATTCCACACCTTCTTTTTGGTATGTCTTGCTGTCCAAATTTGCTTGTTGTAAAAACGCTTGAAACTCCATTGTTGCTTTCTTGCCGTTGCTCTTGTGGAAATTTATTAAATTGATGTGTTTGATAGAATTGGGAAAAAATACTTCAATTTTTTATTCGTTTTTTGATGGGTTGATGGGTTGATGGGTTGATGGGTTGGTTGCGAAGTAGTGTTGCGAAGTATGGATTGACAAATAAAAATAAATTAGCCCAATAAAATATATAAGACAAATTACTATTTAAAGACAAATCTACGGTTTATATTGTAAGTTGTTGAATAATACATTGTTTTGTATTATACATCCGCAATAAATAAAAGAAGTTTATTTATTGTGTTACCATGTGTGCTCACAGCAACCATTCAAATAATTAAAATGTATCAGCACACAGCTTGTATGTATATCTTTGTATATGTATATATGATCGATGAGCAATGATCGAAAAAAATGATCGAATACTGTCCTTTGCTCTTTTAGCTCAGTGGTAGAGCGTTACCCTTGTAAGGTAACGGTCGCGAGTTCAAACCTCGCAAGGAGCTTTCATGACGTATGCTCGATCATTATATCTATTATAGCTCTTATAGCTCAGTTGGTTAGAGCGTCGGTCTTATGAGCCGAAGGTCTGCGGTTCGACCCCGTATTAGAGCAGTTGACCAGAACATGTCTTTAAACTGTTCCATATGCGCGGATGGCCGAGTGGTCTAAGGCGGTGGACTTAAGTGATTCTTTTTGCGAATTTTAAGCTACCCACTATCATTGATGCGAGGGTTCGAACCCCTCTCCGCGTAAAGTTGTTTGTTTGTTTGTTTTGTGTATGTGTTATTATTGCTCTTATAGTGTAGCGGTTATCACTTCAGACTTTGAATCTGAAAACTCGAGTTCAAATCTCGATAGGAGCTATAGGAATGGGTTTGCCTAATAAAGTTACCTATCTGCTCTCATAGCTCAGTTGGTTAGAGCATACGACTGTTAATCGTGAGGTCAGAGGTTCGACCCCTCTTGAGAGCGTTTGTATATGTGGTTGCGCCCACATACGACATATTGGTTTGTATATGATTTTTTACTGTTTGGCCCAACTGGCTCAATTGGATAGAGCATCAGACTTCTAATCTGGGGGTTGCAGGTTCAAGTCCTGCGTTGGGTGTGTTGTTGTTATTGTTTGTTTTCATGGGAGTGTAGCTCATATGGTAGAGCGCTCGCTTAGCATGCGAGAGGTACTGGGATCAATGCCCAGCTCTTCCAACTTTATACCATCGTTTATTACATTTGGTATTTTGTTCTGTGTTATTAATTATAATACTAATTTGTATTATTATTAACAAAATTATTTAAAGTTAATGCTTGATTTCATATAGTAGCGGAGTATGATGGAAAGTGTTATCGATACAAAATTTAAAAATATTTTGGAACCACTTAAAATGGATGGTTGGCAATTTATAAAAACTCAGTCTGATCGTATCATTATGAATAAAAAATATCAAGAATTGGAAGAGATTAATATTGAATATAAAAACTCGCAATATCATTTTTCTTTACCTCTTAAAAACTCTATCTATTGCTATTATAAAAAAATTGCGGATGAAGAACAGTCTTTTCGTTTTTTGAAAACATTTGTCGACGATTTGATTGATTGATTGATTAATTAGTATTAATTTTTGTATTAATTAATTAATATTAATTAGTATTAAATTACATTATTTTTCTAATGATTTTAATATATTATTTGATTCAATTTTTATCTTTTCAAGCATTGCTAGTTTTGCCTTCAACTCAGCCTTCTTCTTCGCTGCCTCATTGTCTAAAGCTACATGTTCAGCTGCTGCCTCATTGTCTAAAGCTGCTTGTTCAGCGGCCGCCTTGTTTTTAGCTGCTTGTTCAGCGGCCGCATTGTTTTTAGCTGCTTGTTCAGCTGCCATCTTGTTTTTAGCTGCTTGTTCAGCGGCCGCATTGTTTTTAGCTGCTTGTTCAGCGGCCGCCTTGTTTAAAACTGCTTGTTCAGCTACTGCCTTGTTTTTAGC
>Ga0255129_1000335_pt1 | contig 11375 bp, 7 predicted proteins | sample Law_Yuk_RepA_8d_FD_188558 | JGI IMG/M metagenome (GOLD analysis project Ga0255129, IMG submission 188558) | Freshwater microbial communities from St. Lawrence River, New York, United States - Law_Yuk_RepA_8d | ecosystem: Environmental > Aquatic > Freshwater > River | place: USA: New York... | reverse complement strand
ATCCGAGATCGCGTGATGGTGATGTTCGAGGGAGTCACCGCTAACAGCCGTGCCCCGCTCAATGCGCTCATCCAGTCCGGGCCCTTCCGATTGTCGGAGGCCGACACGCGCCTGCTCGATGCGGCTGAACTGGCTGCCGGCGGGGACACTCCGGGTATGATCCAGCTCAGCGGATCTGCCCTCGTGCCGCTGCTGCGGGCCATGTCCGGTCATGGCCAACTCACCCTCGGACGCAAAACCGAGCTGACGGTCTTACGAGAACCCGCGCCCTTGCCCTTGCGCGCTCATCTCGAAGCTTCCGGCGAGATTAGCCTGAGCCTAAAGACTTCAGTGAAAGGAGCCGCTCAGCTGAGCAGCCCCGATGAAACCTGGCTACTAACCGCCAATACGCTCCAGCCCCTGGGCTTGTCTCCAGCCCTGCGAGGCGTGCTGCAGTCCCCCCAACGGGTACCTCGATCGGACGTGCCCCGCTTTCTCTCCCAAGACTGGCCTAAACTCTCCGGAACTCCGGGCCTTGAGGCCGATTTCAGCCCCGAAGACTTCGTGCTCGAACCGGCCCCTCCGAAGTTCCTGCTCCAGTTGACCGGTGGGCTGGCCATGCTGACGGCCTTACTGCAATGCCGCTACGGCGCCCGCATAATGACCGTGGGAGTCACCGCGCGCGAGGAGGCCGCCTGGATGCCCGACCCGGCCAATGTGCGACGCTACACGGCCCGCGACTTGTCCGCCGAACACACGTCCTTCATGCGCCTGCGGCAGGCCGGGTTTTCAGGGCCCGATTCCCAGGGGCGCTGGCAGCTCAATGGCCAGGAACGTGTGCTGGCCTATTTTTCTCGCCTTCACCCGCGCTTGGAACGCGAGTGGGAGGTGTCGCTGGAGGAACGTCTGGAAACCAGTACCCGCAAAAACCTGGTGCGCGTGGAGCCCCGGTTTCAAATCACGCCCTCGGGGGAACGCTGGTTCGACCTCGAGGTCTCTTACGTGGCCGAAGACGGCGAGCGCTTCAGTGCCGCCGACATTCAGCGATTGGTGCTCGGCGGGGGGCAGGGCAAATCCCGCTCCGGAAAGACCATCCTCATCGACACCGGTGCGGTGGAAGAATTGCAAGAGGTGCTGCTCGACTGCTCGCCCGATCAACGAGACGGACGGTACCGAATGGGGACGGCGCAGGCAGGATTTCTGGACGCCTCGCTGCGAGAACAAGGTCACGCGGTCCAGGCACCCGCGGCATGGAGAGAACGCGTCGCCCAGCAAACCGGAATGGCTGCGCAACCGTGTCCACCGCTGGGTGCGCTCGAGTCGGTCTTGCGCCCGTACCAAAAACAAGGCGTGGCCTGGCTCCGATTCCTGCGCGACCACGGCTTCGGAGGCATTCTGGCCGACGAAATGGGTCTGGGTAAAACCATTCAAGTCTTGGCCCATTGCGCCTCACTCAATGCGACGGCGGGCGCCCAACCCCTTCGCCCCACCTTCATCGTCTGTCCCACCTCGCTGGTCACCAACTGGGCCGCTGAGGCCGCGCGCTTTGCTCCGAAGCTCCGGGTGCTGGTGCTGTCCGGGCCACAACGCCACAAGCTCTTTGCGCAAATTCCCGCTCACGATTTGGTGATCACCAGCTACGCGCTCCTTCGGCGTGATATCGAGCAACACCGGGATCACGCCTTCGACACGGCAGTGCTGGATGAAGCGCAACACATCAAGAACCGCAGCACGCAAAACGCCAAGGCCGTGAAGGCCATCCCAGCGGACCACCGACTGGTGCTGACGGGCACGCCGCTGGAGAACTCGGTCCTCGATCTCTGGAGCCTCTTCGATTTCCTCATGCCCGGCTACCTGGGCAGCTCCGATGATTTCCAGGACCGTTACGAAATCCCCATCTCCAAGGAGCGGGACAAGGGTGCGATGGCCCGACTCGGCAAGCGCATCCGGCCGTTCCTGCTGCGGCGTCTCAAAAAAGATGTGCTGCAAGAACTGCCCGCCAAGCTTGAACACATCTCCTACTGCGATCTCACACCGGCTCAGTCCAAGGTGTATGCGCAGGTCTTGGCCGCGACCCGCAAGCAAGTCGATACGGCCGTCGAGGCCAACGGACTGGCTAAGAGCCGGATGGTGATCCTCACAGCGCTGCTGCGCCTGCGACAAATCTGCTGTGACCTGCGACTTTTGGATGCCGACAAGGACAACAATGCCGCCCCCGGCACTGAGTCTGCCTCCGACGATTCAGGCAAACTACAACTCTTCGGTGAACTGCTCGACCAGAGCCTCGACGGCGGGCACCGGCTCCTTGTTTTCAGTCAGTTCACCCGGATGCTGGGTCTGCTGAAGGAAGAATTGAAACAGCGCGAGGTCGAGTTCTGCTACTTGGATGGTTCGACCCAGGACCGCGCCGGCGAAGTTGCGAAATTCCAGTCACCGTCGGGCCCTCCGGTATTCCTCATTTCGCTCAAGGCGGGCGGCGTGGGCCTCAACCTCACACAAGCCGACACCGTGGTGCACTTCGATCCGTGGTGGAATCCGGCCGTCGAAGACCAGGCCACCGACCGGGCTCACCGCTTCGGTCAATCTCGCGTGGTAAGCAGCTACAAGCTCATCACCCGCGGCACGGTCGAGGAGAAGATTGTCAGCTTGCAGCAACGCAAGCGGGAGATCATCGCCTCCACACTCACCGGTGAAGAGGCCTTCGCCGAAACCCTCAGCTGGGACGAGATTCGCGAACTGCTCGACTAAGCCGTTACGAGGCAGTTCTTGGCCCAGGGTCGAATTAGGCTGTCGGACGCTTTCGGTGCAACTGCCAGGATCCGTAGGCCATCAGCCACGGACAAGAACAGGCCAGCGCGTTGACCCAGCCCAGGTAGAGGGCCATCCGCTGGGGCTGCCTATCCATCCACGCTTGGCCAAACTCTATGGATGGCGGCGAGGAATTCTCGCGCAACGATTCAGCCCACCGCGCCGCCCGAAAGTGCACCAATCCATTGAACAGCGCCCAACCCACCAGTGTATTCAGCAAGAGCACCCTGCGCCACGGAAAGCGGGCAGGCTGAAACCAGCGAAGCCCTAACAAAACCGGGGGCAGGATCAGAAATCCTATCAGACTCAACGCGTACATCCAGCCATTCACAACCCGGCCAGTCTTCATTAATGAATTTGGGAATGGCCAGCGACAATGTGAACCCTACTTTATCAGGTCATGAATTCCCGTCTCCCTTTAGCCTCAGGAGATTTGCATCGCGCTCAGGCCTTTCAGAGTTCCCTCGCCTCGACCCGTTCCGCCTTCACGCTCATCGAACTGCTGGTGGTCATCGCCATCATTGCCATCTTGGCGGGCATGCTCTTGCCGGCACTCGCCAAAGCGAAACTCAAGGCCAAGGAGGTCAGTTGTCTGTCGCATTTCCGGCAATGGGCCATCGCCTCCAACCTCTACGCCTCCGACGATGCCCGTGGTCGATTGCCCATGCTGGGCGACGTCGGCAACAACCCGTGGGATGTGGCCGATGCAATGATCCCGGCAGTTCAAAAATACGGACTCACCGTGCCAATGTTCTTCTGCCCGGTCCGCACCGCCGAATTGACCGAGGCGCAACAGTGGCTCCAGCAGCAACGCAAGCGAACCCTCGCGAGCAACGACGATCTAAAATACTACTACAACCAGCGATGGACCTTTGGCTTCGCCATCATGCAGCACAGTTGGTGGGTGCCTCGTTCCGGACAACCGGGATACAAAGTCATGCCGTCCACCACGCGGGTAAACACCAATTCGATGGTCGAAGGATGGCCCACGCGACTGGAAGACGCCGGCGCATCGACCAGCCCCATCATTACCGACACGCTCTACAAAGACGGCTTCGAGACCAATCTTCAGAAGGCTTGGGGCGGGCATCCGACGATGAAGGCCGACTCGGGCTTCCAAATCCAGGGCGGCCGGGCCGCATCCATTAGCCGCGCCTTTGCCGACGGCCACGCCGACCTCGCCCGAGCCAGCGCCATCGTCTGGCGACACTACGGCAACTGGACGAGTTTTTACTGAGAAGACACCCGAACCCTCCCGGGTCGCGCCCGGGGACTGGCGAGCGCCAATGCTGTAAGCGCGAACAAGGCCAGCATAAAGAAGAGCGCGTTGGGAGTTCTCGCCGTCCAAGGTTGCCACGGCCAAGGAAAGTCAAAAAAAACGAAGTTCAAGGCGAAGTAGACCCAAGCCGAGCCGAGCAAGGTTCGACGCAGCGACCGGCCACTGTCCGGTTCCCGATCCTGATCCGAGATCCACCGGGCCGCGGAGAGACTCGCCCAAACCAATGGCAATCCCAGCAACAGGACACCCAGGATCCAGAAAGTCCCGACGGTACCCACCCATCCGATCGCCACGGGGTTCTCGATGCCCCGGATTAAAAAAGTCTTCCCCGCGATCGGCACCACGGTCACCACGGTAATGAGCCACGCCGGCCACCGACGCCCCACGACCACGGCCACCAGAGGAATCAGGCCCAGGTGTAAACCGGGATCGTAAATCGCCTGGATGCGTGGAAATGGTCCCCACTCCGAAGCCACGAGGAGTCCCAGATGGAGGGACAAAACCGCGAATTCAACCGACGGGGCCCACCCCTTCTCTGGATCGACGGTGTGGGCAATGAGCTTGCGGTTCCGATTCAAGCCCACGGCGACAACCGCGGCCATGGTGCAACCAAAGGTAGTCTCCATCCAATTCCACCAGTTCATGTGGGGCGCCAACCGAGTCCAGAGGCCGCCCTGAAACCACTCCGGATGCCACGCGTGCGCCGCCTGCAACGATTGTCCCAGAGGAAAACCCAGGGCCCCGCCGAAGAACCCCCAAAGCATCATGCGCACAGCCAGAACATCCCGGCGGCACACACCACACCAGGCCCCGGCGACTGCCAGGGCCAGGAGCAAACCGCCCCAAACCTCACGACGCGGTTTGAGGACCGAATCCGGCTCCCACCGCCAGTCATCGGAGAAATAAATTCGCGGTAGGATCCGATGGGCTGGATCAAAGGGCTCATTGATCCACCCCACTCCAACCCGCTGAACGGCAATGAGAGCCAGCATCAAAAACAGCATCTCCCGAACCCGATATCGGATTCCGCCCAGACCCATTCCCAAAAACAATCCGAAGAACCCGATCCAGATCCCCCCTTTGATGGCCAGTCCCAACATACCCCAGCCAAGCGCCGCCGCGTTGCCGATCAGAGGAGCGTCTTGAGTCAGTCCGATGGTCTGGCCGTAGGTCTCTGTTCCGCCGAAACCCATGGCCACGGTCGCCAGAGCCACTGCCCGTGCGGATGCCAACGGCGGCAGGTGAGGTGCCAAACGCAACGCGAGAACCAGCGCGACCAGCAGACCGGCCATCATCGCCCCGGTCTCATGGCCATACTGCCCGCGGATTCCCCAACCCATTCCTCCGGCCAAGGCCGTCACCAACACTGTCACCAACACCGTCACGAAAGCCTGAGAGGGAGCCTCCAGGAACGCTCGATGAACGAGGGCTTGCGGGACATGTTTCGGGGGCATACGAACCAGCCTCCGATCCTGAGTTACTCCTGTCCAAACCAATCCCCCACCCCAATCGTTTCCACCAGCGGTAGATCAAGATACCAATCCGAGGACAAAAGCACTCAAAGGGTACGATGAAAAGGCCTTGACCAAACCAAGAGCTCGTCTCCAATTTTAGCATTAATCCCGGGTAGTTTTCGTTATCCCCCGACAGCTGCTTTCGGGATTTTGATCGGAGATCAGACACCATGACACCGAAAGCCCAGCCCTCGTCCGAGGTTCCCATCCGCCTCTGTCTCTCCGCGCCACGGCCGCAGCGACGCATTCAGGATGGCTTCACGCTCATCGAACTGCTGGTGGTCATCGCCATCATCGCCATCTTGGCAGGCATGCTTCTGCCGGCGCTGGCCAAGGCCAAAGCCAAGGGCAATGGCATCATGTGCCTCAACAACACCAAGCAGCTGATGATGTCGTGGAAGCTCTACGTGGATGACCAGAACGGGAAGATCCCGCCGGCCTACTCGAGCAACCCCAACTTCAATTCCTGGGCCTACGGCAATCTCGATTGGAACACCGCCAACCGCGACAACTGGGACGTCACCAACACCTTGGGCAGGGGCTCGATCTGGCGCTACACGGGCATGACCCAGAAGATCTACAAGTGCCCCGCCGACACCTTCTTGACGCTGGGAGCCAACGGCAAACCCCGCATCCGCAGCAACTCCATCAACTCGTGGGTGGGCATGCATGACGGACAACCCACCTGGTTCGGCAACAGCCCGCCCTGGCGCATGTTCCTGAAGGACTCCGACTTCGTGCAACCATCCGACACCTGGGTCTTTGTTGATGAGCATCCCGACAGCATCAACGACGGGTTCTTTTGCACCGACATGAAGCCCGCGCCGAATCTCGCGCAGGCGGTCATGCCCGACCTGCCGGCCAGCTACCACAACGGGGCCTGCGGTTTCGCCTTCGCCGACGGCCACTCCGAGATCAAGCGCTGGCTCGACAAGCGGACGGTTCAACCCGTCAAACGCACCGGCTTCAGCCCCCCGAACCAAGCCAACAACCGCGACGTCGAGTGGCTCTGGAGCAAGACCACCCAGCGGTTGAATTGAAATCCTGAGGCGGCGGGCCGTAGCTCAGACCACCTCCCCCGGAGCGGTGACGCGGGCCGCCGGACTCGATCTATGCAGTCGATATCACGACCAGGCCGGCCGCTGGCCGTCACTGTCTGGGTCAGGCCCTACCACCAGTCCCCAATGGCGGTTTCCCAACTCACCAAATAGTAGGTCTTGTTAGCCTCCAGAGTGACCAGTGCCGGCAACGCGGAATAGACGCACGAGCCAACGCTGCCACCGGTCAGATTTACCAAGCCATCGGTATCGGCCGAACTGGAGACGGCATGCCTATGCTTCGCCGTTGACGCCGAGTCTCATTCGGGTCTCATTTGAGACACGGCGACTTACATCATCAGCGAGGCCAAGCCGAAGTTGGGCGCACTGGTCAAACAGGCCTCTGCCGGCAAGACCATCTACCTGCTCAATGGCAAGGACATGGTCGCACTCGTCCCGGCCCGTCCAACGCACGACCTTACTCCCAAGCTCGACGAGCCGGAGGTCAATCGACGGTTGGCAGCCTCTGAGCGGACTCCATCGGCCCCTTGGACTCGGGGAGATGCGGCACGTTTGGCCAAGCAGGTGCTTAAGACCAAGCCGGTTCAATGAACTTGGTTCGCCGCGAAGGATTCGTCACCGCTCTGCGGCAGGGCATCCTCTGGTATTCCACCGCACAGCAGGAACACAGTCCGGAGGCGGCAGAGGTGCTGGCTCAACGCTTTGCTGACGCCGTGGACCATACCATCGACAAGTTACTGCGACGGCCGGGTGCGGGAGTGGTTTGGCCGCATCGCCAGGGCTATCGGTGCTCCTTGGTCAAAAAGCCATTTGAACGTTGGTTGATTTTCTATCGGCTGCCCGACCCGATAACTATCGAACTGGTAGATATAATCCGTGGTGAACGTGACCTGCCCAGACGAGTGAAGTAGCTCTGGGCTAGTCAGCCGAGTCCTTCAGCGCAAAATCCGTCACAAGTGGACCCGAAGGATGAATACAACCAGCCGATTGGGTTTCATGCGGACGGCCGCCTGAGGGCAATCACGAGTTCCAGTTGCAACTGGTCATGGGAGAACACCAGCGCCGTCCGGGTCAGTTTGCGACGAACCCAATTCGAAAATCGTCCCCTGCCCCCTTCACCTTCACTTGGAACGCCGGGAACTCGGTTTGTATCCCGGGCGACAATGCGCCACAGTGGCGACATGAGTTCAGCGGGGTTTCCGGCCCTTCGGGCGCGACGATTGCGACGCGGTGCGGCCATCCGCGAGATGGTGCAGGAGGTCCGGCTGCATCCGTCGGACTTCATCGCGCCCTTGTTCGTCCAGGAGGGCACCGACGCGCCGACGGCCGTGGGATCTATGCCGGGGGTCTTCCGGCTCAACCTCGACGACCTGGTCCGCGAGGCTCTGGCACTCTTCGAACTAGGCATTCGAGGCGTCGCTCTCTTTCCAGTCACCCCGACCGAACTCAAGACTCCGGACGGACGCGAGGCACTGAATCCCGAATGCCTGGTGCTGCGGGCCGTGCGGGCGATCAAGGCGACGGTGCCCGAGTTGGTGCTCTTCACCGACATCGCCCTCGACCCCTACACCACCCACGGTCATGACGGATTGCTGACCGCCGATGGCCGCGATGTGGACAATGACGCCACGGTCACCGTGCTGGGCGAAATGGCCGCCTTGCACGCGGCGGCAGGCACCGACTTCGTGGCCCCCAGCGACATGATGGACGGCCGGGTGCGGGCCATTCGCCACGCGCTCGATTCGGCAGGGCACGGAAACACCGGCATCCTGGCCTACAGCGCCAAGTTCGCCTCGGCCTACTACGGTCCCTTCCGCGAAGCCGTCGGCAGTGCCCAGGCAGCCGGCACCCGATCGCTCGACAAGTGCACCTACCAACTCAATCCGGCCAATCCACGGGAGGCCCTGAAAGATGCCTTGCTGGACGAACAGGAAGGAGCCGACGCGCTAATGGTCAAGCCGGCGGGTCCCTACCTCGACATTTTGGCGGAACTACGGCGGCAAACTCGGTTGCCCTTGGCTGCGTATCAGGTGAGCGGCGAATACGCTCAAATTCACGCCGCAGCCCGCGCCGGTTGGCTCGACCTTGTGGCCACCCGCGACGAAAGCCTCTTAGCCATCAAGCGGGCCGGCGCCGACTGGATCCTCAGCTACTTCGCCCGCGACATGGCGACTGCGCTGCGAAATGAAGGCTGACCGAAACGTCTGACCGGAGGAATGTCTTACCGGAGACTGCAAACACTTCGATCAACGATTCGAATCATTAATTCAATCGTTGCCAACAGCTCATCCCGGGAGGCTGATATGGCCAAACTCCGTTGATCTCCTTTCATGACACCGGCTGATCCCACTCCCCTTCCTCCCACGGTTCGCTGGATTGACCCGATTTGGCCGCTGGAATCCGCCTTCGCCACCACACGTCGAATTCTCTTCAGCCCCTTCGACTTCGGTAAATGGCTGGTCCTGGGGTTCATGGCGTGGATCTACCAGTTGGGAGATTTGGGAATTACTCCGTTCCAAGGGGACAAGCTCAAAGGCGACTTCCCGCGAAACTGGGAAAGCCCGCACACCATCCTCGGAAACCTGGAGGCACTGATCCGAGACTCGCTGGAACCGCTTTCCCAGAAACTGTTTTGGTTGGTGCCCCTCGTGGGCTTCTTCGCCTTGGTGTCCATCGGACTTTGGGTGGTCCTCACTTGGCTGAGCAGTCGGGGCAGCTTCCTCTTCCTGAATGGCGTGGCCACGAATCGGATGGAGATCGCGGGTCCGTGGAACGAGTTTGTCCGTGAGGGCAACAGCTTGTTCCGGTTCCGTTTGGTTCTGAGTCTGGGGGGCTGCGTGTTGGCCCTCGCACTGGTGGTGGGAGCACTCCTCATGCAGACGTTGTCTTTCGGACCCACTGCCGGATCGGCTTGGCTCGCCTTCGGACTGCTTCTCACTCCAGCCCTGCTCTGCGCCATGGGACTTTGGCTCATCGGTTCCCTGACCGAGGATTTCGTGGTGCCAATCCAGTACCTGCGTCGATGCGGATGTCGCACCGCGTGGGGCCTACTGCTGGGCCACATGACCCGATTCCCCACCGCGTTCCTGCTCTACCTGCTGATCCAGATCCCGTTGTCGATCGTTACCGCTCTAGCCGTGTTTGTCTTCGCGGTGATCACCTGCTGCGGGTGCTGCCTTTTGTTTGTGCCGTATCTTAGCACCGTGATCCTGCTGCCGGTATTCGTGCTGCACCGGGCCTATCCCTTACACTTCCTCGCACAATTCGGAAGCGGTTGGGATGCCTTCGCAACGGGCGGATCTCAGCCGGGTCACTGACGCGCGCCTGCGGCGAGAGCCAAGTTCCGTTGCCCAGCCTATGCGGGGCCCAACAACGGACGAACTATCGGTTCAATAGCGCCGAAAACGCGCCCGTCACCGTCCTTCGGCGCGTGCCTGAAGGGTCTCGCCGGTCTCGAGGCGCAGGTCGGCCCAGTAGCCAAATTCCCAAGACCAGTCGGTGGCGGCATTCTCGAGGCGAATCACCACGCGGCGGCCGGCGTAGCGGGTGAGATCGATGGAAACGTCTTTCCAACGCGGGGCTTGATGATTCACCGGCTGCCGATGGATCACCTCGCCCTCGACGACTACTCGAAGCTCCCAATCGCCTTGGTCATGGGCGGCGACCGCGAACTTCAAGGCTGTCTTGCCTTCCCGCGGCAAGTTGATCGCACGAACCAAGGCCGCGGGGCGCCGGGCGTCGATGGGATGAGTCATGAGCACATTGCGCCGACCCACCGCTTCCGGGTACTTGGCGGGCGCGCCCTCGAACTCGGGGCAATCCACCTGCCAACCCGGGGCCCAAAGGGCAATGGACTCACCATCAGTGGCCGCGGCCGGGCCCTTGTTGTTGGCATCGGGGAGCACTGCGGAGGTTTCACCGATGAGTTCCTTGCGGCGCTGCGGCGTCAGCGGCTTGCCATCCTGAGGCGGTGCGAGGATGTACCAAATGAGATTACGGAAATCGGCGTCGGGCATCTGGTCCAACCCTTCAGGCATGGCCGAATTGGGGGTCACGCGCACCGTCTTCACATTGGATCGATCGATCACCACTTCATTCGAACCGGCCATGAGCAGTTTTACCCGGTTGGCCGTGTTCTCGACCATCCGCCCGCTGTGGGTCTGACCGTCGATGGTCTCGACCTCCACATTCTCATAGCCCTGACCGATGATTTCGTTGGGGTTGATGACGTTGTGCAGGAGCGCATCGAGCGAACTACGACCGACACCTGTCAAATCGGGCCCCACCGCAGCGCCTTCTCCGTGCAGCTGGTGGCAGACCAAGCACGTCTTGGCGGCGAGCTCATGCCCGGCCTTTAAATCCACAGGACCATCGATCACCACCTTCCGCTTGGCGGCGATACGTTGAAGGATCTCCGGGCCCGAGGCCTGGAATCGGCCAAAGAGGCGACCGGCCTTCTCGCGTTCATCCGGATTCTGCGAACCCAACAACGAACGCACCGTCGTGGCCGGAATGTCGGCCTTGGCAATCTCGCCTCGCTCGAGGGCGTTGTAGAGGGCTCGCTTCCAGGCACCCCGGGTGGTGGAGAACTGGGCGGCGGCCGTACGTACCGCCGGGGTCATGACCTTCCATTGAGAAAGCAACAGGCGAGCCGTCTCGTCGTTGCCTGTCTCGGCCAACACGCGGATGGCGGCCACGCGGAGCGCATCGGAAGCATCAGATCCCGCCAAGGCCAGC
>Ga0255129_1000317_pt1 | contig 11849 bp, 11 predicted proteins | sample Law_Yuk_RepA_8d_FD_188558 | JGI IMG/M metagenome (GOLD analysis project Ga0255129, IMG submission 188558) | Freshwater microbial communities from St. Lawrence River, New York, United States - Law_Yuk_RepA_8d | ecosystem: Environmental > Aquatic > Freshwater > River | place: USA: New York... | reverse complement strand
TTACAACGGTGAAGCGGTGCTTGAGCATTTCTAGGGCGATACAGGGAGCAGCGCCTTGTTGTCCAAAGGGAATCTTCATTGTATTAGCGATTGTATGGGCTCCTCGGTCTAAGATATCTTTTACACGAATGACCCACGTATCTTGGATATCGGCTCTAGGTACAGGATCCAGAATAGCATCTTCCACCTTCCCTGATGCGGGCACATCATAGCTAAGAAGGGCGAGAAACTTGTTTTCTAGATTAACATCCCAGAGAGTTCGCCAGGTTTTGTCGTCAATGGAGATATCTGCCGTAGCGAAGGCCACGACGACATCGGGCGGAAAGGTGGCGGCCTTCTGGATAATATCAGCGTAGGTGGAAGATTCGCCGAGTTGGATGACCTTATCAATGAGTTTAGAGCTTTGTACAGTGTGGCCTATACACCACAGACGAAATGGCTCTGGGGCCTTGGAAAGTCCATAGGCCTCAGCACGCGCATTCCACGATCCGAAGATGCGCCGATGGCCGAGAAGAATTGCCACAAGTGTCACGGCATCTTCCACGGTTCCGTCCCAGGGAGAACCCATATGGGGATACATGGCCGTGAGTTCTTCCAGGATCACGGCATTCTTTAGATGTAGAGGGCGAATATTCGCAGTAGCCGTGGCCTTTTTCGATAAAAACACGAGTACAGAAGCTTTACAGGCTTCTTGGATTTCTTTTGTCGTGGCGGGCTTCAGCATGAGTAAAAAGGAGGGTGTGCCTTCAGTGTAGACGGTCTCATAGAAGGCCGAGGATGGTGTAAAAGAGAGTGTCTTGTGTTCTTTCCATAGACTAGCGTCGGTTCGTAGAATCTTGATATCCTTACCCGTCTGTGGGTTACGTATTACGGACATTTTCTTCTGGGTATTATTAGGGGGCGTGTTTAAACTTTATTGTATAGAGACCCGTAGAATGCCTGTCCCAGAGAGCCTTCGCAAATATGAGAAGGATTTTGCCACGCAATATACTGGCTTTCAGTTTGTGGACGTATCTTTTGAAAAGTCGGCGAGTATACAAAATTGTTTTGTAGTCACCTTGGAATGTGCATGGAGGCAGTACAGTATCCCGCGCGCCTTTACACTTGTCTATAATGTGAAAAAGGATCTCCCTAATCTTCCTTGGCGAGGAGAGTTCAGCCCCTTTGCGAGTAGGCCGATGTATCCTAATGAATGTGATATAGATTGGATATATACATATTATATCAGCAAGTTTCCTCCTCTAAAGATGCTTGAAGGTGCTTTGACACTGGAAGTTACTTGGATGCAGGCAGAGTTATAGGGAAATATCTAAAGAAATCGGGGGCTATAATATAAACAATGGACCGCCATGATATAGCATATGTTGTACAGACATGCCGGCGTGATTTTTATCTATTGGATTTACATTTTACACTGTTAGGAAAGAACGGGCCACAGATTCAATGGCCAAGGTATGTACTTTGTACCGACGACGCACATTATAGCCAGCAGGCGAATTTTTATGAAAAATATCCGGGCATTTCTAGTATACAATCGCTCGATCAGATTCCTGCGAACATTGAATACATCTCTTTAACACATAGTGGGGGGTTCTTACAAGAAGCGTCCTGGTGCTCGCTTTTAGGCGACTGCGGCGGCGTGCACGTCGACGAGATCTACCTGTGCGAAACATACTCAGAAACCCGTCAGTTTGTGTAAATAGAAGGATTATAAGCAGTGGAAGACGCATGGCTTTTGTTAGAATTGGTGTTGCTTTAACGAATTCAATTTTTAGATTTTGTTCTCTTGGATTTTTCATATAAATCTTCAATGCTTTTATAAGATGATATAGTAAAACGCGAAGTATGTGTTGTATCTGTATAATCATCTTCCCAGTAGGGGTAGCCTTTAGGGATATCAAATCGTATATAGTTTGTCATTAAAGATGGATTTTCTCTAAGGGCTTGGTCTATAGTAAAATACTGTTCATCGTCTTCTTCCAAATGGTAGCAGGTTTTATTGTCGCCAATAAATGTTTTTGGACCAGGATTCATCATGGTTATTAATTCAGCACAAGGAGTGTAGCCACAGCAAATCAGAATATTTGCCGATTTAATGTCATTTAAGAGGTCTTGGGATAGAGCCTTTGGAAAACAACAATTCATATAGTATTTTAACGTGCGCCTTGTTTTTGGATTGTAATACTCGTGAAGATTTGGTGTATTTTGGACGGTCTTAATAAAACCGTGTTTTGTTAAGGTTTTATAGATTTGTAGTGGAAATTTTGGACGTGCACATTCAGAAAATAAGGCTATGCCTCCAAATTCTGTTAAGGGTTGTGAATCAATGTAGATAAATGTGCTAATATATTTGAAGATCAATAATGGTTTTATATCGCTGCCCGCGCCAACGTATACAGCAGTATCAGACATTTGTTGTTAACTTAATATGATTATTGTATCTTTAACTATGTATTTTTATGTAATAAAAAATAAATTGTTAATCTAATGATGGTATAGAAAAGGGGGTCGACTTGATTTGCAGTGGCGATGAGAGTATTTCGTATGGCGGGATTTATTTATTTAGACGAAAGAATCATAATGTATATCTAGGACAGGGGATGTCGCTGAGTTTACATGGATTGCCTTATAGGGCGGTTGATGGCTCCTTACAGAAATGGGTAAAAGAGTTGGCTGCGCAAGAGAATGTTTTCCTTGATGAGGCCTTCTCATAGGGCCTGTGTATGGTATTTTATATATGGGATGAACGCTAATCACAACATGATCGGGCATGATGTGATGAGTGTGGGGACGATTTTTATATGCGGGCGCGACTTCAATTTTAGGGAATAGGATTTATAGTATTTAGGACTTGTAGGAGAGTGGCCATGCGTAGAATGGCTGACTGTATATTTGTAGGAGGAGGGTCCGCGAAATATTGTCCTAGGGCGGCCATATCAAATACTTGTTCCCAGGAGGCGTCGTAGTTTGTTGCCGAGTTCTTTACAAGCATATCGCCAGTATTTCCTCCCGTAGGTAAACCCTGGCCAGGTAAGCCAGTAGCACCAGTGGGGCCATCAGGGCCAAGGTTAGTTACTCTAATAGAACCAGCCATGTCACGGTGAAATTCGCAAGCATAATAAAGTTGGGGCGCATCAAAAGGCACTTCAAATATAATGGTTCCATTATCAGTTCCACCATTTGTTATACCAGAGCTATAAATATTTACTAAACTATATTGTCCGGGTACTGTTTGAATCCAAAAGGGGTGACCAGGAGCAGTTACGTTAATTATATATCTGTGACCACGAATAAAAGATAGAGTTGGATTATTAGAACCATTGATCGTATAGGCATCAGATCCCAAATTCGTAACGGTCAGAGTGATACCACCAGAAAGTCCAGCAGGGCCAGTAGGTCCATCGAGTCCATCGGGTCCAGCAGGACCAGTAGGTCCTGTATTTGTTGCGAATCCAGTGGGGCCAGTAGGTCCATCAGGGCCAGTCGGTCCTGTAGACCCTGTAGCTCCTGTACTAGATGCTTCTCCACCAGGCCCCGTTACTCCTATAGGTCCTGTCGGTCCATGAGGTCCAGTGGCTCCTGTATTTGTTGCGAATCCAGTTGGTCCAATAGGTCCTGTAGGACCCTCAGGGCCAGTCGGTCCTGTATTTGTTGCGAATCCAGTGGGTCCAATAGGTCCATCACGACCAGTAGGTCCTGTAGAACCAGTTGCCCCTGTATTTGTTGCGAATCCAGTGGGACCAGTAGCTCCAATAGCGCCAGTAGCTCCTGTATTTGTTGCGAATCCAGTGGGGCCAATAGGTCCACGAGGGCCAATAGAACCAGTGGGCCCAGTAGCTCCTGTGCTAGATGCTTCTCCACCAGGCCCTGTTACACCCATGGCTCCTGTCGGACCAGTAAGACCATCCAAGCCACACAAAGTAACATTATATAACTCTGGATTAAATACGTTGCTTCCTGTGAATGAATTTACTATAAAGGTCGTTTCACCAGTTAAAGTGTTATAACTAATGATTGTGGCCTTCATATATTGAGAGGTGATAGTGGGAGAACTTATCATAATAGAACTTCCCGATACATACGCAAGTCCAGTTCCTATACGTACCATACTTGTATACCCTGGCTCAACTGGCCCCCAGCCCCAGATTTCTGCGGTAGATGTTAAAAATCCTGCGCCGGTAGGACCTGTCTCTCCTTGGATGCCTCTGGGTCCTGTGGGTCCTGTCGCCCCTGTATTACCCTGAAGACCAATAGGACCCTGAATACCATTTAGGGGGTTGAGATTCACCGTGTAGATACCGCTAGGGAATATTGCGCTTCCTTGGACATATGTTATAGAGATTTCCATTGCTCCTGAGCCTGTGTCATAGGCGATTACTTGGCCTTGGAATAGGTGCGTCGTGTCTGATTGCGACACGACAACCACCGAGTTGCCAGGCGTGAAGGAGAGGCCAGGGCTTATGGTAAGCATCTCTACGCCACCGAGGGTTACAGGATCAGAAGTCCAGTTGCTGAGCGTTTGGGAGGTGAAGAGATCGCCAGACATGCCTGTGGGTCCAGTGGTTCCTTGGGCACCTGTGGCGCCTGTTACTCCAGTAGAGCCTGTGGATCCAGTAGATCCTGTAGCTCCAGTGGTTCCTTGGTCACCCGTGGCGCCTGGTATGCCCGTGGCACCTTGAAGACCAATAGGACCCTGAATACCATTTAGGGGGTTGAGATTCACCGTGTAGATACCGCTAGGGAATATTGCGCTTCCTTGGAGATATGTTATAGAGATTTCCATTGCTCCTGAGCCTGTGTCATAGGCGATTACTTGGCCTTGGAATAGGTGCGTCGTGTCTGATTGCTCCACAACGACCACCGAGTTACCAGGCGTGAAGGAGAGGCCAGGGCTTATGGTAAGCATCTCTACACCGCCGAGGGTTACAGGATCAGACGTCCAGTTGCTGAGCGTTTCGGAGGTGAAGAGATCACCAGACATGCCTGTGGGTCCAGTGGTTCCTTGGACGCCTGTGGGTCCTGTTACTCCAGTAGAGCCTGTTACTCCAGTAGATCCTGTGGGTCCAGTGGTTCCTTGGTCACCCGTGGCGCCCGTGGCACCTTGAATGCCAACAGGGCCTTCCGTGCCATCCAGAGGATTTATATTGATATAATACACGTCGCGAGGAAAGCTGGGGCCACCACTTATACTTGTAACAGACACCTCCGTGATTCCATTTAATTTATTATATGCCAGTATGCTCCCTTGAAAATATATGGTCGGGTTAGAGGATGATACAACGACGACGGAGTTGCCAGGAATGTAAGAAAGTCCAGGGGAAAATATGAGGGTCGCATAACCTCCTACCACAACCGGATTTGAAGCCCAGTTGCCAACAGTAGCAGAATAAAACAAATCGCCAGATTCACCCCTTGGGCCTGTTGGGCCAGTAGTACCCGTTGAACCATTATATAACGAGGGCACTGTATAAAGTATACCCTGCTGATTTCCGTACGAGTCAAGACCTAGATACACCCATGCCGGTACTGCGATATCTGCCGGCTGGGCTGTGGTATATTGATTTATACCATCAGTAGAAATATACAGGAAAGAACCTTTGGCGTAGGAAGAAAGATTCACATTATTGAAGAACTTTGTTATATTTCCATAGAAGGCGCCATAGGATTTGTATGTGAACCAGCGGTCGTCTGGTATATCTATGCTAGAAACAAGGCCAATAACGTACTGCGCTTTCGTATTATTCGCGCGTTTGTAGATTCCATCCGCAGGATCTAACCAAATGCTCTCACCACCCAGGAATCCATGGTTTGGCTGAAATACAGGTACGTATTGGTTGCCTTGATTACGCGAGAAAAAGCGACAGATAATATCATAAGGTAGCTGGGGTAATGTATTATCCAAGTACTGGCCATACAAAGGGCTAAAAATGGGCAGGCCGTCGGGACCTAGTTCAAAATAAATGTGGGCTCTGTTAAAAAGAGGTGCGCCACCACTTTGAATAGGATCTATCGCATAATTATAGTTCTCCTCATCTTCCAATTGTACCGTGACGTTTGTTCCGTCGTTCGTACCAATCTCCGTAATTCTCCACGCAAATCCTCCACTCGTACCTGCCAACCAGCCCCCCACCTTTATATCCAAACTGTTATAGGCAAGGGGGTCAACGTTAGTATTGAATAACTGAGGAAACAATAGTGTTAAATTCACGTAGTACCTGTTCGCACCGTTTACAGTGGTTCCATCATAAGAGGCATTTCCCTCTTCTTCTGTATCTGTTATAAATTGTAAACAGATTGGAACAGGGGGCGCCGCCATCTATCTACTATATAAAATTATACTTAGAGAAAATTAAGAACCCCAGATTTATATTTTTAGGAATGCTGTGAAGTTAAGACCCCCTCACTTCGTTCGGTGGATCTTAACTTCAGTACTTCACGGTACACAAATACGTTTTAGAAATATAAAACGTATTTGTGGTTTTTATAATTCAGCATATATCCTTATTAAATGTCAGAATTAGTGAAACCAACTTATGTTTAGAACCATCGCCAACACAATTCAATAATCCTGGCCCGGCTATACTCGCGGAAGAATATGTAGCAGGGATCTGTAGGAAAGTATCTGATATTAACATTCGATTAATTGGAATGTTCTGACCTATCCATTTGGGGTTTGTACCATACTGTAAGATTCGAAGGTGTTCCAGAATCAGAAGCATATAATCCCATGGCAGATGTAGGCATTAATAAATAGTTACTTGCGGAAGTTATAACATTTGAATTCGATATTAAAATACTCGTTATAGTAGTACCTTGAACAATAGATACGGAAAAATTTGTCGGTAAATTATTGGACATTTCATTCAAACGAAGTCCAGAAAGAACTGTACCTGAGACTGTTTGATAATATAGGTCCAACTGTGCTGTCGTATTCACATACGCCTGGGAAGGAGCCCAGGCAGTGTCAAAATCCAGACCACTCACCTTTGTGAGAATATCGCCGGCATTCCCCCCTACAGGCACACCGGGACCATCCAGCGGGTTCAAATTAATTTCATAGATATCGCTAGGAAAATTCGGGTCACCTACCACCTTTGTTATATATATTTCCATGGTTCCCGTTAGAGTATTATATGCCAGAACAGTACCCTGAAAATAATGAGAAGGATCCGTAGTAGATACAACCACCACAGAATTGCCATTGATATAGGAAAGCCCTGGAGCAAAGGTGAGTGTTTCTGCTCCACCTAGCGTCACCGGGTTAGATGTCCAATTACCCACCGTAGTCGATTGAAAGATATTGCCAGATGGTCCCGTATACCCTGTTGGGCCCGTATAGCCCGTATAGCCAGTGGGTCCGTCAGGGCCAGTAGGACCATCTGGCCCCGTGTCACCAGTAGGACCCGTAGCGCCCGTTACACCATGATGATGATAACAAAAAGCATTTGTATGCGAATGCGAATGCGAAGCAGTAACTCTCCTTATTTCAGTAAGTCCTCCTGATGATAAACCAGAAGACATTCTAATACTTCACCGGACATTTTAATTCATTTTCCCTACCCATGAATACTGTAGCGCGATCAAAAAGCCTGTCAGTTATTTCTTTGAATCGTTCTGCGTTGTTTATATGTAAGATGGATGTTTCGTAGTAAAGTGTACAGAGTGTCTGCCACCCTTGTATAATACTATGGCTGTTCTTATATCTTATGGCATTCTTGTATAAAGTCAGATCACAGGACTCGGATTTCGCCTCATATACATATTGTATAAAATCCGTCATCCGATCCATATAATCATAATGATCGGGATTTTTCATGGTTTTACGTAGCGCATTGAGTTTTAGCATGGGTGCGTACTCGGCCCGAAATGTTTGTATATTCCATCTCGCCTGCCGAAAGGCCGAGAAGGCCGTGCTCGTACACACTCCAGAAAGAGAGATTTGATTCCATAAAGATATCATTTGTGCTTGTGTTAAAGGGCTGTTGGTGAATGGATTACGTGGATCTGAGCTTTCTTCAAATACACCGTCGTGATGGAGCAGGCGTTCCGTAATATCGCGTAGCATTGTGGATGCCTCAAATACGTGGGCAGTCTTGGATTTCCAGTTCACAATGTATACAGGCTTCTTTGGCGGATCCATGGTGACGATATCGTCTGTATTGGCGATTTTTAGATGTTTGAAGCGCCAGTGATGTAGGAGTTTCATAAATGCCAGGCGGAGCTTATATATGGGTGGCAAATACTTCCTTGCCTGGATAATTGTATCGAGGTTCCACCAGTCGCTTGTAGACTTGGGAACTTGTTCGCCCCTTGTCAACTCTGGATATAGATAGGATCCCATCTTAAAAAGCCAAGGATGAAAAAGAACGCGCTGAGAATACCGAAATAAGGTGGCCCGTATGTATTTTTTCGTTCTATCATCGAGTGGCTGTACCGGCGGATAAACGGTGGGAAAAAGAGGTTTCTTCCTTTTGGGCCGTTGATCACGACGTAGTCCTTTTTTTGCTGGTTGCATATACCTGGGTGAATATGTTAAAGAGCGCTTAGGCCTTTGGCCTTAGGCCTTTGGCCTTAGGCCTTTGGCCTTAGGCCTTTGGCCTTTGGCCTTAGGCCTTTGGCCTTGGGTCAAAGACCCTAGACCTTAGGCTCAAATACATATAGTACACCTTCTTCGAGGTATCCTCTCGCAGTCGCATTTTTATCACGCGCAATCCCTTGCCCATCAACAAAGTATATATTCCCCTCGTGGTCAAATACCCGGTCCACGCTTTCATTCTGTGATGCCGAGGCCGTAAGACCAATGTGTTTCTGACAGGCCTGAAAGCCCAGCAGACATGGCGCACGACACCGAAGGCGCACCGCCGTGTCCGTGTTTCCTAGAGGATATGTACACGAACACGATTCAGGCACATCCACATCCAAGAGCCCGATGCGAACTTGGGATTTGATTTTTGCCCATAGAGCTTTGGGGTCGGCTTTCTGGTGCTTTGCGATATCTTCCACCAGACGCTTAGCTTGCGTCTGTAGAGTACCTTCAAGAAGCGTCCACATCTCGGCTACAACTGGATAGGACATCTGCGGACATGTGGAGCAGATAAAGTCGGGCATCAATTTTAGTGAAGGAGATGGCGCCTCAGTCCGTCTGGGGACCCGTGTTATGGTCGATTCTCCACGGAATTGGCCATAACACGCGAGTAAAGTCCAATAAGATGCGCGTCGACGTTACGCGGGAGTATATATGGCTCATTCAGCATATGGAGACGATTATACCTTGTAAAGAATGTCGTGACCATGTCAAGGCATTTAAGAAAGAAGTGCCCCCTCCTGCCGAACCTGACGAGGGCGCGTGGTTCTGGGCGCTTCACGAATCCGTGAATACGCGCCTTGGAAAACCTGCTGTATTGTACTCGGCCGATATTGGCTCGGGTGTCAGTGTAAAAGAGTTGTGGAAGGTGTATAAAGATACCTTACGCGACTCCTTGATTAGCGGTAGTGTAAATGGCGTGGCTCTAAAAGAATACGGGCGTCATATTGGGCTGTGGGCGGGATTTGCTTGTCTCTAGGCCCCTACACAAACTATCGGATTATCAGCCATTCTCGGAGAAACCATGCCTTGTATGATTCCAAGAATGTCTGCCGGCCGTATTCCACAGTCTACATACAAGATCTGAAACCAGGCAGCACCCGCAAGGCCAGTGATTACAATGGGTATTGCGTTGTACATGAAACTTCCTTCGCAGTCAGAGTATAAATAGCGAGCGGCAAGGAGGAGGGCGAATATAATCGTCGTGAAGGCCATCACCATCATAGAGCGCTTCTTGCGATTATTCACTCTCTCTGCGATTTTATTGCTCTTACCATCATTTTCACTCAACGCATTGGATTTATATTGAACAGGTACAGGCTCATTCATGATCGCCGTGGCATTCGCCATTATAAATCCATAGAGGAACACGAAATGAGATACCCAGGTGGAAGGATTTATACGGGGCGTAGATGTATTCGGCAACATCGCACATGCCCCTGATTTACTTTTAAGATATGCCGAATCTTCGTCATTATACACAGTAGAACGTGCCATGGCAATCGGATTGTAGAAGAACAATACAGATTTATTGAAACCAAACGCCTGTAGAATATAGGGAACTATCATCAGGAGAAAGAGTAGGAAATTATTTCCACCTCCCAGCGACTGGCCATATGTCCAAAGTATAATTGTTAGACTCGACAAGGAACCTAGAGTATTCCATATATTCATTTCCCCTTCTGGAAATATATTGCTCGCAGGGTCGGAAAGGAATGAGAGTGCCGGTACTAGAATTGCGTGGCCTATTAAAAGGTATAAGATGCCCACATTCGATGTCATGGTTCCGAAGAAGAACAGGAAGCCGAGAATAAGTAGGGGAAGGGTGTGAAATGTGTCCCTAAATAAATCCCGAATTTCTTCTACAATCGACATCCTCTAACATTAGTCTGTTTTTGTTGTAACACATATATAATCCATTCCCTTACGCTGTGTTAAAGGAGGTATGAAAAGGAGGTTCACGGATTCTTTGCCTAGGAGAGCCGCGTTCTGATGACATATAATGTAGGCTACTAGACCTGCTAGTATTGTTGTGGCCAGAATATTGAAGAAGCTGTCACATCCATAGGCGAGGAAGTAGATGAAATATAAGCTGATAAAGAGTAAGCCTCCAATGATGGCGGTATAGGGGCGATTGCTATAAGCAGGGCCTAGCTCGGAACATTCTTTACTGAAGATTATCATGGATTGGATACAATAGACTGTGCCGAATACCAGATAGTATATCGGGTAGTTCGGGAATTTGCGCTTTACACCATTGTCCATCATTGATTTGAATCGGGAGGGGGTAAGTACGCTGAAATAACTGGTACATTCTTGTTTCATGTTTTCTATTTCTGCCGATGTCATCACGCCGTATTCGGGGGTTGTGGCGAAATCGGAAAAATAGCCGAGAGCTAGATACAGAATGCTCGCTTCCACGACGGACATGGAGAATATGAAGAGGGGGTAATTCACGGTAACTGCCGACATGAATAATGCGCCGCCTGAAAGCATAATCGGGGATAAATGTCCTAGTTCAGCGAATAGGCGTAGAAATCCAGCTGAGCCTGTGTCGGCCTTTACACTCATTCTAATATCAACGATACAAACAATAAAAGAAGGGTCTAAGCAAGTTATATGTATTATATACAAGTATGGGCATTCCTTCGTATTTTCGCAAAATTATACAAAAATATCCGTCCATTGTGAGTCATAATGTCATGGATAAAAAGGCGAAATACTTATGTTTTGATTTCAATTGCTTGATCTATCGCTGTATCCGGGCACCTTCTATGAGTGGGCTACCCGCTGTAACGATGAGTGACGCTGACTCTGTGGTGGCGTGGGAAGATGCGCTGTTGAAGGAAGTGAAGGCTACTGTAAAAGAGGTGTGGGGGGCGGCCGGTAAGCCGGCGCATGTTTTTTTGGCGGTGGATGGGGTCGTGCCGAGTGCAAAAATTCGCCAACAACGCGTGCGCCGGTTCAAGTCTGCGTGGCTCCGCTACAGCACAAGTGCAAGGGGCGGTGGCGGCAGTTGGGATTCCAATTCTATCACGCCAGGTACGGAATTTATGCGGCGGTTGACTAAGGTGTTAGAGGGGTTGTGTAAGGAGAAGGGGTGGATTCTCAGTAGTGTGGATGAGCCCGGTGAGGGAGAGCACAAGGTCATGCGATGGTTGAAGGCAAATGCTAGGGCGAGCGATTGCTGTGTCGTATATGGCCTTGATGCTGATCTCATTTTGCTGAGTATGTTGACAGGTGAGATGGGCGCCTTGGATATGTA
>Ga0255129_1000314_pt1 | contig 11997 bp, 20 predicted proteins | sample Law_Yuk_RepA_8d_FD_188558 | JGI IMG/M metagenome (GOLD analysis project Ga0255129, IMG submission 188558) | Freshwater microbial communities from St. Lawrence River, New York, United States - Law_Yuk_RepA_8d | ecosystem: Environmental > Aquatic > Freshwater > River | place: USA: New York... | reverse complement strand
CTCTTTTTATGTGTGAATAAGGGGACATCTTTCTTTTTCATTTTCGGGCTGTCCTCTTGACATAATTCATTCGCTCGGCATCTTTCCCATAAGCCAACACCATTCTCCTGCGAACGAGGAATCCGCCATTCCATCCTAAACGGACGTTGCCTTCATCTCCCCACCAGATAACTTCTCCCTCCTTGTAATGCTTGTTCTTCCCTACCACCCGGCCTCTATCTGTGTAGAACTCCCTGATGTTTTGTACGGGCTTCTGAAGCGTATCGTAGCTTACGTATTCTATATTCGGGGTGATGATGCCAAAAGCAGAACGGGCCGTTTCTATAGGCTTGCAGGCAATGAACTCACCCACCATATCCTCTTCCACAGAAATTATACTTTGTGGCATCACCATCAAATGCTCGTCAATCTTCGGCATATTGCCTCTGTATGTAGCATGAGCCTCTGTAAACCAAAACCGAATACGCTTGCCTACAATGTCTTCGTCCAGGGCATCCACTAATGGAGCCTTCACTACAACGCCTTCCTCGCACAAGCCATTCGTCTCATTAAATATATTGGACGGCCTGTGAAGCATAAGAGTTCCATGCTCAATAGTGTCCTGATAGATTCCATCTATCTTCACTAGATATTCCCTAATGGGCTGGATGTTGTCGGTGAATTTGGTTACAAAAGCCATTATAGAATGCAGTGGATTTCGTGCTCCCGAAGGATTAGATATTCTACCTTGTTAAAGTCGGCTTTTACCCCCACTCCACGAGTGTAGAGCACTTTATGTCCTGTTTTTACAACTTCTACGTTGCTTCCAACGGAAACTACTTCTCCCTGCGGAGGTGACTCTTTAGCAAAATCAGGGATGATGACAGTTCCCTTTTCGTCATAAAAATCTGCGGCCTTGTCTGGTAGGACAAGAACCCGTGTGTCAATCATTGTAACTTCTGGATGATTCATAAAAATAATTGTTTTCGTCTATGTCGTCGTGAAATATTGCCAAGTAAACTCCCCCGTAGCAATACGAGAGGTATCCGCACACACCAATGTGCAATAGCCTTACAGGCCAATACCAATTAGAGATGTTCCATTCCCAGGAAATAAATCCCATCACTAAATAGGCAATAACTATCGAAATGCCAAAACAGGCAGCGTAAGCTTTAATTCTGTTTACGTTTTGCTCTTTTCTATTTTCCATAAATAATGTGTTTTAAATTAGGCTTCTCATAATTCGGGCCTTTCTGAACTTTGCCGTCTTCACGATAGATGGGCTTTCCATCTTCTCCAAGTTTGCTCATGTTGGAACGCTGAACTTCGTCAAAACAAGCTGATAATTTGTCTGCAATTCCTAGCTCGTGAGCAGTGCCTAAAAGGATGTAGATGCAGTCGCAAATTGCGTCCGCAGATTCCACTAAGTCTCCTTTATTGCAAGCCTCAAAAAGCTCCATAACTTCCTCATACAGAATCTTATGGCGAAATAAAGACCTCTTGCCTTCTATTGTTTTCGGGGCATATTCCACTGGGTGATTAAACGCAAGATGGAACTCCATCACTTGTTGAATTTGCTTTTCCATACAGAGCACAAATGTATGGAAGATATTTCACAATTCAACTTTTTTTCTTTGAGACACGGTGATGGCGAGGTGGCACGGCTTACATAGCACCTCTAGTTTAGAGATGTCTTCCACGAATAATTTTTCGCAGAATGATGGCAAATCCTCGTACGATTTTAGGCTTCCGGCTGGCTCAATGTGATTCACTTCTACATTCTTACGGTCATGTAGCTTCTTGCATTGAGCACACATATACATCACCCTCTTGGCCCTCCCCACTGCGTAAGTGGTGGAGGATGCTTTTAGTGCTAATTGCATAGGCTTCCACCAGCGGCTAAGGCTGCGGAGCATACTGCGAATCTTGTTCATGTGTTGACTCTGGGTCTCCGTCGAGGCATTCCTAGTGCGGGCCACCCTTGGATTTTTAACAGGCTTTTTAATATTACTTTTCATATACTATTTCGTTAGGCTCCGGGATATAACAACCCAGCTCCGAAACGGCAAATATGCGAATTTGCTCAATATACTCATTCATCTCAAGAGTGTTGAGAGAAGTGGTGGAACGAACGAACATCTCTTCCACTCCCTCAGATACCTGTTTAGGGTATTTGAGAAATTGTCTTTGCATTAATTGATGAGCCTCGTCTTTGGTATATCCTGTCTCATCGCTTATGTAGGCCATCACAACGCCCCAATAATACCTTGATTGTGCCATAGAACGTGTCGCTCTGTTCTTCTTGATGCTAACGGCATGGCTTCCCTTTAGCTGTTTAAGTATGGAGAATAGCTTTGCTTTATCCTCCGTTTTGTCAAAATTGATTAACAGGTCTATCATTTTATTTAAAAATTACAAACACAATTATTGTCATCATTACTTGTTCCAAAATCAATGTTCATTGTTGTGGGTTGACTAGCCATTGCCACAAAATCGGCTATTGATTTTTTATCTCTGAATGGAGTATTAGCGTATTTATTTTCCATTTTTATCCACCAATCAACAAATCTTGTGCCTTTTCTAATTACTTCAACGAGGTTATTGTCTGATTTTTTCCAGCATAACTCACAATTCCCAAGTTTAGAATTTATGCCAAGCTGAAATGGTTGTTTATTCCACCAGGAATCAAGTTCAGAAAGTCCAATTGGAAATTCAAAATCTGTAAGCAAAGGAAATATTCTTGCCTTATCCTCTTTGATTTCTGGCCATGAAATCCTCTTTGGCATATCTTCTTTACGATAGCCTATAGCTTTTAAATAATTTTTCTTCCCAAGAATGTCATTGGCAAATTTCTCACAAGGATGTGTCTTCATGTATGGAGAGCAATATGGAGCAGCAGAATTAGGAAGTCCTGAGTATTCTCCTTTGTTGAGATGCATTACGCACTCTTCAAACACCTTAGCCTGCATATCAAGACTATCCCAATCAACTATCCTATAGCCAACACCCACTCCCATTACATTAGAAAAAACGCCTTCAATCAATGTCAATGGTATGCCCCATATTCTTTCTATGTTTTTTAGAAAATCAATGGTTTCGGGCCTTTCCATCCCGGTGTTGGCAAACACATAGGCTTTGTTGTAATTCTTGTACTTTTCATGTGTATGAATATGATAAGCCATCATTGCTGATGACCTACCCCCCGAAACTGTAACTAATAAATTTTCCATATTTGTATCATTTTTTTCATCAAAATTGACTAACAGGTTTATCATAACTTCTCATTCTCATTAAAGGTCCATCAAAAATTAAAGGGATTTGCCCTGTGCTTCCAGAGCGCATTTTGGCTTGGTCAATTATACATACATCATCCAAGTTGTATCTGTTGCCGTTGATTTCAACGTCTCCTGTCATCTTGTAATAGGCAGGGCGCATCAAGAACCAAACAACGTCCGCATCTTGCTCAATAGCCCCTGATTCTCTTAGGTCTGAAAGCATTGGCATCTTATCTGCCCGTTCCTCCACACGCCTGGAAAGCTGACTCAAGGCCACAACAGGAATGTTTAATTCCCTAGCAAGAATCTTGAGCCCACGGCTAATCTCGCTAATCTCGTTCTCTCTGTTTTGACGCTTGCTATCCACGCCAGACATGAGCTGTAGGTAGTCAACGAATAGCACTTTAATGCCGTGTTTCTTCTGCCAGAGGATGGCCTTAGCCCGTAGCTTTCTCAAGTTCATTTCACCCTCGTCAAATATTCGGATGTTCCATTTCTGCATTCGCTCCCTAGCTGAACGCAAGAAAGCCTTCTCTGACTCGTTTAGCACTCCGCCCTTTATCTTAAAAGCAGGAACTTGACTTTCTTGGGACGCAAGCCTTTGAGCAAGTTCGTGACGGCTCATCTCAAGAGAGAAGATTCCACACGGGATTCCTTGATGTGACAAGTTGCGAATTAGACTCACAACCAAGGCTGTTTTTCCCTGCCCCGGTCTTGCCCCCACAATTGTCAATTCTCCCGCTGTTAAGCCTCCACACATCTTGTCGAGCTCTGTCATTCCTGTAGGATGCCCGCTAAGGCCATTAGAAGCCCCTCTCAGCCACTTTCTCTCCGTGTCTGATATAATGTCATCAAACGACTCTTCCGAGCCTCCTACGGCGATTTGTACGAGGTTCTCTGTTTGTAGCTGTGTCGAGGCTAATTGAGCGAACACGTCAACGTCGGACTCAGCAGCTTTCGCAATGAGTTCTTGGCCGTATTCAATTGCCTTACGCCTCATGTACATTTCAAGCAGAATGCGAGCATGAATCTCTACGTAGCCCGCAGATGATGTTGACATTAATTGGCCGAGCTTCTTGGTTCCCCCGCTGCTATCAAAAAGGTTGTGGGCCTTTAGGTCGTGAACGGTGGAAATCACGTCTATCTTCTGGTCCTTCTCTTGCTGTCTCCTGATGGACTCAAAGATGGCTCTGTGTTGATAGCTGTAGAAAATCTCGGACGTGGCAAGGATGCCCAATGCCATTAGGCAATCGTCCGCTGATATAATCATTGAGCCAAGAACTTTTGACTCTAAACTCTCGTCTTGTAGAATGTTCATTGTATGTTGAATTTTACGTTTGAATTTGCTTTCACTGGTTGAACGGAAGCGGCTTGATTATTCTCTCTTGCCTCAAACAATCCTTGATAATTGTTGGCTATTGAGTTTTCCACTATGTTCATTGCTCTTTCAGGATTGCCATTAGATTTTTTCCATAATTGATTAATCATAATCTGAATGCTTTTAGCACCTCTGTACTTAGACTTTTTCTCGGCCTTGTATTCAAGCCATAGCATAACAGATTCGTCCAATCCCCTATAATCAATTTCCGCCGGAGCGGCGGCGGCCCGGCCCCCCTCTAACCGATGTTCGGGGTTGTCGTTTATTGGGTTTATAGGAAATGAAGAAGGGGAAGGTGCTGTATTATTATTACTATTATCTATATTATATACTTGAGTACAGAAACTGGACTGTGGTAGTACAGAATCTGTACTGTCAGTACAGGGACTAAGAATGTCTTGAATCTTTTTCGTAACAAGTTCAACACCTCCGTTTTTAAGCCAAAGACCAATATCTTCTTGACACATATCAAGCTGATAGACGAATGATGTTGGCTTGAGTCCGATTTCGTTTTTCTCTATCAACCCCTTCTTTAAAAGCGTGTCAATAATTGTAAAAACTGTTGTCCTGGAAAGGTCAAGCCAATCGGCAATCTTATCCTTGCTCTTAATGCAAGTGTACCCAAATTTCTGTTCTTGGCTCATCTGCTTAATGTCGCAGAGAACGGCCATCTCGTTCAAGGAAAGGCACAGAGCTTTCCTGACAATGTGATTGTTTAACGATATAATTTGCATACCATTAATAATTTAAGTCAGGAAAAAATGTTTTTTCATCGGCAAAAGCATACCAAAACTTATTAAATTCTGGCTTACTTTTTTCTCCAAGAATCAATACGCCTTGGTTTACAAGTGATTCGCAAATTCTTTTAATCTGCTTCTTTGACCAATACGGCCAAATTTGTTGGGATGATGTTATAATTAATAACGCCCAAGTCCGACCATCATAAAAATTCCTATTGTTTGCAATGTCCTGCACAATAAAGTGCTGAAGGGAATTAATAACTATGGCTTCAGGTAAACCATATTTCTCTGCGTGTTGTTTATTAAACGAATGATACATAAAATAAAAAATCCTCTGCTTGCCATTCGGGGTAGCAGACCCTACTAAGCAAACAAAGGACGGTAATGTTTTTGAACTCGCTGCTGCTACCCAGCGGCCTTTCGGCTCTGCAAAGATACGAATACTTATTTCACATTCGCAACAATTATTTTATTTTAACGGAGCGTATTGGGTCTAAAAGTTGTTCGCCTCTAAATCCAATATAAGGCCAATATTGACGAGGATTTGATGGGTCAAATCGTGTAGCAATAGTTCCAGAAGCCCATTGGTCTGTTTGTGGAATTCTTAATGCTTGGTTGGCCTCCATGCCTTTAATAGCAAAAGGCTTATTAGTGAAATACTTGTTAAGCCAATCTTCTTTTGAACCTTCAGCAAAATTCATCCCTTTTGGCCTTACTGCAACCAAATGTTGAGAAACTCCTTCATCTCCATACATTCTTGCCAATTTCATTGCATCTTCCATAGATTCTGCCCTTGCCGTGTTTATCATATCTTGGTCAAACCCAGCTTGTGCCATGCTTGCTCTGTTGCTATATTGTCCATGAGGAACATGAGTGGCCATGTATTCTGCCACTTGTTTTGGGTCGGTGATATCTATATTTTTTTCTGCCATACTAAACATATCGTTTAGATGCATTTTGTCTGCCATTCCCTCCACATCCGTATTGACAGTTCTATAAGTTGTGTTAAACCTTTTTAACGCAGCTTTGGTTACATTATCTTCAAGATTTGGATATTGAGACAATAACTCAACATTTGTTTCTGGCTTGAGCAATCCAGCCTCTTGCAGCTTCCTTCCAAAAGATGCTCTTGTAGCTTGATTTGAAACTGGAATGCCTCGTTTAAAAGGATTAATTTTATTGAAAGCAGCTTTCACATACGGAGAGGCAGCTTTAAGACCCCTTCCTATACCTTCTCCTGTGACAAAATCAAAAGCCGCTCCTTTTAGTGTTTCTGTAGGGGAAAAACTATACCCTTGACCAGGCATTGGCTCTCCTCCAAGCGTAAGCACTTTACCAAGCATTGCTCCTGCACTCCCTGGCTCTCGCCCAAAGACAATAGGATTTACGGGGTTATATCCACCAAGTCTTCCAGAAGCTTTTATTTGCTCAGGCTTATATCCCCTCATTTTCTCCCGAAGTTGCTCCATAGTGGCCTGACCTTGAAAGCCGGGGTCTCTTCCTGTGGCAACATTCATAAATTGCTGTTGATTCAAAGGAGAAATTGTTGGTCGCATATATCCAAAGTCTACATTCTTTGAATTTGCTGGAGCCGTTATTTCTACCTCCGGCAACATTATGCCGGGCATTGATTCGTTATTAGCCTGCGCTTTTATAAGCCTTCCTCCCGGACCGTTTTGAAAGTTGTTTGCCATAATTCCTATCTCTCGTAAAGTTTTGGAAAAAGTTTCATTAGCAACGGCTGATTACCCCAGCCTCCTTGCCTTGTAGGCATAACGGCTCTTGGTGGTTTACGAACCACAGGACGCTCTGTAACAACCTCCTCTTCCATCATTGGCTCTTCCATAGGCATTGTCTGAGGAACGCTTACAGGACGCATTACAGGAGCTACAATTTGAGGCTGGGACAATTGTGGAACGGGAGCTTGGCGAGGCTGAATGGGTTCAATGTCTTCGTAAACTTTGCGTTTAATTACTTGAACTGGCTTAGGTTTTGGAATTGATGATGGTATCTTCCCATACTTCTTTTCTCGTTCTATTCGCTCTTTTGGAGTGAGCATAGAAACGGGCTTTACAGCAATTGGGTCGTAGTATGGAAGTTCTACATCAGCCCCAGGCGCACCTTTTATTGACTTATATGTTATTACACCTTGGTCTTTTATTCTTGTATCAAATTTAGCAGGAGGTGGCGCAAAATCTATATTGCCCGTTATTTTATCATAAATAATTCCCTTATAAGGATTATTCATTACGCTGGCATAGTTTTTTCTTGCTTTAGCTGCTAAATTTTTAATATCTTTTGTTGAGCGAATATTATTGGCTTTTGCCCAATCAGGAAAATCTGTTATATAATCATATGAATCATCTGAATATCTTTTAAGATTATCTTCTATATTAATTCCTTCATTATAATCTTTAGCATATAATCCATTTGAAGAAAGAAATTTTTTAGACCCATCTCCAAAAATAGCCGCCCCTTTTCTACTAACTTTATAGCCATATTTTGGATTGCCATAATAATTGTTTAATTCTTGGGTGCTATTATAAATGTCCAACGAATCCTGCGTTGTAGGCTTGTTTAAATTAGCTACTGCCGCTTTCAGCCGCCCTCCTGGGCCTCCTTTGAAATTATTGTCTGCCATAACGCAAATTTAAACAATTCTTCCGTTCTTAATCCTCTTGTTTTGGACATCCACTATTCCACTCTCGTCAAGCGTTATTAACGCCACCCCGTGATTCCAGGAATTAATTGGCATATAAAGAGGGTGTAGCTCGCACAATGAGCCTACACTCCATGTTGTAATCATTTGCCCATTGATGTCTTGTTCGACATGGGACGAACTCCGGTGGTGATGGCCGCATATTGTATTCGCCTTGGCTCGTAGATACAATCCCCTAGCAATGTTTACAGGCGAACTAATCCCGGAAGGAAACTCGTGACCGTGGGCTATGTTCAAATTACCCACCTTTATTATCCTCTTGTCCGTAACGAAGTCAATAGGGAAATCCTTGCCAAGCCTGTTACGCAGAATTGTCTCAAGAGATATTTGCTTCATCTCCTCAAAGTCTGTCAACTGAGGAATCTCTGCGAACTTCTGCCAGATGTAATGCTCAAAACGCTCGTCATGGTTTCCATATTTGAATACCACCTTCTCAGGACTAAGCTCATTAAATATTGTTTTCAATAGATGCACACCTATTTTAATTTCCTCAGCCGTGTTGCGTTTGTCGGGGTCTTTAGCGTATCTGCTCATCCCGTAGAAGTCAAAGAAATCCCCTCCTATAAGCAATGTCGTAATATCCTTGTCTGAAAGGAAGTCCAGAGCCGCTGTAAGAGCCTCAATGCTGTGATATGGAGCATGGACATCAAAAAGGGCCGCAATTCGCTGTGGCCCCTCTATAATGTACGGAAGATATTCCTTTTCCTCGCTCTTTGGAAGTGCGTAAGGATTTTTAGGTCTTTCTCCTTCAAGGAAAAAATCTTTATTGGAGGTTTCTTCTCTATTTTGTACTCCAGACTTCCCCTCTATTCTTCGTAAAGCTGCTCTTGCGTCTTCAATATTTGTAAATAGCAAGGGATGTTCTTTGTACATTACTTTGGCAAGGGATTTTGTAGGCATATCCATGCCATACTTCTTCCTATACTCTCTTGATAACTTGGATTTGTTCATTGTATGGGAGAAAATGATTCTACAAATATACTAAAAGAAAAAAGGGAACTAAAAGCCCCCTTATTTCATAGCAAAACAAAAAACACATTAAACAATATTTTATTCATCTCTTTGTAAATCAAACCCTCCATCTTCGTATATATCCATATAATGCTCGCAATTCCCTTCATCATCTTGTTGAAAGTCCTTATACTCTTGTGAAAGCCTATCAGGGGGAGCATTAAACCTCCAGCATCCGTCAGCTAGACTACACTCTTTGTTCAAACACATTGCAAAATCAGGCATATTATTTGTTGTTTTCGCCCCTAAAAATAGCCAAAAATAACGCAAAAAAAGCACCAATTGATATAGCAATTGTTTTCCACACGGACTTAGAGGCTTTAGCGTCCACTTTTATCTCTTCCAGGGCTTTAATATGCTCCTTGTAAATCTGGATGTCCTTTTCCAAATCCTTCACTCTTCTGAGCAATTCCTTGTTCATGTCAAGCAATTCTATTATCTCTTGCTCGTTTACACGAAGAAAGCCTTCAAGCTGCTCCCTATTAAGCCCCATTACGGCATCCATATCAATTGATATATTCTTTCTCATTTTTTATCCAATCTTGTAATAACTTCCTAAAAATGTCCTGCTTGTTCCGCTGACCTATTGTTACCAGAAGGGTGTCCCATATTTCTTTTGTAACCACCACTGTGAACTTTTTACCTGGAACCTCTCCTTTCGTTCGTTCAGGCATAACCATTTCTGGCTCTCTTCTAAAGTAATACTTTCCCCGGCATAGTCCCTTTTTTGTAATTGCAGAATTAATAGTGTTTCGGGGGAGCGATAGCGCAATTACAGCTTCTTGGACGGAATTATACTGTCCAATTAGGTTTAAATGGGTGTCAAATTGGTATATCATTATTTCTCCCAATAAATTTCTTCTCCTCTTCTGTAATGCTTCATGTTCTCCTTTGCAGCCTCGTCAACAAAATGCTTCTCCTTGTATGTTACATAATTGTTTGGGAACAGAACGAATTGTCCCGAATCAAGAATAATTAACGAAAGAGGCTTGTGCTCGGCAGGATAGCGACTATACCCGTCCTTCCAATCAATTATAATTCCTGTGTGCCTTCCGTTGGGTTTACCGGGGTCAATCATTGGCTTTGCCTCTAGCCCCTCAAGAAAAGGCATATAAACGGCTTCTATTTCCTCTCCCATTCCACACCATGGCATCAATATCTCTGAGCCGTAACGGAATTCTTGTGTTGTGGAAAGTGCATGAATGGGAAGTCCGCTCCAATGCGCCCCAGACTCAAGGAATACATGGCAGGAGAGCGTTTGATACTCCCGGCAATATATCCCGTGCCAAATAGCTTTCGTTGTTCCACTTGGCATATCAGGGCCAAGGAACGAATTGTGGACATTCACATAGAAGTGAAACGGAAGAGCAGCGTGTTTGGGCATAATATTTTATTTGTGGTGGAATCCGGAATCGAACCGGGGATGCAACCTTTTCAGGATTTGAGGGCCAACTCGCATTACGCCTTTCCACCATTTTACGGCAAAAATTTACAATTGCCTTTGTTTTGTGCAATTTCTATTCACAATCTACAGACAGCACCTTTGTAACGAGCGTGTCATTAAGAATTATCCGTTGAACATTCACTTGATTGCCCATCCATAAATTGTTTGGGCCACAGGAATAATAGCTGCTGGATGTTGTCTTTGGAAAGCCATCCCTTGCTGGGTAATAATCCTCGGACAACATTTGTGTGCACGTTTGGCACTCGTCCTTCTTGCAGGAAACAAATAGAAGAGCGAACAAGAGCCATTTCATTTAACAAATATAACGTCTATTTGACATTCTTTTCTTTCTTCATCCATTCCTCAATTAGCCCACGAATAATGTCCTGCTTGTTCCGTTGCCCGACAAGGAAAATGAACTCATCAGCCATTTTCTGTGTCATCATAAGAGATGTTTTAATATCCAATTTTTGTTTTGGCTCTCTCTTTTGAGCGTCAATGTCTATCATGGGCGACCTTGTGTAATAGAACCCCCCAATAGGACGCTTTTCCTTCATGGCTATTATAACATCATTTATAGAAACTTTCGTATCTCTTTGTATCTCGTACAACGCCCCGTACTTTTTGCTAAAGGCGTGTGTTTGCTCATTCCACTGAAAAATCATCGTTCAATATGTCGTTTAATTGTTTAATCACTCCTTCATTTGTCTGTCCCCAGAACATCTTGCATATCCATTTGCCTTCATCGTTTCTTTTGCCTGGAGGCGTGAAGAAATAAGCCTGGAGATGCTCGTCAGCAGGTGTAAGGAACCTCACACAATGCTCCTTTACGGGACACCCCTCCCCATCACATTTTGTTATGTCGCTATTCATGTTTGTTTATTTAGCCGCTGGTGAGGGACTTGAACTCTCATCTCCAAGCTATGAACTCGGCTGTTACCAATTACACCAACCAGCGTTGTTTATATGTTGTCCAATTTTGCATCCCCTGCATACGCATAAGGACGACTCTGCTCCGGCCACTTGCGTATCCTGCTTCCACGAAAGAAATAATTGGCGTTAATGAAATACACGTTACGCACATCTGTCTTGGCAATCATATTGGCAGCTATGAGCCCCCTTATAGCTTTCCGCACTGTGGACACGCTGGCAATGTCAAACAGAGCCATGTAATTCTCAGGAATAATGAGAACGACATCCTCGCCGCTCCTGAGCCTTCCAATTATCCACAGGAGCATTTCCTTGCTCCTTAACGACAAAGCGTTCCTATCCTCGTTAAACACAGCGTCAACGTATATCCTACAAGAAGCTGACACGTCTATCTTAATAGCCCCCCTATCCTTGTCCATATAGACAAACTCATAACGAGGCGTAAAAGGACTAGGAATACTAACATCATTCTTTCCCCTTTTCTTTTTCATAAGACAAAAGTAAATATTTTTACTTATTCC
>Ga0255129_1000305_pt1 | contig 12134 bp, 16 predicted proteins | sample Law_Yuk_RepA_8d_FD_188558 | JGI IMG/M metagenome (GOLD analysis project Ga0255129, IMG submission 188558) | Freshwater microbial communities from St. Lawrence River, New York, United States - Law_Yuk_RepA_8d | ecosystem: Environmental > Aquatic > Freshwater > River | place: USA: New York... | reverse complement strand
CTTTTAGGAGAGTATTATATAAACGATCAGTATGATTGCTGCGGATAATATGCATCTCTGGGCTGTACTCGCCGATATCCCAAAGGATCTGCTTACATAGCTCACGATCAGCGTGTAGGTCCTCACTATAAGCAAGAGGTGTTGATTCACTCCATTTACTAATACTTTGGAAATCAATTTCATCGCCCACCACCAATACTGAGTCGAACTTCTCTCGCCTGGCCAGTTTGATTATATTCTTTACCGCAGAGTCCAACTGATACGGTACCTGTAAATCTGAGATTACAAGCCAACGCTTAATCTTCACCCTCTTCAGTAGGATCGATACTAGGTATGATGCCGCCATCACCTATCACCCAGTCGGGCATGGTTGCCCTGTCCGATACGAAGTACAAAGCACAGCTATCGCTAAACCCTGCCTTCTTTGCAGCCTTGAAAATCTCGTTCATAGCAATATAGTGCTGATCTAACTTAGTTAATGGGTCAGGTGATTTACGCACCACGCGTCGGTTTATCTTCTTACGCTTGCGTCTGGTATCAGCCACGTGACTATTGTCGCTTACACATTAGAGAATATAGATCATCAACACGCTGTTCTAGCCGAGTTAATTGATCCTTCATACTGGACCCACTATTGGGTTTCAATTCTTGTAAGTAGGACTTAATAACCCAACGCAGAGCCACTAATAAACTTGTTAATACGGCGCATGCGCCAACAGCTAAAGCGACCCACTCGTTCGGTGTCATGCTTCATCAGCACCGAGGCCATAGGCGCTGTCGGATTTATCTAAAGCCCTCGCTGCTGGGCCCGCAAGTGCGGCAATAACTACCGACACCACAGGCTCTAGACCTAGCTCATTACTGGCTAGAAATGTTAAGAATGATACTAATACGCCACGTGCGTAGGATTTAAGTATTGCCTTCTGCTTCGTGCTTATCTTCATATTTTGCCTCCCAGTAGTGGTATATCAAACGGCTTGGATTCTTTATCACCGCTCTTTGTAAAACTAATATGGATATGCTTGGTGTGCTTGTTGAAACCCTTGTACTTGCGCCATTTGAAATTAAGTATTTTGCTGGCAATCATGCCATTGTGTATCACGTAAGATATGCGTTTATCGGTTTTAGCGCATAGTCTGATCTGGTCAGCCAAATATACTGAGATCCCTTCGGATGTATCCAGGCGAGAATCCACATCAATGGCTCGTACACACCCATTTGCGTCTGGATTATGATCCGATTTTCGGGTGGCATGACGAGCATCGCCCAACCATCCGCAATTTGTAGTGCGACGATCTGGGTACCAGGTATCAATTTGGTCTCTTAACTGTGTACCAGCTGCACATAGCCAAGGCTTCATTATGAAAGAAGTAAAGCGGCTTCCTCAGCTGTAATGCCAAGTCTATCTAACAGCGCAGCTTTAGCAGTCGCCTTTATTGCTGCTTCAGCTTCATTTGCTGCTAGAGCTTTTTTATTTGCTTCTACTTCTGCAAGTTGTTCTTTTGAATATGGCACTTCTGTAGTTTTACCTGTTGTAACATCATAGATTTTTTCAAACATATTATCTCCTAAGCTCCGTAAACGAACACTGTGCCAGCATCGTATGTTTCTGAATCGGTAACAATGCTAATAGATGAAATCGTAGATGATCCTGTGTACCTACCATGCCCTGAAAAATACTTAGCATTTGTTCCTGTAGAGTTTCCAGAAAATGTATAAGACATAACTTTTTGCCCTGCGCCGTTGCATCCTTCTACCAAAATTAAACAATCGGCAGTATTTGCAGCTGCATTTGGAACGCCTAGAAAAATAGCTGTTGCTCCGTCACTTGATTCAGACGCAACATTTGAGTTATTTCTACCGACTATGGCATAAAAATAATTTGAACCACTATCGGTATTGAATCTCAGTCTTTGGCCAATATCTTGAGTGCCAGTAAGAGATAATCCTGTTATTAAAATTGCTAAGGAGTTTTTACCAGAAATGCCAGTAATTGTAGTTGTACTTCCACTTAAACTTGTACCGCCAGTGTTTATTAAAGCATAACTATTTGCAGGAGCTGCAGGCGTTGCCCACTTTAATCCTAAAGCTTCTGTAGAGTCAGCTGTTAATACTGTTGCATTAGCACCAATAGGTACACGAGCATCAGATGTACTGTAACCATATAAATCACCTTTAGTAGTTAATGGTGAGGCTGCCCCTGTTTGAATATAATCGTAAAATATTGCTGTGCTTGCAGAAGTAAAATATAATATACCTGCATCATTTTGTGGCAGAATTAAACTGCCTGCAGTTGCTACTGTGGCTGTACCTGCTGTAACTGTGCAAGCACCTGCGCCTAAGTTTTGTATAAATACTGTATCACCTGCTGCAAATAATCCTGTGTTAACAGTTATTGTTGTTGCACCTGCTGCGTTCATAGCAACAGTAGTACCTGCATCGGCTGCGACTAAAACGTATGATGCAGTTTTAGCAGTGGCAGGGCCACCACCCATAGCAGTCTCTTGTAGTGAAGTCATCTGTGCAGCTGTTAATACCTGCCCAGTCGTAAACGTTTGTTTTGCCATGATACCCCTTAGTAACTTAGGACATTATAGTCTAAAGTGCCATAAATCGTATCATTTAGGATAAATGCGTCTATGACTGGCTCTAATGTCGTGAACGTAGTGCGCCAACTATTCGGTGATATATTCATACGTACACCGAAAATCTGTAATGTTTTTTCTAGCAAAGACCCACCTGGCTGGGTAGTAATTACCTTTATCGGATCAAAAAAGTCTAGGTCTAAGGCTGCAATAATGCCGCTATTGTAATTGTTTGTGTATAAGTCTAGGACTATAGAATCTACTCGGATCTCTGTCTCAGCTCTACTAGCCACGTAAGCCTGTGCGTAATTTAGGGCTACTGCATCTGTCTGCATAAGTAGGTTGTCTAAGAAGTAGCTGTGTAAGAAGTATTTATCTATGCTTGCTTGATTTAAGGCTACCTGGGCTGTGCCGCCTAACCTAGTAATAGTGGCTTTGTTAAATATAAGCACGTCGTTAAGAATCCAACTAGCATCAAAGTAATCTATACCTGTGCCGTTATCTGCAAAGACTGTAGGTGTGCCGCCAATAGATCCTGCAGTTACGTCTCTATCCTGAAAAACAAAACTGCCAAAACCATCAACGTATAAAGCACCATATTCAGAAGTCGCTACAGTAGTTAGGGCTTGCAGTGCTGTGCGGTTAGTGCCTGGGTCTGCCTGCATAGTAGTTAGCCCTGCATCTACATCACGCATTGTGGCAGGCCAGTCAATCTCATCTAATATTTTGTTAATACGTGTGCCTGATAATTGCCCACTAGAAGCATCTGTAACTGTGCTGATTTGTGCTATTTGCACTAATCTAAAAGCATCTACAGCTTGTATTGTTGTTATTGCTACATCTTCGCCAGATTCACCTGGGTATGTAGTAACGTAGCTTGTAATAAATCCAGAGAATATAGGGTAAGTTACTGATGAGTAGGTTGCAGTAATCTGCACCTTTTTCATAGGTGTTAATAAATTGTAATACGGCCCTGTTACATTTTGCGGATTAAAATCGCCATTCTGATCTACTATGCGTAGCGTAAGTGTGCCTGTCTGAAATTGATCTGACAAAGCAGTGCGTCCACGGTTAGTTTCAATACGGTTAATTTGATTTGATATATCTACAATTACAGCTGTGCTATCGGATAATATGTTTGTACCTAAAATGCCTTGGTCTAAAATCATAGCCTGAGCAAAAAAAGGCGCAGTGCTAAAGTTAATTACAGCATTTATTACTGGTACGGTCATGCTATAAAGCCATTAGGGACTGTTGAATAACCTGACCTAGTTGCTACCTGTATGCTTTCTGCTATAGCCTGGCTTAGTCTGTCGCCACCTGCATCTACAGTTACTTTAATATCCATAGGGGTTTGTGAAGAAGAACGCTGAGCATTGTTCTGACTTAAAAATTCACTTATGCGTGAGTTTAATTCTCGGGTAGATTCTATTGCTATCTTGTTTTCAAATGAGGCTATCTTCTCATTAGTTGCTTGGGCTGTAGATAGAGCATAAGAAAAAGTAGGTGCTGCCGTTGTAGTCGCTGGCTTGCCACCTTGCTCTAATATAAAAGTATTTATTCTAGATATTAAACTTTTGATAGATGCTAATGCCGTCTCATAGGTTGCAGCTAGTTTTGCAGCATTTTCAGCAGCGTTCATTTCTGCTAGATATTTCTTAGCCAAAGCCTCGTTATTATCTAAAATGGCTATCTGAGACCTAATACGTAATTTAGTCTCTTCATCTACTGCAGCGTTTAATGCAGTATTTAATCCTATGCGCTCTAGGTCAAACTTGTCTCGTAATTGATCTACGGCAGTCTTTTTCTTTAGTTGTTCATTCTCTGCTTTACGTAATGACACACCAGTCTTAATCTGTGTAACTTCTTGCTTTAGTAACATCGCTCTGCTTGTAGCTGGTGATAATCTAGGTGCGTTCATATCAGACTTGCGTAAGAACTTGCCGCCTACTTTTACGCTTGCATTAGGGTTAAGCAGTCCTATTACATCGCCAACAGTCCTAAATGCGTTGCCTATCTTTTCAGCTGCATTAACCATCTTTACAGTAAATGTGTCTATATCGTTACTGCCAGATAGTGCTGCAATGGCATCTAGTAATCCCTTGCCTATAGCTTCTTTAGATTCATCTACGGCTACAGTTAATTTAGCCATACTGCCTGCATAGCCTTCTACAGCTGCTGCGGCCTGACCTGCAAAGTTAACGTTAAGTGTGCGCTGTACTTCTAGGAAAGATGCTGACTTTAATTGTGCCTTGCTTAGTCCTACACCTAATCTGCCTAATGCAGCGTTATCGCCTAGGTAAGCCTTAGATAGGCTTGTAGATACAGCTGTTAAATCCTTGCCAGTGCCTGCTGATACGTTTAGTGCAGTCTCAAATAAACTCTGTGCCTGAGCAACATCTTTAGTTACTATTAGTAAACGCTGAAAACCTGGAATCAAACTCTCATCTACTATGCCAAATTGTAGAGATAGATTCTTCAAGTAATCTTCTATGCCTGGCTGTTGAAACTCTAAGCCTAGGTTGCTAACTGTTGTGCGTAGTTTAGCGGCTGCCTTCTCAGAATCTATAAATGCGTTGACTGCATTCTTGCCAAAGTTAACTAGCGCAATAGATCCAAATACCTTAGCAAAGGTTTTACCCAGACTTTGCACATTCTTATCAAAGGCTGATATTTCTTTCTTACCTTTTTTTAACCCTTTGTTATCAAAGGTGCTGACTGCGCTGACGATTAGATTAGGCACTATGCAGCCCTTCTTTGCTCTGTGTCTTTAATAAATTTCTTTGCTACTGTGTCAATAGCATTAACTACTCTAGGTATAATTAAATCTTTAGTCTCATCCCAAGCACGATAAATAACACGACCACGCTGCTTGCCTTGACCCTTCATGCTAGATAGCATCTCAGCAGCTGAATTAAATTGCACAGGTGCGTTAGGGTTTAATGATTTATTACCTCTAGGCCTACCTATGCGGCCTGCAGTCTCAAATATTGCACCTGATCTAGAATTGTTATAAACATAAAATGCAGCTTTGAATCCTTTGTCGTTTGCTTTATTTTGACCTGCGGAATATGCAACCTTGCTTTTTGCTAAGGCATAATCATACGGTGGAAATAATCTATTAGGATCTATAATTGTTTGTATTGATGCAGTGCCTTTACCCCAGCCGCTTAATACTTCATTTTGTAGTGGTAAATAACTTTGTGCACGATCTCTGACAATTAACATAGCCTGCTTAATATTCTTTGACATCTCTTTGTTAAGGTCTTTGTCCACGTCTTTGATAGCCTTTTGAAGTTGCTTAACGCCTGTTACGACGACTGGCATTTTTTATCTCCTTAGCTCTATCTTGTAAGACCTGCACGATTGCTCGTAGCATCTCTGAGTCCATATTGATAAACTCACTAGGCGCAATTCCTAGCTCTACAGACAAACTTGCTATCGCATAGAGCGTAGAATCACGCTGTACTATTTTTTTTCTTCGTCTAATACCTCGACAGTTTCTAAGCTGTCAATAAACTCTAAACCAAATATAGGTACAGTTACGTTAGCCCTACGTAAGCACTCATGCGCTAAGAAGTAAATCTCAGTTTGCCTCTCGTGATCACGTAGGACTTTACTAATTCCTGCGCCATACTTTAACTCGAAAGCGTACTCGACACCTGGTGTTATCTTATGTTCAGATACTTCGCCATTAGCCCTTGTTATCTTTAGCTTTGCCATTACTACTCCTTAGACTGTTACGTCAACTACTATAGGGCTTTGGCAGGTAAATGTAATTGACTGTGTGCTTATGTCGCCCACTGCGCCATTTACATCTTGAGTATTGTTAACCAATACTGTTGTTTGATACTCTGGGTTAGTTGCGCTAATTGCTGCAGAAGTCTGCTTAATTGTTAGTGGCACTGTAGTACCCCAGGCTGCCTGTAGTGTTGCGTTTACGTTAGCTGCTGCTGTGTCATTTAAGAAGTCAATAGTGATAGTGCTGGCTTCTAGACCCTTTGCGAACTTGTGAGCTGTATCGCCCATAGCTGTTACTTCTAATTCATCAAATGAGCGGTTAATTGTTACGGCTGTTACGTGATCGCTTAGGGCGACACTGTTCAGCGTGACAACAACGCCATTACTTAGATAGATTGCCATTATTCGTTGTCCTCATCTTTCTTAGCCGCTGGTCGTTTAACCGCTGCTGGTTGGTCGGTAATCTGGCCTATTTTGACCAGAAAGTTATGCTCTTCTTCTGTTAGTCCTTTATAGCTCATGTTAACTCCAACTCGTTAGGATTGATACTGTTATCTCAGATACTAGCAAGTCGCCACTAGCTGCGTTGACTATAGCAGGTGCTGAAATAGTAGATATGTTTAAAGTAAGACTTGATGCTGCTAGTTTAGTTACTACTGCTAATATAAAGTTTTCCATGCCTGCGAGATTGCCTTGATTGTCAAATGCTGGTGTAGTCATAAGAATTTTAAAGTTAGCCATCGGGCTTATAGTTATGTAATCATTATTGCTTGGCGTAAGATACGGATCGCCAGGTGTTACCACAACGCTATTAGCCAGTAGTGTGGCTGGTGGAAAACTAAAGGTGGACCACACGCCAGCGTTTGCTAAGTCTGTTGCTAGTGTGCTGCGTAATGTAGTTATTGCGGCTGGCATTAGCCGACCAGTGAATTAGGGCTTGAGTACGGTTGGATGAGGCCTCTGACCCTGTTAATGAGCTGGTATCCCATACGATAAGGACTTGCAGATACCCCATCCATACCTACCCCACCTGTTTGACTGACTTGCCTGGATTGCCAGACGTCAACGGCCACTATCATCGCGGCCTCTCTTATGGCAGGGGTCGCAGTGTAAGCCTGTGCTTTATGCTCTGGGCCTAGCGCCCGACCGTACGGTTTAATAAAATGGAATGGATCGTCTGCAGCTACTTTGGCGTATTGAATAATGCTGTAGCCGTTAGGGTATGAACTAAATGCGTATGTACTCCAGAATGCTGTGCCAATTGATGCTGGCACGGTAGTACCAGGGAACGAGCCTGTTAAAGTGTATGTGCCGTTATAAGTTGCGCCACAGTTACTTACCGCTATTGATTGACCAGTCACAAAGATTCCTGGGTTTGCTAATACTAAGGTCGCTACGTTGTTACTTATAGATGAGCCAACTACTGGTGCGTCGTTATGCCAAAGATAGGCACCGATTAAATCTTCTGCTGTTTGGCAGCACTCCTCGACTGTAGCGTCTGTATATAAAGTGCCAATTCCTAAATTTGTGCGCAACTCTTGCATTGTCACCATAACAGCGGCCATAGGTTCCTCTCTTGTAAAACTCCCCTGGGGCTAGGGCTACTAAACCCCAGAGGATTATTAAATTAACTAACTTATTAGGTTAGGTTGAAGCGGCGAACGCCACCCTGCACTAATACACCGACGGCCATGTAACCATATAGCGCCGTCTCGATTTCGCCTGAGGTTGGGATGTTTGTGCTGAGGCGTAGGATTGGTGACTCGTAAATTGATACTGCTGATGGCACCACAATAAAAGCGGATTCATCAATAACTGTTGACACAGCATTTGGATCCACATACAAATCAAGTCCAAGCACATTACCACGCAAACTGCGAGGGCTGGCTTGACCTGCTGCGTTCATTGGCTGTGAAGCTGTGTAGATTGGGCGGTCAGTTGTGTCCTTAGCGCCGATCAGCAAGTTCCATTGTCCAGTACCAGCGATGTATGCAGTTGCTAGTTCACCTGTTGCGAGATATGCAGCTGGTGCTTGCTCTGCTACGTAAGCAATGATTCCGTTAGATGTTGCAGCCTGTGGGTTAGCTTGTGCGCCACCTGCTGTAAGGGCTGCAATGACAGCGGCATCTGTAGCCTTGTTGTAGGCTCGTGTCATGTTATCAAGCATAGCTGCAAAGAAGTCAGGACTTGATCTTTCAAGGACCTCTAAACTGTAGCGTTGTAAACCAGCGTATTTCTTAACTGTTAGATTTACATAACTTGAAACAATACCTGTCTCAGATGGTGCTGCAGCTTCTGCTGTTTCAGCAACTGTGCCTGATGTAGTGATCTTAGGTACTGAAATTGTCATACCTGCTGCTGGAAGCGCTCTTGTACCGATCGCATCTATTGCTGGGCGTGATCCGATAAGCGTATCAACTACTGTTGGCACAAACTGTGTCGGATTAAATGCTGGGTTAGTTGTGAAACTGTCATCTGCGGCAGTTAGGTACCTTGCCACGTCGGCTTCTGCTTTCATTACCCATTGTGCAGACTCGTTATTGCCTAATCTTGCTTTAATGCTGTGTTCTAGCATGTGGGCTTGTGTTCTAATTGGTGAGCGAGGCTCTGTATAGAAGGATGCACTAATTGTTGGGCGTGCGGCCTCTACTGGAGCAACCTCTACCACTGGTGTTACTGTTGGCTCGGTGGTATTTTCCACTTGTGCCTCACTTTCCGTAGTTGGTTGATTTGTTGCATCCGCTTCGCCTTCGCTAGCGGCAACTTTAGTTACCTGTGCTTCTGTGAATGCTGGTGACTCGACCAGGCTTACTTCCTTAAGCGTGGCACTGGTTACGTATATGTAATCCTTCTTCTGTTGGGACTTAATTACGTCTACTCCTACAGACAGGCCATCAATTAGCTGCTCTTGCGCCAAGACCAAAGCATCTGCGCCTTGCATACTTGCGCTGATCTTAAAGCTAGCGTAAATGCCGTCTTCCTCTTCGTTAAATTTCTGCATGCGGCCAATCGGCTTATCATTGCGGTGCTGCATAAGCATTTTAACTTTGCCAGGGTCGCCTATTGCGATGCTGCCTTTAGCAAATACGACTTTACCGACACTGGTATTACCAGGCGTCTCGAATGGCACAATTTTGCCAGCGATGATTCTACGCTCACCGTCTGCGCTTTCTATCTGGCTATTGAACGTAAGTAACATCGCCACTCTCATTTCCGTTAGGTGTTAGGTCTTCCATTTCTTTAGCTTGATCTAGGTCTATAAGTCCCAGGGTTAGCATCTTCTCTATTGTTTCTAGTCTTGCCTTGTCGTCTGATCGTAAGAAGGTCTCTGAAATATTAAAGCGCACAATATGTCCAGCCGCCGTAATATCATTCATGCTCAGCCTGTCCTCAATTGCGCAAATGTAAGGTTGTAGGCTGTAAGCAACAAATTCTTTACGACCGTCAATGATGTTTTGGTAGGTCATACTATTATTCATGTCGGCTGAAATATAATAAGCTGGCACGTTCATAGCGCGTGCAATTTGTGTGGCCAAGTACTGCGATGCCTCGTTGTACATCATGTCTTTCGGGCTAAATCCAACAGTCTCGTAACTTAATGTGCTAGTCAGGTAAGCAGTAGATCTTGATTGCCGCGCTGCCTTCCAGGCTGCAAGTAATCCTTGTACTTGTGACTCTGGCATATCAGCACCTGTATTTTTGATGAAGCCAGTCGCCATCGGAGTTTGTGCAGCTACTGCTGCGGCTTTCTCTAAATCAAGTGCGCTTTGTATTGTGCGGCCTGCGGTTTGTAATACGCCCTGTGTAAGTCCCTGGAATGTGACAAGACTGCCCACACCAACCATCGGTACTTTTTGACCGTCTACTGTGTAGTAAATAACTTCTGTGCCTAGTTGATTTAGTTGTGCAACTACACGTGTATTAGCAATCCACTCAAATCTTGATGGTCTTAAGTCATCCGCATACACTTCTGTAATACGCCAGAAGGCCTGTCCGTAGAAGATTAATGAATCGACAGTCCACGAGATAGTGACGGATCGTGGCTGTCTTATATCTGGCTGGTCGCACCAGATAGGCTTCGGTAATTCTGCGCCTGTAGATTTTTTATATAGCTCTAAGGGTAGATAGCCTATAACACCTTTAATTAAATTAGCGCATCTGTTAACCGCTGGTACCTGCGTGGCCAAAGTGCGATCCATAGGACCTGCACCAAACGTGTTATATCCAAAGCCAATAATACTGTCGCCCATAACGGCAGGGGCGTATTGCGCTTGTAGATTAGTTTTTTTATTTGTTATACCCAAAGCAGACAATAGACCCATATTGCCATAATATACTATAAAACGAACTATTGGTGCAAGTTAGACAATTATCTGCGCGGTTCTTTGTGGCTTAGTGAGTTCGGTAGCAATCATGGCCAGACTAATGGCAGCGGTGACATCGCCAGCGGATTTACGTCTAATTATTCTCCAGCCAGCGTCATTCGTTTTAGCTGCGCAGTTATTTAGATGTTGTACAAGATCTGCTTGGCCTGAATGTACCAAACGGTTATTAGCCAGGGCATCTGATAGGTCGCTGCATGCCTGGTAAAACGCCTGACCAGATATCTCTTGCATACGCCAGCCGCTTTGCTCTAATTTAGTAGCCAGCGTCTGTGTTGCGTACTTGTCGTAGCAGATAATGCTTGGATGGTATTTTCTAGCCCATTCGTTTATATCGCTGGCCATTCTGGTTTCATCTACAGCTACCTCGCTAGACCATAGTTGCGCCAGACCTACCGCAATCTTGCCGTCTTTGATCTGCCCCATCACCAAGGCGCCCGATCTACGTGTTGGGGCAATATCGAAGGCCATGATTGTTGCTGGCCCGACAGGTAACTCTAGTGTGCTATCACTGCACGCCTCGATAGAACCATAGACCCAGGGGCTGACCGCGCTATCTATCCATTGGCAAAGCATCTCGGTCCTTGTAGCTTCTACGCTGTTAGTGTTTACCGACTCCTCTAACGTTTGCTCGGTGATTAGGTGGCCAAGGGCAGGGTTAGCCATTGCCCAGGCTTTACGGTCGTGTATTTTACAATGCTGGGGTGCGCTGTACTCATAGTAACCTAGATTAGACGGAGCATACGACATACAACGTTCTCTTAGATCATTGAGCACTTCACTAAACCCATCGCCTGCGTTACTTGTCATTAGAGTCATGGCGTTTGGCCTAGCTCGTGTTACAGGCAACGCTGCTGTAAATGCTTCCTGCGACCATTCTCTGAGTTCATCAAGATAAAGGAAGTCGGCGGTCTTACCACGGGGCGCGTCTCTCGTAGCTGCTGCAATTTCATACCTGGCGCCATTTTTTAGGCTGATAGATTCCTGGCCATTAGCCAATCGGATCTGCCGCACGTCTTTTCTTAGGAAATCATTGTCTTCTATTGTGTATGCGACCTGCCTAAAGGTATCCAGGGCCATATTACGGTTAGAGGACATGCCCAGTACGTTTTTACTGCCCCAAAGGTAGAGATGGCTTAGAATTAACATACGAGCTAGGTGCGTCTTTCCATTCTGACGTGCTACAAGACAAAGTGCCGATTTCTTAAGCCACGCACCGCCTGCGTCTACGGATAAAAGGTCATCCAATACCCAACGCTGCCAAGGGATAAGCGGTAGGCCTATTTTCTCGGCTAAATCCGCAACCTCCTGGGCTTTACTAGCTGTTTTTAATAAAGGCGTATGAACTCTGGGCTGCGTATGGCCGATTAGTTCTAGCCCCCTCTTGATAGGGATAACTTCTGCATCTTTACTCATCGCTTCGGAT
>Ga0255129_1000275_pt1 | contig 12697 bp, 8 predicted proteins | sample Law_Yuk_RepA_8d_FD_188558 | JGI IMG/M metagenome (GOLD analysis project Ga0255129, IMG submission 188558) | Freshwater microbial communities from St. Lawrence River, New York, United States - Law_Yuk_RepA_8d | ecosystem: Environmental > Aquatic > Freshwater > River | place: USA: New York... | reverse complement strand
CGGTTTATGAGCCTCGCGGCAATTATCAACTGCGGGTCAATACGGTGGAGGTTCAGGGGGTGGGGGCGCTGCAAGCTGCCTTCGAGCGGTTGAAGGAAAAGTTGGCGGCGGAGGGGCTTTTTGATGCGTCCCGAAAGCGTCCCATTGGCCGATATCCCACCCGGATCGGGCTAGTAACTTCACCGAGCGGTGCGGCCATTCAAGATGTCCTGCATGTGCTTTCACGACGGTTCTGTCCCGAGGTAATCCTAGATCCGGTGCGCGTGCAGGGGGCCGGAGCCGCTCAAGAAATTGCCGCGGCCATCGGTCGTCTGAACCGCTTTTCGCAATTGGGGCATCCGCTGGATGTCATTCTCGTCACCCGGGGTGGTGGGTCGCTGGAAGACCTCTGGTGCTTCAACGAAGAGGTGGTGGCCCGTGCCATTGCCGCCTCAGAAGTTCCGGTGGTTTCTGCGGTGGGTCATGAGATTGATTTCACCATCGCCGATTTCGTCGCTGATTTTCGTGCCGCCACGCCCAGCGCCGCCGCCGAAATCCTGACCCAAGATTGGGTGGACAGTCGTGAATTCGTGGAGTCGGCCGGTCACCGATTGGCGGTGCTGGCTCAGCGCCGGTTAATTCGTTCTCGGGATAGTCTGGAGGGCTCGCTTCGACGCTGGATCCGGGCGCACCCGAGGCGTCGGTTGGAGACTCGTTCTCAGCAGGTGGATGAAACGATAGAATCCCTGCGCCGCGTCGCGGCCCGTTCGGTACGGACTTGGGGGCGACTCTTAGAGGCACACCGCCAGCGAATGTTGGCACAGCGCCCTCGCATGCGGGTGAGGGCGGGTCAGCAGGAGTTGCTGCGCCTTCGATCTGCGTTGACGGTCCTGCCAGGTCGGAAATTACAGCGTCGACGGCAGCTTCTGGAGAGTTTGCTGGCACGCCTGCGGTTGCTTTCGCCTCAGAATGTTTTGAACCGAGGCTATTCGCTCACGCTCGATGCTGAGACGGGAGGCGTGGTCCGGGATGCAACAAGTTTGGTTTCCGGAAGACGCCTTCAGACCCGATTTCAATCCGGCGAAGTTTTCAGTGTGGTGACGCGGGTTTCCGGAGGCTCGATTTCCGAGCCGTCCACAGAGTCATCTCAGCCTTGAACTGCAGGCAGGTCTTGGGATTTCATTGGCACGAATTATCAAGATATCGTGAAACGCTTTTCCATTCATCTCCTCGCCGTTGCAGCGACACTCATTGCTGTCACGGCCGGATGCACCACCCACGGCAAATCCAAGGCTTCCCTGTCGATCGAGCAAATCATGGAAGACGGATTCAAGGGCAAGACATCTCTGAGCGCCCGCATCTCCAAGGGGCAGGGCAATGAGGATGACTTCAAGAAAATGGCGTTCCTGACCAAGGAATTAGCCCTCAACCACCCCCCGAAGGGCGACCTCTCCAGTTGGACCGAGAAGACCACAGCTCTCAAGGCCGCTGCAGACTCCCTCGCCGCCGGAAAGCCCGGTGCGCTGGATGGCTTCAAGACGGCCGTCAACTGCAAGGCCTGCCATTCTGTGCACAAGGGGGACTGATCGATCGGGACTCTTCTTTTTCGGCTTATCAATAAAGGGCTACCTCGTTTGGGGTGGCCTTTTTTGTGCCTAGAAAAAGCGATGAGGATCGCGAGTGCTTCTCAGCGAATTGCTCAGCGCTTCCTCAGGACGAAGGCATCGGCATCAAATTCTGCGGTGCCTGAATCGGCGCGCAGTTCGGCATGGAGGATGATCTCTCGCGGCGATGAGCCGTTCTCTCCCATGGGTCTGCCGGGCCTGCGGCGTCCGCCTTCGCCGCGAGCCGGAATCGAAATTTCGCGTTTCAGGAGGGTCCAGTCGGTGGTGCCGGTCACGCTTTGAAGTGAGGTGGATCCCTCTTCGAATCGTTCCCCTCTGCGCCCCCATTCCATGTCGAGGCAGGCCCCAAAGCCAGAAACCGATCGAGTGCGCACCCGGGCCTCCCATTGGTAAAGGCCGGGAGCCAGCAGAATTCGTTTTTGGAGTGACGTCCGGCTTTCGGCGGCAGAGGCGGTGATGCGAAAGACCGAGGTGCCCTCGTCGGTCTCGATCCGAGTTGCAGGGCCTTCTTGCTCAGGGGAAGAGGATGACCAATCGGTGAGGCGCATGCGACCCTCGTTGTCGAACTCGCCCGGCTGGGGTGGTTGGTAGCGCTGACCCGCAAAGGCGGCCATCCGCTGCCGGGTCCGCTGCAATGTGGAGTCCACCGCGCGTTGTACCGGCGGCAGTTCGGCTTCACGGCCCTCTAAAATGAGTCTCTCCCGGAGTCGGTATTGTGCGTTGCTGAACACCCCATCTACAAACTGCGGTCGGAACACGGTGTTGGTCAGTTCCCGCATACGATGACTCAGTTGATCGGCCATGGCCGGGATAGAAAAAAGCCGTTGGCCGAGGAGGCTGCTCAAGGGGGGAGTAAACGATCCCCGCGGGCTTCTCCAGAGCTGGTCCATCCCGTGCGGCATGAGTACCAAGCGGTCGGAAGCGGGCACATGGTACACCCGATAATTGTTACGGTTCCGAAGGTAGCCATCCCAATCGTCCAGCAGGATTTGCAGTGCCCCGAGCGTGGCGATGCGATCGATGTCCAGATGGAGGGATACTTGTTGTAGGCGCTCGGCCGGATCTTGCACCGCGAGGGACTGACGCAGGGCAATGAGGTCCGACCAATCAGGAGCCCCCTCGCCGGAGTCTCGCTCAAGATTCGCGTCCAAGTCCGTGATGAATCCAGGGTCATAAAAATTGCCCTTCGACGACCCGAAATGCTGCTTCAGGAAGGCCTTGTCCCAGCCACCCTTGAGCACATAAATCCCCAAGTAGCGACCATTCAGGGAGACGAGGGCCCGAGTGGCCCTGGGTGTCGGCAGTCCTGACTGGATAAACATCTCCGAGGCCAATATTTCATCGAGACGCGAGGCGTCCTGAACCGAATTATTGAGGTGCAGCTTGCGATGCCCCTCACAGGTTTGTCCGTCCTGTAACTTGCCGAAGTTCAAGGTTAGGGCGGGGATATCATCCACGGCACGAAAGCTTCCGGCCGCCCCTTTGAGATGGATGGCAACATTGGTCCAGACTTGCCCACCGGCCCGCACGGTTGCTGAGGCATCCGGATCGTTTTCTCGGTTCCAGGGACCACCCGATTTGCGGAGTTTGGCTAGATCGGCTCGGCGTACCTGAACCTCCCAATGCAGCACCGGCCCGTCGAAGAGGGGTTCCCGGCGGATCTCGACTGGGGCGGTGATTGGGTAGACCGGGGCACTGGCGATGCCTGGTAGCAGACCCAGAAGGAAACAGAGGAGCAGACCGGTCATCATGAACGGCCGGAATGGGCACCGGGTCTCGGTGATGCGGTCGGCTGGCGTTTTCAACAGGGGATAAGTCGATTTAAACAAAAGCCCCGCCGGAGGGGCGGGGCTTTGATTTTATGCTTCAGACTAAGGCTTCTTCGCCTTCCAGGAAGCCATTGAGCTGCCGTAGACGCGTCGGGTGCCGCATTTTGCGGAGTGCCTTGGCCTCGATCTGACGGATGCGCTCGCGGGTCACCTTGAATTGCTTGCCCACCTCTTCGAGGGTGCGGCTGTAGCCGTCCAAAAGGCCAAATCGCAGCTCCAGAACCTTGCGCTCGCGTTCGGTTAGGGAGTCTAGCACGTCGGCCAGCTTCGCTTTCAGCAAGCTGTAGCTGGTCATGTCGGACGGGTTCTCGGCGGCCTTGTCTTCGATGAAATCACCGAAGTTGGTGTCGTCCGAGTCGCCCACGGGGCTTTGCAGCGAGATGGGCTGCTGGGCCATCTTGAGAACGGCCCGGACCCGCTCGACCGGCATTTGCATCTCGTCGGCGATCTCCTCGGGGGTAGGTTCGCGGCCGAAGTCTTGGATCAACTGCTTCTGCACGCGCATCAGCTTGTTGATCGTTTCGATCATGTGCACCGGGATGCGAATCGTGCGCGCCTGATCCGCGATGGATCGGGTGATGGCTTGGCGAATCCACCAAGTAGCGTAGGTCGAGAACTTGTAGCCCCGTCGGTACTCGAACTTCTCGACCGCCTTCATCAGGCCCATGTTGCCCTCTTGAATGAGATCGAGGAACGAGAGACCTCGGTTGGTGTACTTCTTGGCGATGGAGATCACCAAGCGGAGGTTGGCTTCGACCATCTCGGTCTTGGCCTGCAGTGCCTTCCGCTCGAAGTGCTTCAGCTGACTGAAGGCAGCGGTGTATTCGTCCAGCGACATGCGGACGAATTCCTCCAGTGCTTTGATCTTCCGCTCCTCGGCATTAATAATTGCCAGGGCCTGAGCTGAGCGCTTTTGGGGCTCGAGCTCCTTGATAGAACGGACGGACGTCTGGAACTTCTCGTGAATGTTCTCCGCCACCAGAGACATTTCCTCGATGACCTTCTGCTTGTAGTAGAACTTCGGGAATGATTTTTGGAGCTTGTCGTCGAGCTTCTTGAACTCGGCGATGATTTTCTCCCGCTTTACCTTGGACTCCTGATCCTGCAGTTCGCGCCAAAACTCGTCGACCTGTTGGTCGATGCCGCGGACATCTTTGGTAAGCTTGCGAAGCGTCTTTAAGTGCTCCTCGCGGATCTCGATCTTCTTGTCGACGATGACCCGGTCAAAACGTTCCTTGGGCGGTTCCGAGGTGAGTTTTTCGGCCAGTGCAATGTGCTCTTTGCCGGCGAAGCCAAAGGAATAGATGATTCGTTTGACCTCGTTCTCATTTTCCTCAATTCGCTTGGAGATCTCCACCTCTTGTTCGCGAGTCAGCAGCGGGACTTGGCCCATCTGCTTGAGGTACATGCGGACGGGGTCGTCCAAGATGTCGAGCCGCGACTTGTCTTCTTCTTCTTCTTGTTCGGCCGCCTTGGGACGGTCTACCTCGGCTTGATCGACGATCTCGATCTCGAGGTTACGGAGTTTGATGTAGATCTCATCCATCTCCTCCGGGGACATGGGCGTGTCGGCCAGAACGTCACCGATGTCGCTGTGAGTCAGGTAGCCTTGCTCTTGAGATTGGCGGACCAGTTCCTTGATCTTCTCGGTGATGTCCACACCGGAGGAGTTCTTGATGGTACCGATGTTCGGGCTAGGTCCATCACTGTCGCCAGCAGCCAACTGAGCGAGTTGACTCGCCGTGGGCCCGATGGGCATGGGCGTTTCCTTCGGTACGATGATGTCCGACTCGTTCTCCTCATTGTCGGAGGCTTTCTTGGGCCGACGATCTCCCTTTTCAGCCTTCGCAGCCGCGGCGGGCTTGGAGGGCTTTGCCGGTTTGGCAGTCACCAGTGAGGGGGAGGAGTTCGCCTTTTCAGCAGCAGCCTTAGGTGCGGCGACTTTAGCAGCAGCGGCCTTAGGAGCAGCAACCTTAGGTGCGGCAACTTTAGGCTCGGCAGCCTTAGGAGCAGCAGCCTTAGGAGGTGCGGCCTTAGGAGGTGCGGCCTTAGGAGGTGCGGCAGCCTTAGGAGCAGCAACCTTAGGTGCGGCAACTTTAGGCTCGGCAGCCTTAGGAGCAGCAGCCTTAGGAGGTGCGGCCTTAGGAGGTGCGGCAGCCTTAGGAGCAGCTGCCTTGGGAGCGGCAGCCTTAGGAGCAGCTGCCTTGGGAGCGGCAGCCTTAGGAGCAGCTGCCTTAGGAGCGGCAGCCTTAGGAGCAGCGACCTTAGGAGGAGCGGCGACCTTAGGAGGAGCGGCGGCCTTAGGAGCAGCAGCCTTTGGTGCGGCAACCTTCGGAGCGGTGGCGGGTACGGTCTGCTTAGTTATCACCCCGCTTTTGGCTGGGGCTTTGGACTGAGTAGACACGGCCGGCCGTTCCGACTTGGCCGGAGTCGGGGGCGACTTCTTGGAAGGGGCCTTGGCTGCGGGCTTCTTCTCTTTTGTCTTGGACATAGTAGCGAGGCTGCGCGATGCGCGAAGCCGATTAAGCCGTTCAAGGTGGGGACGGGGCTCCCTCAAGTCAAGCGATGGGTCACAACCAGAGTGCCACAATCGATAAGTCGGAAGGAACGGTGACCTTGGGATTGGGATCGGGACAGTCTACCAACTGAACCGGAGCACCGATGAGTTCGCAAGCCGCGGTGTCGTCCGTAACGCTCAGTTTGCGGGCCTGAACTTCGGCCAAGGCGTTTCGAAGGATGGGCAGGCGGAAGCACTGAGGGGTCTGAACAGCCCACAGGCGTGATCGGTCGAGGTGACGTGCCACCCGTTGCTGGGTATCGGCCTCCTTGAAGGTGTCCACGGCCCTTTGGGCAGCCACCGCGGCGCCCGTTTGTACAGCGGCCTGGAGGCACCGAGAAATGGTGTCGAAACTGGTGCAGGGCCGCGCACCGTCTTGGATTGCGACGATCTTTGTTGCCGCGGGGACCTTGCATAGGCCGTTCCAGACCGAGTCCTGTCGCTCGGCCCCGCCTGGAATCAGAGTGTAGGGACGTTGAACGGCCAACGTGCGGGCCAACTCTTCGAAATCCGATTCGAGTCCGGGGCGGATCACCAGGCAGAGGTGATGGATGTCGGGGTGCCGGTCGAAGCGTCGCCATGTGTGGGCTACGACGGGAAATCCGGCGACCTCTAGGAACAATTTGTCGATGCCCGGACCCATCCGGGTTCCTCTTCCGGCAGCCACGATGATGGCGGTGTTCATAGAAAAAAGGCGCGGCCTCGGGGCCGCGCCTCAGGGGGCTGATTCTCAGTCTAGGATCTACTTTTTGTCGGACTTGTTCGGTTCGACTTTCTTAACGTCCTTCGCGTCCACCTTCGAAGTGTCGCTCTTGGCGGAGTCGGGCGGGGCGGTGGCGGCGAGCGTCTTAGCCACCGACTCGCTCAGGTCGCTCTCGCCTCCGGTCAATGTGGTGTAGATAACCACCGGGGTTCCATTGGCCGATAGGGCTGAAACATCCAGAACCGTGGCATAGCCGCCGGCCTTGGACTTTTCTTCGAGCACTCCCCGCACATCCCGAAGGATCGACTCACGCACACGCCCTCGTTGTTCCATCAAGGCGCGCTGGCTGTTGCTCTGGAACTGCTTGATGTTGCTCTCCGTCTCCAGGATTTCTTTGCGCTTTTTGTCGAGATCTTTGCGGCGCTTATCGGCCTCCTCCTTGGAGAGGGCGGGGTCGTTGGCTGCCTCGATTTGTTTGCCGAATTCTTCGTTGGCCTTCTTGTAGTCGTCGTACATCGACTGGCCCATTTTTTCAAATTCAGCCAAGCGATCTTTGATCTGGGAGTCGGCTTGCTTGGTCCTCCAGAAATCATCAAACACCTTGGTCAAGTTGATCACCCCAACCTTGCCCTGGGCCAGAGCGGTGGTGCTGAGCAGGGAGGCAGTGAGGGCTGCGGCGATGGTGAGTGCAGTTCGATTCATGCGTTCTAGGATAAATCCGACGTGGGCAACCTTTCAAAAGTCTCGCGTCCAGCCAACGCCAAACTGGAACTTGCCACCGGTGCCGGTGTCGGGTCCACGAGTAATGGGGATGCCGTAATCGAGACGCAAGGGGCCGATCGGCAGGTTGAGCCGAATTCCGACACCCCAGTTGTCATTGTAGAGGCCAGTGTTGCCGCGGGTTAGGGGATTGCCAATGGCATCGGTCGCCGCGGATTCAGGAGCAAAGCTGTAGGCACCTGGATACACCATGCCGATGTCATAGAACATCGCGAAGCGCAGTCGCTCAATAATGGGTATGCTGTACTCGGTGGAACTGAACCAGTAAGTGCTGCCGCCGACTGGCTCGCCCGAGTAGTACTCGCGGGGTCCGATGGATCGGAACTTGTAGCCGCGCAGGTTGTAGAGGCCGCCCAGAAACCAGCGGTCGAACAAGGGGACGCGGGTTGAGTCACCGTAGTAGTCCACCACGCCCATGCGGCCTGTGAATTCTAGGATGTGCCCTTCGAAGATATCCTTGGCGACGCCGGCATCGTCGAGCAGTCGTTCCGGACTCCAGTATTGGGAAACCCGGGCCTCCAGCTTGTAGAAATCGCTGTCGCCGCCGAACGGACCACCGACCAGTTCACCCAACACCTCGGCCCGGTGTCCGCGCGTGGGCATTTGGAAGTTGTTCCGGGTATCGTGGGCCAGGGAGGTTCCGAATCGGGATACCAAGCGAGCGCCCTCTTCAGCCAAGATAGCGCTGCCGAATTTCTGCTGTTGGAACCGGTAGCTGTCGGAGAAACGTATCTGGATGTTCTCGAGCGTGTAGCTGACGTTGCCGATGAAGTTTCTGGGCAACTGACGGGTGAGCCCGATGCGCGAACCGGTCTGGCGCTGGTTGTAGTTGTCGGAAAGGAAGTTCAGGTCGCGGTGGTACAGGTCGACGCTCAGGGAGAGCCGTTTGCCCAAGAACCAAGGCTCGACGAAGGTCGCGACATAATCCTGACGACGGGAACCCATCTGGGCGCGCAGTCGGGCCTTTTGACCTGCGCCGGTAAAGTAAGGCGGATTGGTGATATCGAAATTTCCCTGGCTGACTTCGACGAATCCGATGACCGAATCCACTGAACTGAAACCGGCACCCAGGGCGACGTTGCCGGTGTTCTTTTCCTCGACGGAGATGACTAGGTTTTTCCGGTTGGGGACATCGGTCGGTTCCGGTTTGGCCTCCACCTTGTTGAAGAACTGCATCTGCTCCAGGCGACTCTTGGACACCTTGGCCCGCACCATGTCGAAGGTCTCACCCGGCGTGATGGCCAATTCGCGACGGATAACCTTGTCTTTGGTCTTTGCGTTGCCCTGGATCTCGATCTTCTCGACGTAGAACTTGTCGCCTTCTTGGATGCTGTACTTCAGGTCGAGTGTTCCTTTCTCGACATTGGCGATCTGCTCGGGCTTGGCGCGGGATTCAATGTAGCCCCGTGCTCCGTAGAAATCCTCAATGGCCTCGGTGTCTTTATAGAGCCGCTTCGGTGAGAAGACCGCGCCCTCCTTGAGTTGAAGGCCTTTCTTGGTCTTTTCCCCATCTTTTGAGGTAAGATTTTGGACAATCTGCTGCTGACTGAACAGTTCGTTGCCTTCGAAAGTGACCGCCCCAACCTTGTATTGCGGTCCTTCCGAAATCGGGAGGTGCAGAATGAGATTGTTGGTCTTGGGATACTCGAATCGGGGCTCCTTGAGCTCCATGTCGATGTAGCCCTTGTCGGCATAGAACTCCCGGAGCTTGTCCTTGTCTTCCTCGAAGACATCGTCCTTGAAGCGACCGGAACCGGTGATCCAAGAGAAAATCCACCAACGGCGGGTCTTAATGACCTTGCGCAGCTTGCGCTGCTTGAACGAAGGAGCGTCTTCAAAGAGCACTTCCTTGATTTTGACCTTGGGAGATTCTTGCACCTCGAAGGTCACGATCCCGCGACCGAGGGACTCGGTGATGCTCGGCTTGTAGTCGACCGTGGTCCGCTGGAGGCCCGCCTTTTGGTACATCTTGAGGATGACCTGGGCGTCATTGAAGAGCTTGCGCTCGTCCATTGGCTCGCCGCTCTTCGAAGTGAGTTTTTTGCGAAGCTTTGAGGCCGAGTACTTCTTGTTGCCCGAGAACCGGATCTCAGTGATTAGGGGCCGACCCTGCACCACGTAGGTCAGGGTGTATTCTTTGGGAACCCGGGTGCCATTGGGGGCCAGCTCTGTGGCCGAGATATCTTCGGTGACCCGAATGTTGAAGAAGTAAGACGTCCCGTAGAGGTTCTTAATGTCGTCATCGACAGCGAACCGGCTGTAGGCCTCACCTTCCTTCACCCGGATGTTGGCTCGGATCAGTTCTTCGCTGACGGCGGCCGGGCCGACGTGCTTGATGATAATCTTTCGGACGACAGGCGTCTCCTCGGCGGCCGCCAACTGGAGGCAGGCCACGAGAACGGCACACAGCCGCAGGCTGCGGTTCTTGGTGAGTTTCATCAGCGAGTTAATCTTCGGCGTCAATCTTCGCCGCACTCTCGAATCGTGTGAAGCTCTTAAAGAAGGTCAATCGAACATCCCCAGTGGGACCATTTCGCTGCTTGGCAATGAGAAGATTGACCGGATGAGACTCCACCGGCTGCCGTGTGTCGGAGACATCCTCCTCTTCTTCGGCGGGTTTGTAGAGGAGCCCGACGACATCGGCGTCCTGCTCGATGGCACCCGATTCACGAAGATCCGACAGACGGGGTTTGCGGTTCTTGTCCTTCTCGAGTTCGCGGTTGAGCTGGGATAGGACGATGATTGGAATGTTCAATTCCTTGGCCAGAGCCTTCACACCGTTGGAGATATCGGAAATTTCCTGTTGGCGGTTGTCCTGAGCTTTCTTGGAGTCCGAATGCATCAACTGGAGGTAGTCGATGATGATGAGCTTGATCTTGTGCTGCTGCCACATGCGTCGGGCCCGAGCTCGGAGCTGCAGGATGGAAAGCCCGGGAGTGTCATCGATGTGGAGGGGGCTCTTAGCCATCTTGGCAGCCGCTCCGGTGAGTTTTTTGAAATCTTGCTCGGCCATGAATCCCTCTCGGATCGACCGGCCGTTGACCCGAGCCAGGGAGCAAAGCATACGCATGACCAGCGATTCGGAGGTCATTTCTAGGCTGAAGACTCCGACGGGCTGTCGTTCGTTGATAACGACATGCTCGGCGATGTTCATGACCATGGAGGTTTTGCCCATCGAGGGACGGGCCGCGATGACGATCATTTCTCCACCATTCATGCCGCTGGTCATCTTGTCGTAGTCGGCAAACCCCGTGGCCAGCCCAGTGAGCCCTCCGGCCCGCTGGTGGAACTCCTGGATCATGTCGATGGCCCCCCGCACCAAGTCCTTCATCGGCTTGATGGTGGTCGTTTCGCGATCCTCGCTGATGCGGAGGATGTCGCGTTCAACTTCGTCGAGCAGGGCGTTGACCTCACCTTGATGTTCGTAGACCCGAGCTACGACCGAGGTGCAGGCCGTGAGCATCCGACGGAGGACGAGTTTTTCGCGGATGATCTCGAGGTAGTAGGACAGGTTGGCCGCGCTGGGTACGGCATCCTGAAGACTGCTGAGGTAGGCGAGTCCACCGACGGATTCGAGTTGGTTGGCATCCTTCAGCTTCTGCTGGACCGTGATGAGGTCGATGGGATTCTTGCTGTCATACATTTCGGCCAGCGTCTGGTAGATCAACTGATGCCGCTGGTCGTAGAAGGTTTCCGCACCCGCCTTGAGTGTCTCGATACACGTGCCCATGGCTTCGTTGGGGGAAAGCAGGATGCAGCCAAGGACTCCCTGTTCGCCTTCCGTTGAGTGCGGGGGCAGGCGATCCAGCGAGGTGATGTCCAATTTGGGGCGGACCCGACGTGAACGTTTGAAATCGGGCCGGGGTTCTTCCGAGGCAGCTCCGCCGCGCTCGTCAGGAAGATCTTGCATGGGGTGGATTGAGAGTCCGGGAGGCTTCGGGCGGAAGCAAAGGTTGTGCGCATCCGGCGGGGAATAACTTCTGCCGCTCGGTGCTTGCTTCTGAGGGTTGAATTGGTACTGCCTCCCGCGGCCGGTTTTAGCCGGAAAACGGGCGCACGAATCGCGTTCGGAAGAGGCTCTGGAGCCGGGCTTACAGCCCCTTGAGGAGTTGCTTGAGGCGCTGCCAAGCGGTTTCCCGGGCTTTCTTGTTCTCAGGGCTTCCCGCCGGGTCTTCACCCGCGCGCATGAAGCCATGGCCCGCGCCTTCGTAAATGACCGGCTCATAGGCCTTACCGACCTTTTTCATGAGCGTCTCTGACTTCGGCACAGTGGCATTAACTCGAGCATCGTTTCCGCCGTAAAAACCGTAGACAGGGGCTTGGATCTTGGCCAATTCCCGCTCGTCTTCGGAGCCGGAGCCATAGAACACAAAGCCGGCCTTCACTCCGGCGTGCTGGCTTACGAAGCGAAAGGTTTGGGTGCCACCCCAGCAGAAGCCTCCGACGGCCACCTTGCCATTGCAGGCAGGGAGTTTCTGGACGTAATCACAGGCCGCCTTCAGGTCGGCGGTCACCTGGTCTGGAGGCAGTGATCCGATTTTGGCACGGGCGCCATCGGGCCCGCCGAGCGATTCAGTGCCCCCTCCATTGGGACCCGTTCCTGAAAGGAGATCCGGCGCGATGGCAATGTAGCCCGCCTCGGCCAATTGATCGGCCACGCCCCGGACCCAGTCGGTGAGCCCGAAGATTTCGTGGATGACCACCACGGCGGTGGCCTTCTCTTTGACTTCTGGATAGGCCACCCAGCAGCGCACCTCTCGGTTCCCGTGGCGAATGGTGACCCATTCCAGGTGACGGGGAGATTTTTCAAGGCGGGGCTTGGCCCAATCTTGAGCGAGAGCGATTCCGCTCAAGCAGCAGAGCACGGTCAGAGAACGGAGAAGACGGAGTGTCAACATGGGGTGATGCGGTGGGGCTGTGGGTTGTGACAGGAGAGCGGGGCGACTAGCGGAGGTGTCGATCAGCGAACTTTAAATAGAATTCCCAATCTACCGCCGTCAATGCGTGAGGGCCCGATCGAATATGGTAGCCGACCGACTCGCCCACGGAGCGGTTTACAGCCGGGAGGTCCGAGCCAGGGAGTCCCTCCTTGCCGAGCAGTCGATACACTTCGCTGGCATGCCACCCGCCGAGGTACTCGCCCTTGGGATCGGCCCAGCGATCTTGTTCCGCACTGGCGATGTATAGGGGTCTGGGAGCGATGAGCGCTCCCAATTCATGCTGG
>Ga0255129_1000264_pt1 | contig 12893 bp, 10 predicted proteins | sample Law_Yuk_RepA_8d_FD_188558 | JGI IMG/M metagenome (GOLD analysis project Ga0255129, IMG submission 188558) | Freshwater microbial communities from St. Lawrence River, New York, United States - Law_Yuk_RepA_8d | ecosystem: Environmental > Aquatic > Freshwater > River | place: USA: New York... | reverse complement strand
GTATATACAAGTTCAACGGTAAATTGTTCTGCAGTGACAGTTTCCAAACTGGCGGCGACGCGGCAACTCAGTATAATACAGAACCTTATTTGAATGAAAAGAAGCCGAGATTGGAACCAAACTACAGTTTCGATTTATGCCGCCTAGCCTGTTCTATATTTGATTACGTGGTTGAGGACACTGAAGAAATTAACAAATTGTCCAAGTGCGCAGACCCAGTTAAACGATTGATCGTCGAGTGGTGTTTAGATGATAAGGGTATAAACATGTTGTATAAAAACAATGGCACTGACCGCTACCCTGATTTTAAATTGTATAAAATGATTGCCAGATGTGTTCATAACCACACACCTCAAGCTCAATTAGAAAGGCCAGAATTCAATGCGTTTTCCGATTTTAAGGGCGCTGTCCCCGATGATGTAATAGACATTGACAGTATTCCGTCATATGTATAAGAATTTAGCATTTTATAAGTGAACATTTCGTTTTTGTTCATAATACAATAATATTATTGTATATTATGAACTCATTTGGATTTATAATAACAAGACACGTTAACTCTGAAAAGTCAAATAAATATTGGAATCGGTGCGTTAAGTTATTACGGACGTTTTATCCACATAGGCAAATTGTTATTATTGACGACAACAGTAATTATGCTTTTGTAAAATCAGACGCAGATTATAGAAACCTAACTATAATACAGTCTGAATTCCACGGAAGAGGAGAACTGCTGCCATACTATTATTATATTAAAAATAAGTTTTTTGAAAATGCGGTGATTATGCACGACAGTCTTTTTTTACATAAAAGAGTCCCATTTGAAGCATTCAATGGCAGGTCAGTTTTGCCATTGTGGTTTTTTAACCCAGATAAAGAAGATATTAATAATTCTATAAGAATTACAGAGGGTCTACGCAATGCGCAACATGTCCAAGAGTCCCTTAAACTAACCGAGTTGACAGTATTCGGGTTGAATCACAATAAATGGTCCGGTTGTTTTGGTTGCCAGGCCTATATAAATCACGGCTTCTTGTTACAGATAGAAAACAAATATCGCATTACATCTATGTTAGACACGATTAAAATCCGGAGGGATAGATGCTGCTTAGAGAGAATATTGGGGTGTATATTTTCTAAAGAAAACCCAGGTTTGGTAAATAAAAAGGGAGCATTTGGGAACATAATGGATGTATATAAGAGTTATGAATACACTTTTGATCATTATATGACTGACTTAAAAAAAGGCACTCTACCAGCATATGTTATAAAAGTTTGGACTGGCAGGTAAATTATATTATACAATAATTCGTTATCGTATAATGTTGTAGAATGTCGTATTCAGGTTTATGGATATAAACTGACAATAACAGACCTTATGAGCTCCGGGTCTGTAACCTTTAATTTTAAGAGGCGCGGCTCCATTGTTTCCTTTTCTGCTGCGACTTGTTTGCCGCGTTGTCTCTGTAACCCCTTATTCAATGGTAAAATAGCACGTTTAAATTTTTCTAAAAATCTTTCGCAGTCAGGAATAGTGGTTGTTTTATACTCTGGGTCAGTTATTGGTTTGTGTTGAGTCAGCAAATTTTTAAGTTCCATGTACTTGGCGTAATAGTAAACCTTTTCATCCAATAATGCGCCCAAATTTGGACATCTAAATAATACCTTTGTATTTAATTCGGAAATAAAAAAGGAATAATCAGTTGCTGTATCAAAGTGCTTCATTACATCTTCAGGCACCTTCTTAAAATCAACGTCTGAGAACTGTCTAAAATCATCTATCATCATATTTTTTCTATGGTCGTATTTTTTTGACTCCTTAACATAACTTAGCTTGAAAATGAATGGGTTCGCCCGTATATTCGCCGGATTTGGTGGAAGAACGGATATGTTGTATTTTGTTTCTGGAGATTGTAAAAACCATTTTATTAGATAAGATATGTGTCCTGCTAAATTCTTTACATTATTCTCGACGTATGGAATATCCGCATTGGGTATGATTAAAACGTCGATATCCTCTGTTTTGTACTCACCCATTTCTGCTATTCCTTTTAACACTAGCTGAACTGCCTTTCCCCCTTTAAATAATACTTTGTAGTCCTGCCCTATCATTTTATACGACACAATTCCAAAAACAAGTAAAGAAGCACATAGTAATATATTAAAATGAGAGAAATCAATATCTTGATCAGACATGAGTGTCCCATAAACTTCATATGGGTCGTTTTTTGTCTGCGTATAATAAGTTGGTATGATCGTTTTAATAATCCCGCACACGCTCCATAGTTGTGTGGCTTCTCTCGTTTGTTTATCAATCATTATTTCGTTATCCTTGCTCAACATTACACGCAGTGCTTGACGTAATATAGTCATCTCATTCTCGTTAAAAATTGGTTTCCAAAACTCGGGTTCTATATCAGCAGCATATCCTGTTTCGGGTAGCTCAGTTGGGATTGCCAATTTTACAAGAGGAGTTAAACGTTGCGGTGTATGTATTTCTTCAATTTCTTTGATTGCTTCCTCTATATGAGCATCATCTACAGTGGGTTCCTCTATGCGTGGTTCCTCTAATGACATAGGAACAATAGGAATAGGTTTCGCATCGGCTTCCCATTTCTTCTTAAGCGCAACCAAGGCCTCCTTCTGTTCAGGGGTTAGTACTGATATGTCTGCGCCATTATCTAATAAGAAATCAACCAATTCTTTATCTTGTATTTTAACCGCACTTGACAATGCGGATGTTTTATTGGTGTAATCGGTGAGATTGATATTCCCTTTTTTGTTTATAAAAAAGGTTGCTATCTGCCTTTTAATATCGGAATCATCTATATTCTCAAAAATAACAACTAGTAACGGAGCAAATGCTATTATTCCCGGGGAATTTCGTTTATAAACCGGAACCATATTATGTGTGAGTGGGATTAATGTGTTTATTCCTAATGGGGTCTTTTTTATTAATCTTTTAAATGCTGCTACCCCCTCGTTCGGGTCCTTTTTTAGGATTTCAAACGCTTTCATAAATTCTGCTCTAAACGCGTTCTTAAAATTCATCTCCTCTCTTGTGAAAATCTCTCCTCCCGACATTTTTCGTTTCCTCGTTTTTATCGCAGTCCTACTTCTCGTAGCACGCCCTCTTTTTCCACGTGTCTTATCTTTGATATTTTTTCTTGTATGTTTCCGTATAAATTTTTTTGTATTTATTTTCATTATATAATAGTATAATAAAAATACTTTTTCGTCTAAAAGCCAGGGTTATCGGTAAAGATTGGTGTTACACTTGACCCCCCATGCGTTACTGGTTCAATTTGGTTCAATATAAAATGCCCTGAAACGACGCTAAAATATACCACAAGAGCATCTCGAATTAATAGTTTGAGTGGTTTGCTCTCTCTTTCAATAAATCTCATTTCAATAAATTTCGCAATCAAGAATACTACCGAGATGACTGCCGCAATAATAAATATATTACTCATTTAAAATACTAAAGCAGATTCTAAATTACGTTTTTACGCAATTAATCCAAAATTTCAATTTCATCAATCAACAAATCGGGCAACAAGTCAATCGACGGTTCTTCAATATTATGAATATCTAAAGCATCTAGATTAAATGGCTGAGTAGAGATTTGTAATTTGGGGGAATCATCATCATCCTCATCTTCATCTTGTTTCCTCTGTTGTGCTCTAACACTACTGATTTCTTCTAGACGTGAAATATTCTTGGGTGCGTTAACATTTGATACAGCTCCGTCCTGAGATTGTACATAATCAATATCATTAAAACTCAAACGACTCGACGGGGCAGGTTGCTGCTCAACCACTGCCTCAACATTTGGTGCCTTACCAGCTACCACCTCCTTTATAGGTTCGTCGATTATTTGTTCATTTACTTCCTCAATTACATCCTCTTCAACACTTTCATCCATATAAGCCTTCAGGATTGCCTCAACCGGGATACTCTCTCTTAATGTATTTAATATACATTCTTGCACAATAATCTCTAGCTCTCTGTGATTTTTTTGAATCTGTAAAGGAGGCAAATTTACCTCGAACAAATAAACATTCTTGTAAACCTTTCTGGCCACGTTGATATATGTTTTATGTAAAAATTCGTCTAGCTTTGGAATATTAATATCAATCTTTTTCTGCTTTTGTCCAACCCGCATAGCAGTTAAAATTTTTAGCTGGATAATATGAACACATGTAATAAGTTCCTCTAAATAAGAGCATCCCGACTTTTCACAAATTCGTTTTCTCTCCGTCTCAATAATTTGTGCGTTCCATTTGGGTATTCTGGATATCAGGTTCTGAAAGGTCATTAAATATTTGTTCGTCTCGCCGTTATCCTTACACAACTTTAAAGATTCGTCTAAAATAGATTTATATCCGTCAATGATTAAAGGTGTCAAAATTGTTACTAAACGAGATCCCCATTCGTTTTTCGATTCGTGAAGAGCGCTTCCATTGAAATCATCCATTTACATAAAACTTATATTTTCTAAAGCCAGTTCTGAACTTAAAAAAATGAAATTCAATATAAACAACATTAACAGTTTCTCATTTCTAAATTCGGTTCTCACACGATTAAAGCAGACAAGATATTCATACCTTTTTTCATCGCTCAATACATCGTCCATAAATTTCGGGTTTTCTATTAAATTTATAATGTCTAAACCGCTATATGCCTTTTCATACAATTTCACACATAACAATATCATATCTTCGGGCTGCGCCTTCTTGTTTACATACTTTAATAGTTCCTTTTCTAAAAAATCAATACGTCGCGACTTTACAGGTTTCAATTTAAACAGCTCATTAAGATTATACTGATATAAATTTATAGCCTTGCCATTTATGACTGGTGATGGAACATATATTTCACAAAATCTGGATAAGATGGGTTTCATCAAGTTATATTTATCTTCGGCTACAATAAAGAATCGGGTGTTATGACTAAACAACTCAATACATCTACGCAGAGCCGACTGAGCATCCATTGTTAATTTATCGGCATTCAACAGAACAATACTTTTAAACACATTACCGCCATTTGAATTTATATGTGTTTTTGCGAAAAACTTCAACTCATCACGAATAAATTTGATACCCTTTCCATGCGAACAGTTTACATACATTACAAATGCCTTTATTTTATCCTTGTCACCGTCATAAATTTTCGATATAAATTCATTTACAATAGTTCGTTTTCCACTACCAGTCGCACCGTGAAAAAGCAAATTCGGGATTTTATGGCTCTCATAAAAAAAACCCAACTTATCTTTTATATTTTGATGGATTTGTAAGGACATTCTGACTTATTATATTTTGCGACGTGTTTTTATATTTTAATAGAACGTAAATGATAAAATATAAAATTTGTTATTTGGGAGGAGATTATACCGAGCTAGTCAATGAATGTGTGTATGGGTTATTTTTAAAGGCAGACAATATATCAGGCTGAATACGGTCACAACTTGCGCATTCGTTGTAGTATTGTGGTGCTCGAATTGCGCCGTATGTATTTACAGACGGGGGGAGCCCAGATAATCTGGAAAACGCCGGATTGACTCTTCCATCTAAGCGGTCAGTATCGCTCTTAATCGTTGTCAAATGCATCTGTTGATTAAACACCTGTGTTCCACCTTGGTTTGGTCTATTTCCAATAGTAGAAGACTTTATGTCGTTATTATGTTGTCTATAAGCAGCCTCATAGCTCATGTCACCATAACCAGTAGCAGCGCCACCAGCTGCGGTATAATATTGACAACTGGTAGAATCTCTCTGTGTTGAATCGGGAGCAGTATAATTATTAACATATATTCCCTCCTTTTGATTGTTAATACGGAATGTGGGAGCATAAAGGGTTGTTTCTTTGACGGTTGTTGCTGTGGCGTCCTGGGGATTATACACATATCCCTTTGGCACGGCTGATGTTGCCTCACCATAAATGCGAACGTTATTAATTGTTTCGTCTTTACGAGTTGGTTTTAACAAGTCCATCAAAGGCGCAATGACCGCTCCAATGGCTCCACTAAACCCGCTTCTCAATGTTTCGGGTTGTCTTACAGTGCTTCTGTTATTTTCATAATTTGTATGGCTTCGCAAAAATATATCTTTATCTGTATGGTTGCCTTGCCCGGTAGCCCTTGAATGGTTTACACCGCAGGACAAAACCTCGTGGCGTTTTGAGGGCTCAAAGTTTTCTGGCGCGGTTGCCGCCTTAACATCTGTCGCACCCGCAGGACCCATATATTCAGTTTCAATGTCGTTGCGTCTAACCACACCCATCTCCTGAATGGGTCTTAGGGTTTCTCCCTTTTCTGCGCCAGTAGTTGTTAACCAACGATCCTGAGTATTGATAAAAAATGTATCGGGGCGCTGTTTTTCCACACGACCCAACATTTGAGTTGTCGGTGCGGTTTTAATAAAGGAATTCGCAGGTCCCTCGTGATTTACCAGCTCATACTCTAATTTAGGGTTGGTTTCAACTCGCAATTGGTCGACCGTCTTGGGTAACCACTTATCACGAGCCTCCATACCCGAATTATATCCGTTACTGCCATTTATTCCGTATCCCTGGTCAAGTCCAGGACCGACCATAATGGTATCAAATGGCTTCACATTGTTATTTTTCATTGCTGGGTTTACTCGTGACTGATAGAAGTCGCTCTGGTTCGGCATACCATAAGCCCACTGCACGTTATCTTCAGGCTTAAATAATGGGGCCTGCTCTATCTTCTTAATTACCTGAGAACCTGAACCGATCATATTATCCAACACCGATTCCGTAATATTCATATCATATGTGCGACCCTTTACCTTACCACCATTAAACGGAACCATATTGTTATGTTTAAACTGATCTGAATTTAAATAATTGCCAGTTAATGAATACACTTCTTGGGGATTTTGTCCTACTGGTTTGTGATTCCTTACCTGTTTTTCATATAAATCCTGGTTGAAATATTTATCAGTCGCAACGTTTGGATTAGGATATTCCTGAACGGTATCTACTAACTGATTTATATTCGACACTGGAAAATTCTGAGGGGGAATATTTGTGTTTGGCAAATAATTGTCGGTTCTTACACCTAAATTGCTTCTTATTCCCATATTTGTAAATTTTTCCCTTCTACTTTGTTTTATTTCATTTTTACTAGTATTTTCGTTTGATTGATTTGATACAACATACATACCACCTAATGCTATTAAAGGGATTGCTATTTCCATATTTATATATATAGAGTATTATATTTTATTCATATAATAATCTAAATTACTTGGGACGGGCTAGTCTTAATTACCTGGTTTGGCAAGAATTCGTTTGCTGGCACGTTGTAGGGCCGCCTACATAACCGCCTCTAATTAAACTGAAACTTGAAGGGAGGTCGTTCTTGGTTTCGTCCATAACACAAACTCTCTTCGGAGTAAAGTAATCTTTCTCTAAAATTCGCGTGCTTAAATTATTCTGAAACGGCATACATGTATTTGCTTGCGGGTTTAGTGGTGGGTATTGCCAATCGACTTGTTCTAAATCGCGATACCACCACGCGGGATTTGTCGCTCTTGACTGTTCGGTGAACAGATTGTTACATGTTGGATACTTAATGGGTTCATTTGGAACATTATACTGTATATAATTGTCTTTTCCTAAACAATCACGCCCGATTTGTCTATTTACACCACGTAGATCACTTTCTAAATTTATGGTGTTTGTTCTTAAATTGCCTCCCCATTTTTGTATAATAATTTGAGGATCCTCTATATAGCACGGATTCGCACCGTTGCCAGGAACATTTAAAATCCACCGTCCGGGGTCTGTGGATTGCTGTAATGATTTTTTCGTTCTACAGTCGTCATATTTAAATCGGGTGCTGGCCATTATTATATTTATAATATATATTTATTTATTTATTTACAATTTAAAAAATTCCTCAAATAATAAGTATGGAGCTTATTTTAAACAACACCAAAACACCGACATTATGTTTAAATATGATTGTCAAAAATGAAAGCAGAATTATTACAAGATTATTCGATTCAGTTGTTTCGATTATTGATTGTTATTGCATTTGCGATACCGGTTCCACCGACAATACTGTTAATCTAATTACCGATTATTTTCATAGTAAAAATATACCAGGTAAAGTGGTCACAGAGCCATTCAAGAATTTTTGCCATAATAGAAATTTTGCGCTACAATCGTGCCTAGGAATGTCCGATTATGTATTATTACTTGATGCTGATATGGTGCTTGAGGTCAAAAATTTTAATAAAAGCATTCTAGATCGGGTCGATAGCTTTAATATTCTTCAAGGGAATGATTCATTTTATTATCAAAATATGAGAATTGTGAAAAACAATGGTTTATACAAGTATGTTGGTGTAACACACGAATATATTGACACGCCGAGTAACAATCGGATTGCGGGGTTCGAGAAAAAGGACCTCTTCATTAGAGATTTTGGGGATGGCGGCTCAAAGCACGATAAATTTGAACGTGATATACGTTTGCTCCTAGACGGATTAAAGGAGGAACCGAATAACGTTAGATATCACTTTTATCTAGCAAATAGTTACCACGACTCTGGAAGATTCGGTGAGGCGATTAACGTGTATAAAAAACGAATTCAGTTTGGAGGATGGCAAGAAGAAGTTTGGTACAGTTATTATAGAATTGGACTCTGCTTTAAAAAAATGGACAAAATAAATGACGCAATACAGTATTGGCTAGAAGGATATGAATATTACCCCGACCGTCTCGAAGGACTATATGAAATCATTAATCATTACAGATTAAATTCCAAACATAAACTGGGCGACATGATTTATCAACTAGCTAGAAAGGTATTGGATCGCAACTGCCGAAGAGAGAATTATTTGTTTTTACATGATGACGTATATACTAGCAAAATTTATTACGAATATACTGTGTTCGCTGCTTATACTGGAAATAAAAACATAAATTATGAGATTATCCAGGTGTTAAATAATTCCAAGGATGATAGTATTGTTAATAATATGCTCCAAAATATGAAATTTTACAAGGATGTTTTAATGCAACAGTCTAAAATTATTGTTGATAATTCCGTTACTGCTCCGATTAACAATGAAGACATCAAATTATACTCCTCGTCTAGTTGTCTTATTCCTAACGCAAATAGTGCCGGTGGGTATAAAATGAATATCCGATATGTGAATTATTATATTAATGAGGGCGGCGGCTATTTATATTGTGATAAACATATTATAACAGTCAATAAATGTGTAGAATTAGACTCAGATCTTAAAATGGTGTCTGAAAAGTGGTTTGGGTTGATGTTTGATAATAGAAGGTATATCGGGGTTGAGGATGTCAGGATATTTTTTGATGTAGAAAGTAAGAAGCCACTTTTTATCGGAACGGGTTATCATGCGAACAATCAGATTGGTATCGTAGCAGGCGACTATAATTATCAAGCTGGAATATTAAATGGAATGGAAATCACTCCCACTTTTAACAAGGCGTCTTGCGAAAAAAATTGGGTCTACGTTGACTATAAGGGCTCTACTCATGTTATATACGATTGGTCCCCCTTGAAAATCTGTAAAATTAATGACACAGACAAATCGCTGAATTTGGTCGAAACTAGACAAATGCCGGGCATTTTCAGCCGAACACGAGGATCTACGTGTGGTTTTAAGTATTCCAAGCAACACGGAGCTAATAACCCCGGTAACATAACTATTCAAATCGTGGAAGATGAAATTTGGTTTGTTACACATATTGTCTCTTATGAGCAACCGCGTCACTATTATCACGTAATTGTCGTGTTCGACGAAGATATGAATTTGTTACGCTATTCAGCCCCTTTTAAATTTGAAGGCGAACCGATTGAATATTGCTTGAGTATTGTTGTTGAAGATGAACAGGTTCTCATGAATTATAGCATGTGGGATCGAACTACGCGAATTGGAGTTTACGATAAAAAATATATAGATTCCATCGTAAAATATACCTAGTAATTTGTAATGTGATATTTATTTTCATAATAATTAATATTTGCCTTGTTTTTCTCTAATAAAGCATGTATTTCTTCTTTTGCCGAATTATTGGGCGAAGTCATTTTTAAATGAATCAGTCTTATCACGTCTTCAAGCAATACTTTTTTATTGTTATAATAATCTACGATGATGTGTTGTTCTATATATAGATTTGTTAAGTTACTAGTTGGATTATCTAGAAAATATTGTAAACAGTAACACAACATATTATATGCGTCTTTTGTCCGATTCGCGTCTATATACTTCTGCGCTCCACGTAATATCAAATTCATATTATGAATTGGCGACGTGTAGTTTGATATTATGCCTTGATAGTCTCCGTAATATAATTCAAACATGCCCGGGTTCTCTCTCTGTACAATTGTCATTACGGCCTCGTCTATTTGATACCAATCATCATTGTAAATCTCTTCTGTTTTCTGTTTAAATAAATTACAGTATTTCAGCAAATTTGCGCTAGACCCGGAAAATAAACCACCTGCCATATGATGGTATATATATTGGAACATTTGTTTAGGCGCGACATTTTCTATATAGGGATTAATACATAACTGTTTTATTTTTTCAGGAATATTATTTATCCATTCGTGGATTTTTTCGCTGTTTAAAGCAACATGGTTTATTCCGAAATCCATCCAAACAAACCGTTCACTATTAAATGGGTTCAAACTTATAGCACTCTCCATAAAATCAAACTTGTTGTTATTTAAAATAATATATATTGGTGTTTCTTGTTCAATAACACCATTTATTATATGAAACTTGTTTTGTAGTTCATGTAATTTATCTAGATGTTTATAGTAATGCGTGTCTTCAAAGCGTTTTTTATAAATATATGTCTTATCTTGCATATTTTCCCTCTCTTTACTCACAAACTCGATACATTTGTCGCAATCTGTAAATACAATTAAATTATATTGTAATCCTAATATAAATTTTTTTGCGTGTTCAAAATACTCATTTATATCACGAGTCTGTTTATACTTGTCTTTTTCCTTTTCTCTCCTGTCATAAAACATTGTAACAATGGTAGGAGGCGTCGATTTTGTTTCTAGAACTTTTATTGGATTTCTACAAGACCCCCAGTCAACGTGTGCTATTTGTCGTTTCTCATTTTCATATATTCGTTGAATCTCTCTGTTACCATTCTTATTTTGTAGTAAAATATTATCATATGAATCCTTTATATATTCCGTATTGTGTTCGAATTTTAATAAGTGAACTGTGTTGTTATGTATGCCTTCTTTGCCTATGAAGGAAGTGGTTTCGTCCAACTCAAAAAAGGTATTTGTCGCTCTACCTAAAATTCCTGGTCCAGTAAGGTCAAGATTTGAAGGGGGGACAATATTATTTTCAACGTTATATACAATTCGGTTAATACATTCTAATAATATCGGATGGTTTGGTATAGATGCAATCATTCCATTTGATAAATTATGAGTCCCCATTGACGGACAATTATTTAAATCAACTGAAGTCATAAACTCTATGTCCTCATTTAAAAAAGTATCTATTTCTCCCATACAAATTGAATCAATATCTGCGTAAACGCCGCCGTATATAAATAAAATACAATACCTCCACAGGTCAGCTTTAAATGCTCCGGGAATTAGTCTACAATAAACATTGTAAACTCTCGCACCAAAATATTTTTTAATTAATCTTTCTCTGTCAGTTTTATCGTGAAGGAAATAAGCATAATTTGGGTTTTTTATACACCATGTATCAGTTAGTTTTTTAAATTCAGTTGAAATATATTTAGTTTCCCATGTTTGAAATATATTTCGCGGAACTCTGATTAGTTTCATTATAATTAAACCCTAGATGTATTTAAATAATATTTTTCAAATCAAATGTATAGATATGGACCATCACCCTTAACGTTTACTGCGCTCTTATCCGGCTCGACATTAATATCATGTCTGTTTCCATAGACGGTCCAATGAAATTTGGAGTTCTCTCCATACACCTTAAATGAGTTGTTCTCAATTTCACTGGAATTTAATGTTACTATCTTGTTGCCATAAATGGGTGTAATTTGGACGGTAAACTCGTGCGCGAGTTTTTCAACATAATTCGGTAATTTGATTTCTACGTATTCATTGTTTGTAATTTCTCCTTTGCCTCTATAATAGACACCTGCCTCAGGACCTTCAAGACACGCGTGAACTAAATACTTGTTATCATTTGTTGGGTGATCTATAACAAACGTTTTGTCGCTATTTGAACTAGCGGTGCTTCTATAAATAGTATTACCTGTAGTTATATCGACCATTAATAGATAGTAACTCGGTCCTGACATTCCCGTAGCACCGTCAAAACTAGGCAGAGGCCCTGTAGGACCCGTAGGGCCAGTAGCACCAGTAGGACCTCCTGAAGGACCAGTCGGACCCATGCATCCTCGTCCAGTAGGACCAGTTACGCTGCTACCCGAAGGGCCGGTATTACCGATGGGGCCTACAGCACCTGGTCCGGTAGGGCCTTGAGGACCAACAGGTCCAGCTCCTCTTGAATCACAACATCTTTGGGCCCCTAAATATTGACTGTAATTTCTATAATAACTTGACATCTATAATATATATATTTAATAATAAAATCTATATATTATTTTAAATTCAATTGACAATTTGTAATAATCGGTCCTTGTCTACATTATTGTAATCAAATAAATATTCATTGCACCATTCTGTATTTTCATTTGTTGGAGATACATACAATTTCTCTTTTTTACAATCCTTCCCTATATGACCATTTGCTAATAGCGCCTCTTCGGGAATTACATAAAATTTACCATTTTTACAATTTAACCAATATAAATCATTATCTCCCGCTTCATAACATTTATTTTTA
>Ga0255129_1000253_pt1 | contig 13117 bp, 13 predicted proteins | sample Law_Yuk_RepA_8d_FD_188558 | JGI IMG/M metagenome (GOLD analysis project Ga0255129, IMG submission 188558) | Freshwater microbial communities from St. Lawrence River, New York, United States - Law_Yuk_RepA_8d | ecosystem: Environmental > Aquatic > Freshwater > River | place: USA: New York... | reverse complement strand
CGGTGGCCTGCCCCATACTGCGGGCGAGGTGTATCAGCGCGAATTTGCCGTTGTAAACAACCTGCTGAGCAGTTGCGATGCGCGATTCACCATCCAATTGGGCAATTCCATGAGCATCCGATACGCCTCCTGGTCCAACCCGTCCAAAGCACAGATTTTCGCCAACCGAGGCACTTCGGGCATTGATGGGTCTTTGAGCACGGCCGTGGGCTATGCGATGGCCAATCCCGATACGCATTGTGTGGCCATTCTGGGCGATGTTTCTGCGATTTACGATGCGCATGCGTTGTGGACCAACCAATTGCCTAACAATTTAAGCTTTGTGGTTTTAAACAACCGTGGCGGACAAATTTTCAACTGGATTGGCGGTCCAAAGGACGTCCCATCGCTCATGCCATTGATTGAAACACCCCACAACTACGACTTCAAGCACTTGTGCGATTTATACCAAATCCAATACGCACATCACACCGAGCAACCCAACACACCTTGGCCAACCCGCTTCTTGAATCAAATGGGCTGCACACTTTGGGAGGTGTGAATCAAACGGCTTTGCATACGCACAGCTTCACGCATCCATCACTTTTCACAACAAGTGGTCAAATTGAAAAGAACATCTACATCAGATTGAGACAGTTTTTTATTAAAAATGATCACATCGTCAATACAACCCGTAAAATCCTTACCAATAAACAAATCACCAATATCAGTGCAACTCGGCTTACCAGAGCCACAATCCGCATCTCCCCTTGAGGTTTGCTGCAACACCCCATTTCGATAAATCCTCATAGTTACCCCCGTTTCATTGTAAGTGGCTACCAAATGACTCCATGTATTGGTTCGAGCCTTGGCTTCTCCCCCACAACCAGAATTCGTGATGTTCTCATCCCAAACAGAGTTTGTTCTGCCAAAAACAGCTTTACGACAATCATAAAGCCCTACAGACCATTGCCCATTGCGATTGGGGCAGTCTCGCCCAAGCCCCCTACAGATCAAACTTTCAAACTGCCCAACACCCCTAGTAGTATCTTTGGGCTGATACCAGAAAGAAATTGAAAATTCTTTCAACCCATTTAAAAAGTTCGTGGCCGAAGTTGTTATAGATTCAGTAGACGATGGTGAATTATCAAATTCAAAAGCACAACTATCGTTGCCATTTCTATCGAAAGTTGGTCGTGCAGAAGTAGCATTTATCAAATGATGATTATTACCAGAAAGATCGTTTAGCGTACCTTTCGAAAAAGGATAAAATGCCAAAACATTACCTGAAATACTGTTGGGCAAGCAAGTGATCTTGCTATTTCCGCCATTCCTGTCACAAGAAATAAAAGCTGTAATAATTAAAGCAATCGCAATACGTTGCAAATTTTTCATAAACCCATAACGAAATCCGCTGCAGATTTCTTTTACGTTCATAAAAATTCAAAACCTCACCGACCAAACCAACACACCTTGGCTACCGCGGCCCTTTCCCCATCACCGATGACAATGGCGTTACAGTGGGATCCTCGGATATAAGACTTGCCAACAACTACATCACAGCACCCCTACTGATTAGGGGTCAATTCGGCAAACGAGCCAAAGTTTTCGTTGATGCCGGTGCCTACGGTGGATTCTTAATTAGCGCAACGTCTACCGTCCGCCGGTTGACAAGTAAGAGTACGAACATCGGGACGGTTGATATCACACAATACAGGAATCTGTTCGATCATGGATTTTGCGGTGGCCTCGGTTTGGAGGTTCCACTGAGAAACAACAATAAGGTGTCGCTGGGCTTTCGCTATAACCACGGACAAGTTAACATGCAGAACGACACCAGATCCATTCCCCTTTACAATCGCTCTTTGAATTTAAACATCGGGATTTCTCAAGCGCTGTAAGAAAAATTCAATCATCCTATGTGGCGTTGATTGTCACACGCGCCCCCAATCTTTAATAGCCAATTTTGTAGCGCTCAATTTGAGCGTTTTGAATCGATATGATTTTTACAATCAGGTGCCATGAGGCGTTTTTGCCGATTAATACCCACTTCGGTTGAAGCATAACTACAATCTATTTACATTGTTAAGCAAAACACTTTTAATTGCTTTTAGAAATTTGTTCTCCGAGCACTTTCTTTTCTGCTGCTGAATGGTTTTCCGTATTTCAAAGAGTCGGATGTCCTTTCGAAATAAATAAGTCCTGAGTCGCGAGCATACCATTCGCGGGTGATTTGGCGAGCGGAGATCGAGTCATTTATGGTGTTTGTGGTTTCATGGTGTGTTTGAATATATTTACCACTGAAAAATATACTTGGGCAAAGTTTCTTTTGTGTATAAAAACCGCGCATTTCAAGGGTTGTTGAGCCGTTTGTAAATACAAAACGATCTGTTGTATCAGACATTAAATACAAACTATAAACCCGCAATGGCATTGTTTTTTGAAATTCGGTGCGTTCAAGTACATTCTCGCCAAATCCCAGTCTAATACTATCCAAAAAATGAAAATCACTGTAGCGTTTGTAAATAAAATAACGATTTACAGCGATAATCGATGGATTTCGTACCCAAACCTCTCTATTACTGCGAAAACCGTCTTGCACCAAAAATACTAAGCTGTCCGCTTTGAAGTCAAAATAGTGTGAGTTCTTGACTGGATACACATGGTAATATATTCGATCGTCTTTGCAGGCACAGAGTAAAACAATAAAAATTAATCCCCACCTCATATTGCCAGAGTTAAGCCAAGTGAAAGTGTGCTTTTAATGAATGTACTCGATACCCTGACAGATTCTTGTTGACCACCCGCATAAATTTCAGCACCCGTATAGATCCATGTTGTAGATTTTGGTTGCCAAACAGCGCTAGCGGAAAAGTTGAAATGAATCTTTTTCTTCAATAGCACACGGTAGTTTACAGTGGTGCCAATGTTTCCCCACAATACTGTGCCGGATTTGCCATAAATGCTGTTTACAGTTGCCAAATTATCATTCGATCCATCCGTAAACCTCACGTTAATACTGCTGTCTATACAGTTTAGCCTATATGTCGCGAGTAATTCAGAAAAAACAGCCATGCTTAATTCACTATTACCGATGGTTTTTAATCGCCTTCCTATTCCCATGGGTACTGAAAAATACCGCAGATCAAATGTTTGTGATGCAATGCCCTCCTTGATCAGTGGGTTGTTGAACTGTAGGTAATTGATTCTTAAATTATTGACATTGTGCTGTAATCCAATTAAACCAAACGCCTTACAGGCCTTTTTACCAAAATTCACATCCAAGCGCTGATGATGTCCCAATGAATTACTTAATGAAACCTCTGTTCGATCAAATAAAAAAGGATTTTCCTTAAGAGTAAAAGTCATTGCGGAAGGGCCCAAGTTTGCTGAAATATTTACGTCCCACTTATCTTGTGCATTGAGTTCAACGGCAGCGAACAAGCAGCTTAAATGTATCAATATGTTTTTGAACATGAATTATTTAAACATTGGGTTACATTCTTTATTGCTACTGAATTCACCAAGGATTATTACTTGGGAGAATACCCATAGGTAAATTTGTATGTTTTGTTATTTATCTTTTGTGTGTAAAAATATTCTAATTTTTGATCATTCAAAGTGATCAATTCCATTGTGTCTGTTTTGACCTGAGAGCCTGATATTTTCAGCTCACTCATAATCTGATTGCCGTTGAGTTTCCAGCGTGTAGAAGTATCAACTTGTGATTCTGTTGGGAAACATTTTAATGTGCCCAAATCAAGCATTATTACACCGTTTTTCTGATACGACTGAATATCGTCTTTTTGACATGGAGCCATCTCAGCGTATAAGTCACTCATGCCCATATAAGCGGGATCTGATGTCCAAGAGTTCATCGACCATTTGTGACTTGTTAATATTTCAAAATTGCTTTTAACGGGCGTGGGTTTGTCTTTTTCGCAGGCGCTTAATAAAATGCCAATAACAATAAAAGGGATAGTGTAGGATTTCATTTTTTTCATGATTATATTTTGTGCATGTTCAATAATGTCATCAAAATCAAACATTAAATAGTTGCATCAATTCAGTTTTCACAATGGGCGGCACAAAGAAATCAATTCTTTTGCATTGATTTAAAATAATCTCCTAATGGCTTGATTATGAGTTGCTTTTCGCTGTTCACAAAAAAGAAATTCCCCTTTGAGTCGAATTGAATGAGGGAACCTAATTCAGTCACCGGAACACTTATTATAGCTTCTTCCAACTTGTGTTTCCGGAGATTATACCTCCTGATGTTACATAATGAATCCACTTGATATGAAATGAACAAATAGTCATCAATTTTCTTGAGTCCGTTGAGAAAGTTTTTAGGACCAGGGAAATTATTATTGAATTTGTATTCATCAAATAAAACCAAATTAATTAATGGTGAGTTGTGGTAAAATACTTTATTGAAAAAACCGTATCCAACATAACCCTCGGTATAATTAAAACTAGTTACTCTATAATACAATCGCTTATCTACAAGACCCATTGGAATTGTATCGTCAGTAAACTCATCAAATCGCAGTATATTTTCCTTTAACTTCCCCTTTGCCAAGATTCGAGGTTTTGCAGAAGGATTTGTGCAAATGACATCACACAAAAATGTGGAGTCAGTGGTACTTGCAATGAAATTTGAAGATAAAAAACATCCTTCACCAATTTGGTCAACCAGCTTAATTATTTCAATTTGAAATACACTATCTAATCGCAATAGATTATTGAATGTTTGAAGAATTGTATCACCATTACTTACGGCGAAGTAACTACCTGAAGTTTGTAAATAAACAATTTCATCACGAATAAAAATAGAATTGAAATGCAGAGCAGTGGGGCTGCTGTTTAAATGATTGGCCATTTGGGTAAAGTTGTCTAGGACCTTTAGGCCATTTGTGAAATAGGAATTGTATATTAACTCTTCTAAATTTCGGGTCACAACCAAAGTTGCAATAGGCTGACCAGAAGTATTGTATTTGGTGATTTTTCTCCTCAATGGATCTAAAATAGCAAAATTGCCTGACTGCAACATTTTTAGCTGGCACTGAACATGCCAAAGTCGGGATAAATCGACAGGTTTCACATCTGTTAGAATGTTTTTTCGCTTCATTTCGCTGATTTCTGTTGAATACCCTCCAATTAAACTCATTGGAAACTTTAAAATTTCCTTTTGGTCTTCCCAAAAAGAAATCACAGTAAAATCGCCATATCCAAATGAATTGTACAATGAATCTGAGACAATTATTTTACTTTCATCAGATATTCCTAAATACTCATTGATTATTTCATTTTCTAAACCGAGATATTCACCTTTCAAAACAAACTCGCGATCAAAATCTTTAATTGTGGAAAGTACATTGTAGCAATTTATACAATCCGACAAACCGATTTTAACACAACACTGTATTTTGGCGAACAAATTCAAGTTCACCATCAATAACAGTAAAATCAAAGATTTAACTTTCATGTTGCAAGGGTAAAAGTTGAAAAAAATATTCAACAACGGATTAACAATCAAATTGATAGACCTTAATATCTTCTTCATGTATCTGTATTTTTTCTCATAAAGGCAAAAATAGAATACCGTTTTTCAGCATTGATGATACATTTATATCAAATTGAGACTTGATAATTCAAATAAAAACATTCAACCGGTGAAGACTCAATGTCCATAATCCCAATAACGGAATCTTCTCAATAGGTCATCGAGATTCTCACAATCATTCATTAGTCTGGCTCTTGCAATATGATTATTCAATGTGGTAAGTGAAATATTCAATAAATCGGCAGCAGCAACCCGGTTATAACCTTTCAGCATCACATCTAAAACCCGAATTTGACCATCCGTTAACTTCAGCTTTTCTGTTTCTTTGTATCGTTCTTTAGATTCAGCAGTAGCTATAACAAATGAACACTGATAACTTTCACCACCAACCAATGCCTCTATACCGCGTTGTAATGATTCCAGCCTAGACAGTTTAGAGACATAAACTCGCACTCCAAACTTTTCCAACTCCATTAGTAAAACCTTATCTACATGGGAGCTATAAACCATACACGGCACCTTTATACCAATACAGAGCTCCGGTATTACCGTATTGCACCCCGAGTTGATCTCCAAATCGCAAATAACAAAACTTGGAGGATCCAACTCCTCAATAGCCATCTTTGCATCATGAATGGTTGAGCACAAAACAACATTGGCACTCGGAATCATTTCCAATACCTTCTGTTTAACAAACACAAGAATAGCATGGTGATCGTCAATGATTACAATTTTCATTTATCTATAATCACGGTGTGTGTAACTACATTGTCCTTTACCTCAACAATCATTTTCGCGCCTACAATTTGCAAACGATCCTGAACAATGAGTGTACCTAAGCCTGCTTTGGCATTGGAAGAAATCCATTTATTCGCGTTATCTGTTGCTCGATAATGAACGCAGAGAATAAACTCTGTTGATTCCTCGGTCGCAGTAATTTGAATAGTATTTACTTTGGCATGCCGGATTGCGTTGGTTACAATTTCTTGAATTGCCCAGTAGGTATGATACAACCAATCACCATTGGGGGCATTTTTCGCGAACGACTCAAAAGTAACACGAACGTTTCCGATAGACATTTTATCGGCAAGTTGTTGGAGCGATGAGTGCCAATCCGCATCAAATAGAACTTTGGGATACATATATTCCACTATTTGATGTGTGCGAAAACGAAATAAATCAGCATGGACTTCTAAGCCCTCCAGCAGTTGCAATTCTTCGCCAAACAAGCGTTTCTTTAACTCTACAAATTCATCGGCAACCGTGATTGAATGTTCTGCTAAATGATCGTGTAATTCGCTTGCAATGCGTTTGCGTTCCGTGTCAACACCTTTGAATCCCATCTGGTAAAGTCTTTTAATTGCTCTTTTGTACCTCGCAATTGTTGTGTAACTATATACAATTGTGAATACGGTCACAATCAATGCAGGCAGAAAAACACCAGCAACTTCAATCAACAATAAATCTGCGGAGGTGAACATGTCCAATAATTATGGATGACAAGAAAATGATCCGAGTCAAATACAAAAAACAATCCAGGAGCGGCGATGCATGCCAATCCACTTTAACAATACTCATCAAAAAAATCAAATGCGAAATCATCAGTACCGCCATGATGGAAACGTACACGGGTATTTTTTCCCTGAAATTCTTCGACATCATTGAGAATTTATAGATTCGATTAGACATGATAAAAAACAGAAAGAGGTAAGACAAAATGATAAAACCATAATTCAACAAGAGATTATTTAAAATTATGAGCACCCCCAAAAATAAAAAAAACGAAACGTCAACATGCTTTTTCACAACAACCGCTGACAATGCCACAGGAAAGCAGCAGTGTACAAAATAGAAAGCAAAACGATTGTCTAATTTTAACCAAAAAAAAACATAATTTAAAAAAATGATTAAATAATACAAAAACACTTCTAAAAACCGAAAATCAAAATGTTTATCGTTCCGATTCACTTCCCAGAAAATCCTGAAAAGTATCAATAAGATCAAAGAAAATTCAAAGCAATGATACAAGTTCCTCATTGGTCCAACGCGATTTCAATTAAAAACAGAGATGAAAATTTCATATGATCGTTGCTGGCGTTTAAATCCAGAGTGATGTAAAAATGTGACATATTCTTTCGGGAACATTTAGTCATGCAGGACGCAATTGATTTGCGTTTTTGAAATTTCGTGTTGTTCATGTTCATAGGTATTGATACTGAGTTAAATCGTTTAGTGCAAAATACATGAAAACGCGAAAATTGAAGATGATACAAATCTATCATCAATACGAATTACCGATATTATTAATTCGCATACCAACAAAATCCAATTGAGATCTTTGTGACTCAAAGGGCGAAGCTGTGAGAATCCTATTGCGGAAATGTACATTGATCCAAAATCTAAACTGATTACAATTCGCCAGAATCCTCAAAATCCCCAGTCAAATAAAAATCAGCCTAAATGGAAATTCGCTAAAATTGAAAACAAGATACTACTAAGCAAAAAACCACGCAATTAAATAATTAAAACCATTATTTTGAAACTAATCCTTAAACTTGAGAAGTCGAATCTAACCCAGTTCGAAAAATGGCCTACTTACAAGGCAACTGAAATTGGAATTTCAAAGTCTAATCAATTCTTTAAAAATATTTTAGTTATATGTAACTACCTAGAAAAATATTTGAAATTACTAAATTAAAAAACTTTAATAAAAAATTATGAGAACTAAAACAATTTCACTAATTATAGCCATCCTCTTTTCACTCATAGCCAAAGGACAAGAAAAAGTAGGAAAACTTGATTTTAGAGTTGGTTGGGGAGTTTCTCTTTTGGGGACAGGCGACATGGTAGCTGTTGCATATGAAAATGAACTCAACTACAAGATAAACAACTACTTAACGAGTTCTATGTCGATCAATTTAGGCCGAAGTAACTATGGTATTTTTGAAACCACCTCATTTACTCAAGGAAACCTAAACATTTACCTTTCGCCTTTCAAAAACAACAAAAGGACTGACTTTAGAATTGGGACTGGATTGACGAGATATTCTGTTTCCGATGCCTATATTTCCAGGTGGTCATTTCAGAATGGGAAGATGATTTACACTGAATATCAGATTGAAACAAGAAACAGTTACGGGGTTAATTTTGTGATTGAGAGATCCTCACACATAACAGACAAGCTCCTTGCGGGTGTAAAGTTGTATACCCAACCCTATTTCAATGGTGATATCAATACAGGGATTTTAATAAATTTAGGATACAAATTATAGCCCAACCTCACCCAAACCATTCATTTATTACGTCAGAAATGAACACTATTAAATGTAATATAACAACATTTATTTTATTGTTTTTCGGATTACAGACCTTGAGTGCTCAAAACAATGACACCTGCTTAGCATTTATCCCACCTGAAACATTAGAAGGAATAAATATGACCTCAGTTTTAAAAGGATATCCAGGATCAGTAATCCAGTTTGATAATGTGTATTATGATCCCCACAGATATGGATCCTTCTTTGTAGCTTCCTGCAATCCCTACAAACAACATACTTGGAATTCTGAAGGTTATTTTAGCAGTGGAGGAATGAATGGGGAAGTATTAATTTCTTTTAGTAAACCAGTTTTCAACTTTACATTTGTCAGTGGTGCTATGAATTGGGGGGAAAAAATGATTATTACAACCAATGATACAAATAGTAAAATAGTTCCGATTGATTCTTGTGATTGCAAATTGGTGAGGGACACTCTAAAAGTAAGATATGAAAAAAAAGATGATCAATGGGGTGCCGGGGGTTGTGGAAAATGGAAAATAACCTCATTGAGAGGATTTACATCTGCAAAATTCAAGTTAATATCCGGTGATTCACGTTATACGAATAGTGGTTCAGGTTTTTACCTTACATTTTGTAAGTGCAATTTTAGGGAGTTTAGAACCGTAAGAAAATCTCAAGAAATCAGACTTTGTTTTGGTGATAGTGTAAAGGTCGGAAATAAAAATTACAAACAACCGGGAAAATACACTGATACACTTTTGGGTTTGTTTGGTTATGATTCGATTGTTACAACTGCAATCATTGTTGATTATAAAAAAGTAAGTGTAATAAATTTGACCAAATGTTCTTTTGATAAAGTAGTAATTGCTGGGAAAACATATAAAACTGGGGGAAACTACAGGGATACAATTCGGAGTACAAATCAATGCGATTCGCAAATTTATATAATAAACATTCTTGACTCCTCCTGTAATTTTAACATCTATATACCAGACGCATTCACACCAAATTCAGATGGGCCCGAACAAAATAACATCTTCCTTCCTTATTCTGAAAACGTTAGAACATTTAGAATGACTATTTATAATCGATGGGGAGGTAAAGTCTACGAAACCAGTAATTCCTCCCTTGGTTGGGATGGAACATACATGGGAAAAAGGGTTGGAGATGGGGTATATGTTTATTCAATAGAAATCGAAACACATTTAGGTAAAAAATACCAATTTAGCGGTGTGGTAAATTTGGTAAATTGAAAATATTTAAAAACAAAAGTTATGCAAAACAAAAAATGATCTACTTGCACTAACCATACGATGAAATTAAATAAAATCATATTCGGCACATTACTCCTATTCATTTCTTCTCACTGTAAGTAGCCCATTTTTCGAACTAGGTTAGATGCGACTTTTTGATTTTACTGACCCCTCCCTCGAAATTATACAATCGCCGTTGGATTTTCATGGGTCATCACTCTGAAAACGCTAGTTTAGAACAATGCGATTTTGGGAAAAAAGGCACCTAGCCGAAATAATGGGATTATTGTAGCGCGTTTATTTAGTAAGGCCTAAGTATCGTATTATAACGCAGTAAATTCGATGTCTCAATGATGGTATCGCGAATAATTTTTTGTTTTTTTATCAAGCCCACCCCGTCTGCGTAGTACAAGTAACTTGAATCATTTGGGTGCCTAATTCGCATTTGCACAACGTCATGATATTCATTACCTTCAACACTTAAAACATCAAGAACTTTATTGATTTTAGCTCGTTCTGACTCCAAGCCTATTTGCTTTCCCGATAGGTATACACAGCCCGACCACCATTCATATTCTGACATCACGCCTCCAATCAAAATGTTAAAGAATTTTGTATTGATAGGATAACTAACATAACGAATCTCAAACATTTCATTATTCGAATTCGTCTTCGGCTTACCTCCCGGAACTGTTGGTGTACCGATAATCTTTCTCTCAATACTTGTCACAATCGTACTATCCAAACTGCCTGTGACAGAGTCCTTGTACACCCAATACGAACCTGTATCAAATAAAAACGGATAGAGACCTTTAGCAATCCCCGTTGTTGGAATAGTATTTCCTTCCCGCTCACATGAAAAAATCAATATGGAGCATAGAATTGTAGTGAAGAACATTCTCCATTGAACCCCATTTAAACAACGTTTCACATGCGCATTTCGTACTTCCAACTTACACAAATGTAACATTTTAACTCAAATTCAAACAACCTGACATAGTCTTCCTACCACTAACTCTAGGTTTTAGATATTAATTAGATAGAATCACACCGCCAAACTCGGAAACAAAACACCGCCAAACTCGGAAACGAAATACCGCCAAACTCGGAAAAAGTATTACATTTGTACTCGTTAATCAATTTACTATGAATAAAGTAGGGTATTTAGAACGACTTTGTGATTCCGAGCTAAAAATAGCACTCGAAACTTCTGGAGCTGTATTGATCGAAGGACCCAAATGGTGCGGAAAAACCAGCACCGCTGAAATGGCCGCAAACAGTGTACTTTACTTGCAAAACCCCGACTTCAGCGCATCCTATTTGGCGATGGCAGAAACGCAACCATCCCTCCTTCTCCGCGGGGATTCACCTAGACTGATCGACGAATGGCAAATGGCCCCCGTTCTTTGGGATGCTGTACGATTTGAAGTAGACCAAAGGGCATCCCTCGGACAATTCATACTCACCGGCTCAGCTGTACCCAAAGACAATGCAACAGCCCACACGGGCACGGGAAGAATTTCGCGCATAAAAATGCGACCGATGAGTTTGTTTGAATCCAAAGAATCAACGGGTGAAATTTCTTTGGGCGCACTATTTTCAGCCAATCAAACCGTTGACCATGCACTATCCACCATGACTATAGAAAACATCGCCCATGCTATTTGTAGGGGCGGATGGCCATCTAGTCTAAAACTCAACAAATCCGTTGCACATATAAACGCATTCAATTATGTGGAAGCTGTTATTAACCATGACGTTTCCGAAGTAGACCAAGTAGAAAAAAATCCAGACCGAGTGAGGGCCCTCATGAGATCATTGGCTAGAAACACAGCCACCATGGCCAATCTCAAAACCATTACCGACGACATTGAGGTCAACGACATGAGTGTTTCCGACAAAACAATCAACACCTACATCCATGCTTTACAGCGAATTTTTGTGGTTGAAGATCTTCCTGCTTGGATGCCCTCAATTCGATCTAAAACCGCCATCCGCACTTCCGCAAAACGGCATTTCATTGACCCATCCATCGCCACAGCCGCAATGAGAATGAAACCCAATGCACTGCTCAATGATTTCGAATATTTTGGATTCCTTTTTGAAAGTTTGTGTACCCGAGACATTCGAATTTATGCCCAAGCCAACGACGGCGATGTTTTCCACTACCGCGACAAAAACAATTTAGAATCAGATTTGATTGTAAGACTTCGTGATGGGCGATGGGCGGCGATCGAAGTCAAAATGGGTCTAAAACAAATTGAGGAAGCCGCAAAACACCTACTCAAACTCAAACAAGTGGTAGACAGCAAAAAAATGGGAGACCCAGCGTTTTTGATGATTCTTACCGCCGGACAATTGGCCTATCAGCGCCAAGATGGCGTTTGGGTTGTCCCATTGGCTTGCTTGAAACATTGATTTCGGATATTACCACGCAACCAATCGCCAAAATCGCGTCTTACTACCAAATGACTTATTTTTGTTTGGTGAAACATCGCTTGCAACACTGGCTCTTGGCAATTATCCTGCTGCTGTCCTCAACGGCGCAAGCCCAGCGATTCCAACTCGAACACGAAGATCACTCCGATTCCGTGGTTTGGTTCGTGCGCAATACCGGTCCCCATTGGGTAAAGCCCACCTCCATGACCATCAACTGGTTTCACACCAAGCCCGATCTCTACATCTGGGACGCCAACCCAGGCCCCGCATCGTACAGAAACCGGATCACCGAAACCAACAAAAACGGCAACCTCACCTTCAAATACAAAACCACCCAAGGCGTGGGCATTTCCGATACCATCTACCCCGGACAGCGCATCCCCGTCTTCTATTCGGTGAATTACAACACCCTCAAAACCGATACCATCATGCCCGCCAACGGCATCCTTTTCTACCACGATTCCTTTGAACGCGATGGCGAAGAAGTGGTCATCCCCAAAGGTGCCTCCTGCGATTATGAACGCATCTACCTAAAAAGCTACGCAAAAACCAGCGGCATTCACTACCGCTCACCCGTTTGGTTTAGCCTGGCACAAGACGTT
>Ga0255129_1000252_pt1 | contig 13198 bp, 7 predicted proteins | sample Law_Yuk_RepA_8d_FD_188558 | JGI IMG/M metagenome (GOLD analysis project Ga0255129, IMG submission 188558) | Freshwater microbial communities from St. Lawrence River, New York, United States - Law_Yuk_RepA_8d | ecosystem: Environmental > Aquatic > Freshwater > River | place: USA: New York... | reverse complement strand
TATTGTAAATGGTGGACCAAACTTACAAATATGTGATTCTGATTTAGGAAGGATAGGAACATTAGGTATGTATGGAGAGAAAATAAATGAAAAATACATATATCATTTAATAACGGATAAAAGAACATTTTGTGTAAATGGCGTAAAATATTACGATTATAATGGATGCATCGATAGACATCTCGATTTAGAAAAATATAGATTATTAAAGGCATTCATATAATTTTTATATCTACAAAATATATATAATATGGAGTTAAAGATATTTGGTTACCAACTTCGTGTAGAACTCATTATAATTGGTTTAATTGTCTGGGCTTTATTAAGCGGCCATCTATTATGCTCGTGCAGCAAGATCAGTGCCCAAGAAGGTATGGCTGTTATGGGTGCGGCATTAGATTGGACAATGGGAAGTGATATTTCCAGCAGCTGGACTACCCGAGCGGATACATACGCCAAAAGCATGGGATACAGCAGTACTCAATCGAAGTGGTCTCAGTACAAGGGAACCCCCGTCCCTTTACCCGAAGGAGAGATGTATATGTTCGCCGACAATGAATTCAAGCCTGAATGCTGCCCTTCCACCTATTCTTCCAGCACTGGATGCGCATGTATCACACAAGAGCAAGTAAACTATATTAACCAACGAGGTGGAAATCGTACGATGGCACCCGCCGAGTTTTAAAGTATTTTGTTGATTCTGGCAATAACATCATCGACATTAAAGTTATAATTATAAAATAAAAACATAGCTTATTATGTTTTTATTTGTTTTAGATAGAATAGAAATATTAGCATTTGTGTATAGACCTAACATCCTGTGTCAGATGTATTATCTCCAGTTTTCTTTTCGATCGATGTAATGTATTTAATACACATACTCTTGGACAACTCGCTACAGTTTTCTTGACATACTACATCACAAGTTACATTATATTTAGATACGACATGTGATAAAATAGGAACATAGTTATTATATCCGTTTATAAAATATACATTTGATAATCTTAATGGCTTGTCAACTTGATCGTTGTGTATAATTTTATTATCAGCCGTAGCATAAAAATTAGATAATGAAATAAAATGTTTAGAGTTATTACTGTCACATAAAAATGTTTTATTGTTAATCTCAAGACAATACCCTCGTAATGGAACTGTATATTTATCATCTGTTATTTTATAGACAAATGGACAAATATTCTTAAGATTATACATTTCAATTTGAACGAGTCTAGAGATAAGATGTTTTCCAGTCACCATTATACACCTAAATAATATAATAAATAAAAAAGAGTTTTTATATTATTATTTTAAATGTTTATAAAGTTAATGCTAATGTTTATTTAATGCTAATGTTTATTTAATGCTAATGTTTTTATTAGATTGTTTACACATACAATCCATATACTGGTGTAGACTTTTCGTCTTTCTTAATCAACTTCTTTACGATATCAGAAGTTACTGTATATGGGAACTCAACCTTGAGAGTCATCTCTTGCTCAAACAACTTGGAATCTGGCTTCATCAATCTGTAAAGATTAAGCTTGGTATAAATAATTTCCAAACTTCTCTTTAGATTTCTAACACCCTTTTCCCCTTCCGTGTAGTTTTCCACAATATAATCAATCGTATCGTCTGGAATGATAATATCTTCACTCTTGAAATTCACTTGTTCAATAATCTTAGGAATCAAGTAATTCTTCGAAATGGTACGCTTGTCCTTCTTTTCATATCCAGCAGTTTGAATCTTATACATTCTATCCAACAGAATTGGGTTGACACGAGATTCATCATTATAACTGAAGATAAACAAACACTTGCTTAAATCGAAATCAATCTCCGCAAAATACTTGTCATGAAACTGACTGTTTTGTGTGGTATCCGTAAGATGTGTTAGGATACCCGCAATCTCTTCACCTTTTGGAGTGTCGCTGATTTTATCCAACTCGTCAAAGTAAATGACTGGATTCATTGACTTGGTTTTTACTAAGATGTCTACAATCTTACCCCAAGTGCTACCTTCGTATGTATAGCCATGACCTTCTAGAAAACTGCTATCCGTCGCACCACCTAGAGCAATAAACGCAAACTCACGGTTGAGGATCTTACTGATACCTTCCTTAACTAGGGTAGTCTTACCAGTTCCCATAGGCCCCTTAATAGCAATAGCTGTACCAACCGCATTTGGATTACTAATCCATTGACCAATCATTTGCATGATTTGAATTTTGGCATCATTTAAACCGTAAACTGCTTGGTCCAATACATCCTTTGACTTTGCCATATACTCGTGACATGCTTCAATACCGTTCGACATTGTAAGTGGTAAACTTCTATAACGATTGAACGGAATCTGCATAAATGTGTCGACCCAATTCTTTATCTTATAGTATTCGCCATTACCTGGGTCCATTGATCTAAGCGATGAAATTTTGTTAAGAGCAATCGACTTTAGATGGACTGGAATATCGGATTCTAAAAGAGTTAGGCGATATGGCTTTTGAACAATGTTAACCTTGTTAATTTCTTCTACTTCGCGAATTACTTTTTGTTGTTCTTCAATAGTCAACTTCTCCTTGAAGAATTTATAATCATTCATCAAACTCTTCTTGTTAACTAAGTTCTTGAATTTTTTGACATTTCGCGTCTTTTGAGACTTCATTTTCTTTTCGTGTTGTTTCTTTAATTTATTTTCCTTTGTCTCGAGATCTTTTAATCCATCCAACGCAATCTTGTTGGTCTTGTCTTTTTCTAGAATATCCGTAAATGTCTTTCGAATAGCATCAATTGTTTCTTGCTGTTTAGTCATATCCTCTTCCAATTTCGCATTTTTCTTGTTAGTTTCCACATCCTCGTCTTCTTCATCCTCTTCATCCTCATCCTCCTCTTCATCTTCATCCTCGTCTTCATCCTCGTCTTCATCATCATACTCATCCTCGTCTTCATAATCAGAATCATCCTCGTCTTCATCATCGTCGCGCATAGGATCACCAATGGTAAAGATAATGTTGAATCCTCTCTTTCCACGACGAGTTACTTCGACTTCACCATCTTCGTCTTCGTCTTCGTCTTCATCATCATCTTCATCCTCATCTACTGTTTCATACTCGCTCTCTTCCTCTTCCTCCTCTTCATCTTCAATGACTTCTACACGCGAAGATTTGTGATTAGATTTAGCACTCTTTTTATTATCGGGTTTTGTATTCTTCTTAGCAACAGCAGCGGTTTTTGTCTTCTTTTTAGTATTAGTATTCTCAACTTCCTCCTCCTCCTCCTCCGCCTCATCTCGCTCATCTTTTTCAATAGTTCTCTTCAATCTTTCACCACTAATGATTTTATTCTTTAGATTCTTAGAAGGGAATATTTTTTGTAGAAATTTTCTATACTCGTGAACATCCATAGCGTCCTCCTCCTCGCTTTCACTTCCACTGTGAGTGCTAGCATCATCATTATCACTGCTATCACTCTCCGAATTTTTTTTTAGTTTTTGTTCCAACTTACTAGAGCGTGTGTTGTAAACACGTCTAGACTGGTTATTTGATTTGTTGTCCTTTGAAATAGGCATTGTTAAATACTTGTTATAACATAATCAAATTTTAATATTTAACTTCAATTTTATTTATAATATTTTTGTCGAATAAATTAAAAAATTGACGATTTAAATCTAGTTAAATATAATATACTATTATAAGGAAGCATGGCGAACAAATTCAGAGAGACAATTCCCAAGAAGAAGAGTACCAAGATCATTGGTATTCAATTTAGTATATTGAGTCCAGATGAGATTCGCAAAGGTTCAGTTGCGGAAATTACATCGCGAGACACATATATTAATAATAAGCCAGTAATCGGTGGTCTATTCGACCCTCGCATGGGTGTTTTAGAACCTGGATTAATTTGCCCAACTGATGGATTAGACTACATGGAAACACCCGGTTATTTTGGACATATCGAGCTAGCCAGACCCGTGTTTTATATTCAATACTTAACAACCATTATAAAAATATTAAGATGTGTTTGTATTAAATGCAGCAAGTTGAAGATCAGTAAGGAAAATTACAAACAAGCACTTAAGTTAACTGGTGACGATAGATGGAATTACGTATTCAAGTTGGCTAGCGTAGTTGGTCGTTGTGGTGAAGATAGCGAAGATGGATGCGGCTGTCTACAACCGAAAAAAATCAGAAAGGAGGGTTTAGCGACGTTGTTTGCTGAATGGGACAATATCGATGGACTAACTGACGATGACAAAGAAAAATTAAATATGAAGTTAACACCAGAAATTGTATTGAAAATCTTGCGCCGCATATCTGACGACGATGTGAATTTCATGGGTTTTAGCCCAGTATTTTCAAGACCCGATTGGATGGTTTGTCAAGTATTGGCTGTCCCTCCTCCCGCAGTTAGACCGTCTATTAAGATGGATGGACAACAGCGCAGTGAGGATGACATTAGTCATATTTTGGTAAACATTATCAAGGCAAACAAGACACTTCAAGAGAAAATTCAAGAAAATGCGAATTCCAATATTATTGACGACTGGCACACCGTTCTTCAGTATTATATTGCGACACAAGTAGATAATAATATTCCAGGTGTAGCTTCCGTCGCACAGCGTTCCGGTCGTCCTTTAAAGTCCATTAAAGAGCGATTAAATGGAAAGGGTGGTCGTGTAAGAGGCAATTTGATGGGTAAACGCGTTGACTTTTCAGCTCGTTCTGTTATTACTCCTGATCCAAATCTGTCCATTCGCGAACTAGGTATTCCTCTCAAAGTTGCTAAAAATATTACTAAACCCGTGACTGTTAATGCTATGAACAAGCAATTTCTTCTAAAATTGGTAAGAAACGGGCCAGATGAATACCCTGGTGCGAAGATTCTAGAAAAGAAAAATGGAGAACAGATTACTCTCAGATACGCAGACAGAGAGAGTATACAACTCGAATATGGTGATATTGTTCACCGACATATGATGGATGGAGATGGTATTCTGTTTAACAGACAACCTACCCTTCATAGAATGAGTATGATGTGTCATATAGCAGTTATCATGTACAAGGGTGATACCTTCCGCATGAATGTTGCTGACACCAAACCATACAATGCCGACTCAAAATAACACCTCCATTGGGGTCGGAACAGGGGGACTGAAAAGGTTGCTACCCTCTAGTTAATTCTTTAAAAACGATATAAATATAATATAGTGCTATATTATAATGGAACTATCAAACAAGCAAAAACTATCAAACGAAATTATAGATGACGAAAACCTAAGATACTGTGAAATATACAAGCTTACCAATATTGACAATAATAAAATATACATAGGCCAAGCAGTTTCACACATACTTAATCACAAACGATATCGCCCATATGGTGGAGAAGGGCGATTAAGATATCATATATCAGAAGCATATTCCAATAAAAAAAATAAATGTCATTATTTAAATTCAGCAATTAAAAAATATGGTTGTTGTAATTTTAATCTAGACATAATTGATTATTGTGAATTAGATAATGCTGATGAATTAGAAAGTAAATATATTACCGAATATAATTCAATATATCCAAATGGTTATAATTTGAAAATAGGGGGTAAAACATTTAGACATTGTGATGAAAGTAAAAAAAGAGTATCTATTGGTGTAATGGAATATTATAAAGAATCAAAATTTCGCAAGTTTATGAATCTAAAATCTCTGGATAATGATTATGAAAAGTATATTAAACCATTAAATCGTGAAAATATTCAATATGGTTGGTATGTTTACATAAACGAAAATGGAATAAAATATAAAACAGATTTTGGAGGTTCTCATATAAGTTTGAATGATAGTAAAAAAATGGCACAAGAGTTTTTAAAAGAATTAGCGAAACGCCTTGATGCGGGAATCCCCTGAGAGCCTTAACTACCACCCTGTAATGGAAACATTATAAGGGGAACACGGTTAATAGCCGTACCCAATGGTAATAATGTTAAGGATTGGGCAATCCGCAGCGTTACTGTCTAAGTCCGTTATGATAGGATATGACAGGCGTTCAGAGACTGAACGGGTGTTGGTGAATGATGAAGGATTAATCATCCAGAGTTTGCTTAAGATACAGTCCGCCCCTATTGGAAACATTAGGGATAGAAGCACAGCATATTATGCTGTTAGCGTCGATGGAGATGAAATGAATTTACATATGCCCCAAGACGAGGAGTCCGAGGCAGAATTGAAAAATTTGGCAGCAGTGCCGTATCAAATAATTAGTCCAGCAAATAACGCATCGATTATCGGTGTGTTCCAAGATTCATTGCTAGGATCATATAGGTTCACAAGACCAAATATAAAGTTTGACCAACGCGCAGCAATGAACTTGCTAATGGCATTTAACAAAGTAGACACATCTGTTCTTAAGAAAAATAAAGAATTAACTAGTTTTGACATCATGTCGCAAATAATGCCACCGATTACTATTAAATTTGGTAATAAATGGTTTGAAGATAGTGGAGAAGAGTATAGTAAATCCAACCATGTTGTGGAAATCGTGGCTGGAAAATATGTCCGCGGACAGATGGAAAAGGGTGTTTTAGGTGGGGGAGGGAAGGGTCTTCTCCAACGAATTTGTAATTATTACGGAAACATGGCTTCCGCTGATTTCGTAGATAATTTACAAAACATAGTAACCGAATACATGAAGACTAGCGCATTCAGCGTCGGTATTAGCGATTTGATTGCTGACAAGGAAACAAATGAGAAAATTGCGCAGACTATTACTTCCAAGAAGAAGGAGGTGAAGAATTTAATTGACCAGACACATCTTGGTATTTTCGAGAATAAAACTGGCAAGTCAAATGAAGAGGAATTCGAAACACAAGTTACAAATATCTTGAATAATGCGACCAATGAGGCTGGTAAGATTGGACGCAAAAGTTTGGAGAAGAGCAATCGTTTTGTCATCATGGTCAATGCCGGTTCAAAGGGGGGTGATATCAACATTTCACAAATGATCTCTTGTTTGGGTCAACAAACCGTTGATGGAAAGCGTATTCCATATGGGTTTGAAAACAGAACATTGCCTCACTATACCAAATTCGATGATTCGCCAAAGGCGCGTGGTTTCGTAGAAAGTTCGTTTATTTCTGGACTTACACCAGACGAATTATTCTTCCACGCAATGGGTGGTCGTGTTGGTTTGATTGATACTGCTGTAAAAACATCTCAAACTGGATATATTCAACGCAGATTGATTAAAGGTTTGGAAGATCTAAAGGTTGAATACGATATGACTGTGAGAAACAACAAACAGCGAATTGTTCAGTTTCAGTATGGTGATGATGGCGTGGATACAGTTCGAGTAGAAAATCAGTTGCTTCCACTTGTAGGAATGAGCTTGGAAGAAATTTATGCTCATTTCCATTTCCCAAGTGACAACGATAGCACAAGTGTATTCATGACACCTTATACCAAAGGCGCCACTGGTCGTATGAAAAAGCAACAAGCTGATTTGACCGCAAAATCCAAGTTCTATATTGAGTATATGATTGAAATGCGCGAGAAGATTGTTAAAAATATCTTCAAGGATACTGACGGAAAAACGGTTTATATTCCAGTATCATTTCAACATATTATCAATAATATTCAAGGGTTACAGCACATCAATAAGAATTCGATGGTTGACATTACACCATTCGAGGCATTCGCGCTAATTGAAAATACATTCCAAAATCTCGAGAAGATTGTGTATGCTCCTCCTACCGAGCTATTCAAAGTAATGTATTACTTTCACCTATCGCCAACCGAATTGTTAACAGTCAAGCGTTTCAACCGAAAGACATTGATTACTTTGTTGGAGATGATAACCACTGTATACAAGAATGCGATTGTAGCACCCGGTGAAATGGTTGGAATGATTGCTGCTCAATCTATTGGTGAACCGACCACACAGATGACTTTGAATACATTCCATCTTGCTGGTGTAGCATCCAAGTCAAATGTAACTCGTGGTGTGCCTAGAATTGAGGAGATTCTATCTCTATCTGAAAATCCTAAGAATCCCTCTGTAACCATTTACATTCCAAAGGACCAAGAAGGTAGTAGAGAAAGTGCGCAAAAGCTTATTCCGTCAATTGAACATACACAGTTACATGAAATTGTTAGCTCAGTTGACATTTGTTTCGATCCAGATGATTTAAAAAGTCTTGTGGAGGAAGATGTAGATGTTTTAACACAATACTACGAATTTGAACGATTGGTAGATCAATGTGGAGGACATCAAGTCGTTGATTCCAAGGACAAGTCAAAATGGATTATTCGCATGGAATTGGATAAGGAATCTATGTTGGATAAGAATATTACAATGGATGACATAAATTTTGCGATTAGCAATAGTTTTAATGACGAAGTTCATTGTGTATACTCTGATTATAATTCGGACAAGTTAATCTTTAGACTTCGCCTTAAAAATATGATTTCCAATAAAAAGAAGGCAGGCAAAGTAAATCCACTTGATCAATCCGATGAAATTTACTTGCTCAAAAACTTCCAAGATAATCTTCTCAATAACATTGTTCTAAGTGGTGTTAAAAATATCGTAAAGGTAAACTTGCGTAAGATCACTGACAATGTTGTTAAAGAAGACGGACGATACAACAAGAAGGAAAGTTGGGTTCTTGATACAGTAGGTACAAATTTGCTTGACATTTTGGCATTGGATTATATCGATGTAAATCGCACGATTAGTAATGACATTCAAGAAGTATATCGTACATTTGGTATTGAAGCTGCTAGAACTGCCATTTTCCAAGAACTTACAGAGGTGATTGAATTTGATAGCACATATATTAATTATCATCATCTCAGTATGCTTTGCGATAGAATGTGCTACAAGTCGAATATGATTTCCATCTTTAGACATGGTATTAATAACGATGATATCGGTCCTATTGCTAAGGCATCTTTTGAGGAGACGCCAGAGATGTTCTTGAAGGCGGCTAGACACGCAGAATTGGATCCCATGCGTGGTGTGTCAGCAAATGTAATGTGTGGTCAACAAGGATATTTTGGAACATCTGCGTTCCAAGTGTTGGCTGATATTAATGCGTTGATGGAACAAGAACCCGTAGACGATGATGATGATGAGGATGGTGAAAAGATCATTGATAGCGCATTCGTAGGTACGGATGGTTCTGGTGATAAATGTAGTATTACTAACTTGACCATTGACAGCAATAGTCTAAACATTAAAGAAGTAGATTTGGGTAAAACAGATGATGACTATGACATTGAATTTTAAAAAACATCAGCAAAATGAAATACAAAAACAATAGTAAATAAAAAAAGCAAAAACATTGACAAAACTCACGATTAAATAGTATAAGATAAATTTTTATTTAAACATAACTTGATATTTGTATATTAAGTTATGTATCTATTTGAAAAAATATTTGAATATGAATGTAATAGACCGATTAACGGTGATTGGATAGAAAATATTTTTATTTTTACCAATAATTTTACCGCCGGTTTATGTAAAAAGAAGAAACAATATAATTGGAAAAAATACTTGAAATATAAATATTTCATATTAAAAAACTTTCTATGCGCGAACAATTTTGATACTGTAAAGAAAGACCATTTACTGGAGATATTTTCTACTACACAGAACAAATTATTAGCATTATATAAATTCAAAAATATTTGTTTATTCAAAACAAAAAAATACTTAGACGACCAAATGGATTTAAATTTTAATCCACTAAGTGAAATGTCTTCTAGATATAAGATTGATATTATTCAAGATAAAATCAAACAACAGTTCTCTATATTTGATTTGACGCGTATTATAAATACATCATTATCGTACGAATACAATTTTTTTCCAGATCCAAACAAAATAAAAAATCCATGGAATAACAAGCCATTTTCTATCGCAAACCTATATAATATTTATTTTTTTATAAAGAATACCGCTAATATTAACATGTCTATTTTATTCTCTCGTTTTTATGAGAGTAATTTTTGTTTGAAGCAATTTGAATTGTATAATCAATTTATTATAAAGAATTATATTATTGAAAATTGTCACCTATTTGATGAAGCTAAAAAGGCCATTTATATACGAGTTATGCTAGATTATTATAATAGCAAATATAAGAATTTTGCGATCAATATAGATACTCGTTTTCCAGTGAAACGGCTAGTAGAGGTCATGGATAAATATATTAAATTGTATTTACTGGCTATATATTCATATGAAGACGATTTGAGAATTAAATATAAATCAATTCTAATGAAACGATTGAGAACATTCAATAAGGAAAACCCATATTTTGGTAGACGAATTGTAAGCTTATCTATAAAAAAATTATATTATATGAGTCGATTATATTACGAAGAAAAAAATTTTATCTTTTTACCAGATAAAGTATATTTTCCAAAACCAGATATGATATTGTTAGACCAACAGTGTTATCTAGTTGACTATACTGAACATAATAATTATTCTATTTTCCCTATATTTGATTCTACTAGTCAACAATACAATCAAGAACAAAAAATTATAGAACTGTTTCCTATAATAAAACGGTATACATTCAATGAAACTCAACTTGATATTATAAAGAAAAAATATTATTCCTTTGTTTGTGAACAATTACAGAATGGTAATATTATACCCAATGTATTGAGCGATGATAATGATAGTGATGATATGGCTGATAATGATAGTGATGATATGGCTGATAATGATAATAATAATGACAATGATATTTCGGATAATGATAGTAATAGTCATCATATGGGTGATAACGACCAACAGCTAGACCAATCATTTGATACAGAACATACATATGATAGCGATGATACTGATGAAATTGATGAAACTGTTATTTATCCAATAATCGAACAAGCAGATATTTCTATTGATTCTGATAATGATGTAATGGATGATAATATTAGTATAACTAGTTTTGAAGATGTTGGAGTTGGTGTACATGTTAATGATTATAGTGACAATCAAATCGAAAATACTTCTTTTCAAAATCAAAGTGAAGATATTTCTCAAAATCTCATTGAAATTATAAATACAAATGATGTAAATTTAACTCATCAAGCAACTCATACGCTTTTCTTACGCGTTGATTATTTCCAAAGTAATGACTCAATATATCAAGCAGATTATCAACATATAATACGTTCACTTCTACAATTGGTAGATGATGATACTTCAGATCAAAATAAATAAGTTATAATACATAATCAAGCTATTTGTAATCAATCATATTTTTGATTACAAATTTATTACATTTAGTTAGCATATTATTTGAATAATGTTGTAAATTTATTCATTATCTGCTAGTTTAAGCTTTCTGGCCTTTATTTTTAATTTTGTTGGTTGTTTATCTTCTTTTAAAGGTATGGCTATGGCTTCTTCTTGCTTATCTTGACGAACTGGTAAATCTTCCGCCTCATTTTCATCGATTATAGGTTCATCTGAAATCATAGTATATGTTTTTAATAAATCAACAATATTATTAGCTTGACTATTAATTTCATCTCGTATTTTTTGTTCTGGTAAATTTATAATATCTAACATACCATCTCCGCCTTTATTTATAATCATTTTAAATTTGGGTAATCCTGGTTTATACTTGTTCACACCAGATGTTCGTATAATAAAAGTATATCCAGACTTAACATTCATGGATAAATATTCATTGTTATTCTCTCTATACAGTCTTGGTGCTATTAATGTTAATGGAATATCATACATAGATGAAATCACCATCAAATCAAAATTCATTATGTAATAATTTTCACTCATAATCATGTTTTCTATTGATAAGCGTCCAGCAGCCAATTCTTTTGATTCAGTAATATAACCATAATAATCAAACATGTTTACAATTTCTACCGGATAACTAGAAAACAACTCTTGATATTTTCGAATCAATTGTTGCTTTATGCCAATAATATCAGTAGGAGTAGATATAATATTGTTAATCATGGTCAAAGCAACATCAAATGTACAATTTGGAGTATTGAATGAAAAATTAACATCCTTGTAGCCGCCTCTAAACTTCATTTTTAACTTTGAAAATATTTCCTTTATTGATACTGGGCAATTATTGTATATTTTGAATGGTCGTTTTTCCGCTGGTGCGCGTTTTATATATTCGTCTAGCTTTTCTACTCTTGGACCTTCTTTGGCTACATTTGGCGCTTCTTTGGCTACATTTGGCTGTTCGGTGGCTACACGAGGCGCTTCTTTTTCGATAGGTATCAAATATTCATTATCGTATTTTTGTGTTATACTTGGCTCGGTTGTATCATATGTATTAAATGAAATATATTTACTAGTAACAGCCGGTACTAAATCATCAAAATATTCATTTGTCATTAACGATTGTAACAAAATAATTTCGTCCATATTCAAGTCATACTTCAAGTCGGTAAACGATAAAAACATTTTGGGTTTGAACATGAATTGTTTAATGCGATTATATCGTATCAATTCGTCTGCTATTTTACTGAAATAAATATCCTCGTTATCTAATTTACTCAATAAATTATTTTTTGGTACCAATAACACATCACCAGATTTCAAATTATTCTCTATATGTTTAATATTTTCCGAAGTTACTGGTATAAAATTAACATCATTATGTAGCAATTTTTTTATTAACATTACCAGTCGCTCTAATTGTAAAATATACACCATTTGAACTGAATTAGCAACCATCTCTATTTCGTCGCGCACATTTTTATTTAAATAGTTATTTAACATTGTGCGCAACTTATTTCTAAACGCGTTATACAACTCAGTTTCCAATTTGATTTTTTTGACAAATTCCTCCCGAGTCTTGTCAATTTTATTACTGGTTTGAGTTATTTTATCCACTTGGATAAAGTTTTCATCGTCAACCGAATGTTTAATACTCTGATCAGTGTCTTGTTCCGGCTCAATTAAAGGAATGAATTGATTTGTTTCGGTTAATAGTCCAACTATTAATTTATCTTCTAATATTTTTACAATCGGCTTACATAAAATTTCACCTTTTGTTTCATCCGTCACCATTTTTAAAAACTGAATCGTTTCCTCAAAATTCTTTTGTTGACCTTCATTTTCTATATCTACTAATTCATACGATGATATTATACCAGATGGAAAACAAGGAATAAAGCCGGATTGCTCTCGCTTCTCTATGTTTAAA
>Ga0255129_1000236_pt1 | contig 13711 bp, 22 predicted proteins | sample Law_Yuk_RepA_8d_FD_188558 | JGI IMG/M metagenome (GOLD analysis project Ga0255129, IMG submission 188558) | Freshwater microbial communities from St. Lawrence River, New York, United States - Law_Yuk_RepA_8d | ecosystem: Environmental > Aquatic > Freshwater > River | place: USA: New York... | reverse complement strand
TTCTTTAGTAGGTTTGAGAGAGATGCTGAGAACTACGAGATGCGTCTTGCCACAGGCATTGACGGTGATGGTAGACAAAGATTTGATATTTATATCTACAATGATGATACTGAAGAGACAAAAGTTCTCTTTAGTGAGAATGATCTTGTAGGTTTAAATAAAGAATCTGTTGATGAGATGGCTCGTTATATGGTAGCCGAGATGATCAAGAATATTCCCGTTGAAGTAAAAGTTAGATAACTTTTACTTTAATGGGTTGGGTTTTTTTTGTATGCGAATTAAGAAATCTAGCTACCACCGACTAGATTTCTATGCCCCTTGTTATGTAGAAATCTAGATGTCTACTCTATATGTAGTCTTAGGCAATTCTTTCATTAAATCCACAATATCTAAATGAGTTTTTAAAACTCTTACTCTACCGTCCTGAACTGAACCATTTTTAAAACTAGGAACGAGAACACCTAAAGTCTTTTTATCAAAGATAATTTTAGGTAGTTTGTATTCAGTAGGGATTTGAGTAGGAGATGCCTGAATTAGATCAGGAGCTAGGTAAGCGATCACTTGACCACTTACAGAAAACACAAAGGGATCAGTATTTGATCGATCAGCTTTAAGTGTTAAGCTATTCTCATTTACCTTTACAATATGAGTAATCACATTACTAACACCCCTTAGTCTTTGATGTAGGATAATGTAATTGCCTTGAGTAGCTTTAAACTTCTCTTGGCAATGATCATAAAGATGGGGAGTTGTATCTAGGATAGGTTCACCTTTAGCGATAAGATCATGTAGACTTGAATTTCTTCTAGGTTTAGCATGAATATGACAAATCTCTTCTTTAGGACTATGAAGGTATCCATATTTATTAGGATTGGTCTGATGGTTAATCAGTTTATGGTAAATCATTTGTATTTCTCCTTATGGGTAATTCCCATTTTTATATTATATTAAAAAGTGTTTTCCCTTATGGGCAGATGCCATTTTCTTATAAGATAAAAGTGTTTTCCCTTATGGGCGGATGCCATTTTTAAATAAAAGAGAGTATAAAGATGAATAAAATCACTTTAGAAAGAGCTTATAAAACTAAAACAGCTAAACAAATAGCTAGGGAGTATAAACTTCATGTAAAAAAAGTCTATTCTCTTTTAAAACAATATGGGATACCTAAACCCATAAGGGATATTAAGGGTCATGCAATCGATACTAACTTTGTCCATATATTACATAAAGCTGGATACTCTATCTCCACTATAGCTAAAGACCTTAATGCTACATATAACAGTATATCTAATATCCTTAAAGGTTCATATGAGAATGTAGATAAAGAAACCTTAGAGAGATTATATAATATAGAAAGAAAAGGATATAAAGAGATAGGGGCAATATTAGGTGTAAGTGAAACAACAGCTTGGAGATGGGTAAAGAGATTTAAAATAGAAAGAAGCTTTAATCCACCTAAAGAAGAATTTAATGAACTCTATAGGACAATGACAACACCTAAATTAGCTAAACATTATAATGTATCTGAGGATATTATAAAAGACACGATACACAAATATGATTCTAAATTAAGTTCAAGATTAAGAACGAGTAAATATACTAAAGAACAAATTGAGGGTTTATATAAACAGACCACAGATATAAAAGAGCTGTCTGAAATATTAGGAGTGTGTGAATATTCTGTGTTGAGGATATTAAGACGATATGGGGTAGCTTATCCTAGAAAAAGAACATTTGAGAAGTACCTAGAAACAGATGTAGATAAAGAGAGAGTGTATAATCTATATAAGGAGCTTAATCTTAAATATAAGTCGTCATGGGTAGTGACTGAGATATCAGAAAGATTTAAAGTATCTAAAGCAGAAGTTCGGAGATGTCTTAAAACTATGGGTAGTATGTAGTGTCTTGTATAAAATAAAGGAAATTACTACATATGTATGAAGATGAAGATTTAGAGGATATAGATATTACTCCAGAGGAAGACCTTATTGTAATAATTCATAAAGGAGGAGACTTTAGTGTTATCCCACCTGAGAATGAAGATGTGAGTTATGTACAGGTAGAGTTATTAGAACAGGTTCTAGTATCCTTAAGACCTTCAATATTTTTATTAGTCTTTCTAAAAATAGAAATAGGTTTAATAAGAGTATGGGAGTATCTTTTTAAAAAAGAAGGGTCTTGACATATTAGGATACGGTATTATATATTTGCCGTTCCTTAAAACTGGAGATTATAGAAATGAACTTACAACCTCTCTATGACAATATTATTGTCCAAGTAGCAGAAGAATCAAATAAGACCGCCTCAGGCTTATTTATTACATCTAACCATGAAACCTCTAAAACAGCTACAGTTGTTGCAGTAGGTCCAGGTCGTCCTTTAATGGATAGTCTTGAATGCCAACCTTTACCTTTTACCGTAGGTGCTACACTCCTTATTAAATCAGGAGCAGGAGCTAATGGCTATAAATTTAAGTTTGAGGGTACAGAATATCTTCAAATTGACCCATCTCAAGTTATCGGAGTATTATAAAAATGAGTGCTAAACATATCGTATTTTCAGAAGAAGCCAGAGCCCATATCCTTAGAGGTGTTAATGCCCTCGCTGATGCCGTTAAAGTTACACTAGGTCCTAAAGGTCGTAATGTTCTTATCAATAAAGCATTCGGTGCACCACTTGTTACTAAAGACGGTGTCACCGTTGCTAAAGAAATTGAACTCGAAAATGTCCTTGAGAACATGGGCGCCCAAATGGTTAAAGAAGTTGCATCTAAAACAGCTGATGTTGCAGGTGATGGTACAACCACTGCTACTGTTCTCGCTCAAGCCATCTATCGTGAAGGTGTTAAACTTGTATCAGCAGGTAATAACCCAATGGATATTAAACGAGGTATCGACCAAGCTGTTGAAGTTATGTGTGAAGAACTTAAATCCTTCTCTAAGAGAACACAATCCTCTAAAGATGTAGAACAAGTAGGCACTATCTCTGCCAATAGTGATTCTACTATCGGCAAGATTATTGCTGAAGCTATGGATAAAGTAGGTCAAGATGGTGTTATCACAGTAGAAGAAGCTAAAGGTTTTGAGACCAGCTTAGAAACTGTTGAAGGTATGCAATTTGATCGTGGGTATTTATCCCCTTATTTCGCTACCGATAGTGAAAAGATGATTGCTGAATATGAAAATGTTATGGTACTTGTAGTCGATAAGAAAGTATCTAGTATGAAAGAAGTTATTCCTGTACTAGAACAAGTAGCTAGACAAGGTTTAAGTCTTTTAATTATTGCTGAAGATGTAGATGGTGAAGCTTTAGCCTCTTTAGTAGTAAATAGAATTAGAGCAAGTTTAAAGGTTGTAGCTGTTAAAGCACCCGGATTTGGTGATAGAAGAAAAGCAATGTTACAAGACATTGCAGTCTTAACAGGTGCTACTCTTGTATCTGATGAAGTAGGTTTAAAGTTAGAGAATGTAACACTTGAAGATTTAGGTCGTGCTAAGAGAGTAGTAGTAGATAAAGATAGTACTACTCTTATTGACGGTCTAGGTAATCCTGAAGAGATTGATACTCGTATTAATCAAATTAGAGCTCAATTAGATCAAACTACAAGTGATTATGATAAAGAGAAGCTACAAGAGAGATTAGCTAAGTTAGCTGGTGGTGTAGCTGTTATTCGTGTAGGTGCTGCTACTGAAGCTGAAATGAAAGAAAAGAAAGCAAGAGTAGAAGATGCTCTTCATGCTACAAGAGCTGCTGTACAAGAAGGTATTGTCCCAGGTGGTGGTGTTGCCCTTATTAGAGCAAGTAAAGCACTTGATAAGTTAAACCTTACAGGTGAACAAAAGATGGGTGTTGATATTATCCGTAGAGCTATTGAAGAACCTTTAAGACAGATTTCTCATAATGCAGGTGTAGAGGGTAGTATTATTGTACAGAAGGTAAGAGAACTAGATGGTTCATTTGGTTATAATGCTGCTACTGATGTATTTGAAGATTTATTTGTAGCTGGTGTAATTGACCCAACTAAAGTAGTTCGCCATGCTTTAATTAATTCAGCTAGTGTATCTTCACTATTATTGACAACTGAGGCTTTAATTGCAGAAAAACCTGTTAAAGAATTAAAGGCTGTAGAAGAATATTAAAGATTATTAGGGTCTATTATATAACGACATACCCTAAATCCTAATTTAGATAAATTTGTAAAAGAACTTACAGGTCTTGAGATTGTTTGTTTTATATGTTCATCAGCTTCTTTAACAAGACCACCATCTATCCACTCATCTACATTACCTGACATATCATATAAACCGAATTTATTAGGTTTAAGTAGACCTACCTCAGAGTAGTCATTACTAGCATATTGGGTCAATTCCCATATATCATCAGTACCACTATATAATTCTGTATCTCCTCCTGCAGAGGCACAGTATTCCCATTCTTCTTTAGTGAGTAGTCTATAACCACCACAGGTGTAGTCTGTGTTATCGGGACGAGGATAACAGTAGGACAAACCTTTTTGAAAGCTAAGGGTGTTACAGAACATAGCTATTTCAAGAGGTCTAACATTTACTTTAGGTTTGTTGTCTTTTATACCATCATTTAAGACATTAAACCATTCTTGGTTAGTGACTGGGTAAATACTAACAGCTATACTAAGTTCTCTTATATACATTCCTTTCATTTATAGTTCTCCCATGTATGTCTAATATCATCTAAAAGTGAAGTTAAGATAGGAGAAATATCTGATTCTACATAATGAGTAGATTGGTCGTGTTTTAAATTAGGGTCATAACTAATAGCTGTTCTTGACCACATTTTATTGGAGTATTCATGAACAAATATAATGGATTCTTTATTATTGAAGATATTTATTTGAAAACCTCGTTTAAAGAAAGAGAGGTCAATAATTAAACTGTTTTGTAGACGGAATCTATAATACTCGGTATCAGTAGATGAGTATAGGTATTCCTCAGTAAAATTTATTTCTGAGAAAAAACAGAGAAGGTTTTCTAGTTGTATCCCTATATGTTTAGGAAGTAAAACTCTTTTACCATTTACAAGATTAGTTATCATTTTTCCATAGCTCTCTAATGTCATTAAGGACTTTGTTTATAAAGTCATCTAAATAAACATTATTTATAGAGAAGGTAGTAGTTTTAGGTACAAGGGCAACTTGTTTATTTACAGCTAAATAAACTACACAATAATAAGAAATCTCATCCTTCGTATTCTTAAGAAGAAGGGTGTTATATCCTGCTCTCTTATCAAAAGAGCAGGATATAGTAATATGACCTAAATGATAGGTATCCCCCTTCTTAGAGAAGGACAATTCAGTTAAGAGTTTAACGATCATATTTTTAAAATCTTTGTGGTCGGAGTCAATTTGGCTTAAAGGTAGGGCTGTTCTTAATTTAGTAAAGGAGTTTATTTGAGTGAGAGGCATATTAAAGATTCCTTATAAATCTGAACCCTAAGTAGGGGTAGAAGGCGGTAGGATAAGGTTGGTCGGTTTCATTAAGGGTCATTTTATAAGGGTCTGTTTCTTTATATGAACCTCCATAGATATATTGATTATCTGTCCATTCCCATACATTACCTGTCATATCATATATACCTAATTTATTTGGTTTAAAAGATCTTACAGGTACAGTATTAGTGCTATTATAGTGTGCATATTCATGTAGTTCTTCTGGGTTATCAGTGCCTGACCATAAAGGACTACCTATACAATAAACCCATTGCATAGCAGTAGGTAGTCTATATCCATTATTATTAGATTTAGTAAAGACAGATGCTTGTTTAAGTCTATTACCATCATATCTAGCATGAGTTATATCATAACAAGGTGTGAGGTTTTTTTTAACAGATAGCACATTACAAAAATTTATTGCATCATACCATGTTACATTTTCTACTGGATTTGTAGGGTGGACATATACGGATGGGTTATATCCGAGAACTGATGTAAATTGTTCTTGTGTGACTAGGGTTTCACTTATAACGACCCCTAGATCATTTAGGGGGATTCCTTTTATACTCATATTAATTTATCCTTTGTTAGTGTATATGTATTATAAGATTTCTACACTGGCGGACAAAAAAAAGATAATGGTTAATACCATGCACAGATACAGATGTTTTCAACAGTTGAGTAATATTGAAACATACGGATAAACTGGATAGCTTCATCCATAGTATAATCATTAAAACATCCATAATGGTCTACAACAGTGTTTCTACTCTTAGAAACAAATTCTTCCCAATGTTGTTGACCTTCAGGACTTAGAAATTTATCTAAGTGTTTTTTCATACTATAAAAGGCATCTTCGATTTCACCTGGATAGTGAAAGCCATATAGCCAACCATTTTCGTTTGTAAGAGCATCACACATAGCTGAGTAGTATTTACCTCTAAAAGAGCCATTGCCATTATTAGAGCAAATACCACTTACAAGGTTAATAGGATGTTCACCTAGATAATCAGCAGTTTCAAATTCAACACCATCAGGTTCTTCACCATCATAGTTGGTTTGTTCATATTCACTGTTAAATTTATTGAGATTTTCTTCAGTCGTTTTGGGGACTAGCCAAAAGTTATCTAAACCCATAAGATTCTCCTTATTTGTTTTGTTTTGTTTATATTATAGTATTTAATCGTTAGAAATTGCATCAATATACTTAATTGCTTTCTCTTGAATTTCTTTCCAGGGTAAAGGTTCAGAAAAAACATTGCCATATTGATTGAATTTGATCTTGATGCCATCAAAATCCACAGTCTTATTTATATAGCTACTATTATCATAGATAAAGCTAAAAATAGTAGTTATGTGTGTCTTTACATAGTCTTTTACTATCAACAATTCTACCCATTTGCAACGGTCATAATGATAGTGCTTGTTGATAAGCATAAAAGTTTCACCTCTGTATTTACATACATATTCAAGTTCAGTCAAACTCTCATTAGGTACTTTTTGTGGAGCATTTACTAGCTTCCATTCTACTTTAGTCATTTTGTTTTCCTTTGTTGTGGTTTTTGTTGTAGTCGCTGTTGTAGTTTTTCTTTGAGTAGTCATTTTGTTTTCCTTATTTAGTTTTTGAGTGAATGAGGTTTAGAATGTGAATGTAAGCATTTTTAAAATGTTCATTGGTATGTATGAAAGAAGGTCTTGGTAAATTACCACCAATCAAATAAATTTGATCTCGATCTTCCCATACTTCTAATTCAATTTCATTGAAAATATCGAGAGCAACATAAATATAAACTTTGCCATGTGTGCCATAGAAAGCACCATGCTTTTTTTCAGCAAGGTAAATATTCAAAGCTGGATATTGTGTTTTGAGTTGGTTAATCAAAGCTGTTGTTATGGTATGTGCTTTAGTAGAAAGGGACATAATGTTTAATCCTTTAAATGCCGATAAATTGTTGGTAGATGAAAAACTTGGGAAGATTTGTAGATAAATCTTCAATTTTACCTTTGCCAAATCTCTCTTCTTCAGCTGATCGAATCTCATAATTTTGAAAATTGTTTGTGATGTAAATATGACATTTATTCTCAGTATCTTCATCATATATTCTAATGAAACAATTTTTGTTTTGTTCCATATTATCATGGTGTAAAGAATGACCATACTCATCAAAATAAATTGATAAAATAGAAAGATTGTCTGCACCCTCTAAATACCAATCTGCTTTTAGCTGATTGACAATAGCTTTTATCTTTTCTGTTTCATCAATTCTTGATTTTACAAAATTGACTAAATCATCATCACTGACAATTTGTGTAAATTTTGCATTATCAGAATCGACTTCAAAACAACCATTTTCTGTAAAAGAAAATGATAATGAAATATCTGGATCACCAGATATTGAGTCTAAGCTAAAGCCCCAAATTGATGAATGATTTGCTACTTCAAAATTTTCAAAACGATTTGAAAAAATTTCTTTTAAGTGAGATGTTGCGTTTTCATAATTATAATTCATAATAGTTTAATCCTTTCTTGATTAAATGATAAAGAGAATGAAAAAGAGAACGATAAATCCGAATATCATAAAAAACTCCTTAAATGATAAAGCCGATGAAAATGATTGCTAAAACAGAAACTAAAATCATATATAAAATCCTTTCTTTATTTTGAGAGTTGATAGGCATCAAACCATTGACCATTTCGTCTAGTAATGGCTTTAGATTTTGAGCTTGAGCAAGTTCTTGAGCTAGTTTCAGGATTACTACAATGTGCTTGTGCTTCTTGTAGTGTCAATCCCCTTAAAATGACTCTTGATCTTTTATTAGGGTCTTGGTATTGTCTTACAATATCATAACGATCTCTAGGGTCTGCATACATAACTGTTTGATCATCCTTATGTTGATCTCTTAAAAAGAGAGTGGCTTGTTCTTGGTTGAAAATATCTTGATCGGCTTGTCTTTGTGCATCAATAGCATCTTGAACATCTTGAGCAGTTGGGTCAGTTAAATAGTTTAAATAATCTCTCATAGGTTATTTTCCTTTCTGTGTTTTTCTCTCATAAAATGAGATTGCTGATGGGGTAAGATTGATAAGTTTAGGAAACAAGCTAATAGGTATTGCTTCCCCATAACATTCGATAGACTTAGGTTTTTCAATTTCAATACCTAAATGCTGACAAATAGCTTCATGTTGTGCTAAACCTTTATCTCTAGTTCGCATTTTTGATCCTTTCTAAAACTAGGTTTATGGTTTTTTCTAAAAAATACTCTTCTTGTAGGCAGAGAAACTGATTGAAAGACTCTAAATCGTATAAACAAACTTTTGCTTTGTTTCTGAATAAAGAGACTTGAATGGTTTTACCTTTATAGTTTGAGATAAAGACTTTCTCTTCATCTTGGTAAAATTCCAGCTCGGGATACCTATTTTGTAAAAATGCTAAAACTTCCATTTTTTACTACCTTTCTTTACATAGTGAAGATTAGAGTTACCCATACATTCCGCAATAGCTTGATGCAGGGACAAATTAGATAATAAAATTCTCTTTTTATTATCTATGACTTGAATGACTTGATACATAATCAATCCTTTCTTTTTTCTATATTCCCTATATGTTTTAAAAACACAACCTAAGCAAATTTTCACAAGTCTCTGATTTTATTGACTTTCTCACATTTTTAAACGGCACCAGAATATGTAGAAATCTGCATACTCGATAATATGTAGAAATCATGAAATACCTAAGATAGTCCGCATACTTTTTTCTAGAAAACCTAGATTTCTACATATTATGCCAGGACTAGCCTTAGAATATAGGGGTACGCATACTTAAATCTGGGACCATAGATTTCTACATTTTAAATAGACCTAGATTTCTACATTTTATGTCGCCGTTTGAAAATAAAAAACTTAATAAAATCATATACTTATAAAAAGTCGGTTTAAGTCTAGTTTAAAAACATAGATATATTAACAAAGAATAGCAAACTTAACAAATATCATGAAAGGATATAAAGCTATGACTATCAATAATAAAAAATCTTCTAATGCTAAAACTACAACTTCCAAAGAAGGAAAAACAGCTATGAGTAAACCTAAAGCAACTGCAACTGCTAAACCTACTAAGGCAACTGCAACTGCTAAACCTACTAAGGCAACTGCAACTGCTAAACCTAAAGCAACTGCAACTGCTAAACCTAAGGCAACTGCAACTGCTAAACCTACTAAGGCAACTGCTAAACCTAAAGCAACTGCAACTGCTAAACCTAAAGCAACTGCAACTGCTAAACCTAAGACAACTGCAACTGCTAAACCTACTAAGGCAACTGCAACTGCTAAACCTACTAAGGCAACTGCAACTGCTAAACCTAAGGCAACTGCAACTGCTAAACCTAAGGCAACTGATATGATTATTGAAATGTATCATGTTGATTCAAAATTTGTATGCGAAGGTACTTATCAATCATTCGTAAAGAATAATGCTGATGATGAAGATACTATTGAAGCTTTAACAAAATTAAAGAATGGTGCTAGTGAAGTTAAGGTTGCTGTAGGTCAAGGATACAATTTACTAAAAGTTAAAAAGTAAATTGTTGTTGTTGGGTTTTAGGTTTTTTTTGTCTGCGAATAAAGAAATCTAGACCTCCTAGCACACAAGATTTCTATGTCTATATTAGATAGAAATCTTGTATATTGTATAGTAATAAAAAGGAGATACAAAATGACAATACCATATTTAAAAGATTTTGATGAACTTGTGTATTTAATGAGAAGCAGTTTTGGTGGTAATGGAAAAACAGTAATGCTATCAAGAAATAAGAAAATACTAATTAACCCTTCAGCTAAAACTACTTTACTTGCTTGGGATACTAATAAATATGTAAGAGGATTTATTTATGAAATATGTGGAGAAGGAGATGGATGTAAAACAGCTATCTTTATTTTACATTCTTTACTAAGAGAGCTTAATAAAATAGATAAGCCTTATCCGATACATTTTGATTTAAACGATATAAAAGTTTCTGAACCATCAAGAGAAGATTTAGAAAAGATAGCACCTAATATGCCAGAAATTTTATATGATGCTTTATTAACTAATGGTACTGATATACATATATCAGTCGAGGTTGGAGAAGGGGTAGATATAGAAGTTATACATAGTGAAGGATATGTAGGTAAATGTGGAACACCAAGATGGGAAAAAGAAATATCACTTAAAGGTTCTATGATAGCTATGATCTCAAGACCTATAAATAAGATAGAAGAGATAACACCTATTTTAGAAAACTTAATAGAAGGTAGACCCCTTGTTATTGTAGCACCCTATTACTCTAAACAAGTTTTAGATGTCATCACTTTAAATAGGAATAAAGGAGTTATAGAAGCATACCCAATAGAAACACCTAAAGTAAATTGGTCAAATGAGTGGTTAAAGGATTTAGAGTCTTTTGTAGGTGGGGAAGTACAAGTAGAACACCATAAAGAATTTAAAGTTGAGTGGTATGGGTCTGCCTTTGAGGTAAAGATTAAAAACAATGAAGTGATATTTGAGCAGTATGACGATAAAGTGGAATTGACCTCTAAGAGAATAGATCGTTTAAATTACGAGGCTGATCATTTAACAAGTGATTTATATTTTATGAGGGAGTTATTAAAACAGAGGGTCAGTGCTTTAAGTGGAAGTTTAATAAGAGTAAAGGTTGGGGGGATAACAGAAGTGGAAGCTAGGAATAGGAGAACTAAGACGGAGAAGATGATACAGACTTTAGTAAGTGCTGTAAGGGGTGGAGTTATAAAAGAGGGTCTTGTTTTATATTGTAATGAGTTATCAACACAATATACAGATGAGAGGATAAGTAAGTCATTAAGAGTACCATTAAAAGCTATAATGGATAGTGTAAGGGTATCTAGTGTGGAGGATATAGATATGGATAAATTAAGAGTCCCTTTTCCATATTTGAGATTTAGAGAGTTAATGGGTAAAGTGGAGTCTATTGTTAATATATGGTCAAGTATAGGATTAGATATAACTAAGTCTAAATCTTAATTTTATCTGAGAGTAAGTCTATGGGTCTTTGTTTAATTTCTCTATGTAGTTTATAGGTATATAAGATTTCATCTATGTAATAAGAAACATCGCCGTTAGATGAATTAGTTAAAGACCAAGTGTCTATAACATTTTCATTTTCTATAAGGATATAAGGTCTACCATAAGAGTAAGAGATAGTGTGAATTGGATTACCTAAGTCTTCAATAAGAAGGTTTATACTTTTTTCCATAAAGGACTCCCTTTATATTTATATGCTTTATAAAAAGTATATAAATACATATACATAAGTATTTATGTTACATATACTTCATGTTACATATATTAGGTCCAGGGTATTATATTATTCAGAAAATTTAGCATAAGCTATTATATAGGTAGAGACTAAAATAAAGACTAAGGGGAAGTGATAAAATAGCCATAGGGTAATTATAAACATGACTAAAACTAAAAATAGAAAAATATATCTCTCATGGTCTCTTATAAATCTTCTCAACATTTTATTTACTCTCTTATGGTATATGTTTAAGGCAACCTATATCAAAAAGTAAATAAAAGAGGTAGTGTTTTTTATGATAGAGAGATACTTAACTGATGAGATGAACCGTATATGGTCAGATACAAATAAATTTAAGAAATGGCTACTTATAGAATCTCTTGCTGTTAAAGCATTAGAGAGTATAAACCAAGCACCTAAAGATTTACACCTAGCTTTTAATTCAGTAGTCATTATTAAAGAGGAAATACTTAAAATAGAGGAAACCACTAAACATGACTTTATAGCCTTTATAGAACATATCACTAACCAACAACCTGACCTAGCTTCTTTTATCCATAAAGGGATGACTAGCTCAGATGTATTAGATACAGCTACAGCTCTTATTTTAAGAGAAGCTGGCAACCAAATTGTAGACCGTATAGATAAACTCTTATATGCACTTAAAGAGAAAGCTATGGAACATAAATACACGAAGATGTTAGGTCGTAGTCATGGTATGTATGGTGAACCTATAACCTTTGGTTTAGTTTTAACTACCTTTTATAGTGAGTGGGTCAGAAATAAAGAGAGGCTTATAAGAGCAATAGAGAATATATCATATGGTAAGATATCAGGGCCTATGGGGAACTATACAAATATATCTCCGTATGAAGAGGAGTATGTATTAGGTGAGTTAGGGTTAAATATAGAACCTATATCTACACAGATAATACCTAGAGATCGTCATGCAGAGTTCTTTATGGTTTTAGGGCTTTTAGGGAGTAGTTTAGAACGGTTAGGGGTAGAGATAAGGAACTTGCAACAATCGTCTGTAAATGAGCTCTCAGAGGGGTTTAGCAAGGGGCAGAAGGGTAGTAGTGCTATGCCCCATAAAAAGAATCCCATAGGTAGTGAAAATATATGTGGGATAGCAAGATTATTAAGAGGATATGTAATGCCAGTATTAGAGAATGTTCCTTTATGGTATGAGAGAGATATGAGTCATTCATCAGTAGAGAGGGTAGTGTTTATAGACAGTACAGGGTTATGTGATTATGCTATAAAGAGAATGACAAGTATAGTGAGTAATTTAGATGTACATAAGGATGTAATGGAACAGCATATAAAAGACAGTAAGGGGGTATATAATTCACAAAGTATGTTAGTAGGTTTAATGGGAGCTATGATGAGTAGAGATAAGGCATATGAGTTAATACAGAGGAAAGTCTTTGGTGGCGAGGTTTTACCCGATCAGAAGGATTATACTGAATATGTAGAGCATATATATACTAGGGTTTATAGTTAATTTATAGTTTTGTTAAGGTGTGTGAAAAATAACTTTTTTCTAGGAAAAAATGCACATACATAAAAGTTTATCTAGGCGAGGAACACCTTTAGTTCCGACATCTTCAAAACCAGATGCTTATTATCAAAACTGGACTACTCCAGAAGAAAAAGCAAGATTTGAGGCTGAAGCACCTTTGAGAGAAAAGTATAGAACCGAAACAAGATTAGGAAAACAGATTTATCATGACCTTATAAATGAAATGGATCGTATTTCTGATGGTGATATTAAGATATACAGTCTTTTTATGAGACCTGCTGTAGGTGGTGAACTTGGGAATATTCTTGAAGGTCTTATTGTAGTATAAAGAAAATACACTAAAAATAGAAGTAGATACTGAAAGTAATACAGCATATGTTAAGGGTGAAGTTAATGGTCAATCT
>Ga0255129_1000197_pt1 | contig 14776 bp, 12 predicted proteins | sample Law_Yuk_RepA_8d_FD_188558 | JGI IMG/M metagenome (GOLD analysis project Ga0255129, IMG submission 188558) | Freshwater microbial communities from St. Lawrence River, New York, United States - Law_Yuk_RepA_8d | ecosystem: Environmental > Aquatic > Freshwater > River | place: USA: New York... | reverse complement strand
CGCGCTTGCCGAAGGCACCCGGAGAAGTTGGCTCATTGTCCACGCCGCCACGGTTGTGATCAACCGCATGGCAGGAGTTACAAGATTGGGTATTGTTGGCCGAGAGCTTCTTCTCAAAGAACAGGTCCCGACCCAGTTTTACTCGAGCAGGGGTGTCGTTTTCGCTACCCGGCATTTTCTCGGGAATCGGCTCCAGAACCTTCAAGGCACCAACTCGCAACTCCGAGGGAGTGGCAGCATTCACCGCAGTAGGAATTAACAAGAGGGCCAACACCGTCACAGCATGAGCCAAAGTCATGTTTATGGACATAAACGAAATTATACTGGAGGAATCAAATTGTGCAAATCAAGGAAACCGCCCAAAGAAACAGACCTCGGATCGACGGGTTTGAAATCTGCGGATCGAGTCTAGTGCGCCGGCTTTCCAGACACTTCCGCCGCATGCTGGCTGAAGGACTTTCCACGACCGGTGGGTGCAATGACCGAGTCGATCACACCGTGTTCAAACTCATCCCACATCGGGGACATCCCCCGGAGCTTGGAGGCAATCTTGGCGAAAGTTTCAACCACGTAGTCGATGTCGGCTTCGGTATTGACCTCGCCAAGGGTCATAATGATGTTCCCTTGTGCCAGTGCATGATCCAAGCCAATGGCTCCCAGGACATGGGAGACCTTGAGACTCTTGCTCACGCAACTCGACCCACTCGCCACGGAGATTCCGTTCATATCGCAGAGCAACAACTGCCCCTCGCCCTCGATGAACTCGGTGGAAAGATTCAAATTAGTCGAGATGCGATCGGGGCCCGGTTCCGAGCCGTTAAGCTGGATGTAAGGAACATTCAACTTCAGTCCCTCCCAAAGCCGTTTCTGCAAAGGAGCCACGTGCGCAACCCGTTGTGTCAGCCGTTCCCGAGCAATTTCTGCAGCCACTCCGCCACCCACGATAGCGGGAATATTCTCGGTACCAGCCCGACGCCCCCCTTCCTGCACCCCGCCATGAATCATACTGACGATGCGGGCTTTGCGATTGCGGTAGAGCACGCCAACCCCTTTGGGACCATAGAACCGATGGGGAGAGAAACTCACCATGGCGGCCCCCCACTCCTTCACATCGATGGGTAACCACCCGGCACTGGCCTCACAGTCCACATAAAGGGGCACGTTTTTGGTGGTACAAATCTGCCCCACCTCACGCATCGGTTGAATAGTACCGATGTCGTGGTTCACATGGTGCACCGCCACAAGCACCGTCTGGGGCGTGATGGCTGCCTCGAGTTCGTCCAACCGAATCATCCCCTGAGGCGTCACACCGACTCGCGTGCAGGTCCACCCCTGCTTTTCTAAAAAATCCAAGGAGTTCATCACACTCGGATGCTCCGTCGCGGAAATCACCAAGTGCTTGCCCTTGCGCTCGTTCGCATAGGCCGCGCCCTTGATGGCTAAGTTGGAAGATTCGGTACCATCCGAAGTGAAATAAATCTCCTCTTCGCTCTCGGCGCCAATCAATGCGGCCATTTGCTGACGCGCGCGCTTCAGAGCGTCCCGGACCCGAAGACCATGTTGGTGGAGCGAAGAAGCATTACCAAAGTACTCGGTGAAGTACGGCCGCATGGCATCGAAGACCTCCGGGAGGACCGGAGTCGAAGACTGGTGATCAAGGAAAACCTGGCGCATGGGTGGGACAATCAGGGGATCAGACGGTGCAGAGTTGGCTGAGAATAACCCCGGTAGGCCGACAGCAAGGTAGGCCGACAGCAATGAACCGGGAACGGCTTCAAATAACCAAAAGAGCCTGCAGTCGTCGAAACTTTCTCCGACTGCAGGCCTCTCAAGATAAGCAAATTAAGCAGCAACCGAATCCGTCGTCGCCACCTTGGCGGCCGCGGAAGGGTTTCGCTTCACATAATCTTCCAATGCCGCCTTGAGGGCTTCCTCGGCAAGGACCGAACAGTGGATCTTAACCGGAGGCAACCCGCCGAGGGCGTCTACAACCTCCTGGTTGGAGAAGGACATAGCCTCGTCGATGGTGCGTCCCTTGATCAGTTCGGTGGCCATGCTCGAACTGGCAATGGCTGAGCCGCAACCGAAGGTCTTGAAGCGGGCGTCCTCAATTCGACCGTCCTTAATCTTGATGGAGATCTTCATGATGTCTCCGCAAGCGGCGGCTCCCACCTCACCCACACCATCCGCATCCTTTAAATCCCCCATATTGCGCGGATTCATGAAGTGTTCCATCACAGTGGAATTATATAACGTGTAAGTTTCGCTCATAAAATTGAAATTAATTTAGACTTGGGGCCACTGCGGTTCCGTCTGACTGCAGGTCAACGGTCACCTCAGAGGCCGTCAGAGAAATCTTGGGGTTTCGAACCGAACGGGCCTGCTGAACCAGACCATTGGGCAAGTGGCGTCCTGCCAAGGTGGCCAAGCTTGTGCCGGAAAAAACTTCTTTCATCCGCTCCTGAGCCTCGGCCAATAAGCCACACAGCGCACAACCACTACTGTGTTCACAGCCCACATCGATTTCGAGGCATCGCTGAAGAGCGATTGGCCCCTCGATGGACTCCAAAATCTCCAGCACCGTAATGTCAGACGCTGGGCGGGTGAGGTAGAAGCCCCCACCGGATCCGCGGGCCGAGCCCACTAAGCCCGACTTGCTGAGATTCTGGAAAATTTTACCCAGAAAACTTTTCGGGACACACTCTTCATCGCAGAGGATGTCGATCATAACCACCTCACCCAATGGGCGGCGGGAAAGGGCAATTAGCCCTAAAACCCCGTATTCTCCTGCCTTGGTGATTTGCATCCCTTGAACCAGACCATTTCCGTCTGGAATAGCAACAACCTACCTCCCCCCTTTGCACTGTCAAAACCATTTCCAGACCAAATTCATCTGATTCCCCTTCAAGAGGGACAGGCTCTTCAAAGGGGACAGGCTCTTCAAAGGGGACAGGCTCTTTTGAATAACCGGACTCAATGTCCGCTTGCCGGGAAACGGCTTTGATTCCATCTTGTCTCCATTGATGGATACTCAACTGAACCAGTACCTTCCGGTGCTGATGCTGCTGTTCGTGGCTGCCAATTTCGCCGTTGGAACTTTGGCTGTGTCTGTGTTGCTCGGAAAATCAGGGCGACGGACTCAAACCAAGGACATCCCCTACGAGTGCGGAATGCTCCCTCAGGGCGAGGGCAGCGCTCGACTCAGCATTAAGTTCTATCTGGTCGCCCTGCTCTTCGTCTTGTTCGATATCGAGGTGGTCTTCATGTACCCTTGGGCCGTTACTTTTAAGGAACTGGCCCGAACGGATCTGGCTCTTGGCCTCGGCGGAATGCTCTCTTTCCTAGGAATCGTCTTTGTCGGATACATTTACGCCGTCAAAAAACGCGCGTTTGACTGGAAGAGCTGAACTCCCCGGATTCATCTCAAACCACCGGGCAATTCTCAGCGTAATCGTCATGCGGTTCCGCCCTTGAAAGGTATTTCCCGGTCCGTTTCAAAAAATATTTTGCTCCCCACCATTTCGATTGATTCACTTTGCTCACTTGGACCCAAACAAGGTCTCACCATTCCCCGTTGAATGAACTCGTACCCGTCCGTACCGAACTCACTCTACCGGCCTGACTTCGAACACGACGCGTGTGGCGTCGGTTTTGTGGCCAACATCAAGGGAACCCAGACTCATTCTGTGGTCCAACAAGGGCTCCAAATTCTCCGGAATCTGGACCACCGCGGCGCGTGCGGCTGCGAAGCCAATACAGGCGATGGCGCTGGCATCCTCATCCAGATGCCTCACGATTTCTTGGCCAGCGAGGCCCAGCGTGTGGGCATCACTCTGCCTCCCCCCGGTCAATACGGCGTGGGCATGGTATACTTGCCCCGGGATCTGCAGCAGCGCCGCAAGCTGGAGATGGCCTTCGAGAAGATTATCCAATCGGAAGGCCAAGACCTCTTGGGCTGGCGCACCGTCCCGACCGACAACAGTTCGCTCGGCGAGACTGCAAAGTCTTCGGAACCCCATGTCCGACAGGTCTTCATCGGCAAGAACCCGGAACTCAGCGACGACCTAGCCTTCGAACGAAAACTCTACGTCATTCGCAAGCGCTCTTACTCCGAGATTCGTTGCTCCACCAAGGACGGCGCCGGGTACTGGTACATTTGCAGCCTTTCCTGCCGCACCCTCGTGTACAAGGGAATGCTGATGACCGAACAGGTCGACAAGTACTTCCTAGACCTCAAGAACCCGGACATGAAGTCGGGCTTGGCACTGGTACACTCGCGCTTCAGCACCAATACGTTCCCGAGTTGGGCCCGTTCGCACCCCTACCGTTACATCGCCCACAACGGCGAGATCAACACGCTGCGCGGCAACATCAATTGGATGCGGGCCCGCGAGGCCTTGTTCCAATCCGATGCCTTCGGTGACGACATCCACAAGATCCTGCCCATCGTCGACCCAGACGGCAGCGATTCAGCCATGTTCGACAACGTGCTGGAATTGCTGGTGCTGGCCGGCCGCTCCTTGCCGCACGCGATGATGATGATGATCCCAGAACCCTGGGCCAATCATGAGTCGATGAGCGACGAAAAGAAGGCGTTCTACGAGTACCACTCTTGCCTGATGGAACCGTGGGACGGCCCTGCTTGCGTGGCCTTCACCGACGGCGTCCGCATCGGAGCATCTTTGGACCGCAACGGCCTGCGCCCGTCGCGTTATTACATCACCAAAGACGATCAGGTCATCATGGCCTCAGAGGTCGGCGTACTCGATATCGCTCCGGAGAACATCGCCCATAAGGGCCGTCTCCAACCCGGCCGCATGTTCTACATCGATACGGCCCTAGGCCGAATCGTGGATGACGCCGAGATCAAGGAGCAAATCGCCATCGAACAACCCTATCGTCAGTGGCTCAACCAGCACTTGATCGAGTTGTCCTCGTTGCCCGACCAGGAGCACCTGCCCGAGCCCGGCCACTCCACAGTTTTGCAGCGTCAGCAGGCCTTCGGTTATTCCTTCGAAGACTTGCGAATGCTGCTAGTTCCGATGGCTCGCGACGGCGTCGAAGCCATCGGATCGATGGGTACCGACACGCCCTTGGCGGTGTTGTCCAACCACTCGCAGTTGCTCTACAATTACTTCCACCAGCTCTTCGCGCAGGTCACCAATCCTCCGATCGACTGTATTCGCGAAGAGATTGTCACCAGTGCGATCACCACCATCGGCTCCGAGAAGAACCTGCTCACCCCGTCAGCGGAGAGTTGCCACCTCATCGAGTTGAAGTCGCCGGTGCTGACTAACGAAGAACTGGCCAAGCTCAAAAGCATCAATCAGTCGGGCTACAAGTCGGTCACGCTCCCCATCCTTTACAAGGTGGATAAGGGCTCCAAGGGACTCGAGAAGGCCCTGAAAGACCTGTTCAAGGCAGCTTCCAAAGCGATTAACGACGGGGTCAATATTCTGATCCTGTCCGACCGCGGACTCAGCGCCAAGAGCGCGGCCATCCCGGCATTGCTGGCAGTCAGCGGCCTCCATCATCACTTGATTCGCGAAGGCGACCGGAATCGCGTCGGGCTCGTTCTCGAATCGGGCGAACCGCGCGAGGTTCACCACTTCTCGCTGCTCATCGGCTACGGGTGCGGAGCCATTAATCCGTATCTGGCCTTTGAATCGATCGACGACATGATCCATCAGGGGTTGCTGACCAACGTCGACTCCAAGACCGCCTACAAGAACTTCGTTAAGTCCGCGGTCAAGGGCGTCATCAAGGTGGCCTCCAAGATGGGTATCTCAACCCTCCAGTCCTACCGCGGCGCTCAAATCTTCGAAGCAGTCGGCATCAACGAGGCCGTCGTGGATCGCTACTTCACCTGGACACCGACCCGCGTCGAAGGAGTCGGTATGGAGGAGATCGCCCGCGATATCGAAATCCGTCACCGAACCGCCTTCCCCGACCGGAAGTCGCAGAACCCCACGCTCGATGTCGGTGGCCGGTATCAATGGCGTCGCGATGGCGAGTACCACCTGTTCAATCCCGATACGGTGCACAAGCTGCAAAAAGCGGTGCGCAACGGAGATTTCAAGGCTTTCCAAGACTACTCCAAGTCGGTCAATGACCAGTTCAAGCATTGGGCCACACTGCGGGGACTCCTCGACTTCAAGTCATCAAGCCCGATCCCCATCGAAGAGGTTGAATCGGTCGAGTCGATCGTAAAGCGGTTCAAGACCGGCGCGATGAGCTATGGATCCATCTCCCTGGAGGCCCATGAGACCTTGGCCATCGCCATGAACCGCCTGGGCGGCAAGTCCAACACCGGCGAGGGCGGCGAAGATCCGGAACGTTTTATTCCCCTGCCCAACGGCGACTCCAAGAATTCTGCCATCAAGCAGGTGGCTTCGGGACGCTTTGGTGTGACCAGCCAATATCTGGTCAATGCCCAAGAACTCCAGATCAAGATGGCTCAGGGTGCCAAGCCCGGTGAGGGCGGCCAGTTGCCCGGCACCAAGGTGTACCCTTGGGTGGCCAAGACCCGTCACTCGACCCCGGGTGTCGGTCTGATTTCCCCGCCGCCGCACCACGACATCTATTCCATCGAGGATCTCGCCGAACTCATCCACGATCTGAAGAACGCCAACATCCACGCCCGAATCAGCGTTAAGCTGGTGTCCGAGGTGGGTGTCGGCACCATCGCCGCCGGCGTGGCTAAGGCGCATGCCGACGTGGTACTTATCTCGGGTTACGATGGCGGCACGGGCGCTTCACCCCAGACCTCCACCAAGCACGCGGGTATTCCTTGGGAACTCGGCTTGGCCGAAACTCACCAGACCCTAGTGCTCAACAACCTGCGCTCGCGCATCGTGGTCGAGACCGACGGTCAACTGAAGACCGGCCGCGACGTGGTCATCGCCGCGCTGCTGGGTGCCGAAGAGTTCGGATTTGCCACCGCACCCTTGGTGTCACTGGGCTGCATTATGATGCGCGTGTGTCATCTGAACACTTGTCCTGTGGGTGTCGCCACTCAAGACCCTGAACTGCGCAAGCGCTTCACCGGCGAACCGGAGCATGCGATCAACTTCATGCGCTTCATTGCTCAAGAAGTTCGCGAGATCATGGCGCAGCTCGGCTTCCGCTCCATCATCGAGATGGTGGGTCGCACCGACCGGCTCGAGCCCCGTAAGGCCATCGAGCACTGGAAGGCCAAGGGGGTCGACTTCAGCAAGATCCTCTATCAGCCGGAGGCGGGCCCCGAAGTGGGACGGTACTGCCAGATGATCCAAGATCACGGCATCGACAAATCGCTGGATATCACCCAGTTACTGCCGTTGTGCCGACCAGCGATCGAGCGAGGAGAGAAGGTCAAGGCGACCCTTCCCATTCGCAACGTCAACCGCGTGGTCGGAACCATCACCGGCAGCGAGCTAACCCGCCAACGCGGTGCGGCCGGACTGCCCGAAGACACTATCCAGATTACCTTCCAAGGCAGTGCTGGTCAGAGTTTCGGTGCGTTCATGCCCAAGGGCATGTCCTTCACCCTCGAGGGCGATGCCAACGACTACTTCGGCAAGGGCCTGAGCGGCGGCAAACTGATCTTGTATCCGCCGGCGGCCAGCACCTTTGCACCGGAAGAGAACATGATCGTTGGCAACGTTGCGTTGTATGGCGCGACCCAGGGTGAGGTTTTCATCCGAGGCATGGCGGGAGAGCGATTTGGCGTCCGCAATTCCGGCGTCAAGGCCGTCGTCGAAGCCGTGGGTGACCATGGCTGCGAGTACATGACCGGCGGAACGGTGGTCATCCTCGGTCCGACGGGCCGCAATTTCGCTGCGGGTATGTCCGGTGGCGTGGCCTATATCTATGATGAGGCCGGAGACTTCGCCTCCAAGTGCAACACACAAATGGTCGCCTTGGAGAAGCTAGAAGAGTCCGACAACGCAGTGCTCCAAGAGATGATCCAAAACCACGCGATCAACACCAAGAGCACTCGAGCCTCCTCTATCCTGAGGGACTGGAGCACCACGCAACCGAAGTTCATCAAGGTGATGCCCCGCGACTACAAGCGCGTGCTCGCAGCGCTGCTCAAAGCCCAAGCCGATGGTCTCACGGGCGATGACGCGCTGAATGCCGCCTTCGAAGCCAACTCCAAAGACGTCTCCCGATCCGGTGGGGGCTAAGATCCAAGCGCGACACAGAACCCCACAAATTGTCACGAGACCAAGTCCTTCAAACGACATAGAGATATGGGAAAACCCACAGGATTCCTAGAATACGCGCGCGCGCTTCCTCTCGACCGTAGCGCCCTGAAACGCATCAAAGACTGGAATGAGTTCCATGAACACATGGACGACCAGAGCCTGCGCCAGCAAGGAGCCCGTTGCATGGATTGCGGCGTCCCCTTCTGCCACAACGGTTCGATGGTCAGCGGCATGGCCAGCGGATGCCCCATCAACAACCTGATCCCCGAGTGGAACGATCTCGTGTACCGGGGGCTATGGAAAGAAGCGCTGGACCGTCTGCACAAGACCAACAACTTCCCGGAATTCACCGGTCGAGTCTGCCCGGCACCCTGCGAAGGTTCTTGCGTCCTCGGCATCAATGCGCCGCCGGTGACCATCAAGAACATCGAGTGCACCATCATCGACCACGCCTGGGAAAAGGGCTGGGTCAAGCCGCAGCCGCCCAAGAAGCGCACCGGCAAGAAGGTGGCCGTCATCGGTTCAGGCCCTGCGGGACTCTCCGCCGCGGCTCAACTCAACAAGGCGGGCCATTACGTCACGGTGTTTGAGCGTGCTGACCGTCCCGGCGGCTTGCTTATGTACGGCATCCCGAACATGAAGCTCGACAAGCAGAAGGTCGTGCTGCGCCGCATCAAACAAATGGAGCGTGAGGGTATCGCCTTCCGCTGCAACAGCGAGGTCGGTCGCGACATCACATCGACCCAACTCGTCGAAGATTTCGACGCCGTGGTGCTGTGCACTGGTGCCACCAAGCCGCGAGATTTACCCATCGAGGGCCGGCAATCCAAGGGTGTCCACTTCGCCATGGAATTCCTCCACGGCAACACCAAGTCCCTGCTCGACAAGGCTCAGCCTCCGATCTCCGCGGCCGGCAAGGACGTCATCATCATCGGTGGTGGCGACACCGGCACCGACTGCGTGGGCACGTCCATGCGTCACGGCTGCAAGAGCCTGATCCAGGTTGAAATCCTGCCCAAGCCGCCCACCGAGCGCGCCAAGGACAATCCGTGGCCGGAATGGCCCAAGACCTACAAGATGGACTACGGTCAGGAAGAGGCTGCCGCTGCGTACGGTTCCGATCCGCGGGTCTACCTGACGACCGCTAAGAAGTTTCTCACCGACGATCAAGGCAACGTGTCCGGCGTGCATCTGGTGGAGATCCGCTGGGAACGAAACGACAAGGGCCAATTCACCCCCGTGGATGTGCCTGGCACCGATCGAGTGGTTCCGGCCCAGCTCGTTCTCTTGGCCATGGGCTTTGTCGGGCCTGAGCAGCCGTTGCTCGAGTCCCTGGGCCTGGAACGGGACCCGCGTTCCAACATCAAGGCGGAGCACGGTCAGTTCGCCACCAGCATCCCCAAGGTGTTTGCCGCCGGCGACTGTCGCCGAGGCCAGAGCCTCGTGGTTTGGGCATTCAACGAGGGGCGCGGCGCAGCCCGTGAGTGCGACCGTTACCTGATGGGCGCCACCTCATTGCCCTGATCGCCGAAACTTCGGTTTCCTGCATCCAACATCGGAAGGCGAAGAGACTCTCTCTTCGCCTTCCTGCGTTCGATCCTTCCGCTTCCAGCCAAACCTCTCCTCCTCCACCTGCTATGCCCAAAGAAGATGCCATCCACGTCCCGGCCCAGGTTCTAAGTCCGCTGGGAGTCGCCGCCTATCGCATGCGCCTGAGCAACGGCTATGAACTGGTGGCCCATGTCACCCGCAAGCTCCAACCGATCATCGGCGCGATCCAACCCGGCGATACTGTGGAACTCGAACTATCTCCATTCGATCTGTCTCGGGGACGCATCATCGGCCGCTGCAGCACGCCCTGAGCCCTGCCCCGGAAATTCTCCCGACAACGCTCTCGGGATTGCCGGGATCCGCAGTTCGGAGCAGCCTAAGGTTATGTTCCCTCCGGCCCGCACCGCCTTGTCGCTGCTGCTGTCGTCGCTGCTGTCGTCGTCCCTATTGCCTGCGATCCTCGAAGGTCAAACCGCCAGCCGGGCCAACGAATCCGGGGCAGCCCGATTGAAAGTAGACCTGTTGGGTGTCTTCGCCCATCCCGACGACGAAACCGGTGTGGCGGCCACCATCGCCTCGCTGAGCCATGGTTCTGGTCGTTCCATTGCCCATGTCTACTGCACTCGGGGCGAAGGAGGAGGCAACATGGTGGGAACCCAGTCGGGACCGGCTCTGGGAATCCTGCGCGAGATCGAGCTGCGGGATGCCCTTCGGGGCCTGGGGGTGCAGCAAGTCCATTTCCTCGATAAGGCCGACTTCGCCTACACCGAAAGTCTCGGCATCACTCTGGAGCGATGGAACCACTCGGACACCCTCGGCCGCTTAGTTCGGGTCATCCGCACCCTGAGACCGGAGGTGGTGGTCACCATGAACCCTGCCCCCTCGCCTGGGCAGCACGGCAACCATCAGGCTTCCGGATGGCTGGCCACCGAGGCCTTCGAGGCCGCGGCGGATCCCAACCAATTTCCCGACCACCTGCGCCTGGAAGGCCTGTCCCTATGGCGACCGCGAAAGCTTTTCTATTCCGGGGCAGCCGCCAATCCGGGGCAGGCTTTGTCGATCCCGCTCACACACCCCCTACCCGACGGACGCTTGCCGGTGATCGTTGCCGCCGAGGCTCTGTCCAACCACCGATCTCAGGCCTTTGGTTCCATTGCGCAATCGACGTGGTTTCGTCGCACCACCAACCAATGGTTCACCCCGGTTTGCAGCGTCCTGCCCATCTACCCGACCGAAACGGATCTCTTCCAAGGCCTTCCCCTCCCCGAGGCTTTAGGAGCCTGTCCCCCGCGTTGGAATGGGTTTCCGGTGCCGGAGACTACCGAAGACCCTGACCTGTTTTTCGTCCCGAGACCCGCTGTGACTCGGTACCGGGAGTTTGTTCGCGTCCACCGGATCGCCCATGCGGCCCAGTCCTTTCAGGCCGATGTCCCCGTCGTCGCCGGCCAAGAAACGAGCCTGTCCCTTTTCCGGGGCCGTTCTTTGGCCAAGGGAACGGTTCAGTTCCAAACTCCACCGGGCTGGTCGGCGCGAGTGACATCGGGAGGTCGTGTGGGCATCACGGCCCCGGCTACTGCCCGTGAGGACGTCACGCTGCTGGCGTGGGTCGGCGACCACCGGGCTTCGGTCCGCCTGCACCCAGTGCCGTTCCTGAAGGTCCCTCGGATCGCCTCGCTCCCTTGGAATAACCACGGCGAGGACTCGGCTTGGATGGCCTTGCCCGCCACCACCATCGGGCCCGAGCTATCCTGGCAGGGCCGCTCCGACGGTGCTTCAGACTGCAGCGGCCAATTCCGATTGGGGCATGACGGGAAGCACCTCTGGGTGGAAATCCAAGTCCGAGATGACCATGTGGTTTCCAACATCGAAACCAATGATATCAAGGGTCACTGGCGAAGCGATTCGGTGGAACTGTGTGTGGACCCCTCAGCCGGTGCCGAACACACGCTAGCTTGCTGGAAAACCGGTATTTTTCCCTTCGACCGTTCCGGTCAGGTGCGGGGTGCCCGCGATGCCGACGCCGATCCGGGGCCTCTGGAAACCCATTCTCCGGGCACCCGCCTGCTTTCGTGGCGCACTGCCGCTGGCTACACCCTCCGTGCGCTCATCCCCCTGCGGGAGCTGGGATTGAAAGGCAAGTCCGGCTCCGGTGCTGGGTTCAATGTGTTGATTTATGACGGCGACAAGGTCGATGCCCGGCCCGGAGAAAACATCAATCGCACCCGACTGGCTTGGTCCCCACGACCTGGCGTCCAGGGACGACCGGAAGATTGGGGGCGAATCGTCCTGGAGTAGCCTCCACGAACCTCTGCCAGATATTCTCAAGTCCAACGGACCGGTTGATCACCGCCCCGACTTGAACCAATGTGTCGCTCATGCTTCCCGAGTACGTTGAACGCGTCGTCAACCTCCTGGATCCCACGCTGAACCGTCTGCGCAACGTTTCGCAGGCCGAGGCCGTTGAACGGGTCCTCAGCGGTGATGCAGCCCGTGTGGCAGAGATCGACGGTTCCTTCGCTCTCTTGGCCCGCGACGGCAAGACCGTGCGCATGGCTCGCTCCCTCGATCGCCCCATGCGTTACTTCTTGGCCAAACGCGCCGCGGGTCCGGCCCTCATCGTGGCCGACCGCATGGATAGCATCCACGCCCAACTGGAACTCGAGGGTTTGGCGGACCAGTTTCATCCGAGCTACACACGCATGGTGCCCGCGCACTACGTGGTGGAAATCCAGCTCATCGGCTGCCCGGATCCGGACCCAGTCTACACCCGCTACTTCAACCCCCTACCCAATTCACTGCCGGCTGACCTCGACACCATCGGCCGCCAATACATCGGGGCTCTGACCGACGAAATCGGCAAGCAACTCGGCTCCATCGATCCGAAGGAACCCATTGGGGTCGCCTTCTCCGGCGGGGTCGACAGCGGTGCGGTCTTCTTGGCCACCTACTTCCAGATGCAACGGTTGGGCATGAGCCTCTCGCGCCTCAAAGCCTTCACCCTCCACCTGGGAGACGGGCCCGATTTGGCCCAGGCGCGCGCCTTCCTGCAGCCACTCGGACTCGGGCTCTTTCTGGAAGAGATTTCCGGAGATCCCCGCACCTTGAATCCGTCGGAAACCCTGCGGGTGCTGGAGGATTACAAACCACTCGACGTGGAATGCGGCACCATGGCTCTGGCCCTTTGCCGTGGAATTCGTGAGCGGCATCCGGACTGGAAACACCTTTTCGACGGGGACGGTGGTGATGAGAATCTCAAGGACTACCCGATCGAAGAAAACCCCGAGCTAACCATCCGCTCGGTGGTCCACAACCTGATGCTCTACCACGAAGGCTGGGGCGTGGGGCGCATCAAGCACTCGCTCACCTACAGCGGCGGTCTCAGCCGCGGCTACGTCCGAACCTACGCACCCGCCCGGAGGCACGGATTCGAGGGTTACAGCCCACTCATGAGCCGGGGCGTGATGGCCGTCAGTGAAGCCATTCCGTTCATCGAACTCACCCGCTACGACGTCCCGACGCTGTACTCTCTCAAGGGTGAAGTGGTGCGGCGCGGCATCCAGGCGGTATTCGGCGTGGATATGCCCATTTTCGAAAAGCGCCGCTTCCAGCACGGGGCTATTTCAAAGGAAACCCTCCGTCAACAATTCCCAGCTCAAGAGGCCCGGTATCGCCGAGAATTTATGGCCTTATATTCCTAAGCTGCACAAACAAGGGATGCCCAGAACGGGGCACGACCACGAAACTCCTTAGGATCGTTATCCAGCAAAAGCCCTTCGATTTCATGAGACATCACGAATTCCCAAGAGGGTGCTCGTATCCGGATGCTAGCAATCTCACTCACTCGGCAAACGGCGGCAATTCCGAAGCCTGTTGAGATCGATCCTGGTTCAGACTCAGGAGTTTTCTCTCGGCCTGAGAACGATTGTGAACCCCCAATTTGACGTATATCCGCCGAATGTAGGTCCGAACAGTCGCATAAGTCAGTCCCATGGCTTCGGAAACATGCTTCACCGAGTCGCCGGTGGCGGCCATCTGCCGCATCAACTCGTTCTCCTTAGCAGTTAACTCCGGCAGGTCTTGAAATTTCGGTTGCTCACGCGCCCCGTGGAATCGCCAGACTTCGAGCAGGCGACGGGCAATCTGGGCATTCAGCGGTGATCCGCCGCCGGCAGCCAGGTTAATTCCGTCAACGATCGACCGCCAACCCGAGCGCTTGAGCATGTATCCCACGGCACCGCTGCTCAGTGCTTCACGAATTGTGGCATCGTCCTCGAAAACAGTAAGGATGATGAACGCACTCTGAGTCATCGTTGGACTCAACGCCCGAAGCACATCGATGCCCGTGCCATCGGGAAGCCCCAGGTCCAGCAAGACGATGTTCGGTTGCCAGAGTGGCAGTCGTTTTACTGCATCTTGAACAGTTCGAACTCCGCCCTGGAACTCGAACTCCGGCTGGTTCTCAAGGCATGCAGCGAGCATTTCACCAAAACCAGCGGAATCCTCCACCATAGCCACCTTGATCCGGGGCTTGTTCCAGAGCATTTCTGGGGGCTCCGAACTCGTTGCTGGCTCAGTCTTAAAGTCTTTCATCGGACAACTCGAGGAACTCGAAGGACAATAACCGAATGGCCGGGCTGGGAAACCAAGGAAACCGAGCCACCAACGTCCCCCACCCTCGTCAACAGACTGTACAAACCACGGCCCAACGCGAGAGCCGATTGGACGGCGAACCCGCCACCATTGTCCTCAATTTGATAACAAATCCAATCCGTGCTGATCCTCAATTCAATTCCAACCTGGGTCGCTCGACCGTGTCGAACGGCATTTCGGGTCAACTCTTGAGTTGCAGCGATGAGCAACTGCCGAATCCACCCACCGATCTCAATATTGTGTCCGGTGAGGATTTTGAAATCTAAGCCCACTGAGCAGACACTCAGATAATTTCGAGCCAATCGCTCGATGTGACCGCTCAGGTCGACGGCTCGTTCCGACACATCGCGCAGAAGCCATACCAGATTATCCAGAGTCTCCGTCGC
>Ga0255129_1000184_pt1 | contig 15348 bp, 16 predicted proteins | sample Law_Yuk_RepA_8d_FD_188558 | JGI IMG/M metagenome (GOLD analysis project Ga0255129, IMG submission 188558) | Freshwater microbial communities from St. Lawrence River, New York, United States - Law_Yuk_RepA_8d | ecosystem: Environmental > Aquatic > Freshwater > River | place: USA: New York... | reverse complement strand
TGCGTGAAAAGTGCCTTCGTTTCCAGTGAAACCTTGAACGATAACGCGAGAATCTTTGTTAACCAGTATACTCATAGTTTTATTGCTGCGCGAAAATAACACAGAAGGGCTGAATCCCAATGCGGTCAAGACAGAAACAATCTTTAATTTTCAATTTTCGTATATTTGATTAAGCCAATGCGATTGACAGGAATTGGGTTTCTAACAAAAGCACTTTTTAAATCGTATTGGCCGCTGGTAAAAGAAATGAGCGTATCGCAATGCCATTTGGTCATATTGCCCAAGACGAGTTTGTTACAATCCTTCTCTAGCCATTTGATTTGGTCGCTAGAATAAATGAATATTTCGCTGCCTTTGGGAGTTTCAGTGTTATGTATTAATCCAAATGTTGGATATAGAATTCGTTGATTTTTGTTTTGGTAGCATTCAATGGATAATGAAGTGGGAATAAAAATTTGTTTTGCTAGTGAGCTGTTGATTTTACTCTTTGTAATTTCAATAACACGTTTGTAAACAAGTCCAGCTTCATTTGCACGAAACGAAGCACAAAGCCTCAAAATTGTTAACCCAAGAGGCATCGCTAATGAAAGTGTAACTATTGTTAATAATTTCCAGTTCGCAGTTCCGAGATTCAAAATTGAAATATGATTTAATGTTAACAAAGCAGGAATAATAAGGTATATACAATAATAACTTCTTCCAGAAAATAGTAGTAAAATTAATATAGTGAGTGAATAGATCACAAAAGCTAGATTCCTATAATTTATCAAGTAATAACCTATTATTATCAACCATAGGCTATTTCCCAGTGTGAAATATTTTAGTATAAGTTTGAAGTTTATTCCGACGAAGTGGTTTTCAATATCACCAATAATATGTGTATATACATAGACGTAATGTTCTATCGTTTTTAGACCCGTTATTCCAATTAGGATAAATATCAAAAGTAGAGAAAAAATAAAATATTTTAGAATTGTCTTTGTTTTAATCTCATCGTTCGTTTTTTTAAAGTACTCAATGATCAAATATAGTAAAGATAAACCAGAGATAATTCCTCCAACTGGATGAATGAGGCCTATCATAAATGTTAATGGTATGCAAATGCTAGTTTTATACCAAATGTTTTTTGTCATTTGCCATGACTGTAACATTGCTATGATTATTATGATCAAATAGCTCTCGCTCCGAAAACCATATGTATATGTATCTAGTGTGTAGGCAAGTATCACTAAACTAGCTAAAATTTTATTGTTTACATAACGATATATGAAGAAAGAAGTTAATGTTATTAGAAGAAAATGAAACAGTATAAAATTAGTTGTATTAAGAGTGAAAAGTTTAAAAAACGGCAATAGTAAATAATGTAAAGGATTGAAGTCGTAAATTTGGCCCATATATTCATGGGCATAACTGGAAGTATGTGATTGTGGATTTCTCAAAAAATCATAAAAGGAGCTCAATGCCCACGTAGAATCTGTTGGTAATAATGGAAGATTAAAGTAAATGACTGCATTTGTTAGAATTACCAGAAAACAAATCGGCAAAATGTATTTTGGAGTTAAAAATTCTATGTATTTTTTCATGGTATTCCTATTTCGTTATCACCTCCACAATCCTATCAACATCACTTTCCGATAAATCGTAGTACATCGGTAAGCGCAATAAACAATCTGTGATGCGGTCACTATTTGGGAGATCACGACCGTCGTGTTTGTCTTTGTAAAACGGACTTTTATGTAAGCTTTGGTAATGGAAAACCGCGTGGATATCATTTTTCTTTAATTTAGCGAGGACATCATTCCGATATTCAAGTGAAGGACAAACCAAATAAAACATGTGCGCATTATTTGTTGCGTAATCTGGAATTACTGGTAAGCCAACTCCATTGTTTAAAGCCCATTCTGATAATCCGTTATAGTATCTGTCCCAGATTGATTTTCTTTTCGATTGGATATTATCTAATTGCTCAAGTTGCGCCCATAAAAAAGCCGCGGTGATTTCGGAAGGTAAAAATGAACTTCCCACATCGACCCAGCCATATTTGTCAACTTCGCCTCGAAAGAAGGATGAACGATTTGTGCCCTTCTCCCAAATAATCTCTGCACGGTGGCTGAACTGTTGGTCATTGATTGCCAGCATCCCGCCCTCTCCAGAGATGATGTTTTTTGTCTCATGGAACGAGAAAGCCGCTAAATGCCCTATTGATCCCAAGGCTCTTTTATTGCCATCAGCATCGATGTGATAACTGTCGATGGCTTGGGCTGCGTCTTCGACCACCATTAAGTTGTATTTCGAAGCGATTTCCATGATTGAAGACATATCACAAGATACGCCAGCATAATGCACCGGAACGATTGCCTTGGTTTTTGTGGTGATGAGTGATTCAATCAAAGCCGGATCAATGTTTGGGTTATTATTTTCAGAATCAGCGAAGATGATGTTTGCACCCCTCAGAACAAATGCATTTGCTGTGCTGACGAAAGTGTAAGAAGGCATGATAACTTCATCGCCGGGTTGAATGTTGCATAAGATGGCTGACATCTCAAGAGCGTCTGTACATGAAGATGTTAGCAATGATTTTTTGAAATGAAAGTTGTCTTCAAAAAGACTTTGGCATTTTTTTGAAAAGTAACCATTACCTGATAGTTTACCTGTTTGTACTGCATCGTACATGTAGTGTACCTCCTTTCCTGAAAGGTGGGGTTTGTTAAATCCTATATGCTTCATGTTTCTAATATTGCAATTCCAAAACCTGTTTTGCCGAAATCGTTTCCGTTGTATAGCATATAACGACTATTTCCGTGATCAAATACAAACGGGTAACAGATCATTTCTGAGTCCCATCCTTTCTCGGAAACGTCTATACCTGAATTAGATTTTCTATCCCATAACAAACCATCGTGACTATGCGCATAACCAATTCTATACTTTTCCCCAGTCCCTGAGCGGAAAGAATACCACATGTGATAGCCTTCGTTGTCTTTTACCACCGTCGGCCGAGAAAAGGCTTGGGCTACGCCTAATTCATAGGGTATTGCTAATCCATGTTTAACCCAAACTTCGCCATCACTAGATGTTGCGTACTTAATTACATGAATCATTTCTCCGTTTGGTGAATCCCAACTCACAGTAGAGCCATACCACATTTTGTAAATTCCTTCGTCATACAGAACCCAAGGGTAAGAAAGGCTTACTAAATCTTCGGAATCGACGGTTAAAAAAGGTTTTTTTCCAACTAATGAAAAATGCTTTTTACAATTTGATAACTCTAATCTTCCAATATCACCACGCCAATGATTATTATCCCTAATCTGCCATGCCATAAACAAAACGTAATTGTGTAAACCAACATTGTACATGTTTCCTATACTTACACCGTGCGAGAAGAATCCTTCAAAATTATCCGAAACTCGGAATGACTCTTCTCTACAGACCGTAAGAACGTCGTGACTTAAAATATCGATATCAATGAATCCTACGGATGATTTATTTTCGATATTTCGCCCAGAAAAAAAGACACGATAAATATCTTTTTCTAAATGAATAGCCATTGGGTTGGATGCATGAGTAAGCAAACAATCATTGATAGGGCGCAAACCAATTTTTGCGATTTTTCTCCAGTAAGCCACGCTGCTAAAAATTTAATTCTTCACTGTTTTTTTTGAACAAAAAAGATTGAGCAGGTAAATAAACTCCCTTTTCCATTGATTGTTTGGTAATTATTGCACCTGCGCCGACAAGCGTTTCTTTCTCTAAAGTTATTTCATTGTGTAGGGTTGCGTTTACTCCCAAAAAACAATTGTTTTTAATTTCGCAAAAACCTGAGACAACAACTTGTGAAGTTATTGTTATATGGTTGTGTATTACAGTATCATGCCCAAGGTGGTTCCCACTCCAAATAACATTATTACTACCAATTTTGACGAACGGCTGTATCGTATTGTCTTCAAGGATTAAATTATTGTCTCCTATATTTTCCGTAGTTAAAAAACTACATTTAGAGCTAATGTAGTTTACGAGTTCAAAACCTTTAGCTTTTACTTCATAATACATTCTTTCTCTTATTTTATTCATTTGAGTATAGCCAATAGCAACAAATGCTGAGTATTCGCTAGGAGAATAAATATTCTCTAAATCTTCAAATGGAACTACTGGTAGACCTAAAAGGGATGTCTCTTTGATAAAAACTTTGTTCACCGAAAAGGCGACAACCGTAAATTCGCTATCATTTTCAAAATACCATTTTGACAACCTTGCATTAGTGGTAGCTCCGACAATGACTATTTTTTTTAATATTGCCATTATATCTTTTTGCTGAGTTTTTTTTGTCTAAATTGATTTACATTTGATGGCACATCAAATCTAGATCCAATTACTTTAATTTCTTCATCAGAAAAATCATTTTCATTTATACAATTGCTCAAAATGATTTGTTGTTTTATGATAGGTACAACAAACATGTTATTTAATCCATACCTAGTTTCATTTGAAATGTTATTCCCGGCTCGATGGTAAATCATGCTATTAAAAAACACAACCGACCCCTTTTTGGCTATTAATTGTTTTTCGTTTTCTTCTATGTATTTATCGCTTGGTAAAAAATCGATATTGTGGGAAAAAGGTAGCACAAAGGTTGCTCCATTTTCTGGATAGAAATCAGACAAGCAAAAAAAAGCATTAAAAGCTAATGGTTTGCTAATTGTCCAATCTTGATAGGGTAGATCTCTATGCCAAGATGTTTGATGGTGTTCTGTACCAGGTCGGTTTATTATGCCATTTTGTAAATGGAGATGAAAGTTATCACCGATTATTTTAGTTGTTAATTCTAACACAAGAGGGTGCATGAAAAATTTCGAGAAAGTGGTATCATAAATCAATGGCATTCGTGCTACATCTAATTCGTTTATCTCAATTAAATTCGCTCTTCCGAAAGCATTTTCTTGAGTTAAGTAAATCTCTTCAATTTTATTTGCAAAATAATCACACGTCTCTTCATCCACTAAGCATTCTGCAATTGAGTAGCCGTTAATTCGGATATTTTCAATGTGGAAATCGATCATTTCAACAATGTTGTTTGATTTTGTTATTCCGTATTTTTTCATTTTGGCAAATATTATTCAGCGTTAATTTTTTTTATAGAATCTCAGTGAGTTTTATTTCAAAGATAGATATTTTTTCTGTTTTTAGGGAACTGAAAACTTTAGTTTAGAACACCGCGATTTTTTGGGAAGAGGTCATTTAAGTATTAATTTCTATATATTTGTTAGGACTGAGATTATTTAAAGATTGATGAGGATGAAATTAATTGTATTCATCTTGCCATACGAACTTGAAATTGATCAATCAAATGTGAATTCAAAATACATTACTAAACACTTTTCACTATTTCGAAAAGCCTTTTGAATAAAATGAAAAGGCAAAAGTAAAATTTCATTAAGCACAATATTTAAGTATTTTGGGAAAACTGTTTTGTACATTACATTCCTGTTGCCAGTGTAGATTGTCCTAATTTTTTCACTTTCAGAAATTAAATGACCCTCGTGCTTATTTATTATGTAATTACTTATGTTTAATAGCCAATTTGAGATTGGATAATTTAAACCAACTTTTATTTCAATTTTCATTTGATGATCATTGGCGAGACTCTCGATATCCCTAAATGAGTATCTTTTGACATGGCCAGCTATCTCATCTTCAATTCCCCAGGCCATCATGTTTGAAGGCACAAGGAATATTAAAAACCCATCTTTTTTTACAATATTTTTAGCTTTTTTGATAAATTGGTCTAAATCATATTCGTTTAAATGCTCTATAACCATCGATGATATTAAAAAATCGAATTCAGTTTTATCAATTAAGTTAAAATCGGAATTGATAATTTCGTATTCGCCTTTAACTATATGTTGTTCGTTAACCTCTTGATTAATTGCACATGCTGATTGGTTGAGGTCAACTCCAACTCCTGCGTGACCCTCCGATAGGAGTAGATGTGATAAGAAACCTTTTCCTGATCCCACTTCAATGAATTTCATCGGTTTTTTGCTTTTTCTCCTTAATCTCTCACGAATAAATAGAAATTGAAGAATTGTACCTGGAGCGTGTCCTTTTATTATCATTTTAGTTCAATATTTTATCTACGAGATATTTAGGTCTGTTCTTCGTCTGTTCAAAGATTTTGCCTGTGTATATACCCAATATTCCAATCCCTGTTAAAATTATTCCAGTAGAAAATAATATTAAAATAACCATACTTGCCCAACCTGATTGGAAGCCGTTTACAAAATACAAAGTTATTATTAAAATAATTGATAGGAATGAAATTGAAGATATTAAGAGCCCTATTCCTATGAATATTCTTAAGAGTCTGTCCGATTGTGACGTAATTCCGTCAATGCCATGTTTGATTAATTTGGTTAATGTATAACCGCTCTTTCCAATAAATCTTTCTTTATGCTCAATCTCTATGTACGAAGAATTAAATCCTAGCCATCTCAATACCATGAGGTAATGTCTGTGATAGTCATTGATGTTTTTAAATGCCTCTGCAACTTTTCTACTTATTAGACTGTACGAGCCTATGTTGGTATTTGATTTTATATTAGAATTATTCGTTAATAAGTTAAAAATATAATTAAATAATTTAGCGCTAATATTTTTAACAAAAGGGTGTTTTCTTGAGGTTTTTACGGTATAAACTATATCATACCCCTCGCTAGCTTTTACTAACAATTGTTTGAAATATTTGGGATCGTCCTGTAGGTCACAATCCATGATTATTAAATATGTACCCGTGGCATAATCAATACCCGCAGTTATTGCACTGTGTTGCCCGAAATTTCTACTCAACTTAATTCCTTTGACGAAAGGGTGCTTTTTACAGTGGTCTACTATTTTTAACCACGACTCATCCGGTCCACAGTCATCGATAAGTATTATTTCAAAATCAGTTACAAGAGGGTTGATATTTACAATTATTTGCTTTACTAATTCATCGATAATTTTTTCAGCACCATAAACTGGGCTAATTATGGAAACTTGTGGTACAGCCATTTCTTTATAAACTACTTTGATTTTTGTCTTGATAATTAAAACGATCGCGAAAAATTACCATTTTTTTAGAAAATTGGTGCTGTTAAATCCTTCGTTTAGTAATAGGTCAATTATACTCACTCCATGTTCAAACTTTCCGTGTATTTGTTCATACATTGGGTAATTGCTGTAGTCCCAATAGTGAACAGCAATATTTTCTGTATCAAACCTAGAAATTTCCATATATGATTTTGCGGCAGGACCAGAAAAATAGTTAGCTGCATTAATGTCTTTACAAATATTAACTAAACGTTGAGTTTTATCTTCTGCTAATTCAAAATCAGAAGAGTATTTGATGTCAATAGTTATTTCTAGTTGTTTGCAAATTTCAGTTATGAAATGAATATTTATTTCTGTGATAAAGTCAAAATTACAGTTTCGGTATAAAGGTTCCAGCCATTCTGCGGTTTCTTTGAAATGTTTTGCGCCTTTGTAATTTTGTTTGATAATATCCCAGTGTGATGTATTCCAATCTTTTTCCGCAATTTTAGTATCCTTTATCTTTTGAAAATACTTACCTTTCACTTCCACTGGTATTGAAAGCCATTTAAGTCCCTGTGGTGTTTTTATTATGTTTCGGTTGCGCCAGTCGCGCTTGGTATATTGCATATCGTCATAAACGACAAAAATATCTACGTGCTTCAGACTATCGAAGAAACCTTTCCAAGGAATGTAATTAGATTGCGTAATTATTGCTGATTTAACATTCATCGTTCCCGTTTGTATTTAAGTACGAAATTAAACCAAACGTTCAAAGTAGCACCGTTAGTTCACAAAGTATTTTGACCACTGGGTACAAATCAGACAACTTAAGTTAGAGTCTAAGGGGTATTTTCATTAGATTGAATAAATTCTTTTGGTGTTAAATCATTGATTGAGCTGTGAGGGCGGAAATGGTTATATTGCCATCTGAAATCTTCAATTTTCTTTGCCGCGTCCTTCAAGGATAAGAACCAATTTACATTCAGACATTCATCTCTTAACTTTCCAATGAATGACTCTACTAGGGATTATCTGTAGGCTTTTCGGGCCTGGAGAAGTCCATAGTTACGCCATTTGAATACGCCCATAAATCAACATCTTTTGATACAAATTCAGTTACGTTGTCACACCGAATACGCACATGTTTACAATCCTCAATAGTACAAATACGGCTCAATTCTTCTACTACATCAATGCCTTTTAGTGATTTGCTCAACATCAAACCATGACTAGTTGTCCAGTAAAGTTAACACCTTAAATCTTTCCCCATTGAATAGGGCGTCTTGTACGAAGTCCATGCCCCCCCACTGGTTAATAGTTTGATGATTCAATCGTTCTAGACGATTATTAGTACTGCCAATGCGCTTCGGCCATTTGTTTATCCATACTTACATCAGCTACTAGCTTCTTCGATTGCTGGTTCTCTTCTTTTATTTGTCGCAATTTTCGCAACTATAGGATGCTCATTGTTCCGATTTTTTTTCTTCCAATTAAAGCCAGTTGCTAGGGGAATACCCTATTGTCGGGATTACTCTTTGAATTGCTTTCCGAGAGAACTTTTTGGTGTCGGAGAGAAAGAAGCGCAACGCGTATTTGGGTTCACATGGCAAGTCTTATTTTTGGCGAACGACCTCTCAGCAGGAGATTGATTACTTGGAAGAGTATGATGGAGGCATCCATGCCTATGAGTTTAAGTGGAATCCCAAAGCCAAATGTCGTTTTCCAAAGTCGTTCATGGAATCGTATGGGGCTACATCCAAGAAAATAGACCGCTTAAATTTCCGTGAATTTGTTTGTGACTGAGGGCGATTTACCCTGGTAGTTGATTACTTGGCAACGGCCTCGCTAATCTCAGGTCCCATGGGTTTTACGCCGGATGGGTAGTAACCCACGAGTTGACCTTGCTCATTGATTAGGAATTTGTTGAAGTTCCAACCCACAGTGACATCGAGGGCGCCGTTTTCTGATTTATTGCACAACCAACGATAGAGGGGGTGTTGTTTGCTGCCTTTGACATCGAGCTTTTCGCTGATGGGGAAAGTGACTCCGTAATTTTTTTGACAGAACGAAGCGATTTCTGCTGCTGCGCCGGGTTCTTGGTCCATGAATTGGTTGCAAGGACAGCCGATGATGATGAGCTTATCGGCGAATTTTTCTGAAAGTTGCTGCAATTCCGCGTATTGAGGGGTGTACCCACATTTAGATGCGGTGTTTACGATGAGAATTTTCTTGCCTTTGTATTGGGCGAGGTCTAGATTGGCAGTGCCATCCAAGGTTTTTAATTGAATATCGTAGATGCTTTTTGGGGCAGTTCCGGCCTGACTTGGGTCGATGGTTTTGGTTTTGCCAAATACGCAGGCAGTGATCAATGAGCCAATGGCGGCGGCGATGGATGCGATTCTAAGGATTCTCACAATGGTTAAACAAAGGTTTGGCAGCTTGGTTTTACATTTGTGCAGTAAATTTTCAATTTGTTATCTGAAAGTTCTTAAAAGTTAATCCATTTAAATCCTTACACACTATTTCTACAGTGGGAAATTCCACAGAATAATTCAGTTTGACGAAATCAATAATCAAATCAAGATGGTGTATGGATTTTCTGAGATGCAGGCTGTGTGTGCTTTTGCCTGGCTGAATAATTGTAGAACCACTTGATTGGTTATTTTCACCAACTAAATACCTCGACCTTCTTGATAATTGGAATAACTTTGTATATGATTTGTACACATTATCGTCTAAGCACGCCGGTGACGAATCGTTAAATGGATTGATGATTTTCTCCACTTGATAATGCGATAGGTAGTTTGAATTTGTCTTTGAAGCAATGTGTGCATTTATTAAGTGCAAAGCAGTGTAAAAGCAAACAGTCACTTGCCAATCCCAACAATTATCTAATGTGGAATTGATTTTTGAGAGAAAAACAACGTTTCTTTTAGATTGTTCGATATGGTCAACGAATGTAGCCATATTAACTATTCTGAAATGATACTTCTTTGTAGTGTGTAGGTATGTTTAAATGATCCTCTTCTTCGACAATTGTCGAGGAAATGTGAAATCCATATTGAGAAAATTCATGGTTTACCTTTGCGGCAGTCATAATCAAAGCATCCTCTGTAGGTTCATCATTATTGGAAATTTCAGCCCATAACAAAACTTTTGAATCCGACAACTCAAGTGCAATTTTTTTGGGTTTAGCGTTGCTTTCTATCAATTCAATAAAGTATGAGTCAATAAGGTTTTTAATGAAAAAAGCAGAGCTCGTTTTTTTCGCATAATTATGCATGAAGTCATCATCACCGGATATCATTGCTTCATATACCTCTTTTTTATGCTTTTCAAGCACATCTGCTTGCAATAGCATTGCATCAACCTTAAGATTTGAAACCATTTCATCAAACCATTTTTTAATTGCGGTCGGTTGCTCAGTTTGCGACTTTTCGATTTTCATGATGATAAAAATTTTGTTTGGGGTCTCTGTGATTTTTGGTGATCTCTGATTTTATACGAAATTACAATTTTTAGGATCGTTAAAAAAATGAAAATGCTCATTCTTGCAGTAATCGCAAGTGTTACCGAGGAGGTGGTGAAAATCACCAAAGAATTTAGTTATTTTCGTGGAATGCGATTGAATTTTTCTAGGAGTTTTCTATTTAGTTTGGGATTGTTGCTAACGGGAATGGTGGGTTTAATTTCTTGCAGTGAGGAATTACCCCCAGTCATCATGACGGAAGAAGAAAAGCCCCTATTGGATACATTTTATATAGGATCTGTGCCAGCGGCTTCAGTGAAAAAGGTGTTGTTGTTTGATGTCACTGGCGTGCGTTGTAACAACTGTCCGAAGGCGGCTGTTCTCGCAAAGAATTTGGCGACAAGCTATGCAGGTCGGGTTGAAGTAGTTGCATTGTACCCCAAAACGCCTATGAGTTTGACCTTCCCTTGGGCTGGGTTTGATACCATGAGCACCATAGAGGCAGAACAAATTGCGACTGCCATGGGTGGGATCACCTCATTGCCATTGGGTGCCGTGGATCAAGTGGCGTTTAATGGAAGTAAGTTGCTGAATACCAGTGATTGGGGTGCGGCTGTAACTGCGCAGTTGGCCAAAACATCGCCATTCAATTTGTCTGTTAAAAGTACTTGGAAATCTGCCGATGGAAAGTCGCGCGTAGAAATTAAGGCTGTTGCGAATACTGTCATAACATCGAATTACAAATGGGTGGTGGCCATTACGGAGAATGGCGTGAAGAGCAAGCAGTCTGACCAAGATGCGCCGGGCGGCATGGTGGATGATTACGAACATGAGCACGCTTTGCGTGGTGTGGTGGGTTCTACTTTGGGTAGTGACATTAATACAACTGCGGTTTCGGCGGGATACGTTCGCGAAAAGCATTTTTACTTGGTGCCCAAGGCCAAATGGGTTGCAGCCAACTGCGATGTGGTGGTTTGGATTTACGATGCCGATACCAAAGAAGTGGTGCAGGTTGAGAAGGTTTCGTTGAAATAATGACCACGCCCGCTTGGATAGGAGCCAAACAACGATTCAAGCAATATTTGCAGTTGGAGCGTTCGCTATCGGTGAACAGCGTGGAGGCCTATTTGGCAGATTTGGAAAAGTTTGAATTGTGGAGTGAATCGCAAGGGTGGAAGGGTCCGCTCGACATGAATCAGCAGCGCATTCAGAAATTCCCCGAGTGGATCGCGGATTTGGGTTTTCAGGCTACATCGCAGGCGAGAATTATCAGTGGCGTGCGGTCGTTTTACAAGTTTTTGGTGATGGAAGATAGCTTGGCGGAGAGTCCGGCTGATTTTTTGGAGCCTCCGAAAACGGGCAGGAAATTGCCGGTGGTATTGAGCGAAGAGGAGATCGATGCGATGATTGCCGCGGTGGATCGAAGCACGGCGGAGGGCGAGCGCAATGTGGCGATGCTGGAAACGTTGTATAGCTGTGGTTTAAGAGTGAGCGAATTGGTAGGATTGCGATTAACGCAAATTCATCCGGCAGAGGGATTTCTGCAAGTGGTGGGTAAAGGGAACAAAGAGCGTTTGGTGCCCGTGGGCGCCAGGGCACTCAAGCACATCCGTTTGTATGTGGATGAAGTAAGGGTGCATGTAAACATTCAGTCCAGCCAACGAGATGTGGTTTTTTTGAGCAAGCGGGGCAACGCGTTGAGTCGTCAGTCGGTGTTTTTGTTGATCAAAGCGTTGGCGTTGAAAGCCGGCGTTCGGAAGAATATTTCACCGCATACGTTCCGACATAGTTTCGCTACGCATTTGGTGGAAGCGGGGGCGGATTTGCGCGCGGTGCAGGAAATGTTAGGTCACGAGAGCATCACCACCACGGAAATTTACACTCATTTAGATCGAAATTACTTGGCGGATACTTTGTTAAAGTATCATCCGCGGAGTAGTTGAGAATACAATTCGGCGTATTGCGCTGCCAACTGTTTGGGTTGGAAGCGGAGGTGGTTTTGAAGTCCATTGTAGACGAGTTTCTCACGCAATTGCTGATTTTGGATGATTGTCAAAAAGCCTTCTTGGATTGCATTGATATCAAAAGGGTCAACTAGCACAGCGGCATCGCCGGCAATTTCAGGCATTGAGGTGGTATTGCTAGTGATCACAGGCCTTCCCACGGCATTGGCTTCCACGATGGGCATGCCAAATCCTTCCAAGGTAGAAACCAGACTCAGTATATCACACTGATGGTATTGGTCTAGCATTTCGTCATCGCTGAGTCTACGTTCAATGCACTCTGCTTGGATGTTATTTTCTTGAATGAGGTTTTTGATCGCATCGCTCACTTTGCCCACAATTACCAAGGTGCATTGGATATTTTTCAGTGCAGGGATGAGTCGTTCTAGGTTTTTGTTGGGTGCGGTACCTAGTTGGAGAATGCGGGGATTTTCAGCATTGAACGCTTTGGGCCGGGCTTGGAATTGTTGACCTACACAGATGTAGACCACGACAATTTTATCGCTATGGCACTGAGTTTGGGCTATGATGTCGGTTTTGGTGGCCTCGGAATTCGCTGTGACAATGGCAGATTTCGCGGTGGGCATGGAGAACCAGAAATAGCGCATGATTTTGCGTTTGAGTCCGGCGGTATCGTGCAATGATCCACAATCGTGGATGGTTAAAACAGTCTTCTTCTTTTTCAGAAACGCCGCCACATAATGAATATCCCCCGTAATATGATTGATGTCTTCCTGTTTAAAAAAGCAGTACATCGCATTGGCCAACCGTCGCCAAAGTCCATTGCTTTCGTAAGGCATTTCCACATACACGGGCTGGAAAGTCGGGGGCAGGTGTTCACGGATTTGTTGGAAATAGGTTTCGATGCTAAAATTCCCCAAGGCACGCGGTTTCCGGTTGAAGAACGCCACACGAATGGGTTTTTGGGAATTTTTAGAATCGGGGTTTTTCATTGGGTTTTATGATACAAATATCAAACATCGGTGATAACATCAAAGCCTTTGAAGCTACCCACGATGGCCAATCCGATAATTTCTTTGCAAACGCCTTGGGTTTTGAGTTTGCGGGCTATCTGATTGATGGTGGCACCAGAGCCAATGGCATCGTCGATGAGTAGTATTTTGTTGTATGATCGCTGTTCAAATACTGCGAAGGAGTTGTCGGCATTGTTGATGCGCTCCTCCAGTTTATTGAGGGATTTTTGTGGAATTTGAATCGCCGCTTGAATTTTTTGAATGGCTATATGTGGGCGGTTGATTCGCAGGTGGGTTGCCAGGAAATCCATCAATTGCAATTTTCGATGAATGGTGGGTGGTACATAGGCGATGGCATCAATCTCGGGATGGGTTTGTAGCAATTGATCCATTTTGTGCTGAATTTCCGGGATCATGATGCGCATGAGCATCGCATTTTGACCTTGTTTGGCAAAGTGCAACAGGGTACCCAATTTGGTTTTGCCAAAACGTTCTATCGCGTAGAAATCGAGGTAGTACACCTGATCGAGGTAGATTTTTGGGTATCCTTTGGTATTGGCAATTTTGTCGGTGCCGTTGATCAGTCCAATGGTGTTTTGGTATTGGACATATTTTTTTTGGGTGAGGATGTATTCGGTAATGGTTTTTTGCAGGGGTAGTAGTCGCTTGGAACACCAAACAGCAAAGCCAGACAGTCCTTCGAGATATTCCCCTGTTTCGGTAATGAGTAAAAAATGCTGTTGAAGAAATTCTGTTTCAGCTTGGGTGATTGGGGGAACCTGGGGTTCGTTCACCTGGCTCATTGTGGGCCGCTGCTGGATTCTTCGGTAAATGGTTTTTGGCGGACTGCCCAGTTTAACGACTTTTCCTTCTGTTGTGAGGGTGAGCAACGCACGGTGAATGATTTGCGCGCTGAGGCCGGTGTGCATTTTAAGGTCAGACACGCGCCAATCGGGGCGGTCATCGAACAATTGCAGCAGTCGGTCTCTCGTTGCCATGGAGTTGAAAGTATTGATTGTTACAAAGATAGTGGTTTTTTGTTTATAGTTGATGGTTTACTATAAACTATAAACTAATCGCTCGTTTTCATCGGGATTCAATGACTGAATGCGGTGATATGGCCTAGCCTTCTTCTGTGGTTGCGGTTGTTTCTGTTTCTGGCGCGGGCTGAGAAACGCAATCGCCCAAGGTGAACTGACAAAATTTGATGGTTCTGCCTATGGCGAGCCACATTTTCTCGTAATAGGTTTGGATTTGCAATACCGCCGGCACGGGGATGAGCTCGTACACATTGGGGATGTTTTGGTGGAGGGTGAGTCCATCGCGCTGCACTTGCTCCAGGGTGCTTTCGTAAAAGAGATCGGAGTCGGTTTTTACGTTCACCAATGCGGTTGCGGGCGCAATCTGTCGGTATAGGTTCAGAAACTTATAACTGCTCAATCGCTTGCGCTCCTTTTGGGGCTGGGGGTCGGCGAAGGTGATCCAAATTTCGGAGACTTCGTTGGGGGCGAAATATTCGGGGATGTTATCGATATGGGTTCTTAGGAATCGAACATTGCTGAGGTTTTCGGTGATCGCAGCCTTGGCGCCCGTCCACATGCGGTTACTTTTGATGTCCACGCCCACGTAATTGATATCGGGGTTGAGTCGGGCCAAACCCACGGTATAATCGCCTTTTCCGCAGGCCAGCTCTATCACGATGGGGTTGTTGTTGCCGAAAAGGGCGTGCCAGTTTCCTTTCGTTTTCTCGGCATCTTGAAGATCGAACGTGTTCGGAAATTGGTCGTACTCGGCAAATTTGATGAGTTTGGGTTTGCTCATGGCGTACAAA
>Ga0255129_1000174_pt1 | contig 15575 bp, 14 predicted proteins | sample Law_Yuk_RepA_8d_FD_188558 | JGI IMG/M metagenome (GOLD analysis project Ga0255129, IMG submission 188558) | Freshwater microbial communities from St. Lawrence River, New York, United States - Law_Yuk_RepA_8d | ecosystem: Environmental > Aquatic > Freshwater > River | place: USA: New York... | reverse complement strand
AATAACAGTGAGTACAAAAACGAAGGCAATGACCAAAGTAACAAGCTTCGCGAGAAACAGTCCGTATTCAATAAAGTACTCCAAAAATCTACTCCTTGCATTTGCATTAGGTTGATCGTTTGCTTCTTGATTTCAAGAATAGCTCAATGAGTTGCCCTGCGACACTGATGCCAGGCCCAGGCGTTTTCGGAAGATCCTTGGGCAAGAACCAGCCTGCTTCCGCAATTTCATTTCCATCAACCTGGAGTTCACCACCAGCATAGTCGGCAAAAAATCCCAGCATCAATTGCGAAGGAAATGGCCACGACTGACTGCTGACATAGCGGATATTCGTTACTTCAATGGCTGTCTCTTCCCGCACTTCCCTGCGAATTGTTTCCTCGGGCGTTTCCCCCACTTCCATGAAACCTGCCAGGCAGCTGAACCATGAGCCTCCACGTCCGACATGTCGCGCCAGCAAAATTTCATCACCGCGGGTGATGAGTACAATCACGCAAGGGCTTATCCGGGGATACACACGCAGATCACATCGAGAACAGCACAACGCCCTCTCGGCAAGATGACCCTGCATTTCAGCACCGCAGTACCCGCAGAAACGGTGACTTTTTACCCAGTGCAACAGCTGCATCGCTTTCCCAATTGGCAAGAAGTCGGCAAAGGAGCCGGCCATCAGGATCTGCCTGGGCTGGCGCAGCTCGCCCTCCAGCCAGGCGATGTCATCGTCGGCATCCAGCGCCACGGCATAGCAGGGAACATAGGCCGATGCATCAATCAGGACGGCCGTACGCAAGCGCGGCTGGAGTTTCGCAGCAAGATCCAATGGCCACACATATCCGGCAGCTCCCACCAGCAGATCACCACCCTGAAACAAGATCAGGCTGGCCGGCGCGGCGACATCCTGGAGCGGAAGAACACAGGACAATGAAACGTTCATGCGATGTCAGTAGCGCTTTGCGGTCTTGATGAATTCAGCCATATGCATTTGCTCTTGCTGGACTTCTGGATGCGCTCGAGAAATCGCGCATGCGCCTGCAGCTCTTCATCGTCCGGCATCGTCAACGGCAAGGGTCCAGGTACTCCCGTCAATTTCCCGTGCGCGGATTCCTTCGCTTCTACAGAAGATTCCTCCGTGGCCAGATGCAACATGGTCTGCCCCCCTGTCATCAACAGGTAGACATCGGCCAGTATTTCCGCATCCAGCAAGGCCCCGTGCAATTCACGCTGAGAATTGTCGACTTCATAGCGCTTGCACAAGGCATCCAGGCTATTGCGTTGACCGGGATGCTTTCTGCGCGCCATCACCAAGGTATCTGTAATGGTACACAGATCCTGCAAAGACTCCTGAGTGAATCCCGCAAGCATCAGTTCGCTGTTTAGAAAGCTGAGGTCGAACGGCGCATTGTGAATGACCAGCTCTGCACCGGAAACGAAGTGAAGAAAATCCGCTGCAATCTGTGCAAAACGAGGTTTGTCTGCCAGAAATTGCGAAGTGATGCCATGCACCTGCACAGCTCCTTCATCAATATCCCTGTCAGGATTGAGGTAGCAATGGAAGTGCCTCCCCGTAAGTCGGCGATTCTCTATTTCCACACAGCCAATTTCAATGACACGATGCCCTTGTGCCGAATCGAGGCCAGTCGTTTCAGTATCCAGTACGATTTGTCGCATAAGTTTCCAATTCATCCAGAAAATCGTTGCTCAATCAAGGGCGCTGGCAAGCGCCTCAATTCCAAGATTGGCCAGCTCATCTGCTATCTCATTTTCGCTGTGGCCACTGTGCCCTTTTACCCATTTCCACTCCACTTTGTGTCGGGCAGCCAGGTCGTCAAGTTGCATCCACAGGTCCGCATTGAGCACAGGCTTCTTCGCTGCTGTTTTCCAACCGCGCTTTTTCCATTGGGGAAGCCATTCACTTATACCCTTCAGAACATAGACCGAATCACTGACTACACGCACTTCGCAGTCATCGCGCTTGAGAGCGCCAAGCCCCTTTATGACGGCCATTAGCTCCATGCGATTGTTCGTGGTATGAGCTTCCCCACCATACAAGCGCTTTTCGTGACCGTTGTAGCGCAGAAGGACACCCCATCCGCCTTTCCCGGGATTGCCCTTGCAAGCGCCGTCGGTAAACAGTTCGATCAGTTTTGACACATTGGCAGCTTCCATGGTGGAGGCAATGAGTGTATTCGCACTCAATGCTGGGTATCAGATTCGACGGCCTGGGGCCGTGATCGCGCGGGCTCGCCAAGGGTGCGAGCAATAATGGGGCGTGCAATCATGGGCCAACGCGGTGTAATTGGCGTCACAGGCATGACTTGTTTGCAGGCAACGATCACGTACGCCGCTCCCACTGGCAACGCAGAGCGTTGCCCGAATTGTTCCAGTCCAGATGCAAACCGGACCACTCGGGGATGTGTAAAAGGCAGCAAATACCCACTGTATGCAATTTTGTCCACACTGAATTCGAGCAGTTTGAGCCAGTCACAAACGCGCGCGCTGGAAATGAAACGAGCACTCCATGGCAAGCGATTGCCAACCCGGAAGATGCTCCGCAAGCCCCAGGTACTCAAAGGATTGAAGCCCGCGATCAGGAGTTTTCCTCCCGGCATGAGCACTCTTGAAGCTTCACGAAGAAGTCGGTGACAGTCGGGAGTGTAGTCGAGCGCATGATGAATAAGGACAGCATCGACGCTCTCCGACTGCACTGGCAGAGCCTCATTGCTGGCAATTGCGTATCTTGTTGTCGAGCTGGCATCAGGCACAAAGAGAAATCGATGGCCTACAGGACTTTCATCAAGCAACGAATCGGTGCTGACTCCTATCTGCAGGAAGTGGTAGCCGAAAATACGGGCGATTATCGGCTCCAGTACCTTTTTCTCACTTTCCACCAAAGATTGACCTATAGGAGAGGAAAGCCACGCTTCCATATCGCGATACAATGCAGCTGGCTCCGGGAGTCTACGGCGACGATTAAGGCGATCGGCAAATGGTTTAAGCAGGCGCATGGGGAATTTTGACTTGTCTAATTCAGAGTGTGCACTATGATCGCGTCCTTCCTCCTTGAAAATCAAATCTTATGACGTTGCATATCACTGCCATTGCGGCATTCGAAGACAATTACATCTGGGTAATAGGGTGTGGAGGACGCAGTGATGTCGCAGTGGTGGATCCCGGAGACGCAACTCCAGTACTTGCTTGGCTGAAGAAAAGTGGCAGGACTCTGACTGATATTCTTGTCACCCACCACCATCCTGATCACACCGGTGGAATTCGAGAACTCCTGACAGCCTTTCCTGAGGCTCATGTGATTGGCCCGGACAACGACAGAATTCCAGCACTCACAATGCGGGTGCAAGACAATGAGGAAATAGCAATTCTTGGCTGTAATTTCCAGGTACTGGCGGTTCCTGGTCACACCTTGGACCACATCGCCTTCTTCACAGAAGGGGACACAAATGATTTGCAGCCTGTTGTATTTTGTGGAGATACACTCTTTTCTTCTGGTTGTGGAAGATTGCGCGAAGGCACTTATGCCCAGTTGTTGAACTCACTGCAACGACTGGCCGCACTACCAGAGAAAACGCGAGTCTACTGCACTCACGAATACACATTGAGCAACCTGCGCTTTGCCTTGCATATCGAACCGGATAATATCGACTACTTGGAACGCATGAAGGAATGCACCATCTTGCGTTCCGAAGGGCATCCTACTTTGCCTTCAACCATCGGAGTGGAATTGCGAACTAATCCGTTCCTGCGTTGTCATAGTGACAGTGTCTCTGCAATAATCCAGACACAATTCGGGCCTCTTCTCGCCAGCGAGCTTGATGTTTTTACGCAACTGCGCCAATGGAAAGACAATTTCCCAGCGTGAATTCCATTTGTGCAATTGCAGAGTTTCTCTCAATTTTATGATCCAGTTGATTGTTTTTATTCGGGAAATATTTTGATCCAACGTCACACTCTTCGCTTGAATAAACTGACTCTGTCCATTGCATCAGCGCTATTTCTAGGCGCATGTTCAGTGGTGGATGACGGTTCCGGGACATATTCGGAAGAAGCGTCACTGTCGAGCAACGAACAGGTCATTGGTCGCGCAATCTCCAACCGAGGCTCTGCAGCCCGCGTACAGATTCATCCAGGCGACGAACTGCCATCTGACGCCATGGTATTCGAGGATATCTGGAGCAGGCTCACTCATGGTTTTCAATTTGCCCACGAATTCGACAATAAACAGGTACAGGATCAGATCGCGTTCTATCAAAAGAACGCAAACCTGCTAAGAGTTGGCTCCGAGCGCGCCGAGCCCTTCATGTTTGAAATTGCACAGGCTCTGGAGCATCGCGGCATGCCGGCAGAGCTTGCCCTGCTGCCTATTGTGGAAAGTGCTTTCAATCCCAATGCCGCAGCACCTGGCAACGTTGTCGGCATGTGGCAGATACAGGGTTCGACGGGACGCAGTCTCGGGCTGAAGCAGGACTGGTGGTACGACGGACGTCGAGATCCGCTTGCCTCTACTGAGGCCGCACTGGACTACCTTGAAACCCTCTATGAAATGTTTGACAGCGACTGGCTGCTGGCCCTGGCAGCGTACAATGCAGGTCCGGGCAATATTCAGAAGGCTATAGATCGTAATGCTTCACGTGATCGCCCAACTGACTTCTGGTCTCTGAATTTGCCTTCAGTTACCAAGGAATACATTCCCAAACTGATTGCGTTAAGCCAGCTTGTAGCAGCTCGTGACCACTTTGGTGTAGAGCTTGCCGATATTGAAAATACTGCGGTCGTAGAGCGCATCGAGATCGGCTACCAAATGGATCTGCAATTTGCCGCTGCCCTTGCAGGCCTGGACCCGGTTGAACTTTATCAGTTGAATCCGGGATATCGGCAGTGGGCGACTCACCCGGACGGCCCACACAGCTTGTTGTTGCCTATCGAGCGCAAAGAGGCTTTCATGAGCGCCCTTGCCAATGCGCCTGAGCGTCCGCAGGTGACCTGGGATCGCTATCTAGTACAACGAGGAGACAGTCTCAGCAAAATTGCACGCCAGTTCGGAACCGAGGTAGGTGCCCTGCAGCAGGCCAATGGCTTGGATGGCAATCGCATCATTGCAGGCGAGTCACTTCTGATTCCTCGCGCTTATGCAGCAGGTACCACGCTACCGGTACCGAATGCGCCTCAGTATTCATCAACGCCCGCCACTCTTGTCGCCCCACCGGATGCCAGTCCGCAATATACGGTTCGTTCCGGCGATACACTTTGGCGCATAGCCAGTCGTTACAACCTCAAGGTCGGCGAACTGGCAGGAATGAACAACATTGCATTGAACGATGTTCTCAAACCAGGCCAGGTTTTGAATGTTAAGACCGATACAGCCATTGTCCAATCCGGCAGCCCCACTGATGCAAGCTCCCCCCTGATATACAATGTCAGATCAGGTGATTCACTTTCCCGGATTGCTCAGCAATTTGGAGTGGGGGTTGCAGATTTGGCTGCATGGAACAGCATTGGAGCTGGTGATTTGATTCATCCCGGGCAAGCACTGATGCTTTACCCGGGCACAGGAAAACTCAACTGAGAGTCTATTGTGTCTAGAAGGTCTCGATGGGAGTCAGGTTCTCGGTAATTTCAGAGTTGTTGCGCGTATTTGCGAGGAAGGCATCAAACGCGGCTCTCCCGTCTCGCTCTACGTAGGAACTCACCATAGTTTGTTTCGCTTCCTCCTCCATCTGAGCAAGCGAACCACGGTTCACTTTTTGAAGTTCAACAACAATGTAAGTGCCATTGGTCAAAGCGAAGCCGCTATAGGCAGAGTCCCCTTCCGCTGGCGTGGACAACGCGAATACGTTTTGCATGACTTCGGAATTGAGACCAGTCTGATCTCGGGATGCGTTGGACTGGACAATCCACTGCAGCTCGTTGGCCTGCATGGTCTCGTCGATGGACTCTCCATTGCGCAGCGAGGCAAGAAGTTGCTCACCCAGCGCTGCCGCTCTTTCCTTCTCCAGCTCTGTCCTGAGAATTGCGGCAATTTCACCGCGAACCTCATCCAACGTCCGAAGTGACTCTTCATTGTGCGTATTGATATTGAGCACCAGTGCACGGTCATTGCCCATTTCGACAACGTCACTGTTGTTCCCCTCCACCAGAACTTCGTCTGCAAATGCAGCTGCAATGACATTGGCATTGGTAGTGATTTCACTAAAGCCGCCACCACGGGAGAACAATTCGCTTTGCTCTATCGGGAGCGACAATTCCTCAGAAATTTCGACAAGATCAGTCGTTTCGAAAGCCAGATTTGCAAGAGATTCCAGTCGTGCGAAATAGATCTCGTCAACTTCTGCGCTGCTCAGGTCCCGGCGAATACGCTCGGCCGACTCTTCCAATGTTGGGTATTCATTGACATCGAATTCAGTCAACTTGACGAGATGCACTCCGAACTCTGTGACTACCGGGTCGGAAACCTGGCCGACTTCCATGCTCAAGAGGGCTTGCTCAATTCCTGCCGGAAAAGCGGAACCATCGGAATAACCAATATCACCGCCCTGCTCGGCAGAAACTGTATCTGAGGAGGCAGCTAGTGCAATAGTGCCAAAATCTTCACCTTGATCCAGACGAGCCTTCAATGCGCTCGCTTCTGAGATTACCAACTCTTCAGTGTCTCCTGTGCCTATTTCGAGAAGAATGTGTGACGCGCGGCGCTGCGTAGTGGAACTGGATGCAGCGCGCTCCTCTTCGTACTTGGCCAGAACATCGGCCTCACCGACTTCGACTTCAGAAAAAATAGTGGCTTTGTCCAGCACTACGTAGTCGATAGCCACTTCTTCTTCGACCATGAACTGGGACTGATTGTTCTGATAATAAGACTCGACCTGATCGGCAGGTATTGCTTCACCACCAGTACGATTGCCCAGAGTGACAGAAACAAAACGAAAATCACGAGTTTGAGAAGACAAAGCCGCAATACGCTCCATCTCACTCTGCGTGACGAATCCGGACGAAGCATAAGCATTGGCGATCTGCCCTACCACCATCTGATCTGCCAAGGCCTGCCGGTAGCCTGCAACTGTAAAGCCCTGGGTGGCCATGGTTCGAACAGCAAGATCGGAATTGAAAACACCGCCAACCTGGAACTGAGGATTGCTGATGATCTGAAGATCAATTGCATCGCTGGATATGATCAGTCCGGCGTCTTTGGAAGATTGGCGCAGCAATCGGTCTTCAATAATCTGATTGAGCGCAACCTGGCGAATCAGATCCTCATCGAGAGATTCCAGATTGCCACCAACGGACGCAATGAGATTCTGGACGCTTGTCTGCAGCTCCGGCTCAGTAATTTCCTCGCCGTTCACTTCTGCAACGGTTGGATTAGTGATGAATCCGTTCATTATGGACTCAACACCGAACAATGCCATGATGGCGATAATGAAGCCGATAATAACTTTGGCGACAAGACCTTGGGAATTTTCGCGAATTGTTTGCAGCATATCTAACCCTGTCGTGATACTGGAGGTGAACCCAGGAGGTCATCACAAAAATGTGAAATTGACGTCCCTTTTTAAACTAAAAAGGCGCATCGAAGATGCGCCTTGTAAATTCGTAAGCCTGCGGCTCTTTGTGTTTCCGCAGCACCCGGAAGTGTCACTGTCCGAATCGCAACCGTCTCATCAGCCGGCGCCTGTGCTCACGAATTTAGAATGTCCAGTTAAAGATTGACAGAATCTTTCAACGCTTTGCCTGCTTTGAATGTAGGCACTTTGGCTGCCTTGATCTGGATTGTGGCACCAGTCTGGGGATTTCTGCCTTGGCGAGCAGCACGCTCTTTAGTTGTAAATGTACCAAAGCCAACCAGCACAACTGGATCGCTTTTCTTCAGTGAGTCAGTGATCGCATCGATCATTGCATCTATCACTCGTCCAGCTGTTGCTTTTGGTATATCGGCACCTGCTGCCACAGCATCGATTAATTCTGACTTGTTCACGTTATCCCCTTATTTTTCTAAGTTGAATTATTACAAGAAACTCGGGCGGTGAAATGAAAGTTCAAATCCCGCCCTGAGTGTACATATTCTGTCTGATTTTTTATCCAAGAAATGGCTTGATAACCAATACGACCGGCACTTTATACCAAGCCACGGAAAGCCGTGTCAACTGAAAACGCCGGCCCCCAATGTGATTCAGTGCGTATTTACAGGCATTTCTTCCTTGTTTTTGTCTGCATCCTCTGCAGCGGAACCTATGGCCGGTTTGCTTGCAAGATCGCTTGAAATTGGAACTGGCTGATACTCCAGCGCAAGCTCCAGAACCTGATCTATCCAGCGCACAGGACGGATGTACAGTTCAGCCTTCACGTTATCCGGTATCTCACGCAAGTCCCGTTCGTTGTCTGCAGGAATGATGACCGTCTTGATGTTTCCACGGTGAGCAGCCAGCAACTTTTCTTTAAGTCCACCAATACGCAATACCTGGCCACGCAGCGTTATTTCCCCTGTCATGGCCACATCCGCCCTTACTGGAATGCCAGTCAACGCCGATACCAGAGCAGTACACATCCCTACCCCTGCGCTTGGCCCATCTTTGGGCGTCGCGCCTTCCGGGACATGTATGTGCAAATCGATGGTCTCATGAAAGCCAGGCTTCAGACCCAAAGCCGCGGCCCTGCTTCGCACAACAGTAATGGCTGCTTGTATGGACTCTTGCATGACATCGCCAAGAGAGCCCGTCTTGATAGTTTTGCCCTTGCCTTCCAAGGCAACAGCCTCAATCGTCAAGAGCTCTCCGCCTACCTGCGTCCACGCCAGTCCATTGACCTGTCCAACAAGGTTGTGTTCTTCCGCGATTCCAAAATCATACTTGCGGACACCAGAATATTTCTCAAGGAGCTCACCCGTCAGCAACACTGGCTCTGAATGCTTCTGAGCAGAATGCTCCTTGACTACCTTGCGGCATATTTTTGCGATCTCGCGCTCAAGACCACGTACGCCAGCTTCCCGCGTGTAATAGCGCACCAGGTCTTTGACCGGCTCCTCACCAATGATCAATTCGCCGGGACGAATACCGTTGTTTTCCTGCTGCTTGGGCACAAGATAACGCGTCGCGATATTGATCTTCTCATCTTCGGTATAGCCAGGAAGTCGGATGATTTCCATACGGTCCAGAAGTGGCCCCGGAATATTCATGGTATTGGATGTGCAGACGAACATCACTTCCGAAAGGTCGTAATCCACTTCCAGATAGTGATCATTGAAACTGTGGTTCTGCTCAGGATCGAGAACCTCCAACAGCGCCGACGCGGGGTCGCCGCGATTGTCCATGCCCATCTTGTCGATTTCATCCAACAGAAACAGTGGATTACTGACGCCTACTTTCGCAAGCTTCTGCAGCAATTTTCCTGGCAAGGAACCAATGTAGGTGCGGCGGTGCCCCCGTATTTCAGCTTCGTCTCGCACGCCACCCAATGCCATTCGTACGAATTTACGATTTGTTGCACGGGCGATCGACTCCCCAAGTGATGTTTTACCTACGCCGGGCGGGCCAACGAGGCAGAGTATGGGGCCTTTCAATTTCTTAACCCGCTTCTGCACCGCCAGATACTCGAGAATGCGTGTTTTGACTTCGTCGAGCCCGTAATGATCGTTCTCGAGCACCTGCTCTGCCTTGTCCAGGTCGAAGCGGACTTTGCTGCGCGCCTTCCAAGGTATATTAACCATCCAGTCAATATACGTCCGAACCACAGACGCTTCTGATGACATGGGAGACATCATACGCAACTTGTTCAATTCCGACAGGGCTTTGTCTTTTGCTTCGGTCGGCATGCCGGCAGCATCAATTTTCTGCCTGAGCTCTTCGGCCTCATTCGGAGAGTCGTCCAGCTCGCCCATTTCTTTCTGAATAGCTTTCATTTGCTCATTCAGATAGTACTCACGCTGACTCTTCTCCATCTGCTTTTTTACACGACCACGAATGCGCTTCTCGACCTGAAAAAGGTCGATTTCGGATTCGATCAAACTCATGAGGTGTTCTATGCGCGGCTGCAGACTGACCAGTTCCAGAAGATTCTGTTTTTCCTGAATCTGCAATGTCATGTGCGATGCTATTGTATCAACGAGCCTGCCTGGCTCATCGATGCTTGAAATGGAGGTCATGACTTCGGGCGGTATTTTCTTGCTGAGTTGTACATACTGCTCGAACTGCGCAAGCAGCGAACGCACGAGAAGTTCGGATTGCTTTTCCATCAGCGGCTCAGCGACAAGCACAGAAATCTGAGCCTGAAAATACTCAGCATCGAAATCAACGGACTTGATGCGCGCGCGATTCACGCCCTCCACCAGAACCTTTACAGTGCCGTCCGGCAAACGAATCAGCTGCAAGATGCTGGCTATTGTCCCGATCTCAAAGACATCGCGAATACTGGGGTCATCTTCGGTAGGATTTTTTTGCGCAACCAGCAGGACCTGCTTTCCAGTGCTCATGGCAACTTCAAGAGCTTTTATGGACTTGGGCCGCCCAACGAAGAGTGGCTGTACAATCTGCGGATAAACGACAACATCACGAAGAGGCAATAGTGGCAACACATTCTTCGCGACTTCGGAGGACTCTGAAAGAAGACCCATAAATACATCCTGGAGGTTAGGAGTGGAAAATCACACTCAATGGCTTTCAGACTCAATTCTTGGGGCACGCAACTCAAATTCAATTGCGTTTGAATGAAAAGCAGCAGGGAAAACCCTCAATGTTCTTCAGATGCTGTCCTGCTTTGCTGCTCCCGATTCTCGTAGACGAGAAGGGGTTCTGATTCTCCATTTATGACGGCAGCATCAATTATGACTTTACTCACCTTGTCCATGGAGGGTATTTTGTACATCGTATCGAGCAACACGCTCTCCATGATAGAGCGCAAACCGCGCGCACCTGTCTTTCTTTCCCTGGCTTTCTGAGCCACTGCCTTCAGGGCTTCATCCCGAAACTGGATTTCCACACCTTCCATTTCGAAAAGCTTCTGATATTGCTTGATCAGCGCGTTCTTTGGCTCTTTCAAAATGCGCATCAGAGCATCCAGATCAAGCTCGTCCAACGTGGCAATCATGGGCAATCGGCCAACAAATTCAGGGATCAAACCATATTTCACAAGATCTTCCGGCTCTACATCCCGAAGTGTTTCTCCGGTCTTATGATCCAGGTCCTTGCTGCGCACTTCAGCACCGAAGCCAATTCCGCCTTTCTCGGACCGATCTCGAATGATCTTCTCAAGGCCTGCAAATGCGCCGCCACAAATGAACAGGATATTGGAGGTATCAACCTGAAGAAATTCCTGTTGCGGATGCTTGCGACCACCCTGAGGAGGAACTGACGCTACGGTACCTTCGATCAACTTGAGCAATGCTTGTTGCACACCCTCTCCCGACACATCGCGTGTAATGGAGGGATTGTCGGACTTGCGGGAAATTTTGTCGATTTCGTCTATGTATACAATACCGATCTGCGCCTTCTCGACATCGTAATCACATTTCTGAAGCAACTTCTGAATAATGTTTTCGACGTCTTCGCCAACATACCCCGCTTCTGTCAAGGTGGTAGCGTCTGCGATCGTAAAGGGGACATCCAGCAGCCTGGCAAGCGTTTCGGCAAGTAGCGTTTTGCCTGTGCCAGTAGGACCGACCATGAGAATATTGCTTTTCCCAAGCTCGACACCACCGGAAGAATGTTCATAGTTCAGACGTTTGTAATGATTGTAAACAGCAACAGCCAGTACTTTTTTGGCTCGCTCTTGTCCGATGACATATTCGTCGAGGGTGCTCTTGATTTCTTCGGGGATAGGTAACTTCTTGCTACCCCCTTCGGAGTCCTTTTCCTGGATCTCTTCGCGAATAATGTCATTGCAAAGGTCTACGCACTCGTCGCAAACAAAGACTGAGGGACCAGCGATCAGTTTCCGGACTTCATGCTGGCTCTTGCCGCAGAATGAGCAATACAGCAACTTGCCGCTGTCATCGCCTTTGTTGAAACGATCATCTGACATTAAACTTATCCTCAAATTCGACGCCGGTCCAGATTACAGGACTTTCGGGCAGTCTCCAATACTTGTGCCACTGCCATAGACACGGCATTTCGGGCTCTCGAAGCAGGTAATCGGCAGAAAATCGTCGTGCACGAGTGTTTTTCGGAGCATTTCCCGGATTTACATCACACGATGGCTCAAGACCTTGTCGATGAGGCCGTATTTGACGCCTTCATCAGCGCTCATGAAGTTGTCGCGTTCAGTATCGCGCGCGATGGCTTCAAGGTCTTTTCCGGTATGCATGGCCATGATGTTGTTAAGCTGATGGCGCAACTTGATGATTTCATTTGCCTGAATCTCGATATCCGAAGCTTGCCCTTGTGCACCGCCACTGGGCTGATGAATCATCATGCGGGAATGAGGCAAGGCAAATCGTTTGCCTTTAGCGCCGCCTGCCAGCAGAAGTGCACCCATGCTCGCGGCCTGACCGATACACATGGTGCTTACGTCAGGCTTGATGAACTGCATGGTGTCATAAATCGACAAGCCCGCGGTGACGGACCCACCAGGCGAATTGATGTACAAATGAATGTCCTTGTCGGGATTCTCTGACTCCAGGAACAACAACTGTGCCACGACGAGGTTGGCCATGTAGTCTTCAACCTGCCCCACCATAAAGATCACCCGCTCCTTGAGAAGGCGCGAATAGATGTCATAGGAGCGCTCACCCCGGGCAGTCTGTTCAACAACCATCGGCACCAGTGTAGACACAATCAATTCCTGCGTGTGATCCATATAGACTCGTTATTTGGCTGCTTTTGCCGTTTCCGGCTTGATGACGTCATCATAACTGACGCGCTTTTCCTTCACTTTGGCTTCCGCCAGAATCGCTTCAAAGGCCTGATCCTCAAGCACGGAAGACTCCACCGTGGCAAGTTGATCCTTGTTGCTGTAGTACCAACGCACCACCTGCTCAGGGGTTTCGTAAGTAGAAGCAATATCTTCAATAGTCGATTTAACGAGTACAGGATCTGCTTTCAGACTCTTGCTCTTGATGACTTCCCCGAGAATCAGGCCAAGAGCAATGCGCTTCTCAGCTTGTTCACGGAAAAGTTCGTCCGGCAGCATGGAGGCATCGATGCTCTGCTTGCCACCGCCGAACTGCTGCATGGCCTGCTGACGCAGGGACCCAATCTCGCCCAGTACCAGACTGTTGGGCAGGGCTACTTTGTTCTGAGCCAGCAATTGCTCCATTACACGACTTTTCACTTTAGCCTTGCTGGCGTTCTTGAGTTCGCGCTCCATATTGGCCGCCACTTCCTTGCGGAAAGCCTCAAGACCCCCTTCATCGATTCCAAAGACAGCAAAGAATTCTTCATTCAATTCGGGAAGTACCGGTGCACTCACGGAATTGATCTTGATCTCGAATTTCACAGGCTTCCCGGCGAGGTCCTTGTTCTGATAATCCTCAGGAAATACCAATTCGAGAACGACATCATCGCCTGACTTCTTCTTGGTAAGGCCTTTTTCGAAGCCTTCAATCATACGCTGGGAACCCAGCACGAGATTGGCGCCCTGTGCAGAGCCGCCGGCAAAGCCTTCACCATTCATGGTGCCGGTATAATCAATATTCAATCGATCTTTGGTCTTGCTCTGACGCGTTACGGGATCCCATGTCTGCCGCTGCTGGCGCAGTGTCTCGATCATCTTGTCTATATTTTCTTCTTCGACCTGCGCAACCAGTTTCTCAACTTTCAATTCCTTGAAATCAGCCAGCGTGACTTCGGGGAAAACTTCGAACAATGCGACATACTCAAGATCCTTGCCCTCCGCAAGCGATTTGGGCTCGATGCGAGGCTGGCCAGCAGGCTTCAAATTCTGTTCCGCGATAGCCTGGTAGTAGGTCTTGCTCATGACTTCGCCAACTACTTCCTGGCGAACTCCCTTGCCATAGCGCCCCTTGATTAACTTCAAAGGAATCTTGCCTTTACGGAAACCATTGAGTCGGACGTTGCCAGCGGCTTCTTGAAGTCGCGCCATGACAGCGCTTTCAACGACTGCTGCGGGAACTCCTACGGTCATACGACGCTCGAGTTCGGAAATTGTCTCGATGGAAACTTGCATGGATAACCCTCTACTATCGGCAGACCTGGTGTGTCGACCTTTCATTGTCATTCTGGAAAGAATTCGCCCGGATCACAGCTCTGACCCAGCAAATTCGCAGTGAAAACTGAATTCCAGGATTCATACACCTTTGCCCGCCCCAAAACACTCCATTTAAGTGCTTATAATTCAACGGCTTAAGATGTATTTCCCGGTTTCTGAAGTGCGCGATTCTCCCATACTGCCTGCTTATATTCAATTGTGAATATTGTGAGTACTGACCGGCTGAACTATTCTCGCTGGCCATTTGTGTTGCTGCAGAGGCGCTCGTGAATCCTGCAAATATCTGTGTCAATGGTGTCATTCTGGCTGGCGGCAAAGGCTCCCGCATGCAATTCCAGGAAAAACCCTTGCTGCCGCTCGGCAACAGGCGCGTCATGGATTGGATCCTTCAATCAGCGATTCCGCAAGTTTCCCAGCTTCTAATCAACGTCAACAAAGCGGCCGAGCGCTACGCGGAGTTTGGCCTGCCCCTGATCTCTGACTCCTTCAGCAATGACCCAGGCCCACTTGCAGGTCTGCATGCTGCAATGCTCTGGAGCCTGACCAATGACCCAGGATGCACCCACGTCGCCTGTTTTCCCGGCGATGTTCCATGGTTCGACCATGACTACGTGCAGCGCGTGCTTGACCTGATGAGGCATGAGCGTACTCAGATAGGCTGGTTGCAAACTGAACAGCAACACCAGCCGCTTTTTTCGGTGTGGGACATACGCATGGAAAAACTGCTTGCCTTGGCATTGGAGCGCGGTCACTACAGTCCCATGGCCTTCACAAGGTCGCATTCAAATTCACTTCTGGTTCTAGCCGAAACGAAGCCAGGCTATTACCTGAACCTCAACTCACCTGAAGATATGATCTTGGCAAGGACATTTGCTGAACAGTTCACCCACGATTGATGATGCATGGCAGCCAAAAATCGGCATTAAAAATTTATATTTCCCATTTCTTTTCCAACTCTTTGAATCGAAAGTAACTCTTGAGTAGAGGAACTCGTAACTCAAGCCAAACAACGGTAAGAAACGTTGGAAATCAGCTCGGTTAGATTCCAGCTCTAACACCTTGATGAATCGAAGAATTTCACGAGTATGTGATCTAACGATTATTTTCTCAAAATATTGAAATAAAAGCCTTTTACAAATTCCAAAGAATGCCATGGCACTCTGCCAGCCTCTCAGGAATGGCATAGTAATTGCGCTCTTCTCAGCCCAAATTACTCGTACTATTTTCTGATCACTCGTCAACTCAGGGCCATGCGTGGATCATGAGGAAAGAATCCTTGCGACCAAGCGGTCCTGAGTTGACGGAGACAACATGAGGATCAAGAAAATGGCAATCCTTCGCAAGCAAGACCGCACAGATCGAATAATTCCCGAACGTACAGAACGTGTGTACGACAATGGCGGCCTTTAGTG